>Ga0210110_1000679_pt1 | contig 11021 bp, 8 predicted proteins | sample China_Galinas_PW_2_FD_184865 | JGI IMG/M metagenome (GOLD analysis project Ga0210110, IMG submission 184865) | Wetland microbial communities from San Francisco Bay, California, USA, that impact long-term carbon sequestration - China_Galinas_PWB_D1... | ecosystem: Environmental > Aquatic > Marine... | reverse complement strand
GCCATATTCATATCGGCACGGCGCTCAATAAAATTTTAAAGGACTTTATTGTTCGTTCCCGCCAGATGGCCGGTTTTGATGCTGTTTATGTTCCGGGCTGGGATTGTCACGGACTTCCCGTTGAGCACAATGTTGAAAAAGAGCTGGGGCCTAAAAAATTAAAAATGTCTCAAGGTGAGATTCGCAAGCTGTGCCGGGTTTATGCTGAAAAATATATTGATATACAGCGGGAAGAATTTAAACGATTGGGGGTCATGGGTGAATGGGAAAATCCATATTTGACAATGAATTACGCTTACGAAGCTACGATTGCCCGTGAATGCAATAACTTTGCACTGGAAGGTAGTCTTTTTAGGAGTAAAAAACCGATATACTGGTGCTGTAGTTGTAAAACAGCCCTGGCTGAAGCAGAAATTGAATATCATGATGAATCATCACCGTCTATTTATGTTAAATTTTTGCTTCAGGATGATTTAAGTCGCAAGATTAAAGGTCTGACTGATAAAAAGGTATTTGTGGTTATTTGGACGACAACGCCCTGGACCATCCCGGCGAACCTGGCCATTGCCCTTCATCCGGATATTATTTATGCGGCTGTGGATACAAAAAATGGTGAAGTACTTATTCTGGCAAAGGAACTGGTAGAAGAATGCATGAAAACTTTTGGGATTTCAGACTTCTCCATACTTGCCGATATTAGGGCTGACGAACTTGAACGAAAAAGATGCTATCACCCGATATATGACCGTAAATCATTGATCATCATGGGATCTCATGTAACGCTTGAAGCCGGAACAGGATGCGTTCATACCGCTCCCGGCCACGGGCGTGAAGATTATGAAGTAGGACTTTTGTATGATTTAGATGCATACTCTCCGGTAGATGACAGCGGTTGTTTTACCCAGGAAGCCGATTTTTTTAGCGGCCAGTTTGTTTTCGAAGCCAATCCGAATATCGTTGAGCATCTGCATAGAAACGGCGCTCTGATAGCCCGGGGAAAAATGGAGCATTCTTATCCCCATTGCTGGCGATGCAAGAAGCCGGTCATTTTTAGGGCCACACCCCAGTGGTTTATATCCATGGACAAAACAGGATTGAGAAAAAATGCCTTGAAAGAGATCGACAGGGTGACATGGATTCCACATTGGGGAAAAGAACGAATCTACGGCATGATTGAAAATCGCCCGGACTGGTGTGTTTCGAGACAGCGGGCATGGGGCGTTCCCATCGCTATTTTTTATTGCGAGAAATGCAATGAGATGTATCTCAATTCGGATATCATCGACCATATCTACACGTTGTTTGAGGAAAATGGCGCTGATATATGGTTTGAAAAAAATGTAGAAGAACTGCTTCCTGAAGATGCCGTATGTAAAACATGCGGCAACAAGGCATTCATTAAAGAAGATGATATTCTGGATGTATGGTTTGATTCCGGAGTCAGCCATGCGGCGGTACTGGAACAACGTTCGAACCTTAAATGGCCTGCAGACCTCTATCTGGAAGGCAGTGACCAGCACAGAGGATGGTTTCACAGCTCACTCCTGACGGCAGTGGGAACAAGGGGAAGTGCCCCTTACAAATCTGTTTTGACGCATGGATTTGTCGTCGATGCCGAAGGCAAGAAAATGTCCAAGTCTCTTGGTAATGTTGTGGCACCGGAAGAGGTCATTAAAAAGCATGGGGCTGAAATCCTCCGTTTATGGGTAGCTGCCTCTGATTACAGAGATGATATTCGTATCTCTGAAAATATATTAAAGCAGCTGAGCGATGCCTACAGAAGAATAAGAAATACCAGCCGATTCCTGCTGGGTAATTTGTATGATTTTGATCCAAAAAAGGATGTGGTCTCTTATGATGAGATGTCTGAACTGGATCGATTTGCGCTGCACAGGCTTCAGGAGTTGGTTCAAAAGACACGCAGGGCTTACGATTCTTACGAATTTCACATTATTTACCATGCCCTTTATAACTACTGTATCGTCGATCTTTCTTCATTTTATCTTGATATTCTCAAGGACCGCCTGTACACGTCACCATCTCAATCCAAAGAAAGAAGAAGTGCACAAACCGTTATGTACAACATACTCGACTCCCTGGCCCGAATAATGGCGCCGATACTTGCATTTACTTCAGAAGAAATCTGGAATTTCATGCCGGACAGCAAAATGAATTCAGAAAGTGTTCATATGACGTCGTTGCCAATGGTTAATGAGGCATGGAAAGATGAACGATTGGCAGACAAATGGAAGAAAATTATTGAAGTTCGAGGCGAAGTAACAAAAGCACTCGAGGAGGCACGAGTAAAAAAAATCATTGGACATTCTCTGGATGCTGCTATTACCATTTATGCCGATGGGGAGCTATACGATATCCTTGAAAAGTATAGGGATGACTTAAGAACGATATTTATCGTTTCGGAAGCTTCATTGATGAAAGGAGATAAACCCGACGGAACATTTGAGAGCCTTGATATTGAAGGTTTGTCAATAGGGGTTGAGCCTGCATCGGGTGAAAAATGCGAACGGTGCTGGGTACATGACATTTCTGTTGGCGCTGATTCCGAACAGCCGACGATATGTAGTAGGTGCCAGAATGCCCTGAATATTTCATGAATATTTTTGAGAAGTCTTTTAAATTGGCAATAGAAACATTTTGTTATATGCATTTTTGCTTATAGTTATAAGGTGGCAGTTTGTCCCGAATATTTTCTAATTCAATTTCTCAAAAATATTCACCCGGCGGGCGTGTCCGAGACATCCATTTGCCTCGTTATCAATGGCTTGCAGTAGTCTACTACGGCTTCGCCCTTGAATGCCTTCCAAATGAACGCCTCGAACACGTGAAATATCCAGGATGCCTTGAATTTTGCATGAAAATTTTGTAAAGGAATAATTTAAAAGTGTGCTTGAGTCTTATTGATTCGGACGGATCAGATTCCAAGTATGGCAAATATAAAAAACTTGCCGTTATTTCCGGTTTAGTGGTTATACTTGACCAGATTACGAAGATCTTGATTTTAAAAAATCTTCCACTTTATCATTCCGTTACCATTATACCCGGGTTATTCAACATCACGCATATTCTTAATCCCGGTGGTGCTTTCGGGTTCATGGCCCACCAGGATTCGAGTTTGCGTAATTTCCTTTTTATTCTGCTCGCATCAGTTGCCGTTTGCTTCATATTTTACTTCTATAAAAACACAAACAGGACACATCCTTTTCTTGCCTCGGGGTTTGCCTTAATCCTCGGCGGTGCCATAGGGAATCTGATTGACAGAATTAGATTTGGAAAGGTCGTTGATTTTCTGGACTTTTACATCCGTGGCCACCACTGGCCTGCTTTTAATGTCGCAGATAGTGCAATAACTGTTGGAGTCGCTGTTTTTATATTTCATCTTCTCTTTAAGAAAATGCCTTAGAGTAAAATGTCCAAGCTTCGAATAGTTAATCAATCCATTAAAACTTCAGTTGAGGTGAATGTGTCAGCTTTGCTATGCAGGTAAGTGGGTTTATTGCACCGCCCGCTTCGCTTGAGGCACAGAGGTCTCAGAGAATAATAATTTTTCCATTGCCGTTGAGAGGACGGCAATGGAAAAGCACTCAGCAGCATAAGCTGCGGAAACAACGAAAGGAATAAATTCTTAGGTTGTAAGGTGCCAATCCGGGGATTTTATCACCCGAAGGGTTTAGTCGTTTTGCTTTTCGGCGTCTCAGCGAAAAGCAAAAAAAACAAATGCTCTGCGTCCTCTGTGCCTCAAGCGAAGCGGGCGGTGATAAATTTTAATGAAGTTCCTTTCAAGGCTACCATCATGCCGCATTTTTTAAGGGTGGTTTTTAACTGACCGGTAAATACAATGCCTGAAATTCAATATAAAAACCTGAATGATTATTTAAAAAACCTTAAAGAAAATCATAAGGCCATGGATTTTGCCCCGGTGTATTTGATTTATGGTGAAGGGCTGCTGTATAAAAACGCGCTGGAAAACCTGCTGGATGTCTTATTACCCAAAAAGAATCGGAGTTTTAATTACGATGTCATTGAAGACACGAATAGTCATATCGAAGGGGTTGTTGAACGGATAAACACCTATTCACTATTAGCTGAGACAAAAGTCGTTGCCATTTGCGATTCCAAAATATTCTACTCAAAACAGGATGAAGGACGGCTTTTACAAAAAGCGAAAGATGCCTATGACACCCAAAACATTAAGGAAGCGGCAACGATAGTATTGAGTCTTCTGGGAATTTTAAATTTATCGTTTGATGATGTCAGTGAGACAAATAAAATAAAGAGCTTGAAACTCGATTCAGAAAAGTCAACTGATTATGAATGGCTTAATAAGGTCATAAAGTTTTGCAAGGAAAACAAACTTTTTATACCGTCTGAGAAGGATAATGCCGATATTTTGCAGAAAGCCATTGAAAAAGGGTTTCCCAAAAGAAATCATTTGGTCATTACCGCTGATATGGTTGATAAACGTCGAAAGCTTTTTAAGATCATAAAAAAAATCGGAATGATCATTGACTGCTCGGTGCCAAAAGGCGATCGAAGGGCGGACAAAATTGAACAAGACGCTGTCCTTTCTATAAGGATGAACGTCTTGCTTGACCGGTCTGAGAAGACAATGGACAAGGAAGCATACCGGACAATGTATGACATGACCGGTTTCGATATTGGAACCTTTTCCGATAATCTTGAAAAACTGATTAGCTATGTCGGAGATCGAAAACGGATCACGGCAGAGGATGTCGCATTTGTTCTAAAACGAACAAAAAAGGACCCTATATATGAATTGACAAATGCGATAGCCGAGCGAGATTTTGATAAATCGCTCTTTTATTTAAATTCACTTTTGATGGAAAATTTTCACCCCCTTCAAATTCTGGTCTCAATGACCAATCAAATCAGAAAGCTTTTGGTGATCAGGGATTTTATGGAAAGTCCTCATGGCAGTTCCTGGTATCCTGGAATGCAGTTCGCTCAGTTTAAAAACAACGTAATGGGCTCGATTCTGTCATATAACAAAGAACTTCTGGATCAGATTCAAGATTGGAATGACAGACTTTCGGCAGATATGGATGGGGACAACCAACGAAAAAAAAAGAAGCGTGAAACTAAAAAACCTAAACCGGTTACGGATCTTGAAATTCCGGACAATCCTTATCCTGTTTACAAGATGCTGATAAACTCAGATAAGTTTACGAAAAATGAGCTTATTGATGACGTTGAACACCTGAGTCAGGCTGATTTCCGCTTGAAATACACGAAACAAAGGCCCAAGATAATATTGGAAGAGGCTATACTGTGGATATGCAATACCTGATTATTTCATGAAAATTGATGAGAATCTCTATGATGCCAATTGAAGACAGTTTAAGAAATATCATGTCATTTTTTATTTTACCCGAATGGCATATGCGTGTCTGGCTCTGTGAATTACGAGTGGGCGGATTTGATAATTTTCTTTTCTCATCAATGTTTCACCCTTCGGGCGAGTTCGAGACGCCCATTTGCCTCGTTATCAAGGTTTTGCAGTAGTCTACTACGGCTGCATCCTTGAATGCCTCGCAAATGAACGTCTCGAACTCGTGAAATATCCAGGGCCCTGAAGCTTGAATGAAAATTTCTGACTTGTTCAAGATTTGGGTAGGTTATTCGTCGTTAAAGGGAGAACATTGGTGAGCTTTTTTAGGCAACAGGAGAAACGTCTGGCCCTTCGCCTGTTAATTTGGCAGTATCAGAGGATGAATATTCCCGTTCCTTCAATGGAGGAGTTGCAGCAACAGGCTGCCAGGCTTGTTGATGACGCACATCGAATTGCACGTGAAAGAGGACGAAATGTGATATCCATCCTTAAGGAAATGATCGGTGACCTAAAACAAAAGAAATGAGTAAAACTTTAGCCTTTTGAAAACATCACCGCTTCAGGTATGATTAAATTTATGGCTGAAAGAACTCGTGAATAAGGACTCGTAATGAAAGAACCTGCCCTGGCTATTCATAAAGGTCTATGTTTTAACAGAGGGGGCAACCATAAAGTTAAATCGCCTAAAGTTCTTTCAAAACGATCCCTAATTCACTCAGACAGCTTCCAGCCAAAAATTTATTAATACCTGAAGCTCCCTTGAAATCGATTTGTTTCAAAGGACCAAACTAATAGAAATGAAATTCAGGTCATCCCATGAAAGTGTCAAATGTTCTTTTATTATTTTGTTGAAAAAGAATAATCCTTATGTTATTGAGGCAGATTAACCAAAGGGATATAATATTGTTATTATCTATTATATCAACAGTTTAATGAATCTCTAGAAAAGGAGGCCGTCATGCGAAAAGGTTGGTTGTTTATTATTTCATGTCTGGTGATCGGTTTGATTTTTATGCCCTCTGCCTGGTGCAAGACAAAAACGATCAAAATTGGTATCAACGCCCCGATGACCGGGGACATTCCCAAAGTGGGCGAGGGGACAAAGTTTGCCGCCCAGATGTGGCTTGAGGATATTAAAGCTGCCGGCGGAATCACGGTCGGGGGAAAGAAGTATCCGGTAGAGTTGGTGATAGAGGACAATGAATCAAAAGCGGAATCGGCCGTAAAGGTCCAAACCAAAATGATTACCGAGGATGAAGTGCTGGTTATTGTCGGACCTCAATCCTCCAAGCAGGCCATACCTGCAGGGGAAGTGGCCAACAACTACAAAACCCCTATGATGAGCCCGTGGTCGACCAATCCTGACACTACCAAAGATCGCCCATTTGTTTTCCGCGGCTGCTTCCTCGATCCTTTCCAGGGGCCGGTACTGGCCAATTTCATTAAAGAGGAATTCGGATTCACCAAAGCCGCGGTTCTATACGATGTGGCCAGTGATTATCCAAAGGGGTTGGCCGAATTTTTTAAAGGAGCCTGGGAGAAATTGAACGGCCCCGGGTCTGTAGTGGCATTTGAAAGCTTTACTACCAAGGATGCGGATTTTAGTTCTCAGTTGACGAAGATCATAAAATCAGGGGCTCAGGTACTGTTTACCCCGCAGTATTATAATGAGGTGGCCCTCATCGTCCAGCAAGCCCACGAGTTGGGGTGGAAAAATCCGATTGTGGGTAGCGACAGCTGGGGTTCGGCGGAGACGGTGCAGCTTTGCGGTAAAGACTGCTACGGGCTCTTTTTCAGCACCCATTATGCCGCCGCGGGCGCAAAAGGCGCAACCAAGGCTTTTATCGATCGCTATAACAAAAAATACGGATATGTGCCGGATGATGTGGCAGCCCTGACATGGGATTCCCTGGGCATTGTACAGACGGCCATCCAATCTATGAGCAAAATCACAGGCAACATAGAGAAGGATCGCAAGAGTGTCCGAGATGCCATGGCGAAGGTTAAAGAATATAACGGTATCACCGGAAAGATGACCTTCACCGAAGATGGCGACCCCATAAAATGTGCCGTTATCGTCAGGATCAGCGATAAGGGCGAATACGAATTTTACAAATCTGTTTGTCCGTAAGTGTAGGCTCTTATTAAACCTAAGCTGAGCGTTTCAAATTTTTGAAATGGTTAATTTAACCATATTTTTAAGGTATTCTGACATTTTGAATTTCAAGAATTTGAAACCCTACGGGATTTCCAATTTCACCGCATTTACTGCGTCAGATCTCGTTCCGCATAGACGACTATAGCGAAACAACATCTTCCTTGTATCTGCGGCAAACTTGAAAATCGCTCAACTTAGGTTAAAGATACATCGACAAATTGCTGTCGATGTTGAATGTTCCGGCTGGACGCGTCATTGTGTTAGGATCATGTATGCGAACTCCTAACCTTCGGTTGTTTATCGGCCAAGATTTGTTTTCGAGATATTTGGCCCGGTAGATTGATTTAGCCCGATGCTGCTATTTTAATTTTTCTTAAAAAAGAGCGGGCCAGGGCAAGGCGCCCTGTGCCCGTTTTTTTTTAATAAAAGAGATTAAACCCGATGACATATTTCTTTCAGAATCTGGTCAACGCCTTGCAATGGGGAAGTTTCTATGCCTTAATCGCCCTGGGGTATTCCATGGTATATGGAATACTGATGCTTTTTAATTTTGCCCATGGTGATATTTTCATGGTGGGGGCTTACATCGGTTTTGGTGTTGCAACCGGAGTAACGGCACTCGCTTCATTCGGTGCTATTGCTTTGCCCAACTGGTTAATTTTGGTCTTGACCATTATCATATCAATGTTTCTGACTTCCTTTGTGGGCATGCTGGTGGAAAGATTGGGGTATAGACCTTTGCGAGAAGCGCCGAGAGCTTCGGCGGCCATCACCGGGCTGATGATCGGTATCATCCTCGAGACCGGGAACCTGGCCATGCTGGGCGCCAAAAGGGTCAGATTCCCATCATTGATCAAATCTACTACATATAATATTGGCGGCGTTTTTGTCACCAACAAAAAGATCATGATTGTTGCCGTTTCGCTAATGCTGATGCTTGCATTGCATCAGTTTGTTCGACGCACTAAGTATGGCATGGCCATGCGGGCAATGGCCTTTGATTATGTGGTCGTACCTTTGATGGGAGTGTCTATAAACACCATTGCCGCTATGACGTTCGCTATTGGTTCGGCCCTGGCTGCTGCGGCAGGGATACTTTTCGGGGTTGCCTACCCGGTTCTCGATCCGTACATGGGCATTGTGTTCGGCTGGAAGGCTTTCGTGGCGGCCATTTTAGGAGGAAGAGGTTCTATCTTAGGTGCTTGTATGGCCGGATTCTTGCTGGGTTTTATTGAAATATTCGTGGCCATGATATTTCCTTCGACTCTCCGTGATTTAATCGCCTATTCAATTATACTTCTCATTCTGACGTTCAGGCCACACGGGTTTTTTGGAGAACCTTACAGCGCACGTCTGAGGTTGTAGGTGTTTGTTTATGATGTTTAAAAAATTACGGAATTCGTTTTCGCAAGTACCTTTATTGGGCTGGCTCCTTGGCGCACTGATCGCAGTGGTGCTCGAATATTATTTGGGTGATGCGTTGGCTGATGTTCTCCGGCTGCCCAAAATTCCGGTGCTTTTCGGTTTTGTGATCATGCTCAAAAAGCCCTTGCTGATTCCCAGTGTACTGATATTCGTGATGCTGATATATGCGTTGCCCATAGGCGCCGTAGCCCGGTTGAGTGCACCGGTTACCAATCGATTGGTTGCCTGGCTTTTCAAACTTCCCATGATAATTTCGGTAGCCATTCATCTTGGATTTTTATATGCGATTTTGCATCTATGGTCTGATATCAGTGCTTACCGGGTTCTGACACTTAAGCTGACCATGATCGCAATAATAGTGACGTTGAGCTTAAATGTGATTAACGGCTACATGGGAGAATTTTCCTGCTCGCATCCCGGCTTTATGGCATTGGGAGCTTATGGAGCATCGGTGTTTACGGTAGTCCTGTTCGCTAAGGACAAGCTTTTCGGGGCCGCAATTCTTCCTGCCGCTTTGGGACCGTATATGTTTCCTGTTGCTTTGATCATCGGCGGTATCTTCGCGGCCCTTGGTGCACTTGTAATCGCCATACCTTCGTTTAGGACAAGGGGTGATTATCTGGCAATCATATCTTTGGCATTTATGTTTATCGTTAAAAGCATGATAGAAAATCTGGAGATTGTTGGCGGCCCCAGAGGTTTAAGCAGCCAGCCGGACTATGCCAATTTGCCCACGGTTTTTTTGTGGACGGTTGCCTGCGTGTGGATCATCAACAATTTTGTGCGCTCAACCCTGGGAAAGTCGCTGAATGCAGTACGCGACGATGAAATGGCTGCCAATGCCATGACCGTTAACACCAGACAAACAAAAATCGTCGCATTTCTGTTTTCGGCTTTCTGGGCAGGCGTGGCCGGAGGGCTTTTTGCCCACGTGTTAAGGTATGTAAATCCAGGAACTTTCGGTCTTCAAAAACTTGCCGAGGTTCTGGCAATGGTCTACTTTGGCGGGTTGAATTCCGTCTACGGCTCCATTGTGGGTGCGGTCAGCCTGAGCATGCTCAGTGAAGCCCTACGTCCGCTGGAGATTTTTAAGTGGATTATTATTCCCCTTTTGCTCATTTTGGTGATGATTTATCGTCCCACGGGTCTTATCGCCTTTAAAGAATTTGACGTTAAGAAACTTATTAAACCCAAACATAAGCAGGAAAAAGAGGTATAGGATGCCACTGCTTCGTATTGATAAAATGAGCCACGACTTTGGGGGTTTGCGGGCTGTCAACAAATACGACTTAAAGGTTGAGCCCGGCCAAATCAGAGCCCTCATCGGGCCAAACGGAGCAGGCAAAACCACAATTTTCAACCTCATCACCGGCATCTATAAGCCCACTGAAGGTGACATTTATCTGGAAAACAAAAGAATCAACGGTCTCGAACCTCATCGGATCGCGGAAATGGGCATCGGAAGAACTTTTCAAAACTTACAGCTCTGGCGGCATATGACCGTCCTTGAGCACGTAAAGATGGCGTGTTATTCTAAGATTACCTATGGTCTGATCGGGGCCTTTTTCGGCACGCCTAAGCGCCAGAGGGAAGAAGCAAATATTGAGGCAAAAGCCCACGACCTTTTGAAAATCGTCGGCATTGACCATATTTCAGATCAGGTCGTCATTAATCTGCCTTACGGTGATCAGCGAAGGGTTGAGATGGCAAGGGCTCTGGCCATAGAACCCAAAATACTGTTTCTGGATGAACCTACCGCCGGTATGAATCCCGAAGAGTTGATTCAGATGATGGAGATTATCAGGCATGTGCATCGAGAGCTGGGTCTGGCCATTTTCCTCATTGAACACAGATTGAAGATGGTTATGGAGCTGTGTGAAATCATCCAAACCCTGGACTTTGGCCGGGTTATTGCCGAAGGCACACCGGAAGAAATTCAAAACGACCCCAAAGTTATTGATGCTTATTTGGGCAAAGAGGTAGTGCTCTGATGTTGTTATCAGTGAAAAACCTCAAAGTTTCATACGGTAATATTCGAGCGCTTCACGGTATTGACTTTCAGATCGATGA
>Ga0210110_1000677_pt1 | contig 11075 bp, 6 predicted proteins | sample China_Galinas_PW_2_FD_184865 | JGI IMG/M metagenome (GOLD analysis project Ga0210110, IMG submission 184865) | Wetland microbial communities from San Francisco Bay, California, USA, that impact long-term carbon sequestration - China_Galinas_PWB_D1... | ecosystem: Environmental > Aquatic > Marine... | reverse complement strand
CGGACACGGTGGGAATCGGGTCCGCCGCTTGATAGGCGTGGAGGTCGATCGAGTCGAGATCGTTGGTGGTGTCGATCCCGCCGAGCAGCATCTCGTTCATCGAACGGTCCAGATAGGTTCGAAACGTACTGTTCGGATCCGCCGGGTCCTGCTTGGCGTGGTAGTCGGCGTAGGTATACCCGTTGTCGAGAATCGCGGGAATCAGAACATTCGTCGCCGCCCACAGGTCCAACGCAACCGGATCGGTCGAAGCGAGCAACTTGTCGAGCCGCGTGGCGTCGGCATACGACGCGCTCGGGCCGAGGCCCGGCCGGGCCATCACCCAGATTGCATCCATGATCGTCAGATCCGGACAGCGCACGTCTGCGAGCATCGACCCCAGCCCGCCGCGCGCCACCGCCCCATGCGACTCACTCGCCAGCGCCGTGGAAACGACGCCCATGTGGTTCTTCACCGACGCCGTAATGCCGTAGATCGAGTGCGTCTTCAGCACCGGCATGTTGATCACGACGAGCTTGCCCGCGTCGTACGACTGCGTCGTCGTCGACCAGACGCCCCGCTTGTAGCTCACGTAACTCCCGAAGGCCGTGTGAAACTTGGGATAGGACTCGCGCAGGTTCGTCTCGAGGTCGTACGTGCTGCTCACGACGTAGCCGTTGGCCATGTCGCCCGCCGCGTATTCGCTGACGCTCCAACTGCGAATCGTGTCCCACAGCATCGTCGACACGTGCCACCCCTCGGAAGCGAAATCGTTCACGACGTCCTGTGGCGATTGCGTGATATCCTCGGCGTTGTTGTTGTCGCGCGTGAGGTAGCCCAGGCCCTGCCCGTTGTCCGCGACGATCACCTCACCCACGAATCCGTCCGGGTGCTCGACGATCTGACGGATCACGCCGCGCAGCACGTCGGTGTTCGTCCCGCCCCGCTCGGGCCACTGGGAGTTGACCTTCAAGAGCACCACGTCGTCCGGACCGATCAGCCCGTCGGGCCCCGAGGTCGCGGTGACGATCGCCGAACGGTGCAGCTTCAGGCCGTTGCTTCCCATGGCCGAAACGAGCTTGTCCACGCCGGGAAAGCGGCCGGCATCCGGACCATCCGCGTGGTTCACGAGAAAGACCTGCGCGCGGTAGCCCGCCGGCGGCTCCATGAACAGGCCCTCGTAAGAGACGTCGGGCGCCGCCAGTGCCAGCACCACGGCACTAACCGCGAGGCACCCGGTCACCGCCACGATGCCCCGCCCGGTGTGCAAGAGCCGCGCGAGCCGACCGCGAGCGGCAATCACCATCGACACAAAAGGCACACCGAAGGCGGCCGCCGCCGTCGTCAATGCCGCTTGTTGGCACGGATACGCCAGCCGACTTGGTTTCGTTCCCGTCCTGAGTACCAGCCACGCCAATGCCAGCACCCCGGACACGACTGTCCCCGTAAACACCCAGATTTTGTGCCACGGCGGGGCATTTCCCGCCCGACTGGCCGACCTATCGCGGTGCGACGGGTTTCTAAAGTGACAATCGCGGCCCATGGGCCTCTCTCCAGGTTGGCTACCGTCCTTTCGAAGTCATCTGTGGACAAAAAAAGAGCCCGCGCGGAACGCTTACTCGTCCTTAGAACGAGCGCGCCCTGCGCGAACTCTCCTGCACTTCCTCTCCAAGACCAAATGATACCAAATCGGGAGGGCGACTCCCAGAAAATAAGAGTGATAATGAGCCGGTTTTTCAGTGACCGTTGATTCCACATTGGGTCGTGCCGAGAATGAGCAGCGACCGTCGCCGATCGCCATGATGGATCATGGGAACCGGTGCGCGGCTCCGGGCGATCAATCGTGCCATCCGACTGCCGGATGCCCGTTCCGACCGTGAGACACGAAAGGCGGCTCATTTTTCCGGCGCGGAGCGCGAGCTTTGTTCAAATGGTGGAATAAGGGCAGGAGCACCGTGTGTTAGGTGGAAGGAACGAGTCGGACGGCTCGTCCAAGCGGGCCTCGGCCTCCAAGCGGCAAGCTGCCGTGGACCGAGACCGCTTCGAGGAGGTCGCGCTGCCGCACCTGGACTCCGTGTACCGGTTGGCTCGCTCGCTGACCCGCTCGGAAGCGGAAGCACACGACCTCGTTCAAGAGACGTACATCCGGGCGTATCGAGCTTTTGCCGGATTCGAACTGCGTGAATACGGTCCGAAACCGTGGCTGTTTCGAATCCTGTACAACGCCTTCTATACGCTCAAGGGACGGCAGAAACGCCAGCCGGCCCTGCTCGATGACGTCGATTTTGACCAGTTCGCCCATGGGAGCGGTGATCGGGAGGAGGTCGATCTTGCATCAGGTGCGTTTGGCGCCCTGAACTGGGAGCAGATCGACGACAAGATCAAGTCGGCATTGGAGCGGCTTCAGCCGGAATACCGGGCGGTTCTCCTGCTCTGGTCTCTCGAGGACCTCAGCTACAAGGAGATCGCCGAAGTCTGCGACTGCGCCCTGGGCACGGTGATGAGCCGGCTCTTTCGGGCACGACGAATCCTGGCTCGGGAACTCGTCGAGTACGCCCGCGAGCGACGGTGGCCGACGAAGAGGTGTGACTGATGGACTCACCCAATCGTGATGACTTGTTGGACAGGTACGCCGACGGCGAACTCGACGCCGAGGAGCATGCCGCGGACGTCGAGGAAATCGAGGCCGATCCGGACCAGATGGCCTACGTCCACGGAGTCCGGCATCTGAAGAACTCACTCTCGGCCCACTGGTCGGGTGAGACGGCTCCGTCCAATGCCGGGCCGACGGTTCGCGCAACCCTTGACGCGATCGATCAGGAGCTCGGCGAGGCACATGGGCCCCCGTCGCCGACGACCCGTTCGTTGTGGGCCGGACCGGTTCTCGCGCTGGCCGCCGGCCTCGCGCTGGCCTTCGGGGTGTGGCAATGGTGGCCGGCGCCCCAGAAACAGAAAATCCAACTGGTGTCGATCGCAGCGAACCGCGTGTCTACCGCCACGGACGCCCACCAGGAAATCGTTTCCGCCTACGCGGCGTATGGCTCCAAGAAGCTGCCGGACGCGCTGCTGGCGTCCAGTCGGGAGGATGCCCGACGCGTGCTCTCGGATAACCTGGGCCTGCCGATCCAGGCACCGGACCTGACGGGTGCCGGCTTCGGCTTCCTGGGCTTCAGACAATGCATGGTCGAACGGATGCCCGCCGCCCAGCTCGTGTACCGGCATGAGAAATCCGGCGTCCTCCTCTCGCTGTTTACTGCTTCAAAGCTGCACCACCTGGGCCCAACGAGCCGGGTCGGCGGCGTTCGTGAGGTTTTCTTCGCCGAGCCGGACGGCATGACCACCTTGGCCTGGAATGCGAACGGGGCGACGTATCTGGCCTGTGCCGCACTGCCCCGATCCGAGGTGCTCTCCGCCCTGGGCATGGCGAATGCGGTCGTTCGGACGGCCGGGCTGTATCGCGCGGCCCAGCGGCTTGCGAAGATTGTCACGCCTCCGGTACCGGAGTACGATGTCCATGGGAACGTGCCGTTCGCGGCTCCCACGCGCCTTGAGGGCCGTTCGACGTCGGCGGCCCGCGAGCCAGCACGACCCCTGCCTGTTCGGCAGTGGATCAACCTGCTGAGTCGGGCTATGATTATGGGGTATTCGGCGCGGGCGTCCCTGGCCGCCGGGACCATCGCGTCAGCTTGACCGATAGGACAGTGTGACGGGACCGAGCCGAGCCTGCGTGGTCCCGATTGTCGACAGGAGCATGAGATGAACACAAGACGGTTCTTGCTGGTTGGAGCGCTAGTTCTGTGCATGGGAGCATCCGCCCTGGCCCAGGCTGAGAACAAGGCGGCTCCCAAAATGGCGGCGCCGAGTCGCGTTTTTGCGAAGCAGGAATCCGACACCGCGGCCGCCCTGCTCAACAAACACGTCGACTCCGTCGACTGGGTCGAGATCACTTTCGAGGAGGTTATCGACTGGCTCCGCGACCTCAGCGACGGTAGCGTCAACGTCATTCCAAGATGGAGCGCGCTCGGCGTCGACAGCGTCACACCAGAGTCGCTCATCACGCTCAAGCTCTCCAACGTAAATGTGACGGAGGTTCTGAACGAAGTGCTGGGCCAGTTGTCCGAAGATAACACGCTCGGGTACCAGGCCGTTCGAAACAACCTGCGTATTTCCACGAAGGGCGATTTCAACCGGCGCATGTACGTTCGCGTGTACGACGTGACTGATATCCTCTTCCGCGTTTATGACTTCGGAGAAGAGGCACCGCAGATCGACCTGCAGCAGGCCGGCCAAAACAGCGGCGGAGGCGGTGGCGGCAGCGGCCAGTCGGTGTTTTCCGGATCGAGTAGCAGCGGCGGCAGTCGGCAGCAAGGGGGCAAGCAGGCCGAGGAGGAAGTCAAGAAGCAGCTCGAGGATCTGAAGGCACTGATCGAGCATTCGATCGAGCCGTCAAGCTGGAGCGAGACCGGCACCGGCGGTCAGGGCACGATTGAGCTCTTCCATCGCTCGCTCGTGGTCTACGCCACCATCGACGTACACGAGAAGATCGCCGGTTTCTTCAGGTATGGCGGTACAAGTTCGCCGTCGGCCCTCGGGACACTCCGGCGGCAACCACATTCGTAGCATCCGAGACGGCCGGAATCATGCGACTACCGCTCGAAGCGAGCGGTCGACGCAAGGTTCCGGCTTTTTTTCATTTCTGGGACCACCTTTCACCGCCCGAGTGCTATTCCAGTCTGCGGGGGATCGGGTACAACAAGAGCGCTGCGGCCAGCCGTATGCGTCGGGGCGAGCAGCCGCGACGTGAGAGCATCGCCGATTTGGCATGACAGAGGCTGCCAGCCTCAGCTAGGAAAGAGACATGACCAGCCAATTCGAAATCGGCGTGATCGGCGCGGGCAACGCGGCCGAGGGAATCGTTCACGGCATCCTGCGCAACACGGTGCTCTTTGATGACCGCATCATCGCCTCGGACCCAAACGAGGCACGCCGGACGGTCTTCGCGGACCGGTTCCACATCGCCGTCACCGACGACAACCGTTCGCTCGTCGAAAACAGCTACATCGTGATTCTTGCGGTCAAGCCGCAGCAGTTCATGGAAGTGTGCGGCGGCATCGCCGACCTCGTACAGGAGCGGCACCTGATCGTGTCGATCATGGCCGGCGTATCGACGGCGTCGATCGAGGCCATGTTTCCCGGTCGCTCCATCCGGGTGGTGCGGGCGATGCCCAACCTGCCGGTGCACGTCGGGGCGGGGATGGCCGGGATCTGCAAGGGGGCGTTCGCCGAGGACGTTGATCTGCTGCGCGCCCAGCGCATCTTCGACGCCGGTGGGCGGTGTATCGTGATCGAGGACGAGGCGCAGATGGACGCGGTGACGGCCGTCTCGGGTTCGGGGCCGGCCTACTTCTATTACTTCGTCGAGGCGATCACCGAGGCCGGTGTCCGCGCCGGGTTGATGCGGCAGCAGGCCGACATCCTCGCGAAGCAGACGTGCCTCGGCGCGGCACGAATGATGTTGGAATCGGGCGAGCCGCCGGCGACACTGCGACAGAAGGTCACCTCACCGGGCGGCACGACACAAGCCGCGATCAAATCGATGGGCGACAGCGCCGTGTTCGACAAGATCGTCGACGGCGTCCTCGCCGCCCAGCAGCGCAGCCGCGAACTGGGACAGTGACGACGCGCCGAACCACTTAGTCGATGTCTTTCGTGTAGGAGATCGACACGCCTTGCACCGCGGCGGGGCTGCACCCTATTTGATCATCCGTACAGGTATCCTGGAGGCCGACGTACACCCAATAGGTAGTCGTTTCGTTGTCGATCGTCGCACTGGCGATGTTGGTGGTAGCCATGCTGAACGAACCGTCGACGGTATAGGCCGGCGAGATCAAGGTCGCCATGGCGCTGTCATTGCCATTGACCATGAGCCGCCGGTACAGACTGACCTGCACTGGAAACAGCAAGGATGAATCCATGTTGTAGACCATCTCTATGCCGGTGACCACGGCGCCATCGGGCAGGTGTACCGGGGCGCCGAGGTAGTTTCTCTGCCCGTTGTCCGAGTGGATTCTCGCACCCACCCTGGCCGTACCAGCCTCTCGTTCCCACCGCAATCCGCGTGCGTTGGGCACGAAATCGAACGCATTGAGTGAAAGGTAAAACGTGCGCGCGGTCCGATACCGAAAGGCATCTGCCGCGACGGATCCCGTTACCGATACATCGCCCACGAACTCCCCTGCCAGCCCACCGGGTGACGAATTCTCGAACCGACCCGCCGAGCCCGAGCCGCTACGGACTGCTTCCAAGGTCGGGTCAGGGTTGGTGTTGTCGGTGCTCCGGAACGAGCCGGCGTTGCCGGCGTTCCCCTCGACGAGCCCGACGATGCCGTCACCGCCGAAGGCGTTGTACCCCAGCACGCCGGCTCCCGAACCGCCGGCCGTCCCTTGAATGGCGTTGGCATTGCCAGCGGCTTCAGCGGTGAGGGCCGTCGTGGTGTTGAGGAAGTTGGTCGTTCGAAACAGCCCCGCACCGCCACCGCGCCCGTTGCTGACAACCTCGAGGCCCGGAACTGATCGAGTCCCAATGTAGTCCACCTCGAAGAATCCGGCTCGCCCCGTACCCCCGCTGCGCGCGTGGATCACCGTGCCGTTGCCGTTGGTGTCGGCGGACACGACGTCGGCGGTGCTCTCGGTATTGCTCGTATGAAAGTGGCCGGCGGAACCCAGCGCTTCGTTGGAGGCGTCCAGCGCCGCCTGCGTGGCCGTTGTGCCGACTACGGAAAACGAGCCGGCAATGCCGCCGGCCGTGCCCGTCGCGCCCACGATGGCCGGGCCGCCGCCGGATGTCGCGGCCATGACACCCGGTCCGGTACCGGTGTTCAGAACGCCCACCGCCGCCTCGGCATTGGCGGCGTTCTGCGTGACAAATGATGCGGCCGCGCCCAATCCGAGGTTGCCGACGGCAAAGGCCGTATCATCCGTGCTGTTCGTGCCGGCGTAGGGGAGCGCGAGCATGCCGCCTTGGCCCTGACAGTCCAGCGCGTCGAGTACGCCGTCGTGGTTCACATCCTCCTCTCGGTCCTGCACGCCGTCGCCGTTGAGGTCCCAGCACGCCAATCCGTTGGCGCCCGCCGGTCCGCGCGGTCCCTCGTTGCCGGACATAGCGAAGAGTGCGACAGGTGTCGGCGTGATCGATTGGCGCGGACTCAGCCTGGCTCCTCCTTGCGCTGTGGAAACGGTGATGTCCAACCATCTCGGCTCGCCCATGAACGCATCGGGCCCGAAATCGAGCGAGGCAGTGAACAGGCCGTCGACGACGATCAGGTAGGCATCGACGCTCGAACCGATCTGGCGTCCATCAACCTCCGCATCCCAAAGGGTGAACGAGAAGCGGGCCTCTCCGTTTACCGGAACGCCCTGCAGCTTCAACTGCCCCTGGTAGGTGAACGCGGTCGGGCTCGCGGCTCGTACGGTGGTCGCCGAGAACAACATCAGAACACAGACAGACAGCGCGGACGCACGTACAGTCGACATGGACTTCTTTCCCTTCCTTTGTGGCCGGCCGTTAGGGTCCGGCAAACTATCGTCGCACTGAGCTTGCTCAGCACGACGCGGAGCAGCCACAGCTCAACCGGGTGAGCGGTGTGGCCCCGTTACTCATGGCCATGTGGCGAGTCGCCACCGGCCGTAGCTGTTGACGCAGCGGCCCGTCGATACGCACGCTCATTGCTACTGCAGGGCGCGTGCGAAACGTTCCGAACGCAGGTAGCCAACTGGGATGCCCGGCGCCGTGGGCACCGGAGCAGCGAGAATCCTCTCGCGACCCTCATCCGTATCATAACCGTTCCAGCGGACAAGTTTCAACAACAGATCTGAAAAGAAGGCGGCTTCTTCTTTATCGGACGCCCTTTCGTACGCCCGTGCCTGGCCCTGACACCAGGGCGTCAGTACGAATCTGGCGATGCGCGCGATCGACTACGATCTGGCCGTATTGACGGCCGAGAACCCGATTCTCGCGTGCTCGAGGGGTTGAACCCAGTCTCGATAGGATACGGAAACGGTGCGTGTGCGTCTGTTCACGCTCGAAGAACGCCGCGCGAATCCGCCGTGGAACGCGGAGTGGCCTCCGGCATGACGGTCCTGTCGGACTGGATGGTCGTTGTCGACGCCACGGCTTCTTTGATCGTCGCGGATTCACCGATCGAGCGAATCGACCGACGCTCGGTGTGAAAGCGGATCAGGTTCACGATCAGCGTCGTGATGACGATCTGGGCGAGCGAGAACACGATCAGCCCGGCCAGCACCACCCGCGACCAGTGAATCGCCACGTACCCGTCGAACACGCGCGTCCAGATCCCGGGCCCGACGAGCCACAGAAGTAGCGGCGCGGACAGGATGATCATCACGCCGACGGCGCCGAGCGTGTACACGCGATCGAGCAGGGTCGCGAAGAACGTGCGCGCCGGCGGTCGCTCGCTCCAAAGGCGATGAAGGTTGTCGCTCACCACTCCGGCGGACAAGGCCAACACACCGAGACTGCCCAAGAGCGAGCAAAACAGCAGCCGGTAGATCGTATCTTCCTGCAGGCTTCCGACGCGTAGCCAGGTTTCGATCGGATGGGCCGCAAGCATCGTCATGCACAGGAGGCAGGCGACGGCGGAGATCGTGAACATCTTCGCCGGTCGCCACATGAGCGTCATCTCGAAGATCGTCCGCAGAAAACGCACGCCGTCTCGAACGACGTGCAGCTTGGATTCACCAATCCGCTCGGCATACCGCATCGGGTACTCGACGATGCCGAGTCGCTCGTCGCACAGCACGCGGGCACTCATCGCCGGTGTAAAGTGCAACCCGTCGGGAAGCGGGTAGAGTTGCTCGAGCACGTCGCGACGGATCACGCGCATCCCGCTGGCCGTGTCGGTCACGACGCGGTTGCTCAAGGCCGACAGAATCAATGCATAGATTCGATTGCCCAACCGGCGGACGCGCGGCATGTCGCTGCCCGGTCCTAGCCGCGATCCGAGTGCCACGGCCGCGTCTTCCTCGATCAGGACCCGGCACAGCGTCGCGAAAAACCGCGGGTCGCACGTGCCGTCGGCATCGAGAAACGACACCAACTCGCCCGTACCGCAGCGGAATCCTTCCTTGATCGCTGCGCCGTAGCCGCGGTTGGTCGGAAACTCGATCAACTCAATTTCGCGATAGGAGGCGGCGATTTCCGCGGTGCGATCCGTCGAGCCGTCGCTCACGACGATAATCTCGACCGCGTCCACCGGGCTGTGCGCGACGATATGATCACGCGCCGCCAGCGATCGCTCGATGATCGAGGTGATGGCGTGCTCCTCGTTCAAGGCCGGAATGACAATCGTCAGTTTCATGATTGGTTCCCATAATCCGGGTTCCCATAATCTGTCGGATTCGGCGTCACACGGCTTGAATAGCGTCGCGGCGGGGGTAACGCCGGCTCAACCCGCCCGTCCCAGCATCCGATACGACCGATAACGCCGTAGCAACGGATGCGATGGTGGCTTTTCCCGAGAGGGTCGCGCGACTTCCTTCCCCCCTGTGTTATGGGGGGATTGAGGGGGGTTTCTGTTCCAAGGAGGACCTCCCCCAAGCCCCTCCTTAACAAAGGAGGGGAGGAAGAAGTCGCATTACCTTCTTGGAGCAGGCACCAAGTAGGGAAACCAACGAAACCCATGACAGCGTGCGTGACACGGAAATCGCGAGACTTCGGCCCGGGCGACGCAGCGCCCGAGGAGCAGGCGGGGCGCACGGGGCACGCGCGGGCGATTCTCGCGGTCTCGGTTGCGTTTGCGCTGACGTGGGGTTTGATGCGGTCACCGCATCAGCAGGCGATCGCGCCGCTCGTCGAGTCGGACTACGCGTACCAGTTGATCGCGGCCGACCGGCTCTTTGCCGGCGATGGGCTGACCTCGCTCCAGCCGGTCGCGCCAAATCAACCCTGGGCTTGGCACTACGACTGGGGCTACCTCACGCAGTGGCCGGCCGGGTATCCACTGCTGGTCTGCGCCGTGCGCGCCGTTGGCGGCGGCACGAGCCTGGAGGCCGCGCACCTCATTAGCGCGGCCGCGTGCGCGTTCGCGCTCGTGGGCTGGTTCATGCTGGTGCTGCAAATCGTCCCGGACGGGGTGGTGCGGTATGCGCTCGCGGCGGTCGCGGCCGGGCTGTCCGTCAAAGCGGCGACCCTGATTGATCCCTCGACTGACGCGATCGTCATGGCCGCCCTGCCGTGGCTGCTCCTCGGCGTAGTTCGGACAGTGACGTCAGATAAATCAACGTCGCAGAAAGCGGCCGGCAAATCACGAACAGGCTGGTGGCGGCTGGCGCTCATCGGTCTTGCGGCTGGGGCGCTCTTCTGGATTCGCTACGCGGCCATCTTCATTCCCATCGGCATTGGCGTGTTTTTCGCACTCGATGCGATGTGGACCAGGCAGCGGATGTGGCGCGACGTGCTGGTGTATACGATGGCCTCGCTGCTGCCGATCGTCGCGCTGATCGTCACGAATCGTGCGCTTTCCGCGTCGAATTCGCTCCAATCACAACTGAATCTCGGCACCGGCGTGACGTTCAATATCACATGGGGCCTGCTGGCCACCGCCTGGATGAACCTGACCGATCTGGGTTGGTACGCGTACCGCCCGGTGGTGCATCAGGTGCTGGCCTGCTGGCCGGTTGTGCTTGGCATCGTGTGTCTGGTCGTGCCGGGCGTTCGCCGGGCCATGCGTCGGCCGCAGAACCGAACCGCCCTGCTGCTTTGCGTCAGCCTGATCGGCACGTTGCTGGTCATGCTGATTACGGCCACAGCGCTGTTCGGCGGGAAGTACGACTACGCGAACCTGCCGCGGTACTACGCCCCCGGCCGGGTGCTGTTTTGCATCGTCTGCTTTGCACCGCTGGTGCTTTGGCGGTCGCGCGTGGTGCGATTGGGAACGTGCGGCGTCCTGGCGTTGGCGTTTCTTTGGACTGTCCAGGTGGTTTGGTCCCGCCCGCTTCAGCGGTGGCATGAGGCGGACCGTCCGGCAACGCCCTACGGCGAGTGGAGTCGGCCGTTCGAGCCACCGCTGAAGCGGGCGG
>Ga0210110_1000676_pt1 | contig 11082 bp, 5 predicted proteins | sample China_Galinas_PW_2_FD_184865 | JGI IMG/M metagenome (GOLD analysis project Ga0210110, IMG submission 184865) | Wetland microbial communities from San Francisco Bay, California, USA, that impact long-term carbon sequestration - China_Galinas_PWB_D1... | ecosystem: Environmental > Aquatic > Marine... | reverse complement strand
GCGATGAGGACCTCCGCGAGCCGTTGCTCGCCGTCAGCGACCTGGGGATGATCCTTGCCAAACCGGTCGACGAGAATCGCAATCGCATCACGGCTAAGTTGTTCCGCCTCGTCGAACTTGCCCTGGGCCTTCAGAGCGAAGGCGAGTTGAAACGACGGCCAGGCGAGCGCCGAGTGCCGATCGCCCAGCAGACGATGCCGTATGGTCAGCACCCGGCGGAAGGTCTCCTCCGCTCCTTTGGCATCGCCCTTGTCCAGCAGAACGCTCCCGAGGCCACATAGTGAGCTCGCCACGGCCGTACTGTATTCGCCATCCCGCGCCTCTCGAATCTGCAAGGACTGCCGAATGGCTCGCTCCGCTCCGGCGAGATCACCCTCCGCGCTCTTGATATCACCGAGCGTGGACAAGGTGGCGGCGATTTCTCCGGATTGTTGGGGATAGACCTGTCGCTCGATCGCCAATACGCGCCGGCACAGGACACCGGCGGCCTCGAGGTTCTTCGCACCATTCGTTTCGACCTCGGCCTGAGCCAGCTCGGACATCACACCCAGTAACTCGGGATCCGTCTCGGGCACGTGCTTCTGCATGATCGAGATAGCCTCATCGTACGCCGCAATGGCCTGGTCATAGTCCGATCGATCGCGCATGAGCGAGCCGAGGCTGGCCAGCGACCGGGCAACGTCGAGATGGTCGTTCCCGAGCAGTCGGCGACGTTCCGCCAGCGCCGACCGCAGGAGTGGTTCCGCCTCCTTGTAGAGCCCCAGATCACGATAGGCGTCACCGATGGTCTGCTGCATGGCGGCCTTGACTTCGGGTACGTGATCGAGGTCGTGCTCCGTTTCCCGAGCGGCCTCCGCCAGCATCTCCCGCAGAACGGACACGTCGCGTCCACGGGCCACGTCCGGCGTCGCGGAGCGTAGCAGGCGACGTAGCGAGCCACTGAGGGCCTTCGCCATCGCCTCTTCGTGCCGACTTTCATTCAGCCGCTGCAAGGCCAACTGCTCCGCACGCCGGGCACGTACCAAAGACACGCTGATGCCGGCGACCGCGATCACGAGGATGAGGAACGACGCCAGGATGGAGGCCGTCAGTGCCCGATTGCGGCGGGCAAATCGGCTCAGTTGATAGTAGCTCGTCGCCGGCCGCGCCAGGATGGGCTCGTTGCGGAGGAACCGGCCGATGTCTTCGGCAAGGTCCGCGACCGATTGATATCGACGATCCGCATCCTTTGCCAGGGCCTTGTGCACGATCGTCTCCACGTCGCCCTTGAGCGGTTTCTTGATGGCGGACAGTCGCGTCGGCTCCACGTCGCGAATGAGCCTGGGCAGGTCGAACGGGGTACTGTCGCTCAGTTCGTACGGCGGCCGCCCCGCCAGCAGTTCGTAGAGGATGACGCCCAGCGCGTAGACGTCACTTCGGGCATCGATGGCGCGGGCGTCGCCGCGACACTGCTCGGGGCTCATGTAGCGAAGCGTGCCCACGATCTTTCCGGAGTCGGTTTGCATCGTCGTCAGCGTCACGTCCGAGTCGGTCATGCGGGCGACGCCGAAGTCGATCACCTTCGTCTCGCCGGACGGCGTCACGAGAATGTTGGCCGGCTTGAGGTCGCGGTGGATAATGCCGTGCTGATGCCCGTATTGCACCGCGTCACAAACGCTGTTCAACAGCCCCAGCCGGCGGCGAACAGACAGTTCCGCTTCGTCTGCGTACACGGTGATCGGCTTGGCGTCGGCAAAAAACTCCATGGCGAAGTACGGCATGGCGCCGGCTTCGGTTCGGTGGGTCCCCGCCTCGTACACGTGGCCGATCCCCGGGTGGCGAAGCCGAGCCAGAATGTCTGCTTCGTAGGCAAATCGGCGAACCGCCAGGCGCGATGTGAACCCGGCGCGGATGACCTTCAGGGCGACTGTTCGCTGCGGATGCTCCTGTCGCGCCGCATACACCGCCCCCATACCGCCCATGGCGATCAATCGCTCGACGTGGTAGCGACCAACACGCGTGCCGACCAAGGGATCGGGTGCGACTCCAGCCGAGTCGCAAGCGACAGCGGCCACGAGCGGCGAGTCGAGAAACCCGACGGCCTCCGTGGCCGCGGCATCCGCGCGCAGCAGCGCTTCGAGTTCCGCCCGCAGCGCCGTATCCGTGCCGCAGGCTTCGTCGAGAAACGAAGCTCTCGCGTCCGGCGCGCGATCCAGCGCGGCCTGAAAGAGTTCGTCGATTCGCTTTGGTGAAGAAGCGGCCATGAGCGTACGTCACGAAGGGTTCTGCGTATCGCCGGACAGCCGGCGATAAAGAACGGCCCGGGCGAAACGCCATTCGCGTTCCACCGTCGCCGTGGATATGCCCAGCACGTCGGCGATTTCCTTCACGGTCAAGCCGCCGAAGAAACGCGACACCACGATTCGGGCATGGCGCGGGTGCGATCGGGCGAGATCTTCAAGTGCTTCATCCAGCGCCAGAACGTCGACGGAGTGCTCGAACGCGGCCATCAACTGTTCGTTGAGCTCGAGGCGGACACGATCGCCGCCGCGTTTCGCGGCCATCTTCCCGCGCGCATGATCGACGAGAATTCTCCGGACGGCCTGCGCCGCCACCGCGAAGAAGTGGGCCCGGCCGCGCCATTGCACTCGCTCCTGGCCCACCAGCTTGAGATAGACCTCGTGCACGACGGCCGTCGGCTCGAGCGTATGCCCCGGCGATTCCTGGATCATCGCGTGCATCGCCAGCCGCCGCAGCTCGTCGTAGACCAGCGGCAGGAGTTGATCGGCCGCTCGGGCATCGCCCTCCGAAGCCGCTTCGAGAATCGCTGTCACGTCTGTGTTTGACACACCCCGGCCCGTATCGAGAATTCTACGGAATCGTGATAGATTTCCCGTACCATTTTCGCGTTTGAAGGCGTGGAAAACAAGGCTTCACTGGGTCCGGACGCGTTACGCCTTTGAATGAGCCACCCGGAGCCATGGAGCGTAATCGAGGCACTTATCGGCGGTCGTCGCGTAGTCGAATCCGCCGGGCCAGCCGGGACAAGGGTCGGAAACCGAAAGATGGACGCAGAAAGACGATTGGGGACGTTTGGGCGAGACTCGCGACGGCCTGCACTTGGGACGCTTGCGACGCTGATGTTGGCGTTGGTCCCCTTGGGCTCGCAACGATCCGTCGCCCAGCAATTCTACGACATGGGCTCGCTCAACGCAGATTCCCCCAAGGTCGTGGCCATCGCGGCGGACGGGAATACGGTGGTCGGTTACTTACTGGGTCATGGCGGCCCCTTTTACAGGCCCGTGGTTTGGACGCGAGAGGACGGCCTCCAGCTGCTACCAGTTCCGCCGGGCAGCAACGCGACATGTCGCACCAACGGCGTCACTTCTGACGGGAGAACTATCGTCGGCTCGACGACGTCCGGGTATCTCGGGGGTTCCGACTATGTGACGAGTCGGCCCGTCATCTGGCACGACAGTGTGCCGTCCTTTTTGCCATCGTTGCCGGGTATGCCCTGGGGACGGGCCGAAGCGATCAGCGGTGACGGCCGGGTGATCGCAGGGATTGTCTGGCCGGATACGGAACCTACACAATACTTTGAAGAAATCGAAACCCATGCGATTCTCTGGGTGGACGGCGTACCCACCGAAATCGGCCAGAACCTTCCCGGCCGCGTCTCCTTCATCCTCGCGATGTCGCAGGACGGCAATACCGTCATACTGTCGGGGTACCACCTCGACAGCGCGTACCGATACGATAACGGCATCTACACGCCCTTGACCGCGCCCGGGTTCAACATTTCGACCGTGCCCGGCATCTCTGCCGACGGCGCCGTGGTGGTCGGCAGTGTTTACAACGGGAACTACTACGACGACAGCCAGGTAGCTCGCTGGTTCGAGGGCGTGACGCAGCCGCAGCTTCTCGGCGTTCCGCCCGGCGCCACCGCCGCTTTTGCAAAAGGGATCAGCGCGGATGGGAATACCGTCCTCGGCACTGCGACGTTCTGCGCGGTTGCGGATTCGTCCGACTGCCACAACGAAGGGTGGCGCTGGACGCCAACGAACGGATTCGAGCTGATCCGTAACGTCCTGACCAACGAGAGCCTCGGGCCGAAAATCACCGGCTGGAATCTGTGGAGCGCGAACGGCGTCTCCGACGACGGCAAGGTGATCGTCGGTGAGGGCAACAACCCTTCGGGAGCCTGGCCTAGCTGGGTCGCCGATCTTCGCCACGTGCCGCCGAACGATACGTGCGACCATGCTATCTTCATCGGCCAGGGACCGATTCCGGATTACGGCGAGCGACGAACCACGGGAACGACCGAGGACGCGTCGTCCGCCGGCGCGAGCACGTGCGGCTTCGGCGGCGGACCGGACGTGTGGTACGAGTTTTCGTCACCGCAGCCCGGCTATCTCGAACTCAGTCTGTGCGGAGGGGAACTGGTCAATCCGGCGATCTCCGTTCATCGCGGCTGTCCCGGCGGGAGCTTCAACCAGGTGTTCTGCGCGAACGATTGCGACGACCCGTCATGCGATGGCGTCTGTATCGACCGGCCGTGGGTGCCCATTGAACCGGGTGAGTCCTATTACATTCGAGTCTCGAGCGACATGGGATACGCCGGTGGGTTGTTTACGCTCGTATCGAGGTTTGTGCCGCACGCCGACGATTGTGCCGACGCGCCGCTCGTCGCGGTTCCGTCGACAACGCCCGGTGTGACGACACTGGCCACGGTCGATCCGGTCGACCAGTGCGATGGGACGCCCGCGACTGCACCGGGCGTGTGGTATCGCGTGATCGGCACCGGCGCGACGATGACGGCTTCTCTTTGCGGCGCGGCCGACTACGATACCGAGCTTTCGCTCTACTGCGGAGGCTGCGAAGCGCCCACCTGTTTAGCGCGAAACGACGACGCCTGCGACTTGCAGTCGGAGATATCCTGGTGCTCGGCGCCGGGACAGCAATACTACATTCTGGTCCACGGGTATGACACCAACACCGGAAGCTTCGAGCTATCGGTTTCGTCGTCCGGGCCCGCGTGCGGATTCACCTGGAACTGTGCTCCCTCGAACGACGCTTGCGACGGCGCGTTGCCACTCGCGGCCGGTACCACGCTGCTGGATAACGGGTCCGCGCAGAGCGATCCCGGATCGACGTCTTGTGGCGGCGTCGGAAATGACCTCTGGCACTCCTATGTACCGGCTTGCTCGGGCACCGTCACGATCGATACCTGCCAACCCACCATCGGAACGCTGGACGACACGGTGATCACCGTGCTCGATGCGTGCGGCGGCACCGAACTCGGTTGCAACGACGACTACGCTGATGCGCAGGTCGACTGCGGGTTCCGCAGCGCCCTGGAGGTTTCGACCACGCCAGGTCAGGTACTGCTGATCCGCTCGGGAGGCTATCCAACCCTTCAGCAGACCGGCACCTATCCACTGAGGATCACGGAAGTTGCGGCACCGGTCTTCGTGCCCGGCTGGGCCATTGGAAGCACCGGCGACGTGGTAGCTGGACAGCCAATCGATATCGACCTTCGCATCCATGGCGGCTGTCCGCCCTTTATTACAGCAGAGGGCAGCGGGTACTTCGTCTCGACCGAAGGACTTCCGCCAGGTCTTCACGTCGATACGTACGGCCACCTGACCGGCACGCCGCCCTACAGCGGGCACTACACCGCCACGGTGGACGTCAACGACCGTGAGATCACGACGCCGGGCGACTCGGCCACACTCGACTTTCTCATCACCGCACCGAACGACGACTGCGCGATCGCCACGCCCATCAGCGAGGGCTCGTTCCCCTTCGGCAACCAGGGCCTGACGACGGACGGGCCGACCGAGACCGACGCTTGCGCTGCCGCCGGCATCACACAGATCGAGCGGGACCAGTGGTTCCTGTACCAGTCCTCCTGCGACGGCATCGCGACGATCGATCTTTGCGAGAGCGAGCTCGACGCAACGCTCGCTGTGTATGACGGTGCGACCTGTCCGACCGATCCGAGCGCCGTGCTCTGTGACCACAACGCGTGCGGAGTGACGCCGCGCGCCACGCTGCACGTGACGCAGGGTGGTGAGTACCTCATTCGCGTGGGCGGCTACGGCGGCGTCGAAGGTAACGGCGTCTTGACGATCACCTGTTTCAATGACTGCAACGGCAACGGGATCAGTGACGCCCTCGAAATCGCCAACCTCGGGCTGCCCGTTCCGGCCTACCACCCCGTCGACTTCTCCGCATTCCACAACGCGAACATGCAGAACGACCTGGATCCGGCGTTTCCGAGCGGCAGCGTCACGCTCGGCGGTGTTCCCTTCGTGATTCCCCAAAGCGGCAACAACTACTGGCACAGCGTGGCGGCTACCGGGCCCAATCCGCGTACCATCGATATACCGTTGGGGCGCTTCGGCGTCTGGGAGGTTCACACGCTGATCAATACCTACTGGGGCGCGCCGGGGCCGACGAGCTACGCGTCGCTCGAGTTCTTCGGGTCGGACGGCGCGTACTACCGCAAGGATCTGATCGGCAACGACGACATTCGCGATTTCAACGATTTCGTGTTCACGAACCAGATCAACAACACGACCACGGTGAACGTCGTGTCGGTCGGACCCCACCGGCTCGACAAGCAGCGCATCGCCCTGCCGGCCGAGTTCCGTAACCAGACCTTGGACACGGTTCGACTGAGTGACACCGGCGGAGACAACCTCCAGCGGGCATTCCTCGCGGGGATGACGGTCCTGACGGAGGGTCGTTCCACCGACTGCAACGGCAATGGCCGCCCGGACGAATGCGACGTGGAAGGCGACGCCAACGGAAGCGGCGTTGTGGACGCAGGAGATTGGCCGATGCTCCGCCTGTGCCTGACCGGCCCGTGTACGACACCGCCCTGCAACCAACCCCTGTACGTGAACGCCTGCTGCGGTTGGTTCGATCGCGACGGCGACAACGATATCGACGCCGTGGACGTCGCCGACTTCCAACGCCGCCAGGGTTCGGACCATTGACCAACCAATCGGAGAGCGGATGCTTGGCCACGGCGGTTGTGGTGATGGTCCCGTACCAATGAGTAGAAGGGAACGAGAACATTGAAACGAGCATACACGATTCATGTTCTGGCGGTTTCGCTCTTGGTGATCGCAGGGTGCCAGGCGAATCACAACAAGGCGTACTTCCGGCGCATGGTCAAGGCGGTTAACGGCCGTGATCTGGACGCACTTGATGAGATCATCGCGCCGAATTATGTCCGACATTGCCAGGCGACGCCCGACGTCCACGTGCGCAGCCTCGACGAGTTCAAGCAGTTTCTGGAAAACGACTTTTCGGCCGTTCCGGACTCAGTCATCACGACGAAGTTCACGGTCTCCGAGGGGGATCTTCTGGCATTCTACTGCACGTACGCGGGGACGCAGACCGGTCAGATGGGCCCCTTCCCGCCGTCCGGCCGCCACATCGATGTCGACTTCAGCGGCGTCAACCGATTCGAGCACGGCAAGATCGTGGAAACCTGGCTGACGTGGGATAACCTGGCCGGACTGGTGCAGCTCGGACACCTCAAGCCCCCGGGAAGTGAACGCGAGTAGTGTTCTGGTTCGGAGCTGTGGATCTAGTGCCTGGCCACTGGTCGCTCGAAATCGCCAATCCGTGGAGACCTGAGTGATGTTCATGCGCATCTGTTTTTGCTTACTGGCTGCTGGTTCCTCCATCGTATCTGCACAGGATTCTCCGCCCAAGCCCGCACCGTCCGAAGCCGAAGCTGTGACCATCTGGCACGAGGCCAAGGTGCTTATGCCAACTCGCGTCCTCCTACCTGCCGATTTCGACCCCGAGCAGGCCCACACCTTGATTGTCGCCCTGCACGGCTACGGTAGTTCGGCTGAGGCGTTCGGCCGGGTGGGCCACAGGCTTGCCGACGCTGGATTCATCGTCGCGTTGCCGGAGGCGGCGTACCCGATGTTGGTGGGTCAGAAACTGGGGTATGACTGGTTTCTTTATCATCAGGGTGACGACGCGCTGCAGTTGCGGGCGGGCAAGCTGGAGGCTGAGGACCATCTGCCGGCCGTGGTCACCGATCTCCGGCGACGCTATCGAGTTGACGACGTCTACGTCCTCGGTTTCTCGCAGGGAGCCATCGTGGCCGTTGTGACCGGTGTGAACAACAACGGACTGTTCGATGGAATCATCACCTTCGGCCTGCCGGCCTTCGACACGGCTTGGTTCCGCGACCACGCGCTCCGCACGGGGCGCGATCTTCGTATCCTGCTCGTCCACGGTGACCAGGACCAGCGAGCGCCGATCGAATATGCACAGCAAGCGCGTGACACGTTCCGCACGGCCGGCTATGACGTGACGTTCCGGACGTTCTCCGGAGGACACTCCGTTCCGAACGACGAACTGGCGTTCGTCCAGCGTTGGGTGCACGAAGACCAAAAGGACCAACATTGACGGATGCAGCGCAATCCAGCCCCGATGGACTCGTTCCGCCCTCGGGCCGCGAGGTTTCGTCGTTTCCGCGGCCAGAGCCCGAAAGCTATCACGGCCGACAACGTGGTCCGGCTCTTTCTCGCGCTCGCCACGTGTGAAGCCACACCACCGACCCGCCCGATAAGCCATCGATCGATGGTACATTGGGGCGCCGGCGCGTTCGGGGGCGCAGCTCTTCTTGAAAAGCGCTGTACGGTCGGTTAATCTGGTGGGTCCGGAGAGAGCAGGACCTTGCCATGCAAGAGCTTGCTCGATCGCACCGTTCTCGCCTTGGCACCTCGACGACCTGTCACCGTCTTTTTTCATGTTCTGCCTTGTGGGCAAAGTCACCTATCCCGGAGTGAACACCATGTGTGCCGCCCTGCTCTCGCGTCGAAAAACACTGGCCGTATCCCTGCTCACGGCAGCAGCCGCCCTGCTGGCCGCTGGGTGTACGCCTACACTCCCGGGACCCGCGGCGGACGGCGAATACGACGTCGACGGGGCCACGATGATGCTCCCAACCGGCTCGGACCAGCTCATGGTGATCACCGAACACGAAGGGATCGGGTCGACCACGATCTACGGATCGTTCCCGGAGTCCGGCGACGAGCCCATGATCACGAGCCTGAGTGCTGACGTCGGAGACGACACTCTGACCGTCGACTTCGACAACGCGGGCAGACCGACGCTCATTCGCCTGGGGCCCACCTCGCTCAGCCTGGACTACCGTGACGACGCGACTGTCGATTTCCGCGTAGACGAAGACGGCGTCACGCTCTTCGAGGGAACCGGCCTGAACTTCGAGACGGAGATTGGCAAGGTCATCGCCGCAAGATGGAACCCGGTGACCGAAATCGACCTGTTCGACTGTGTCGAGGAGGAGATGAACTACTGGGCCGGACGAACCATCGGCCGCAACCAACCGGGCACCACCGTGTCCGTGGCGGACCACCCCTTCACGGACTGCCTCCTCAACAGCAACGCCCTCTGGAATCTGGCGGCGAGTTCCTGCGTCATGGTCCAAACCCTGCAGCGTCGAATGAACGCGATCATGGCACGGCCGCCGAGTGAAGATCGCCAGGACTCCATCAACTTCATCCTCGTTTCCGTTTTGGGTGTCATGCCGGGTGCCACGCGCATGATCGACTCGTCCGCCTTCGCCATTGCCGACCAGCTCTGGGAGGATCCCATGTGCCGGTCCGGGCAGGACCGCCCCGGCTGCTCGGACACCTGCGCGTATGCGTTCGACGGCGTGTGTGACGACGGCGGTCCCGGGTCCACGTACTCGGTCTGCGAACTCGGGACCGACTGCGGCGATTGCGGCCCGCGCGATTCCGGTGGCGGCGGTACCGACGACGAAGAAGACGAGGCGGTCTGCGGCGACGGTATCTGCGATGCCGAGGCGGGCGAACTGACGTCCTGTCCCGAAGACTGCCCCGTCACCTGCGGCGACGGCATCTGCAACATCAGCGGTGGCGAACAGCAGTCGTGCCCCGAAGACTGCCCGGAGGTCCAGTGCTGCATCGACACGGGCGGCTGCCCCACCGAGACCCTCTACGAGTGCCCGGGCAACTGCTGCTGCTGTCCGTGGGGCGCTCGATGCACGCAAGTCGACGGCCGATGGGTCTGCGGCGTCTGAGGACAGGTCACGCTCCGTCCGGGGTAACGTGACGGCTCGATTCGTCCTCGCGTCATGTCGCCTGGGCCGCTCCGGCGGGTATAATTGATAATGGCCGGGTTGGGAGACGACACATGCGCCCAATTCTGTTTATCGCGATACTCGTACCGACCGTTTGCTTTGCCGACGACCTCATTTATCGGTACGAGGGTGACGTCCTGCCTTATGACCCCTCGGCCGGATGGCAGGTATTCAATCCCTGCGAGCCCCCGTGCAGTGAGTCGGTGGAGAACGGCCATCTAGTGTTTCGCTGGCCTGAGGCAAGCGACTTGGTGAATTACACCTACGATATCACGAAGCCGCCGGCCCCCCCCCTTCCGTCCTTGTGGGTGGAATGGCGTTTTCGCTCGAATCATCCTATTCCGCCTCATTCTTTCGGCTGTGATGCCGGCATGAATGTCAGGTTCGACAAGATGATTCAGAGAATCAACATGTACGGGGACGCCGTTGTTTCTGCGAGCGGCGACGATTTCGTTTGGCACCTGCCGAACGGCGAGTGGCGAACGTATCGGTTTGAGAGTTGGGACGGACTCAACTACTGGTTCTCCGTTGACGGTGACATCTTCCTCATCAGCAGCAACGTCCATCAGACCGACGCCAGCTACCTTCAGATGGGAGGCGAGGGCGGCTGCATTGATGATCAAATCTCGGACATGGTCAACGAATGGGATTATGTTCGCTTCGGAACGCTGGCCTCCGGAGAGGAAATCGTCGCAACCATCCCGCCTGCCGGCTTTGTGGACGCTCGAAAGTTTGCTCCGCTCGATCGTTTCACAATCACATTCGACGCGCCTAACTACGTCTACCTGGACGAAATCGAGGTGGAATCGAGGGGTGGGGTTGCGCCTATGGTCACAAAGACACGACGGATGGAGAACGGTGGGCCCGAGACCGTCGAAGTCGTCCTTGACCGGCCTTTACCGATTGGAGCAACAACGCGGTTCACGTTCGACGATGGCGCA
>Ga0210110_1000672_pt1 | contig 11122 bp, 9 predicted proteins | sample China_Galinas_PW_2_FD_184865 | JGI IMG/M metagenome (GOLD analysis project Ga0210110, IMG submission 184865) | Wetland microbial communities from San Francisco Bay, California, USA, that impact long-term carbon sequestration - China_Galinas_PWB_D1... | ecosystem: Environmental > Aquatic > Marine... | reverse complement strand
GCTGACAATCCAAGCCGGTCCCATCTGGCGAAAAAATCGGCGAAAACCGGATTTTTTGAGAAACTTTGAGCGGTTCTTGGGCGGCATAAGATATCCTTTCTTTCAGCCAAAAATTAATTCAGGAGTCAAGGGGTTTTTATTTGTTCAATCGCTCCATGGATAATTAATGTTTTCAAAAAGTAAACGTGTTGCGAAAGATTCAAATTCATCCTGCCTTGGCATATAAATCAAAAAAATGATGGGTGGGACCATGACCTTTTCCAATGGACAACGCATGTTCAATGGCGCCGGTGATGTAGGCTTTAGCAAGGGTAACGGCTTCAAAAAAATTTTTGCCCAAAGCAATATTGGCCGCAATGGCAGAAGAAAATGTACAGCCCGTGCCGTGGGTATTTTTTGTTTCCACCCAGCGGCTTTGAAGCCTCTTAAATTCCTGACCGTCGTAGAGAATGTCAGTGGCGCGGTCTTCTTCAAGATGCCCCCCTTTGACGACCACCTTTTTTGCCCCAAGTTTCAGGATGTCAAGCGCAGCTCTTTTCATATCATCGATGTTCTTAATTTTTCTGTCGACAAGCGTTTGGGCTTCATAAATGTTGGGTGTAATGACTTCCGCCAACGGGAAAAGGTGTTGTATTAAGGCATCCTGGGCATCCAGATTCAGCAGGCGATATCCACTTTTGGAAATCATTACCGGATCGAGAACGATGGGTGGTGGCTTTACGGTTTTTAAAGCTTTTGCGATTGCCTGAATCAGTTCGATACTGGAGACCATTCCTATTTTTACGGCATGAATCTCAATATCATCAAAGAGACAGGTAATCTGATCATGGACAATTTTGGGGTGCATTTCCTGGATGTCATAAACTTTCTGTGTATTCTGGACGGTTACCGCTGTAACGGCACTCATACCGAAAACGCCATGGGCCTGAAATGTTTTAAGATCAGCCTGGATTCCTGCACCGCCTGATGAATCCGAACCTGCAATGGTAAGAGCGACTCGCATGAAAGACCTCCTGAACGATTGAATCAAAAAAAATGTCACGAAAACATTTCAATATTTCGTGTGTTGTGAGACCTTGGCCTTCGAACACATTATCGCTGCAGGTATAATTAAATTTTTGCTGAAGGAACTCGTGAATAAGGGTTCGTAATTAAAGAACCGGCCCGGACTATTCATAAAGATCTCTGTTTTAACGAGAGGTTAAATCCATCAAGTTAAATCGCCTGTGGTTCTTTCAAAACGATCCCTAATCCACCCTGCCCGCTCGTGCCCTACGTGGCAGGCGGGTCAGACAGCTTCCAGTTAAAAATTTAATCACACCTGCAGCTCCTCTGAAGTCGGTTATTTTCAGAGGACCAAACTATTACGATGCGTTTAAAATGTTTTGTTTTTGTTGATGGTTTCTTGTTGTCTAAGGAGAACTCTATTTAAGAATATAATTTTAAATATCGATGGGAAATTGAAGAACGATGAAAAGAATGGTGTGGTAAAAAACATCATGCATGGTTCTCCGATTTCCCTACGACAGTGCTAACTGTATCAGGTTCAAAGGGTATGCTCTCAGTTCTGTGATAAAATCAGAACACCCCTATCCGGAATTAAATATACATTTAACAGCGGGAATTATAAATTGCAAGTTTAATATTAATCGTCCTTAACTACCCAGACTCGGCTCGGATTTAGGGATGCTCAAGTTCAAATTTCAGTTGGTTGGAAAGAGATTTACGCCGTCGTGGTGCGTTCCATCCACATTGGAATTCAAATACGTTTGCCTTAATGAGGGGTAGTTGTTTGACAAACGAGGTCGCTCGTGTTAACAGTTAAAAAATACGTCACTGGGGGAGCCGGTGCAAATCGGCTGAGAGGAGGCTGGATGCCTCGACCCCTGGAACCTGATCCGGATCATGCCGGCGTAGGAAAGTTGATACCATCCCATTGTTCGTGTTCCTTCCTGCTTACCGGCATTTAACACCAACCCTAATAATACCTTCGACAGTTTGCCTGCGAACCATGAATACCAGTAAAAAAATCGATACAAGATTTAAGAGACGTTCGGCTGCTCCGAGTGTTTCATTGGAACAGGTGTCCTTTACATATCCCGGCGAGCAAATCTTTCGTTCCTTAAATTTTACTGTAAAAGGCGGTCAGTGGACATGCCTCATCGGTCCAAGTGGTTGTGGAAAATCTACATTGCTTAGATTGATTTCAGGAACCCTTCGAGAGGGATTTTCCGGACGTATTCATTTTAGTGACGGCAACAATCATAAAGGAGTGACTGCCTGGATGTCTCAAAAAGATTTGTTGCTTCCATGGTTGAGCGTTGTTGATAATGTCTGCCTGGGGGCACGTTTACGAGGTGAAATGACAGCCAAAAAGCGTTCAAAGGCGATGTCCTTACTCAAAGATGCAGGATTGGATGAATATGCAAACGTCCTTCCTTCATCTCTTTCCGGAGGCATGCGCCAACGTGTGGCGCTGTTGCGAACATTGATGGAAGAGCGTTCGGTCATTCTTATGGATGAGCCGTTTTCAGCCCTTGATGCATTGACAAGACTCAAACTTCAGGATTTGGCAGCAAGGCTGGTTGAAGGCGCAACCGTGTTGATGGTGACCCATGATCCCCTTGAGGCACTTCGTCTCGGTCACAGAATATATGTTATGACCGACAGACCTGCAAAACTGAGCGAGGCATTGATTCCGCCAGGTTCTCTTCCACGCAATCCCGGCGATCCGGCCATCATTTCCATGCAGGCAACATTGCTTGAGCGGTTGGAGGGCAGAGACAACCCATGACCTTTATCCGTTCCATCGTCATCTTGTTGGGATTGGTGCTGGTATGGCAGGCGATTGTTCTCGTGACCGGCGTACCTGCCTATATATTACCTGGGCCCATGAGGGTCGCTGAAGCGGCTTTGTCTCACATAGTCCCCTTATTCGAACATGCCATGACAACGTTGTTGGAAATTATTGCCGGATTGCTGATTGGAACACTGTTGGGTGCTTCGAATGCTCTTGTTATGATTGCTTCTCGATCTTTAAAACGTTGGCTGTTACCTGTTCTTGTTATCAGTCAGGCGATTCCGGTATTTGCCCTTGCCCCCCTTCTCGTTCTGTGGCTGGGTTACGGCATGAGTTCAAAGATTGCAATGGCTGTTCTGATTATTTTTTTCCCGGTGACCGCAGCATTCTATGATGGAATGCGCAGCACCGAGCCCGAATGGCTGGAACTTGCACAAGTGATGAATGCGAAACCCATGGCAATTATCCGGCATATCAGGATTCCTGCGGCGCTTCCGGCATTTGCTTCGGGGTTGCGCGTTGCAACTGCCGTGGCGCCCATTGGAGCAGTTGTGGGTGAATGGGTTGGGTCCAGCAGAGGCCTTGGGTTTTATATGCTTCACGCCAACGCCCGCATGCAAATCGATATCATGTTTGCGGCACTTTCTCTTTTGTGTATCGTCGCCCTTACGCTTTATTTTTTAGTAGACAGGGCCATGATCAAAATTGTTTACTGGCAAAAAGAAGGAAATAAAAAGGAGGAAAGTCACCTATGAAACATAAGTATCTTATTGTATTTTTCATTGTGGCAGCCTTGTTGAGTGGAGTTTCGAATACTTTAGCCGAATCAGAAAAAATGACGGTTGTACTCGACTGGTTCGTCAATCCGGATCATGGACCGCTCTTTATCGCTCTGGAAAAAGGATTCTTCAGCCGGCAGGGGTTGGATGTCAGTTTCCAAGTTCCTTCAAATCCGAATGACCCTCCAAAACTTGTTGCTGCCAAAAATGCAGATATTGCGGTTTCCTACCAACCCCAGCATTATCTTCATGTTGATCAAGGGTTACCACTGGTCCGAATTGCAACCCTCATTGCAACTCCTTTAAATGCGCTGGTCGTACTGGCAGACAGCGACATAAAAAACCTTGCTCAACTGAAAGGTAAAACCGTGGGGTATTCAATCGGTGGATTTGAAACCGTTATTCTCAAAGTAATGCTTGAGAGCCAGGGCCTGTCTCTGGATACTGTAAAACTGGTCAATGTTAATTTTTCGTTGTCTCCATCTCTTTTTTCGAAAAGCACGGACGCGGTTATCGGTGCTTTTCGAAATTTCGAACTGAATCAAATGGACATTGAAGGACGGCCGGGCCGTGCCTTTTATGTCGAGGAATATGGCATTCCTTCTTATGATGAATTGATATTGGTTGCCCGTCGTGATGATATTAAAGCGTTAAAATATAGAAAGTTCATCGATGCATTGGAAGAAGGGGTCCGGTTTTTGGTTAACCATCCGGACGAAAGCTGGAAGTTGTTTATTCGGGGGCGAAAGGATCTGGATAATCAGCTGAATCGTCTGGCGTGGCGGGATACACTTCCCCGATTTGCCCTTCGCCCGGGCGCACTGGATCGGGCTCGGTATCAGCGTTTTGCAAAATTCCTTAAAAAGCAGGGTTTAATTAGCAAAATTCCGCAGCTGGATCAATATGCGGTGGAGTTGCTTATTGCCCATCCCTAAATAGGAAACCTTTGAGAAACGCTCCTTTTTGCCCGATTTCTGTGTCCCTGATGCTCGGGATTTATCAACAGGCTCAAATCTTAATCCTCTTAAATATTTAGGTATCAAGAATTTATTTCCTGATTTTTGTGTCGGTTGTTTCTGAATATTTTTCAAGGCGTTTGTAACGGTTCATTGCAGATTTGGCAAAGCGGCCGATGACCCTGGATAGATCTGAAGTATCCCAAACAGAGGTGAACTCATCTGAATTAAATAGTCTTTTGTTTATCTTGTAATGGGGTTCGTGGTCCAAAATAAGAGTGATATCTTCATGGTCAATATCGATTTTACCCTCAAAAATACTGTTACCTAATTCCGTGATGGTTTGGCCAAAAAAATTGATGACATCTTCAGTGGATTCCGCAAGGTTGAGTTTTTTTCTGAAATCGGGAAGAACTTCATTTTCGTACTTTGTAAAGGAAATCTGTGGCGACATGACATTTCTCCTTTCTGTATCTGAAAGCATCAACCTTATTAAATCGTTAAAGGACTAAATGTACTTTTTTCAGATACACGTTAACGGCAATGTATGCCAATTGATCGATGGATTCCAAGATCTGGCCGTGCATTTTTATATCCTTGAATTGTAGGAGAATGATGTTGGGTGACTGGATCGGTCTTGAATTCGTGCGTGATATGGTCATTAGATTTTTATGCAAGGATCTGTGCGTGTTTATAACCATTTATTTTTAGATACCATAAAGAAATGAATATCTCAACATTCTTTCCGCAGCAACAATTAAAATTTTCTCATTATAGACTTTCTCAGAATAACATTCCTTTTCAGCCGCTTATGGAACTTGTGAACCTAAATGCTCTGATTCGTAAGTTCGATGACATATTTTTTATATTCTTTTACCGCCCGCTTCGCTTGAGACGCAAAACCCGCAGAGTTAAATATTATTTTTTTTGCCGTTGAGAGGACGGCAAAAGAAAATAGCTCAAGTTTTATAAAAGTAATATTCTATTGCAATACAGTTAGTTATTTCATCGTCTTACAAAGATGCATGTTTTTACTTTCCGCCCTCTCAGCGGAAAGCAAAAAAGGAACAAATTCTCCGCGGCCTCTGCGTCTCAGCGGTGATTACAAATTATCCAATACAATTGCGATACCGTATTGAAGAGTACGTGTACTAAGCAATTCAAAAGGGACATATCTTTGGGGAACTTTAAAATGCACAATAAAATGTGCATGTATGCCCTGTTTTTTGTGCACGCTGATGTTTGAGATCTTACCCTTTGATCGTATTCCGAAATTAAAATTCTTAAGTAGATAATAATGATGATCGCATATGTGCATGAAATAAGGGTTTTCGAGTGCGATACGCAAAATTTTGCCTTAACAATTTCACTGGATGTTGAACCGGATGAATTTGGCATGAATATTGATGCAGGTTAAGAAAAAGTACGTGTCCAAGGGTGTGCTTCTTCGTGTAACGATATTGGCGGAGTGGCTTCGTCATTTCAATAATTTAGCAGTGGGGGAGACCGCGGCTCCCGCATGCTTTTCGAGGGAGAACGCGGAGGGGGCAGGAATGCCACTGCTGCTATGTCTTTGAAATGACCAGACACGCAGACACCGGAGTAAAGCGGAGGAGCACACCCTGTGAACGCGAACAGGTGAAAAATGCGAAAGGAACCCCATACCTCATGGACAAATTACTATTTATTGATGACGAAGAAGGCATTCGGCGATCGGTTGTTCGCGCTTTAAAAAACGAACCTTATGAAACCTATACCGCTGAAAACGGTGATCTCGGTATAGCGTTTGTCAAAAAAAATCTTTTTAAAATGGCAACGGTCATTTCAGATTATAAAATGCCAGGGTTGAATGGTCTTGAGACACTTTCGGTAATTGGATCCATGAATCCGGAAATTACCCGAATCATACTCACCGGATATACGACCATGGAGGCGGCGATTCAGGCGACCAATGACGGGATTGACGGTTTTTTAACCAAACCGTTTGACAATGTGGAACTCAGGGCCAAAATTCGTACAATCAATGTGCGTAAGCGTTTAAAACAGTTTGTGTCCGAGCAGGTTTACAAAAAGATTGAAAAGGCACAGGGAGCTCTTAAACCATCATTTCATGAGGTGTCGATTCTTTTTTCCGATATCCGTGGTTTTACTCGGATGTCCCAGCATGTTCCACCGGACAAACTCGCCTCTTTTTTAAACAATGACTATTTTGCGCCATTGGGAGAGATTGTCTATAAGTCTAATGGCGTCGTGGACAAACATATCGGTGACAGTATAATGGTGGTTTTCGGCGCCCCAGTTGCACATGATGATCATGCGATCCAAGCGGTGAAAACAGCAATGGCCATGCAGAGAAAAGCCATGGAAATTGATAAGAAACTTCATGAAAAAAATGGGCTGAGGCTTAAAATCGGAATCGGCGTATCAACGGGGAAGGTATTTTCAGGCATTTTAGGTTCATTGAGGATCAAGGAGTATACCTCCGTAGGTATGCCGGTCAATATTGCCGCAAGACTCCAAGGCATCGCAAATGGCGGTGAAATCCTTATTGGCCATAAGACGTTTCAAAAACTCTCGGATAAAATAGACGTTGAAGCCTTGCCCCCGGTGACCGTTAAGGGTATCGATGAACCAATTATAGTTTACAAAGTGAAACCCTAATTGAGCGTGGACAAAATCGAGAATGTTATGGATCATCTCCAAATTAGTTGATGATCCTGAAAGGATTCCAGGATTCGAGTAAACTGCTTAAAAATTATAAAGAATTGAAAGTTTGGCAAAAGTCCTATCAACATTGCTTGAAGATTTATAAGGCAACTAAAATATTTCCAATTATGAAATGATGGTTCAGGTAAAATTTTAATAGAGGTAAGGTAAAGAGAAAAGGGCCAGATTGCCGGACATGTGAATGACAATAGGCACCATAAGGTTTTTTTCAACTTCATAGGAAAGGGCGAACAGGAGGCCGCCAACGATTTGAGGAATCGGAATATTCTGCAAATCGGGGTGAACCACAACAAACAGCAGGGTGCTTCCCAGAATGGCTGCAATGGGTCCCCAGCGTCTCAGGTATCCGTAGACCAACCCACGAAAATAGATCTCCTCGGCAATAGGCGCCACACCGGCGCCAACCACAAAATAACTAAAAATATCGACCGGTTGCTGAGGCATACGGGATTGAAAAAGCCCAACTGGAATGCTCCCTGCCAATCGGCCCACAGCCAATCCCACGGCAACCACGGCCCCGAAACCCATGGACCAAACAATACCCCTTAGAATGCCCGAACCGATCGCCGAAGGTCGCAAACCAATGGCGTCGAGTCGGCCTTGCATTTTGAGGGTGATCGCCAGAAGGATGCCAATGCCGACACAACGGGTCAGGCCCGTGGCAACTATGGCCGACGCCATGGCTGCCGACGCGGCTGAAGAGGAAACGGATTCCAGGAGCACGATGACAGCAGTAGCCACCAGCAACGTTTTCATTCTGATATGGTCTGATTCCATCCCAGTGCTTTCAGTGCGTTGTATGAATATAACTGGAGATACCATTCTTTTGATTCGTTCAGCAGGTGAAGCAATTTTTCGATCACTTTCGGATCACCACGCTGTCCCAACACCGCACAGGCCCGGCTTGAAACATTGAGGCTTGGGTCATCCAGGAAGTCAGTCAATTCATCCCCGACTTGAGGAAGCCTGCTAGCGGCTAATGCATCCACCAGCCAGTATCGAACCGGGATGTGTACGCTTTTCTTCAATGTGGGATAAACAGCCATCCGAAGTACATCAATGCCTTCCTCCCGACAGCGCCTCAGCGCCGCCACTTGGGCCTGCCAGCGTCCTGAGGAAAGGGCCTCGGCAATATTTTCAGAGGCGGCAACACGTCCTTGCTGAAAAAACACCCAGATAACAACACCCAGAAGCAGACAGCTGGCGGATGCCAACCCGACCGATCTGTGCACATTCGGCAGCAGACCCCAAAGACGGCGAAAAACGCCATGTGCCCCGATGTACAGTAAGATCGGAAAACCATAAAGCAATCCATAAAATGTCATCCGGCGAAAGTGGTCGTAACGATCGGTCTTTTGAGCAAATTGTTGCAGGATGATTTCCGGCTTTCGTCTCATCTCACCGATGGTGGTAGTTGAGACAACCCGACCGGCACCTATCAATTCCAGTTTCTGTTGATTCTGACGAATAATCAGATCAACCGGCACCCCGGATTCAACCGGCACTCCGGGTTCAACCGGCAGCCAATCGAATCGGCTGAGAATATGCTCAAGTATTTGGTGTTGGAAGGATTCAGGGCTGATATCGATAAAGCTGGTTTTGATTAATTTTTGGGAAGCCGACTTAAAAACCTCCGCTGCATACAATGTGTAATGATAATAAAAATAGTTGATGCGCTGACCGATTGGATTGGACAACAGCAAACGATCTCGAATATCAACAAACAGGTGGCGATCAAATTGGGTGAACCACATCAGCGCTAAAAAAATGACGGGCAGCGCATGGACAACCATGCTTCGCCACTGGCGTTCTGTCTCTATCCGACGGTGATTGCATAAAAACACCACCGGGGGAATCAGCACAAAATAGAGGTTCACATAAAGGTCGAATCCTGAAAGATTTATCCAGATCAAAAGCAGTGCCCACAGAAAAATGGGTAGGTAGCGCTGGAACGGGCTCCTGGAGCTGGCGCTCGGCAGAAGCCAGGCCGCGGTCATAGTTCCCAGAGTAAGGGCAGCACCGATACTGAAAGTAAAAAACAGGCCGCCCCAGAACGCGGATGTCAGTGCTTTCAAAGAAGGTAAAAAAGACAGGTTGGGAACGGAAAGAAAACCCGCTTGACGAACGGCCTCCATCTTGGCATGCAAGGCCAGATTCGATTGCCTCACCTGCAAGGTCGCCACTGCCTGTGCAACGAGTAAACCAGCCCAAATGCTTCTCGTCGGGTTGGCTGCTAGTGGGTTTGAGTTGTATCGTTTCAATGGATATCACACATTTTGTTGGCTTAGTTAATTCAAGGGTCGGGGAGTTTTTCTCTAAAATCTTTGAATATAGCGGAATGGATGATCTTTTTTTTAATGGGATGCTGTTTGAGTGGCTTAGGGATCGTTAGAAAAAACAGGCGCATACCGAAATCGTGCCTTAAAAGAATTTTAAAATGATGCAGAGAACCTATCGATATTTCAAAGATAGATTCCTGTTTTTTCTTTACGATCTCTTGCCGCGAGTTCATGCGGTTTAAAAAAAGATTATCCATGGAGCGATTGTTTAGAAAAACTCTCCGACCCCTTGTATATAAAATAGAAGATTTAAAAAACAAGCAACTGAGGATAGAATACTATCGATTGAGAGAGGTGTGGCAGACCGTCGACCCCTTGGTTTTTAAAAACCGTAATTGAGCATGGGTCGCCACACCATCACCTGATTAACCCGAACAATGGCCAGGACCTAAAGAGTCCGCATCTAACAAGGCCGGGAGATGAGGTATTTCTATGAACTCAGAAGCATATATCGGTGTTGATGTTTCCAAAGATCTATTAGATGTAAAAGTTTTACCCAGTGAACAAACCCAGCAGTTTTCTAATGATGACCCTGGGGTCAAGAATTTGATTACATTTGTAAAAAAGATCCATCCCCAATTGATTGTGTTTGAGTCTACTGGTGGTTTGGAGATGCTCGCCGTCAGTAGTCTCGTTGAAAAACATTTGCCGACAGTGGTTATAAACCCTCGCCAGATAAGAGACTTTGCCAAAGCAACTGGCAGATTGGCAAAAACCGATTCCATCGATGCTGATACCATCGCACGTTTCGCGCGTGATATTCGCCCGGAGATCCGTCCGATAAAGGATGAACACACACAGCTTTTATCGGCCTTGAATGCCAGACGAAGGCAAATCGTTGACATGCTTGTTGCTGAAAAAAACCGTTTATATTCGGCGCCCAAGCCGAATATAAAGAGTATCCAAAAGCACATTCAGTACCTTGAAAGAACACTGGAAGATATCAATAACGATATCAATAAAACGATTAAAAAAAGTCCGACGTGGCGCGAAAATGACAGAATTTTACAAAGTTTCAAAGGTGTTGGGCCCGTATTGTCCGCCACGTTGCTGTGTGATTTGCCGGAATTGGGCACTCTGAACCGAAAAAAGATAGCTGCTTTGGTTGGCGTTGCCCCACTCAACTGTGATAGCGGTCGATTTCGTGGGAGACGTCGCATCAAAGGAGGCAGAGCTGATGTGCGCCGAAAATTGTACATGGCAGCCGTCGCATCGATTCGTCATAATCCAAGGATGAAAAACTTCTATCACAAATTAATTGATGCCGGCAAACCACCCAAACTAGCCTTAACAGCATGTATGAGAAAGATCCTTACTATTTTAAATGCAATGATAAAAAATCGAACTTACTGGATCGCTACATGTTAATTTTTACTTGACGTCCAATACAGTGGCTCATATAGATAGAATTTTGATTGACGGTTAAACACGCCCCCCGCTCCACCTCAGCTTAGCTTTTAGAACATCAAAATAGTCCTGGTCGGGCAAAGTGATCATATTAATGGGATAGGGGCCTTTTCG
>Ga0210110_1000671_pt1 | contig 11129 bp, 10 predicted proteins | sample China_Galinas_PW_2_FD_184865 | JGI IMG/M metagenome (GOLD analysis project Ga0210110, IMG submission 184865) | Wetland microbial communities from San Francisco Bay, California, USA, that impact long-term carbon sequestration - China_Galinas_PWB_D1... | ecosystem: Environmental > Aquatic > Marine... | reverse complement strand
CGGCCTTGACCATCGCCGGGGTGAACTCCTTCGAGCTGAGGCCGTAGCGGCCGCCGATCACGCGCGGCGCCTTGTCGAAGTGATTGCCGGAATAGGTTGTGTGCTCGAACATCGACGTACACACGTCCTGATAGAGCGGCTCGCCCGAGGCGCCGGGCTCCTTGGTCCGGTCGAGCACGGCGATGGTCCGCACGCTCTTCGGCAAGGCCGCGACGAATCGCGCCTGATCGAACGGGCGATAGAGCCGGACCTTGAGCAGGCCGACGCGCTCGTTGTGTTTCACCAGGTGCTCGACGGTCTCGTGTGCCGTGTCCGCACCCGAGCCCATCATGACGATCACGCGATCGGCGTCCGGCGCGCCGACGTAGTCGAACAGGTTGTAGCTGCGGCCGACAAGCGCGGCGTACCGTTCCATCGCTTTCTGGACGATATCCGGGCAGGCGTTGTAGTAGGGGTTGATCGCCTCCCGGGCCTGGAAGAACACGTCAGGATTCTGCGCCGTGCCGCGAAGCACCGGACGCTCCGGATTCATCCCGCGCTTGCGATGCTCGAGAACGAGCTTCAGGTCGATCATTGCACGCAGGTCGTCGTCGCTCGGCAGCTCCAGCTTGGTGACTTCGTGCGACGTCCGGAAGCCGTCGAAAAAGTGCATGAACGGCACGCGGGCTTCGAGCGTCGCGGCGTGGGCAACCACGGCCAGGTCGGCGATCTCCTGCGCGTTGCTCGACGCGATCATACCGAAGCCGGCCGCACGGGCCGCCATCACGTCGCTGTGGTCACCAAAGATCGATAGCGCGTGCGTCGCCAGCGTTCTTGCCGAAATGTGAAAGACAGTCGGCGTCAGCTCGCCGGCGATCTTGAACATGTTGGGGATCATCAGGAGCAAGCCCTGCGACGCCGTGAACGTCGTCGAGAGCGTACCGCCCTGAAGAGCGCCGTGAACGGCACCGGCCGCCCCCCCTTCGCTCTGCATCTCGGTGACGCTCGGTACTGTGCCCCAGATGTTCGGGATGTTCAGGGCCGCCCACTCGTCCGCGAACTCGCCCATCGGCGAACTGGGTGTGATCGGGTAGATCGCGATCACCTCGCTGAGTCGGTGGGCAACGTGTGCCGCGGCCTGGTTCCCGTCAATTGTGACTTTCTGCCTGCTCATGGTCCGACTCCCCTTGCAGTGTCTCCCAAACGCCGATGACGGAGCCAAGCGTACGTATTGAAATACGTGTTCCCGCCTTCCGACGGAGCGATCCGGCCCGTAACTCGACTTGCAAGAGGCGTACCAGAAGCCGGACTCAAGGTCTGGGCATAGACGGCAGTCTGTCCCCAGGACGGGATACGCGTTGCCGGCGGCCTGAGCGGGCGCGAGCGGCGTCTCGATTTTGGACAGTCCGCTTGGAACACCCAGGAAGCAGGAGGTGCCGGCCGCTACTTCTCCAGCAGACCCAGTTTGTCCAGCCGGTAGCGGAGGGCGTCGCGGGAGAGCTTCAGCAGCTTGGCGGCCTTGGTCTGGTTGTTGTTGGTCCGGGCGAGCGCCTCGCGGATGAGCTTGTTCTCGAGCTCGCGAAGGTCGATCCCGCCGGGCGGAAGGGTCAGCTCCTCCGGGTTGGCGATATTGATGCGTTTCTCGGCGGGGCCCAGGTTGATGTCATCGGGGGTGAGCTTGTCCGACTGGGCCAGAAGCACGGCCCGTTCGAGCACGTTGCGAAGCTCGCGCACGTTGCCCGGCCAGTCATAGGCGGCCATCTTCTCGTAGGTGTCCTTGGCAATATCCGAGATGGGTTTGCGGAACTCTTCGGAAAAACGGGCCACGAAGTGTTGCGTCAGCAGCTTGAGGTCGTCGCCGCGCTCCTTGAGCGGTGGGAGGTAGATCGGAATCACGTTGAGCCGGAACATCAGGTCCGCGCGAAAGTGGCCATCCTCGATGGCCTGTTCGATGTCGCGGTTCGTGGCGGCGATCACGCGCACGTCGACGGACAATTCCTGCGTGCCGCCGACGCGACGAAACATCCGATCCTCGAGAAAACGAAGCAGCTTGGCCTGGAGGCCCATGGGCATGTCGCCGACTTCGTCGAGAAAGATCGTGCCGCCGTCGGCCAGCTCGAACAGCCCCTTCTTCGTGTTCTTCGCGTCGGTGAACGCCCCTTTCTCGTGGCCGAACAGCTCGCTCTCCAACAGCGCCTCGGACAGGGCCGTGCAGGTGATGTTCATGAACGGCCGGGGCGCGCGATCCGAGTTGTAGTGAATGACCCGGGCCACCAGATCCTTGCCGGTGCCCGACCCGCCGCGCAGAAAGACCGTCGAGGCGCCGCTGGCGGCCACCTGGTTGATGGTCGTGAACAGGTCCTGCATGCACGGCGCTTGGCCGATGATGCGCTCCGTGCCGTACTCGTGTTCGATGTGCCGGCGCAGCTCCCGCACCTCGCGACGCAGCTTGGTGGTTTCCAGCGCCTTCTCCACCGTCCGCAGTACGGACTCCATATCAAACGGCTTGGATACGTAGTCGAAGGCCCCGAGCTTGATGGCGTCGACGGCCGTCTCCACGCTCGAATAGGCCGTCATCATGATCACGACGACGTCCTGATCCACCTCGCGAACGCCTCGGAGCAGCTCCAGGCCGGTCGCGTCGGGCAGCTTGTAATCCATCATGATCAGGTCGAAGGTCTCGCCCTCGAGGGTCTCGCGCGCCTGGGCACCGTTTTCGACCTCGGTCACCTTGTACCCGCGAGTCTCGAACTTCTGGCGCAACGACCAGCGAATGAGTTGCTCGTCCTCGACAATCAGCACGCGCACTTTCATGACGGCTGCCGCACTCCCTCCCGATTGGCGGCGAGCGGCAGGTCGATCACGACCCGGGTCCCCCGCCCCACGGCGCTGTCCAGTTGAATCTGACCGCCGTGCGCCTCGACAATCCGGCGGCAGATCGAAAGTCCCAGCCCCGTTCCCTTCGCCTTGGTCGTGAAGAACGGATCGAACGCCTGCGCACAGACGTCGCCCGACATGCCCTCGCCGCGATCCTCAATCACCAGGCGCATCATATCACCGTCCGGGCTCAAGGAAACTTCGACCCGCCCGCCCGGTTCGGAGGCGTGCGCGGCGTTGATGATCAGGTTCATCAGCAGTTGCTCGAGCTGACCGTCGTCGCCGCGCACGACATGGTCCGGGCTCGGATCCGCACGCACGATCTCGACGTTTCGAACGGCCGGCTCCTCCCGAAGCACGCTCAGAACACGCGTGACGATTTCATCGAGATCCACCGGCCGCACCTGGGGCGGAATCGGCCGGGCATATTGCAACAAGTCCTTCACCGTAGCATCCAGACGCTTGATCTGGGCCAGGATCGCCCCGGCAATCGGACGGTGCGGATCGCCATCCTCCATCGTCTCGCGCATGATCTGGATCGCCCCGCTGATCCCGGCCAGAGGATTTTTGATCTCGTGCGCCAACGACGCAGCCAACTGGCCGATCTCGGCCAGGTGCTCCGCGCGCGTCAGCTTCTCCTCGACGGCGATGCGCTCTTTCGATCGCACCTCGGCGGAGTAGGTCTCCTTGTAGCTCTCCAGCATCGCCGCCAGTTCGAGCATCAGCAGCTTGTGGTACGCCGGTCCGGCGACCTCGAGGGCGGCGGGATTGTATTCCCGCATGGCCGCCTCGAATTCGCCCCAGATCAACTGCATACCGGAAACCATGTAATGCTGTGGAAGCCCCACACGAACGTGGGCCTTACCAATTCTGAGGCTCGCCTCATAGTCCTCCAAACCGAACTTGCCGCGAAACGTACGCTTCAGCCATGCCGACAGCAGTTCCCGTTGCCGAGCGAGTTGCTCTTTGCCGCCGGTGAAGATCGCGGCCGCCTCGGGGTTGCGAAGCAGTTCGTCGTAGAACCTCGCCACCATTCTGGGCGTGAGCTTTTCCGAATATTGAGAGACAGTTCGGATGGCCTCGGTTTCCACATCCGAGAACCCGATCTGCTGCTTGATCAGTTGAACTGCGCGGTGCGGCATGGCCCCATCCTAGCGAAATCGCCGGTTCTGCAACACTACGACACCGGATCAGCCGTTCGCCCTTCGCACAGTTGCACTACACGCCCGGCGACCGGATCCCTGAGTGAAATCCCTTGGCGGTGCGTGATTTGCCGCAGGTCGCGGCCGACCCGTACGAGTCGGGCGGCGGCAAGGGCCGATAGGCGAGGCCCTTGCGGGCCATCTGCCGAACTCCGCCGCGATTCCTCGGCTGGGCGTGTCGTCTGGCACGCCGACTGCTGAATACGTGACCAAGGAGGTTACAACCCGCATGGGGTTCCAGTCCCATCGTGACATCAAGTCGATCGAGGCGGCCACGGCCGCCGCGGCATCACCCAACTACGGGAGCCTGCTCGTCGTGGAACCGGACGCCCTCCTGCGATGGTCCCTGGTCACCTACCTACACAAGTGGTTCAAGGTCTTCGCCGTCGCCACCACCGACGCAGGGGACGACATCATCCACGAGGAGACCATCAACGCGGTGGTGATTTCGGATTCGTTGGATCTCCCGGCCGCCCAGCGCATGGAGCGGCTGGCGTACGACCACAATCCGGCCGTTTGCATCGTCAGAGTCGTCACGTCGGCACGGTCGGCGGCACAGGATCCCTACGCCTCCGGCACGCTGGAAAAGCCGTTCGAGCTGGCTGAGCTCGCCAACCTGCTGCACGTTCCCGCCGCATAGCGCGCCACAGAATAGACACACACTCCGGCATGTCTCATCCTCCGGGGACGTTTCGTCGCCCTTTGACTGCCAACCCAAGCAGGCAGTGTCAGCGGCGGGCACCGCCCCCGGCCGCATCAGCTCGTCGCCGGCGGGAGGGTGATGGTTGGCGCGTCCTGATCACAGCAGGTGGCGCGGCGACCGAGCGGAAAAGCGCGATAGATCGTCGCGGCTCCGGCGATCAGGACGAAGCAGGCGGCCAGGCGGTAGACGCGAAGGCGGGCGGTGTGCGATAGAAGGTTGGCACCGCACCCGATCGCGAGCATGGCCGGCACGGTTCCGAGGCCGAAAGCGAGCATGATGACGGCCCCCTGGCCGACGTGCTGCGTCGTGACCGCGATCGCGAGAAATGCGTACACCAGTCCGCACGGCAGGAAGCCGTTGGCCAGCCCGGCGACGAAGTAGCCCAGGCCGCCGCGGGCGTTGAGCAGTTGGCGAAACATCGGCGCGAAGAGCTGGCCGATCACGCCCGGGCCCTGTTTTCGGCGCCAGCGGAACAACCCCAGGACCGAACCACCGACGACGACCATGACGACGCCGGCGAGAATCGAAAAGACCTGCTGCGCGGTCACCAGCGCGTTGTCGAAGCGCGAGAAGTAGAGGCCGGCAAAACCGGCGCACGCCCCGAGAAACGCATACGTCAGGCATCGCCCGACGCTGTAGACGAGTTGGCGGATCAGTAGCGGCGCCACGCGCTGCTGGGTGGCCCCGATCGCGGCCGCGAATCCACCGCACATGCCGATGCAGTGGGCGGAGCTGAGAAACGCAAGAACGAAAACGGCAAGCGGCTCGACCATCCGAGTTCACCGTCGCGTCGACGCCGGCCGCCACGGCGCGAGGTCGAGCGATGCTAGAAGTAGTTTTTGGCCATCGGAATCGCGAACTTGACCACGTACCAGATCGCGGCGACCCAATAGCCCACCCACAGAAGTCGAACATACCACGGAATGTGGTGCGTGGTGTACGTGTGGAACGCGCGATCGGCTTGGGCGGTCATGTCCGGCTGGGCCATCATTTCGAGACTCCCGGCGATTTCTCGTGGCGATCCAACTGTTCCTCGGTCTTCAGCATGGTGTATTTCGGTCCTTCGACGTCGCGAAACATGCCGTTGGCCACGGCCCACACCAGCAAGAATACAAAGCCGAGCGAGATCAGCGTATAGTTCATGATCGGTACGATGGTGAACCCGCCGCCATCCACCGACGTGAAGGTCTTGATGAACTCCCAGAAACGGGCCGCGAAGCCGTACGCCGTCGGCACCATGATGACGATCGCCATGATGATCACGGTGGCCGTCTTGATTCGCCGGGATCGGCGCGCGTCGGACGCCGCGCCGTTGCCTTCCTTTGTGCGTTTTTCGCTCATGGCGCTTCCTCGTTCGTCGGCCACCGGGTTGGCGCTGGCGGCCATCTGCTTGATCGTACCGGTTTGCCCTTGGATTTGAAATCACCGCGCGCACACCGGAGCGCGCGGTTTTGTTCCGATAACTCGGCCACGCCGAGTCAAACCAGATCCGAATTGTGCCAGATTCTCGGACATCCCCCGGCGCGCCCCGCCATGAAGCATGCCAGTGCCGCGCGCTCGTCAGGCCGCAGTCGCGTTTTTATCGGACATTTTCAGCCTCACAGTCCGCAGCGTTTTCCCATAGGTCCCAGTATCCCACGACATGCGACATATTGGACATGGTGAGATCCTAGCTTTCAACATGTTGTAGGGGTCTGTCATTTCTCGGACTTAGCTAGGGATTTCTATCAAGCGGAAAAATCGGCCCTGACGATACTAGTAGTGGCGGTGAGGACCGCCGACAGCGAGCCAACGGAGTGGCTTGCCGCTACGACTACCCGCCTGTTGCGCTTTGCCGATTCACGGATGGATTCGCCGCAACGCTGGGTCGGGCTGTACGCCCCTCCGTGGGGCCGAGTGCCCGGACCTGGACGTACAGGGAGTGGCCAAGAACGAACGATGTTTCCGGCCGTCGCGGGTGGCGACACGCCGGCCGGCAGGTAGATGGGTGCCCAAGGACGTGGCGACATGAGTGCAATCATCAATATCGGAAGTACCCCCCCTTCGTGGCCGGTTCAACCATCCGGACCGCAATCAACCGGGATTCCCGCCGAGTCGGCGCCGGCGTCCCAAAGCGATTCCGTCGAGATATCCCGGTTCGGGCAGGCTCTTTCCAGCGCCGCCGAGCAGTCGAGCCTGAGTTTGGCGCGCATCCAGGCAATCCGCCAGCAGATCGAGAACGGTACGTTTGAAACGGCGACACGGATTGACGGCACGGCGTCGCGCCTGGTCGATCTGTTGCGGTAGCGCCCCGTATCCCCTTTTCCCAAGTCGTTCGCTCGGAAGGCGACACGTCGAAGCCTATCGGTCCACGGCCGCGGCGAGCTGTGCGGTCGCCGTACGTACTCGACACAAAGAAGTACCCCACAGTGTGCTGCGACTGACCGTGTCACTACGCGGCACGTCCCGGTGACTGGTCCTACCGGACGTCGCAATGCCAAGCACCCGCCCATGGCGGACACGCCGCAAAACCCGCAAAAACCTTCGATTCAGCCTTGGGATCGGCGTTGAATTGTACACTCTGGGAGCCGTAGGATTGCTTAGGGGCAATCGGGGTTCCGAGTCGCCGCTGGGGGAGGCGCGCAAAAAATGTCCTATGTCGACTTGCACCATTCGCTGAAGGACTGGCCGTATGAGCCGGACAAGATATCCGTCCGCAAGATACTCGGGTCTGACGGATCCGTCCGCATTCAGATGCGCGTCGAACTGGGCATCGTCCAGATGGAGGCGGAAGGCCGCCCCGACGGCACGCGGCCCTTCGGCAGTGACTCGCTTCTGACGTACTACCGCAAACGGCTCGCCAAGCACGAGCAGGCCAACGGTACGCCGCTCGGATTCGCGCTGACCCCGCAGGAATGCAACATGATCCGCATCGAGGCGTCGCTCTTCTACCGGCGCTACGTAGCGTATTTCGTGCTCGAGGAATTCGAGAACGTCATCAAGGATACGGCGCACAGCCTGGCGCTGTTCGACCTGTGCCGCGACTACGCGCTCGAGGCGGAGGATCGCACGACACTCGAGGAGTTTCGTCCGTACGTATTGATGATGCACGCCCGGGGTCGGGCGTATGCGGCACTCGCGGAGAACGAGCCGGCCAGCGCGTTGGCCCACGTCAACCGCGGCGTGATGGAGATTATCGCGCAGTATGAACGCCTGGGGCACCCCGGGGCGGCCGAGCGCAGTGACGAGCTCAAAATCCTGCGCGACCTGGGTCGCGAGCTGAACCGGCAGGTTCCGAAGGACTCGATTCTGGTGACGCGCAAGGCGCTTCGAAACGCGATCGACCAGGAGCGTTTCGAGGAAGCGGCCCGGCTGCGCGACAAGCTCGATCGACTCTATCCCAACAAGAACGTTCATTCCAACAAGAACCTTCCGCCGAACGCGGCGTGACACGACACACACGACGAACATACGGATCCCACCCCGGGGCGAGCGTATGTCTCATGCCCGGGTGCCCCATACCAGGTCGGGGGTTGGACATGCAGATGCCATGCGCCGTCGTCTCGATCTGGGGTGGGGGTCGGACACAGCTTCCGCAGATCATCCGTACGCCGATCCGAAGCCCAATCAGCCCTTGAGCCGAAGTTCACCGACAGCCGCCATCCCATGCTCATCCGTCCCCCACCGCTGCCCGGGATGAACGTTGACTGTCTTACGCGTAGTCTCGACCCGGGCAGCGATGGGGCACCCGCGTGATCGACACGATCAACTGGTGCCGGTTCTGACAAGGCAGTGCGGCAATTTTCCTCCCCTCCTTTGTTAAGGAGGGGCCGGGGGAGGTCCTTCGTCGAGCAGCAACCCCCCTCAATCCCCCCATAGCCAAGGGGGGAAGGAAGAGCGCCGACCTTTCTGGAAACGGGACCAGGTGCTATCGGTCGGCCGCGGCCGCACAAGCTCCGCGTCGTGACCGGCAGCAGCCGCGCCTCCCACGCGCGTCCGCCCGGGCAGGAACGAAGCCCCCGCCGCTTGTTCCGCGCCTTGCACTCCAAGATCGCCCGAACGACTTCAAACAGCCTCCCCCCGCTGGGGGGCTGGGGGAGGGCTCAGGCGAATTCGAAAATGCCACGTACTGGCACTTCCTGATCCAGTCGACCCCGGATGCGCCACCACCTCAATCGAGTGAACGCCCCCCGGCCCTCACCCTAACCCTCTCCCAGGGGAGAGGGGATCGTCGGACGCGATTCGGGAGAATTACGAGCAGCGGCAACCGGCACGCCGGCTGCGAGAGTCGGCCGACGGCACGCGTTTTGCCACAAATCTTCTCACCGGGGCGTAAGAATCTCGTCGGAGGGGCGACCACAGGGTGATGCAACGCACCGCAACCATCATCAGTTTATCGGGCTCATGCTTTCGCAGGCCCGGACGGGGCAGGCTTGGCGGGCCGCGGCTGGCCGCTTGGCTCGGGGTGGTGGGCCTTCAAGTGGTCCCGCTGTTCGGGCCCGCGCGGGTGTTGGCGCAGGACGTCTACCGGCCGCACGAAACGCCGCCGACGGGCGGGTGGATCAAGCACCCGTGGGCGCCAGAGGGTGAGCGAGCGACCTCCGGGCTCGACAGCCACGGCAGCTCCGTCGAGCGGGACGGATACGTCAGCGTGCAAGTCAATGTCGACCAACTAGGCCGCAACATCGTCGGCGACGCGGCCAATGAGCCCTCGATTGCCATCGATCCGACCGACCCGCGCAAGATAGCTATCGGCTGGCGCCAGTTCGACAGCGTCGAATCCGACTTCCGCCAGGCAGGCTACGGCTACAGCCATGATGGCGGGAAGACGTGGACGTTTCCGGGGGCACTTGCGCCTCACATGTTTGGCTCAGATCCGGTCCTTGATTCAGACGCACAGGGCAGTTTCTACTACGTCAGTATCGATTCCAATCACGACGAGACGCGCTTGTTCCAATCCACCGATCAAGGGGTCACCTGGTCTCGACCAAGACGCATCTTCGCAAAGTTCTGGGACAAGCCCTGGATGATCGTTGATCGGGTCAACCCACATAACCCACCGTACATCTATCTTACGCTCACCTTGGGAACGTTCTTCTCGCAATCGCTCGATGGGGGCATGACCTTCTATGACCCGGTTGTGACTCCGGTGCCGATCGCACTGTCGAATATGACCGTTGACCGAGATGGGGCACTGTACGTATCCGGCGATAGGTACCTTCGCGGCATCGGCATCCTGCGCAGAGACGTTGCCGACGGAGTTACTCCTTCGCTCACTTTTGACATGAGTAGTATCGCCTCAGTTCACGGCCAGCTCTACTCTACCGTTATCACTTTTTCACCCAACCCCGATGGACTCATTGGTCAGGTGTGGATCGACACGGACCGCTCCACCGGTCCTTACGGCGGGAATGTCTACTGCGTTGCGCTCGTTGACCGTTATGCCGAAACCCGGGACACCGCCGACGTCATCCTAGTCCGGAGCGAGGATCGCGGGGAGACGTGGAGCGAACCCGTGCGGATCAATGACGACCCACTCAGTCAAGAAGTGTGGCAGTGGTTCGACACCATGTCGGTCGCACCCAATGGGCGAATCGATGCAATCTGGAATGACACCAGAAACTTCCCAGACGAGCCGGACGCCAGGGTCTCTGAACTCTATTACTCCTTCTCGACGGACGGGGGGCGAACGTGGTCTGGAAACACGCCCGTGAGCCCAGCTTTTGACTCCTACGTCGGCTGGCCCTCTCACCAAGCCAAGATCGGTGACTACTACCACATGCGTTCGGACAACCTCGGCGTGAACGTCGCCTACGCGGCGACGTTCAACGGCGAGCAGGACATCTGGTTTTTGCGCATCGGCCCGCATGACTGCAACGCCAACGAGGTGCCGGACGCGATCGACATCCGACGTAACACCTCGCGCGATCGAAACGGCAACGGCATCCCCGACGAGTGCGAACTCTTCGGCGACTTCAACGGCGACAGCCGGCTCGATCTGCGGGACTACCAGGGCATGCAGCTTTGCTTCGGTGCTCCGTCGGCGGACCTCCCGGGCCCGCGCTGTACCCGGCTCGATCTCGACCTCGACGGCGACGTGGACCAGGTGGATCTTCGGCTGCTGACAAATCTTCGCGGACCGTGAACGGGGTGCCCCATCCCAGGTCGAACGTACGACTTACGGCCGCCGTGCGTCCTCATCTCGACCTGGGTTGGGGGACGGACGTCGTGGCCGAGGATCATCCGGATTCGATTCCGGATCTCATTCACTTCTTGAACCGAAGTTCACCGACAACCGCCATCCCACGTTCATCCGTCCCCCACCCCTGCCCGGGATCAGCGCTATCGGATTTCCGGGTGGTATCGACCCGGGCAGGAGCGGGGCACCC
>Ga0210110_1000666_pt1 | contig 11159 bp, 6 predicted proteins | sample China_Galinas_PW_2_FD_184865 | JGI IMG/M metagenome (GOLD analysis project Ga0210110, IMG submission 184865) | Wetland microbial communities from San Francisco Bay, California, USA, that impact long-term carbon sequestration - China_Galinas_PWB_D1... | ecosystem: Environmental > Aquatic > Marine... | reverse complement strand
CTACTGTGATGGCACCGAAACGTGCGACGCACAGCTCGGTTGCCAGACCGGCACGCCGGTGGACTGCAACGACGGCGTGGACTGCACGGTCGACTCATGCAACGAAACCACCGACTCGTGCGACCACTCGCCGGACAACGGCTTCTGCGACAACGGCCTCTACTGTGACGGAACAGAGACCTGCGACGCACAGCTCGGTTGCCAGACCGGCACGCCGGTGGACTGCAACGACAACGTCGACTGCACGGTCGATGCGTGCAACGAAACCACCGACTCGTGCGACCACACGCCGGACAACGGCTTCTGCGACAACGGCCTCTACTGTGACGGAACAGAGACCTGCGACGCCCTGCTCGGGTGCCAGCCGGGCGTCGACCCGTGCCCCAATATCACCTGCGACGAGGCAAACGACCGCTGCGTGAATTGTCTCATCGATGAGGACTGCAACGACGGGCTCTACTGCAACGGCACGGAGACCTGTGACACCGGGACCGGCGTGTGCCAACCGGGGACGCCAGTGACATGTGACGATGGCGTGGACTGCACCGTTGACTCATGTAACGAGACCACCGACGCCTGCGACTTCGTACCGGACAACGGCTTCTGCGACAACGGCCTCTACTGTGACGGCACCGAAACGTGTGACGCACAGCTCGGCTGCCAGTCCGGCACGCCGGTGGACTGCAACGATAACGTGGACTGCACGGTCGACACGTGTAACGAGACCACCGATTCGTGCGACCACTCGCCGGACGATGGCTTCTGCGACAACGGCCTCTACTGCGACGGCACCGAGACGTGTGATGCACAGCTTGGCTGCCAGGCCGGCACGCCGGTGGACTGCAACGACAACGTGGATTGTACGATCGACTCGTGCAACGAAACCACCGACTCCTGCGATCACGTTCCGGACGGCTGCGGGCCCGTCTGTTCGGATCTTCCGGCGCCGGGCGTGGCGGACACCATCGCCAAAAGCCGGTACATCACCTTCCACCCCGGAACTCAGGACGAGCCCTCCGCCATTCGCGTAACCCTGGTGGACGTGAACGAGTTCGGCGCCGCCAACGGCGCGGTCCGCTGGCTCGGTCCCCCACGCGCGTATCCTGATGAGAATTCGTCCAATCCCGGCCGCACGTTCATCGCGTCCCGGCTGACGTGCGAGCCCTACTACCACGATTGGGCCACGATCGGAACGCTTCACGTGTTCGGCGGGGAAATCGTGCCAAGGTCGACGTACCGGCTTCAAACGCTGTCCGCGTCGTGCGACGAGGGAGCACTGGGCGAAGACGCGTTCGGTGCCGGCTTGCAACTCGTGACGGGTGTATGGGGTGACGTGATCGAGCCGTTTGCCAGCTCCGGCTCCACTCAGCCGGACTTTGCTGACATCTCGGCGATCGTCGACAAGTACCTCGCCGTGCCAACGGCACCGATCAAGGCGCAAGCACAGCTTCAGCCGAATACCGCCCTCCCCAGTCGCCCGATTGACTTCCGAGACGTGGCGGCCGGCGTGCAGGCCTTCCTTGGAACCTCCTATACCGCCTCGATCAGCGCCACGGGGCCGTGTACCTGCCCCTCGTCGGTCGCATGCGGTGCGACCGCCTGTGCCAGTGACACACAGTGCGGCAACGGCTACTGCATCGACGGGTTCTGCATGGATGCGTGTGGGCGCTGCAGCTCGAGCGGTCAAACGGCATCGCGCACAGTGGAACACGTGCGGCCGGTCGAGGCGAGCGTGCCCGCCCACGCTGTCTCCCGGGTAGATGCCGCGACGATCACGCTCGCAGCGACAAGTTCGCGTTTGTCACCCGGCGACGCGGCGGACATCGAGGTTTACGTGAGCGGTGTCACCGGGTTGACTATGTATCAGGTGGCCCTTGCCGCTTCCGCGCTTCAAGGCCAAGGCCTTACGGTGCGAGACGTCTGGATCGATGCGCAGCGACCGGACTATGTGTTCCATGGCACGTTCCTTCCGGCAGCGGATCGCCTCGGTCTTCGTGCCGGTGCGGTCCAATGGAGCGATGCGGTCGATGCGACCGAGCCGGCGTACCTGGCGACGTTCCGCGTGGCCGCGTCGCCTCGCGCCGCGGGCAAGTTCACTGTCCACCTGACCGGCGAGGCCTCGAGCTTCCTCGGCACTTTGGACGGTCCGGTTCCCCTGCGAACGGTCGAGCCGGTGGTGATCTCGATCGAAGGACCACCCACGCGCAAGGTCGTACAGTCTGATCGTAGCATGCGGTGAGTGCCGCGGCGCTGAGCCGGTGCGTCTAGAAGGGGCATGCTGCCGCCGGCGGCGTGCCCCTTCGTTCAGACGGGCTGGTATCGCTCAAGGCATCGCCTCGTCGATCCAACCGCCGCCGAGAACGACGTCGCCGTCGTAAAACACGACCGCCTGACCTGGCGTGATCGCGCGTTGCGGGGATGCAAAGTCGACGCGGACACGGTCGTCCGCCAGCGGCGTCACTGTGGCCGGCGCCGCCTTGTGCAGGTATCGGATTTTGACCGTGGCGGCGAACGGGTCGGCGGGTCGCGGTACCAGATAGTTGACGCGGCCGGCCACCAGCGACCGGGCCAGCAAGTCCTCCGCCTCGCCGGTGACGACGCGGTTGTCCGGCACGTTGATCTGTGTGACATAGATCGGCACGCCCGCGGCGATGCCCAGCCCGCGACGCTGGCCGACCGTGTAGTGCCCGATGCCCTGATGCGTGCCAATAACCTTGCCGTCACGGTCGACCACCTCGCCCTCGACGAACGCCTTCGGCCGGCGCTTGCGCACGACGCGGGCGTAGTCGTTGTCCGGCACGAAGCAAATCTCCACCGAGTCGGGCTTTTGCTGGTTGGGCAAGTCAAGCTTGCCGGCCACCTCGCGCACCTCCGGCTTGGTCAGATCGCCCACGGGAAACAGCACGCGATCGAGCACCTCCTGCCGCAGCCCGAAGAGCACATACGACTGGTCCTTGTCCGCGTCGCGCCCGCGCATCAGGATCTTGCGGCCGTCGCGCTCCCCGATCCGGGCGTAGTGCCCGGTCGCAACGTACTTCGCCCCGACGGCGTCGGCGTAGTCGAGCAGCTTGCCGAACTTGAGCCGGTCGTTGCACACAACGCACGGGTTGGGCGTCCGGCCACGAACGTACTCGTCCGCAAAGTAGTCCATGATCGACGCGAACTCGTCCTGAAAGTTCAGCGCGTAAAACGGCACGCCGAGCATGCCGGCGACGTACCGCGCGTCGGCCGCGTCCGTCGCGCTGCAACAACCCTGCTTGAGCCGCCGCGTAGCCGTTTCCGCAGAGCTTGAACCCGAGCCGCAGGCTTTAGCCTGCGCGGCATCACCGGACGCTACTCCCGAGCCGCAGGCTTCAGCCTGCGCGGCGCCGCCTGACCCTACTCCCGAGCCGCAGGCTTCAGCCTGCGCGGCGTCACCGAATCCGTCCCGCTCCCGCGGCTGCTCCACGCCGACGCGCATGAACAGCCCTACGACGTCGTACCCCTGCTCCTGAAGCAGGCACGCCGCCACGGACGAGTCCACGCCGCCGCTCATCGCCACCACGACTTTTTCACGGGTCAGGCCCATACACTCGAATTGTATCGCCCCCTCACGACCAAACAAACCGCCCCGGTGGCACCGCCGCACAGACCGGGTACAGTAGTAACAAGGCCACGACGTCACGGTCTCGTGGCACGCGGAGAGCATCGCCTCTTGTCCACAACACCGGCAACCTCGCCCAATGCACCCGCCAAAACCGCGTCCGCCAGGCTGGACGCGCTCACCCCGGCCATGCGCCAATACGTCGAGCAGAAAAAGCGCGTCGGCGAGGCGGTCCTGCTGTTTCGCATGGGCGACTTCTACGAGACATTCTACGAAGACGCCGTGCTCTGTGCCCGCGTGCTCGGCATCGCCCTGACCTCGCGCAACAAAGGGGCCAAGGACGAAATCCCGCTGGCCGGCATCCCCTACCACGCCCTCGAGGGCTACCTGAAGAAGCTCGTGCAGGCCGGCTACCGCGTCGCCATCTCCGAGCAGCTCGAGGATCCGAAGGCGGCCAAGGGCGTCGTCAAGCGCGACGTCGTGCGGATCGTCACCGCCGGCACGCTCACCGACGAGGCGCTGCTCGCCGAGAACGACGACAACACCCTGGCCGCCGTGTGCCTCCGCGGGGACGACGTCGGCGTCGCCATGATCGAGCTCGCCGGCGGCCGCTTCGAGCTGATCGACGTCACCGGCGAAACTGTCATCGACACGCTCGTGCGCCATCGACCGGCCGAGATCCTCATCGACGACGAGCGCAGCGCCGAGCTGGAGCGCATCGCCGCACAGCTTCGCGACCTGTGCGGCACGTCGATCACGCGGCGGCTCGCCCACGAGTTCACGCCGTATCAGGCGGAGAAGTCCCTGCTGGAGCACTTCGAGGCCGCGACGCTCGCCGGCTTCGGCATCGACGAGATCGACGCCTCGGTCTGTGCGGCCGGCTGCATCATCCAGTACCTGGGGGAAACACAGAAAACCGCGCTGGCCCACGTCACTTCGCTGCGCCGCCGCATCACCAGCCAGTTCGTCCAGGTCGACCACAGCACGTATCGCTCGCTGGAAATCGAGCGCACGCTGCGCACCGCCTCGCGCGAGGGCACTCTCCTGCACGCGATCGATCGCACCGTCCACCCGATCGGCGGGCGACGGTTGCGCCACTGGCTTCGCGCGCCGCTGACCGACGAGTCCGAGATCGTCGCCCGGCAGGACGCCGTCGGCTACCTGCGCGATCACGACGAGGTCCGCTCGCGCGTGCGTCGTTCACTCGGACACATGGCCGACGTCGAACGCATCGCCGGGCGTGTCGCCCTCAGCCGCACGCACCCGCGCGACCTGGCCGGTCTCGGCGTCACCCTCGAGCTTCTGCCGCCGCTCGCCTCCGAGCTCGCCGAATCGCACCTGAAGTACCTGTCCGACATCGCCGACGACCTGACCGGGCTGACCGACCTGGCCGCCCTGCTCAAGCGGGCGATCAAGGAGGACCCACCGCTCGGCCTGCGTGAGGGCGGCTTCATCGCCGACGGCTACGACGCGGAGCTCGACCGCCTCCGCTCGATCGGTCGCGACGGGCGGACCTGGCTGGCCGAGTATCAGCAGTCGGAGTCGAAGCGCACCGGCATCGCCAATCTCAAGGTCGGCTTCAATAAGGTCTTCGGCTACTACCTCGAGATTTCCAACAGCAACCGCGCCGAGGTGCCGCCGGAGTACGTCCGCAAGCAGACCATCAAAAACGCCGAGCGCTACATCACCGACGAGCTCAAGAAATACGAAAATGAAGTGCTCACCGCGCAGGACCGGTCGAACGACCTGGAGTATCGCCTGTTCGAACAGCTTCGCGTGCAAGTCGCGGCGGAGATGACGCCGCTGCTTCGCGTGGCGGACGCCCTCGGCCGGCTCGACTGCATCGCCGGTTTCGCCGAGGTCGCGGTGGAGCGGCGCTACGTTCGCCCCGAGCTCGCGAGTGACGGCCGGCTCGAGATTCGCGACGGCCGGCACCCTGTCCTCGACCAGACCCTCGGGGACGACTTCGTCCCCAACGATTGCCTCATGACCGGCCCCGACCACCGCGTCTTCATCATCACCGGACCGAACATGGCCGGCAAAAGCACGTACATCCGCCAGGTCGCGCTGCTCACGCTGCTCGCGCAGACCGGATCGTTCGTCCCGGCGAGTGCCATGAACGTGTCGCTCGTCGACCGCATCTTCGCCCGGGTGGGCTCGGCCGACGAGATCATGCGCGGCCAGTCGACCTTCCTGGTCGAGATGACGGAAGCGGCCAACATCCTGCACAACGCCACGGAGCGATCGCTCGTCGTGCTCGACGAGCTCGGCCGCGGCACGAGCACGTTCGACGGTTTGTCGCTCGCCTGGGCGATCACCGAGCACTTGGCCGGCGAGCTGAAGTGCCGCTCGCTGATCGCGACCCACTACCACGAGATGACCGAGCTTTCGGAGCTGATGCACGGGGTGAAAAACTACAACGTCGCGGTGAAGGAGTACCCGGCCGCGGACGACCGCGAGCAGGCGATCGCGTTTTTGCACAAGATCGTCGAGGGCGGGGCGAACCAGAGCTACGGCATCCACGTAGCCAAGCTGGCCGGCATCCCCAAGGGCGTCACGCAACGCGCCCGCGAGGTGATGGAGGAACTGCAACGCGGCTTTGAGCGCGAATCCAAATCCCCGCAGCTCTCCCGCAAGAAAACCCGCGACGACGCCCAGATGATGCTCTTTTCCGAACCGGGCAAGGAACTGCTCGACGCCCTCCGCGCGATCGACCCGAACACCACCACGCCGCTAAAAGCGCTGGAGATCATCAACGAGTGGAAGAAGCGGTTCGGGTAGGGGCTCCAACGCCGCTCACGGCAACGCGCCGGTGAAATACATCTGGAACGCCTGGTAGTCGAACAGATCCACGTCGCCGTCATCGTCCACGTCAAAGTCGCCGCAATAGCCGACGTTGACCGACACCGCATACTCGGGTTGGTGGAAGCGCGTGCTGTTGCAATCGACAACGGCCGCATCGGTCACCACGAGGCGAAGCGTATACGCGCAGGGCGGCAGCGTGGACGTGTCCCAATGACCGAGAAGACCATTCACCACCGGCGTGTTCCCCGCGGCGATTGTCGTCCAGCTGTTGCTGTTTCCTCCCGTGTATTGCAGTGACCAACTCGCAAGATGAAAGTCGTTGGCGGTGCCGTCGATCTCAACGACGCCATCGACGTAGGCGCAGTTCGCCGGGCTGGTCAGGACGGCCGTCGGCGGCGTGTTGTCCACGGCGACCACGCGCGTCACCGACGCGCCGTTGCCGCAAGTGGTATCCGCGCCTACCCGAAGCTCGTAATCTCCGTCGGGAATGCCGAGGCTGATCGTGTCCCACTGGGCGAGCACGTCGTGGGTCACCGTACTCGTGTAGATCGGGGTCAAAGGATCCACCGGAGCGAACGCGGCGGTGTTTGCGGAGTTGAAAACGGGACGATACGAGGCCGTATAGCTGTCGAAACACCACGCGTCGTCCACCGTACCGTCGAAGCACACGACTCCGCCGACAACGTCGCCGTGCATGGGAGTTCTAAAGTCCAAGGTGTCGAACTGGCCGTCCAGCCACACCGTTTGCACGTCGGTAGTCGAAACGCCGCAGGCATTGGTCGCGGTCAGGCGCAAAGTGTAATACCCCTGCGGCGACCCCACCGCGTTCCACGTGCCGAGCAGACCATCACTCACCGCCGACGAGCCGGTGGCGATCAGTGACCAAGCTGATGACCCGTCGGGCGCCACCTCGAGTTTGTAGTCCCGCAGGCCGCCGTCGGTGTCTTCCGCCGTGCCGACCACAGGAAACTCATAGCAGGCGCATCCGATCTCGGCCGGCGAAGCGATTTGGACCGTCGGGGGCGTCGCGTCGCCACTACAGAGCGTGACGCGCGCGCCGAGGCAAAGATCGCACCCCGCTGAGTTGCTGTCGTACGCGGCGACCTCGAAGTAGTATTTCGTCCCCGCAGTCGCCCGAAAGGTCACGCTCGAAGACCGCGGAGACGTGTTGCACGCGTTGACGCAGGCCGGGTCCGGCGTGTCGTCCGTACACAGATCATCCAGCCGCACCGGAAACGAGCAGTCGCCCGAGTTTTCCCAGGGTTGCACGATGGTGTCGTACGCGGTGGCCGGATGGCATGTGCTGAACGTCAACAGGCCGGTGTTCGCCGGCGTAATCTCGAACCAGACGGCTTGGCCCGCGTTGTATCCGCAGGCGGTGGCGTAGGCGCTGCTCGCGGTCGTGACGTCCATCACGACTTCGTGAACGCCGGGCGTGCCGTCGATCACGCGCGGCGCGCACGGCGACGTGGTCGCCGGTTCGCCGTTACACTGGCCGTAGGCTGCCGAACCGAGGCTCGCGACCAATGAAACAGCCGCAGCCCAAACGGCGTATTTGAACATCTCCCTCGCCCTCCATTTTGGACGCACCGACCCCGGTCTTCCCCCCCGAGAATGTGCCCCGGCTCAAGACGCCCATTCTAACCGAGAGGCGCTCGCATCCCAAGGATAATCCTGCCGCAGGGGTGGTTTCGCCGGCCGATACGCGCCGCTTCAGACGCTGGAGACGCTCACCGAGTGAGAAAAGAGGAATGGGTAGCGCTTTCATTTGACAATAATCGCATCGAGACATGCCGGAGAGTTGCCATCTTCAGGGGCCGGACCAGCGTCTCAAGTCGTCTGTGCAAAGACTCGCTATGCCGCTCGTCCAAGCTTCTGAAGAAGCAACTGCACCAATTCTTCAGGGCTGGTATGACGCAAGTCAATGTACGCGATACTCGGAGGTAGGCCCGGAATCTCCGCGTCATCAAAACGTGCAGGTAGCACGTATTCTGTGCGTTGCTCGAGCGCACGGGCTAGCGCCGACCTACGTTCGTGACTTGGCCACATCTTATCTGCATAGTGCCGCGACACGAACATTACACAGAACCGCCCTCGTTGCCGGTATACCTGGTCAAAGTGCTCAACAAGGTCCTTACCCCAGAGCGTCGCTTGCTCATTCATGTCATAGAACATTGTCACTTCATGCGTTCCAAGGTTCTTGGCAACTTGCTCCACGTACGCCCGATCCTCCCCAGCAAATGACAAAACAACGTCATATCTTTTAAGCGTCGGAACTAGTTCTCTCAGAATGTCTTGCGGAATCTCACCGTCCTTGACCGCCCAATGGGTGCGATGCGGTTCGAAATCTTCAATTTGTAGACGATTTTTTTTTCCAGTAGCGATTTTCGGACGAGACGCCCTGCTTCCTTAAACCGAAAGTTAATCCATCCGCCACTTACTCGGATGTCGAAGACGTTCCCAACGCGGACTACTTCTCCTACTGGCTCCGTCACTATCGCCTCGTACATCAGTACCGATTGAACTCGCTCAAGAGCCCTCAGCGATTCCGGTTCTTCTACCGTGATGTGAGCACCCTCATCACCACTGTGCTCGCCGAAGCGTGAAGCTTCCATGCGCATACGATGCTCAGTTTCCCAGGCGACGTTGTTGGCAGAGACTAGAATGTTGAACATCGAATCCACCTGTGAGAGTAGTTCTGGGGCTGCCCCTTCTCATCATATGTTACGCGGTAAACCTGGGATAGTATACCCACGGACGCTCGTGCGATCACATGCGGGAACAGCAGCCCTGAATCACCCTCACAGCCCCGCTTCCTTCAAGCGACTCATCAGGCTCGGCTTGCGTCCATGGTCCTCCCGAAGTTCTCGAAGCTGCTTCTCGAACGCCGCAGCGTCGTTGGTCAGCGCGGCCGCGTCTCCAAGATCACGCAACAGCGCGACAGCTTGATCGTAGCCCTTCGGCGTGCGCGACTCGATCAACGCCGAGACCTCCTTCCACGCCTTCGGCCCTCGGGATGCCACTTCCTCGATATGTTGATTTCTCGCCTTGGCCTCGGCGCGAGCTTTGCGTTCCTTTTCCCGCTTCGCCTTTTCGGCCGCTTGACGCTCCTTCTCACGGACCCGCTCCTGCCACGCTTCGGTGATCTCGGCCACCGTCCGGCGCGACTTCGAGTCGGTATCACTTGTGGTCGTCATGCGCGGCGTATGTGCCTTCCGAAATCGCTGTTCCAAGGCCCGGCGAGGATGCGAAACCTCACCCCGTGCGATCTGCCACAGGAGTTCGTCCTTCTCCGCCGCGGGAAGCGAGGCGATCCACGTCTTCATGGCATTGGTACGGGGATCGTTCCGCGCATTCGGGTCGCTCCGCTCGGCCGCGACGGCAAGAAGCTCCGAGTCGACCGCGAGAAACTCGGCCAGCGCCGTAAGCGGCGCGGACAGTTCACCCAGCCCAGATGGCACGGGCGGCTCTCTGCGCCCCTCCGCCACAACCTCGAGCTCAACACCCCGAAGCCACGCGAGATAGAGGCACCGCGGGTCTCCCTCCAGAAGATCACCACGAAGCGGCGAGAGCGATGCCATCCATCCGGTGCCGTCGTCCCAATCGTACCCGTCCGGTTCCTCCTCGAGGTCGAATTCGACGAGGACACAGTCTTTCTTCTTCTGCACCGACAGACCGCCCTCGTGGCAATACGGCTTCGCCAGGGCATCGTCGAACTCCTCTCGCGGCAAGCGAAGCATGAAACGACGATAGCCCCAATTCGTCACGTACACGAAGGCGTCGAAGCAGCGCTCCATCATCTTGACCGGGTCGCCTCGAAAGTCGCCCCAGTGATAGACGTTGGTAAAGCTCGTCGGACTGATCTGCGCCCGGGTCGACAGCCCGCGAAGCCAATCCATGTGGTCGTCGGACAGCCGACGATCCATCGCGAGAAACTCGTAGTATTGGTATTCGCTCATGTCTGGAAGCCCTTACACTCAAAGGCGCCATCTGACGTCGATTTCATCAACGCGAAGTCACGCGCCGAACCGCAGGCTTTAGCCTGCGCGGCTATTCGGCATCGTGATGGTGGTGCGTCCGACAGGTGCCGTGAAGCCAGCGCCCGTCAACCTAGCCCCTGCAACCCCCCTCAGTCCCCCCTTGACAAAGGGGGGAAGCAAGGGCGATGCCGCTCGGCCGCTCAGCCGCCCGCCTTACCGCCCCGTCATGCGCTCCAGGTGCTCCGGATACCGCTCGCCCTGCACGGTGATCTTCGACGCGGCCGAGTCGATCTCCGCAAGATCGTCCGGCGTCAGTTCGATCGACGCGGCCCCGAGGTTCTCCTCCAGGCGATGCAGCTTCGTCGTGCCGGGAATCGGCACGATCCACGGCTTCTGCGCGAGAATCCACGCCAGGGCGATTTGCGCCGGCGTCGCGTCCTTTCGCTCGGCGATGCGGCCGAGCAAATCAACCAGCGCCCGGTTGGCTTTCATCGCCTCGGGCTGGAAACGCGGCAGCCGGCTGCGAAAGTCGTTCTCGCCCTGAACCGCCGTTGCGTCGAGTTTCCCCGTGAGAAACCCGCGCCCAAGCGGACTGTACGGCACGAAGCCGATGCCGAGCTCCTCCAGCGCCGGCAGCACATCGGCCGCCGGGCCACGCGTCCACAGCGAGAACTCGTTCTGCACGGCCGTCACCGGCTGCACCGCGTGCGCGCGGCGAATCGTCTCCACCCCCGGCTCCGACAGCCCGAAGTGCTTCACCTTGCCCTGGCCGATCAGCTCCTTGACCGTCC
>Ga0210110_1000665_pt1 | contig 11173 bp, 10 predicted proteins | sample China_Galinas_PW_2_FD_184865 | JGI IMG/M metagenome (GOLD analysis project Ga0210110, IMG submission 184865) | Wetland microbial communities from San Francisco Bay, California, USA, that impact long-term carbon sequestration - China_Galinas_PWB_D1... | ecosystem: Environmental > Aquatic > Marine... | reverse complement strand
ATTTTTCATAACCATTCCATTTAACTTATAAAATTATTATTCAATTTATTGTGCACGCTTTTTGCGTTCCTACCATGTAATTACTGGTTTTTAAGAATTTCTTTATAAAGATAATTTTTTATTAAATGGGGAGTTAACAATGATAATTAAAACTGAAACCTCTGAACTTGAAATTTCTGTCGGAACTGATGTTTATCTTGGATCAAGGGCATCAGGACAAATTTTCAAAAAATGGGATGATATTGAAGATAATCAAAAACTAAAGTTGGAAAACATACTTAAAAAAATTGAGAAACTCATATTTGAATCTGAAAAAATGTTATTAGGAATACGAGCAACGAATCATGAGGGCTCAGACACGTCACATTCTATGGACTTGACACATAACTGAACAAGATGATGTCTTGAAAAAAGGGATCGGTCATTGCAATGACCGATCCCTTGATTATTTTGGTGGTCCTAAGGGGAATCGAACCCCCGTTACTTTAAACCAATCGAACAAATTCAATCGCTTAAAAGCGTGCCGGGAACAACACTTTTGTCACCGAATTTTTCGTATAACGAATCTAAAACAGTATTCAATCTCTGACGTTTTTGAGATGACTGGTTTTGATCAAAAAGAGAGAGCTGGGTTCCAACACCCAAAAAACTGAGTTGAGACAAGGAAATTCCTAAAAGCCTGATCGGTTTTTTCATTACCCCAGTCTTTTTTAAAAGACGACAAGCAGCACTATATATTTCCAAACCGTCATCCGTAAATTTAGGCAAAGTTGTTGACCGGGTGATCTGAACAAAATCAAAATATTTGACCTTTAATGTGATGGTTTTTCCTGTTAGCCCCTTATGCCGCATGCGTCTGGCCACTTTATTACCCAAAGCAAGGAGTTCTTTTTGAGCCACATCCAAAGATATGATGTCTTTTAAAAAAGTCTGTTCATGACCGATAGACTTCACATCATGTTCCGGTATTACATCTCGCTCATCTATTCCCATGGCCAACAGATGTATTTTGACACCATGTTTCCCAAATTTTTCCTCCAAGACCTTTACAGGCGTTTGTCTCAAATCTCTAAAAGTGTGGATATTGAGGCGACTTAAGAGTAGCTTTGTCTTTTTTCCAACCCCCCACATTTTCTTGACCGGGAGCGGATCTAAAAAATCTCTAACACCTTCGGGATTCACAACAGTTAAACCGTCAGGTTTGTCAATGTCAGAGGCAATTTTTGCCACAAATTTTGAAATCGCAATACCGGCTGAAATTGTCAAGCCTGTCTCTGCTAAAATTATTTGCTTAATTTTTTTCGCGATCTTCTCTGGCTGACCAAAAAGACGTATGGAACCTGTTACATCAAGAAATGCTTCATCAATAGATATGGGCTCAACCAATGGTGTGAAACGATGAAATATTTCAAATACTTGTTTTGAGATTTCCTGATATCTTGACATTCTGACAGGTAAAAAAATCCCATCAGGGCAAAGGCGTTTTGCTCTTGCAATAGGTTGGGCAGAATGAATTCCAAATTTTCGAGCTTCATATGAGGCAGATGACACCACACCTCTTTCTTTGCTTCCTCCCACTATGACCGGCTTCCCCTTTAAGACAGGATTATCCGACATCTCAACCGATGGATAAAAAGCATCCATGTCTAAATGAATGATGTGTTTTGGCTGACCTTGCTTATCCATAAAAACGTATGATTGAAGAATAAATTTATCCTTCAATCCATCTCATTATAAATTCAACAATAAACTGTTTCTCTTGATCTGAAAGCTGCTTTTCTTTCTTTACTCCATGCCACTTTTAAATACAACCCCGGGAACACATCGCTATCAATCGATGAGGCACAAAAAACACGATAGCATCCGACCAACCCGGTCCAAAACAATAAAGATTTTATAGACTGGTCGTCTAAAAGGCTCTTTGTTTCTTGAAAAAATGTTGAAAAATACAGAACTACAAAGTAGTATCAGACGATGATTGAAAGCTCGGAAATTTTCTATGGAGCAACGTGAATTCAAAAACTGTTTCAAAATCTTTCATTCATCGGTTTTGCGGCGGCCCCAACTTAGGATACTCTGCAAACCCTGAGTTCAAACAACCAACCTTTTAAAAGAAAGTCATGCGATGATACTGAAAAGATGGTGCCTGATTGCATCCCTGTTCATGATGGCAAGCCTGGTGATAACGGCTCCGGTTGTTTCAGCGGAGTCTACGCAGGCTTTTAGGCAAAAAAACGGGCTTCAGGCCTATGTCCCGCCCGAGTGGTTTTTAAAGGGGTACTTCATTGCCTGCGAAAAAAATCCAAGTTACGTTTTTGGACCGGTTCAGAATTTTGTCGGGGTGCTTGGCGACACAACCACATGGTTGATCGAGGATATGGAGTTAGACCGCCTCCAGGCAGCCTCTAAAGACGGAAAGAAAATCGAATATTCGTTGTTTCTTGAAGCGGCTTCACCAGACCGCACGGAGTATTGGGTTTTCGTGGTGCTGCCGTATGAAAGCGCACAAGCGTGGTACGATGCCAAGCGGGCCTATCATGGAAGAAAAGCCGAGGAATATTACGGAAAAACCCGAAGTGAGCTTGAACGCGCGCTGAGCCAAGGGTTTAATATTAGCGCTGAGCTTCGCTTTTATATAGAGAACAGCGAGACCAGCCTGCAGACTCCGGAAAACGTGGTCATGAGCAAATATAAATTCCAGCCGGCTTTCGACCTCGGCACGGGTCGCCGGTTGTCCCCAGCCGCTAAGACCGAGTAGCTCGGTATCCAGGGAGGTATGAATCATGTCATATGATGAAAATAAAAACGATAAACCCAATCGCCGCGACTTTCTAAAAAAAGCTGCGGCCATCGGATTGGGGGTTGCGGTGAGTGGTACGGCTCTCCGGAGACCCCGCCAGGCTTCGGCCCAGATCGCGCTTCCCAAGGCGCCGATGCCCCGCAGACCCTTCGGCCGGTCGGGCATAAAGATCTCCACACTTTCACTGGGCGGGATGTTTGACATTTTGAACAATCGGTTAATGCTCGCCAAAGCGCTTGAGTGGGGGATCGACTATTGGGACACCGCCGAAGGGTACGGCGGCGGCCGCAGCGAAGAGGGCATCGGTCGCTGGTTCGCCCGAAATCCCGATACCCGTAAGCAAGTCTTTCTGGTGACCAAGCTTTCACTGAGAAGAGGTACCGATTTTACGCCCCGGTTTGAAGAATGTCTGAAACGTCTGCATACCGATTACATTGACCTGCTTTTTGTGCATGGCATCAGCGGCATCGATAAGATGGACCCTGGTCTGGAATCCTGGTCTCAGGCCATGAAAAAGGCCGGTAAGTTGAGGTTGTTCGGCTTCAGCACACATTCCAACATGGAAGACTGCCTTGAGGGGGCCGCCCGGCTGCCGTGGATAGACGGCATCATGTTTACCTACAACTACCGCCTGATGCACGAGCCCCGCATGAAAGCGGCGGTTGAGGCCTGCTACCGAGCCGGTATCGGCCTCACGGCCATGAAAACCCAGGGCGGCGGTCCGGTCAAGAGCGATTCCGAGTCTGAGATAGAGATGGCAGGCCGCTTTATGCAGAAAGGATTTACAGACCATCAGGCAAAGCTAATGGCTGTTTGGGAAGATAAACGTATCGCCAGCATCTGCTCTCAGATGCCCAATCTCACCATTATGGCAACCAATGCGGCGGCGGCAGTCGATCAAACCCGGCTTTCACAGTCCGATCGTACCCTGTTGGCTCAATACGCTAAGGAAACCTGCAGCGACTATTGTGCCGGATGCGGCCGTCTCTGTTCAGAAGGACTTGGCATAAATGTGCCGATAAACGATGTCATGCGCTGCCTCATGTACGCTCGCTCTTACCAGGATTTAACGCTGGCACGGGCCACCTTCGAGGCGTTGCCGGCTCAAACAAGAACGCTTTTGGCTCAGCTGGACTTCAACGAAGCGGAACGAACGTGCCCTCGAAATTTGCCGATCGGACGTATGATGAAAGAGGCGAAGGATCTTTTGGCCTGACCGAGACGAAGGGCAGATCCGTTGAGAGTCCCTCACGAAAATCGGACTTGTCAAAATCTGTGCTTTGCTTGCAATGATCCCAAATTTCAAGAAATTCAGGGGTCGGGGAGTTTCGTTTGTAAATACTTATTTGTCAGCCTCAGGCTCGGAGAGCGGGATGGATAATCTTTTTTAAAAAAGCGTGTACTGTTTGAGTGGTTTAGGGATCGTTAGAAATAACAGACGCATACCGAAATGTTTATTGAACAGAAGTTGTTTGTATCAAGACGAACCCATTGTTATTATACTAAAATCTGTTATTTCTTTACGATCCTTTAACCACGAGTTTACACGGTTTGAAAAAAAGCATTATCCATAGAACGATTCGAAAAATAAAAACACCCCGGCCCCTGAAGTAATTACAATTATCATTTGCCTGTGAAAAAATGCGTTAAAAATCACTTAAAAGCGTATTGAATTTCACACCGATCCCCCCTGAATCGACTCTTATAACTTTTCCTACTACCTTGATAGGATCACCGGAGTCCGGGTGAGAAAAAGTCATTGTTAATTTTTGGCCAAGCTCTGTTATCAAGTTTGTTTCAATAAACAGACCCCCGGCACTTATATTTCGAACGAAATCTTCAAAAATACGTCTTTGATCTGACGAATAGGTTATGTCTACGAGAGTCGATCTCCGAGGATATTTTCTCTTTTCATTCTTGGATTTCTGCCATTTCTCCAAATCTTTCAAGAGTTGTCGAATTTCCGTGTATGACATACCATCGATGATTTCAAATATAAAAGCACGCACTTCATTTCTATCGAGTTCGTTATCATTAATTTTCATATTGGCTCCACTTTTATTTCAGTCTCAGATATTTCTTTGTACGCTCAGGATCTCCCCAGGTATTCATATATAAGGGTCAAAGACCGGCTGCTGCTTTGACGGAAATCTTTTTGAGCGCTCATTGAAACGTTTTTGTTCATACGCATTCTCCGAAGTTCGAATTATTTCAGTAAAATACATTATCAATGAAGACATGTCAAGAAATCTGTATGGATAGGTATTCCTTCTTATTCGTGGGTAATGAAAGGTGAATGCACTTTTTCGGCAAGAAGGGAAATATAAAAATTGAAGATCAAAATTTTTACGATTATTAAAAGAAATATGCTATAATCTAAGTTAAGCGTTTCAAACTTTTGAAATGGTTAATTTAACAATATTTTTAAGGTATTCTGATATTCGTTATACTGTCGACACTTTCTGTCCATGGCGAAAATGCCATGGACTTCTTTAACCTTGGACCTAAAAGTACCGTAACACTTACAAAAATCAAGTACTTCTCCAAGGCCCTAGAGCTGGACCCCATGCTGGCAGAAGCTTACGAAAACTGATAATGTCATCCATGTATAAAAAAGTCGGGGTGGCCTCGCTGATTATGATGACTTCGGTTTTTTTAAGCCGTCTTACCGGTCTTATCCGGGAGCAGGTCATTGCCTATATCGGCGGAATCAGCGGGGGAGTCGATGCCTATCAGGTCGCGTTTATCATCCCCGAAATTTTAAATCATATCGTTGCCAGTGGATTCCTTTCGGTCACGTTTATACCGATTTTTTCTCATTATCTGGTACAAAATAAAGAAGAAGAAGGTTGGCGGGTTTTTTCACTCATCTTCACCGGCTTCGGCAGCGCCCTGCTGCTATTGATTTTATTTGCCTGCGTTTTTGCGCGAGAGTTTGTCGAAATTCTCGCTCCGGGTCTTGATGATCCTATACTCATCCAGCGCGCCGTTAGGATGACACGAATTATCATACCGGCCCAGTTTTTCTTTTTTTCCGGCGGTATGCTTATGGCCGTTCAGTTCGCCAAAAAGAAGTTTTTCATACCGGCCCTGTCTCCCCTTATATATAATCTGGGAATTATTTGCGGGGGAGTACTGCTGGGAACTCGAATCGGCATGGAAGGTTTTTCCTGGGGAGTTCTGGGCGGGGCCTTTATGGGAAATTTCATGGTTCAGGTCTGGGGGGCAAAAAAAGTCGGGATGCGGTTCACAATAAACTTTGATTTCAGGCACCCGGATCTGTGGCTCTATCTCCGGGTGACCCTTCCCTTGATGGTCGGCTTGACCATGAGCTTTTCAACGGAATTTTTATTTCGATTTTTCGGTTCGTATCTGCCGCGAGGCAGTATTGCCAGCCTTAATTACGGTCTGAGGACAATGTTTATGCTCGTGGGCTTCTTTGGCCAGGCGGCGGGGATGGCATCATTTCCGTTTATGGCGCGTTTGGCGGCGGAGAATAAAATACATGAAATGAACCGACTGCTCAATGATACCCTGCGATATCTGGCGCTGGTGGTCCCGTTTTCAGTTCTGATTCTCGTCCTCAGGCAGGAAACAGTTGTTATCTTGTTTCAGCGGGGCCGGTTTGATACCGCCGCAACGGCCTTAACGTCCCAGGTGCTGGTTTTTTTAATGATCGGAGCGTTCGCCTTTGCCGCACAGACCATTGTGGTTCGGGGATATTATGCCATACAGAACACGCTTTTCCCCGCAATATACGGAACCGCGGCTGTTTTGCTGAGCATTCCCCTTTACATGGCCGGAATGCTGAAGATGGGGGCCGGGGGGATTGCGCTGGCGATTTCACTTTCAGCCATTTTTCAAGTCACCCTGCTCTACGTTCTTTGGAACAAAAAGAGTGAAAACAAGGATAGTCTCAGGGTGTATCGGTTTTATCTGCGAACGATCCTGTTGAGTCTCCCTTTGGGCCTGTCTCTCGAATTTTTCAAAAGAACCGTCCTGTCGGGCTTGGATTCGACCACCCTTTGCGGAAGCCTCGCGGTTTCAATGTTGACGGCCCTAGTGTTTGTGGTCATTGTCGTGTCGGCCGGATACTTGCTGGGCGTAACGGAAATCAAGGAGTTATTGAGCCGTGCCTTGGAAAAGATCAAAAAATATGTCGGCAAATGATCTGTATTCGTCTACCCCTGGCAGATGTCGGCCAGGCGCTGATCATAGAGCATCCCTACGCCGTATTCGCTGCGCCGCATAAATTTTTCCTTGGCCGGTCCGGCAATCTGCATCTCCGGGTGTTTCTTCTGGACATCCAGGGCGATCTTCATCTCCTTGGTGCATCCGGTACTGAACGTGGCATCCTTGCCGACCCACTCCGGCGGGACCTTGCTCTTAATCATCTTAAAGGCTTGAACGATATCCTCGTAGGTCTGAAACCGCCAAATATCGATGAGTCCGCTCCGCTGGACAATCTCCCACATGTACATCAGATCATCCGCATCCATTCCCTTCTCAAAGTAGTCGGAAGGATTGATGATAAATGTCATGGCATACTCCCGTCTCAGATGATCGACAAAGACCGACATGATCTTTTTGGCGGTCTGGAGTCTTCCGGGAATCGATCCGATGATGCCGCTGTAGAACATGACGGTCATGCCTTTATGTTTGGCGGTGCGCATCTGTTCGATAATCGACTTGGCCTTTGTCTCCAGATTTTTGTAGGTGTACTTGATGACTGCCGGATGCCGTGATTTGAAGCTGACCATAACCGTATTGTCCGCTCCGGCCGCAATGTTAAAAATGTTCTGGGTGAACTGAAAGTGGCTCCCAAAAAATCGTCGCTTCTGGTCGGGTCCCCGGGAAATAACGCCGTCAACCTCTTTGAACAAACGGGCAAAGGTCGTGGAGGCCAGGAGAAGGTTGATATTTTCGCGGGTGCCATCGGAAATAACGATAATATTGTTGTCACTTCGAAGAATATCCACGAGCTCATTTTTCCCGAGACTCTTTTCCCGGATAAAATAGCCTTTCTCGAATTGACTGCTCAGGGTTTCGTCGCTGTGGGCGTCCTCGAAGTCGACCTTGGTATATACCGGACCTTCCTTAAAGCAAAGGATGATCTTGTGGCCCAGGCGGGCGAGGAGCCGGATGATAACCAGATCGACCATGATCTCTCCGGATTCATCACCCATCCACAGAATCTTTTTCGGGACCAGACCGGGATTTTCAATGGATTCTTTTCCACGAATACCCAAAAAATCGAAAAGGGCCTGAGCGCCGTCGCCTGTCACCGGTCGCTTTAAAATGCGGCAATAGTCTGATTCGGTAAGCCGGACGGAGTTGTCGTCAATCCAGAGCAACGTTTCTGCCGTCAAAGCAAGTAGCCGTTTCAGTTCGATGAAACGGAGAATTTCCCGAGTTTCGGTCAGCGTTCGATGCGTGTTACCGAGTTCTTCGGTTTCCAACTTGTTCAGAGCGTTTCTACAGGCCGTCGAACCCAGGGCAGCGGCAGCCCGAAGATTTCTCATTCCTTTTTCACAGAAATAGGGATCTTCGATTTGGGTTCGGTTGAGAAATATCTTGATCAGACGCTTTTCTATCCGCGACGGGATCATAATTTCATCGCGCGTCTCATGTTCGAACTTGATGCGGATCAGGGCATCAAGATAGTCTCTTTCCCACGGATCATCGATCAGTCGATGAATCAGGTTTAGAACCCGGTCCAGCACTTCGGCATATTTGCTTTGGAGAAAAGCGGACTGATTTCGATTCATGATGGCGTTAAACATCCGGTCGGAACATGGATAGTATCGCTCTTCATTTTCGGTGTAGACCATGAACCGAACCTGATCGGGAGTTGCCACGTTTTCGGGATAAGCAAAGTAGTCCATGTGATTTTCAATAAAAAAAGCCGTATACCATGCGTCCCTTTGAGGGGTTTCATGGGACACAAAGGGCTGGGCGCCCTCGACCCGGATGGATATCTCCCTGTCTTTCTTTTTTCCACTCATATCTCAGTCCTTTGAAAATGAAGATCCGGTTTGTTCATATGCAATTCCCCAAATTTGAATTAATGCAAATAAATACATTTTTGTTCTATAAATGTCAAGAATTCTGTATGGTTATGAATTAGATATAAAGTTGGGAAAGGAATTCAAGCGAATGAAAAGGTTTTGTACTCAAATCGAGTTCGGAAACAAAACTTTGATTATTTATGATTATAGGCAGTTATCCAGAGTTAGCATATCTTCCGCTTTAAGCTCTTTAATTGTCTGATATTACCTATTTAAAAAAGTGAGCGCTCTCGTGTTTTCTCCATTTTTTTAAAGAATACTATATAGTTAACATGATAGCTGTTATCAGCATCGGGAATTTATACTAAATTCTTAGGAGATTTGATCAAATTAAAGACACTGTTACTATGGTTTCAGTACCTGATATCCTCAGAATATACAAAGGTATGCCTTGAGAAAGATGGGTGCTCAGAACGCGTCTATATGAATGATTGTTTTGCAGACAAAAAAACATTATAGCCAGCCTTGACCAGCTCCAGCCAGCCTTCATTATAATAAAAAGGACGGACGGAAAGCCATGTGATAGCTATGAAGTTATGAATATATGATAACAATAAGTTAACTTCATCTATATTATGTAATAGTTTAGATGATAAAAGTCCTCATTGTGCGTTATAGGTCAACGTTTATGGGTAACGGCTTTCTGGTTAGGTTCAGGGAATTGAAGGGCTGTCTTTGTGATCAGGAAAGAGAAGGCATGGTCATATGATAAAGTGGATGATCATATGTGAGATTGTGAGTTGAGAACGGGTAAGGTATCGGGGGAGAAAGTACGAACTTGGCGTATACGTATAGGGCTTCAGATTTTTATTTCAGTATTATGATCAGCCCTCTTCAAGCCAACTAAAAGCCTCCTCCATAGAGCGAAATGCCGAGATTTTGATAGGAGAACTTATAATATCAGAATATGTTTTAAAGATCTTGCCAATTTCAATCTGTAGACCATTTGAGCAGACCAAAGCTGTCTTGCCGTTGACTCTACCTCTACCATTAGCACGAGATGTGGCATATTCATAGAGGTCTCTTATGTTGTTGAGCATTATGGTATTAAAAGAGAAAAGCCTGAAATCCAACAGTAAATGCTCAGTATTGTTATCATCAATGAACTTCATGAGCACACCCAATAGTTCACTAAAGTCAGCTCCCCATTTCACGGTTATACAAGTTATCTTCTTGTTTTCATATACTATTTTCTCAATCATACTAAACTATAATATCCTGTATTTTATAAATTCAACTCATCTATACCTATAAGAATACTGAGTCAAGGCAAATTTTGAAAAGTATTGCCTAATGGAGGGAAGTTTTAACTCGACTTAAAATGTTTAGGGTATAGTAGGGGAAGGCTTGGTCAGCCGAATAAAGCGTAGCTTCCAGGAGGATCTATAGAGCGAAGCTAAAAGTTGAAATCTACTTGACTTGATTATCATAATTTATAATATGGAACTTACATAAAGGAGGGTGACCATCATGACTATTTCCAAAGAAGAACGAGAATGGGTTGAAAGTCAAAAGAAATCCGTAGATGTCACTTTTCCAGAAAAAAAACCAAACGAAGAGCCAGCTACAGAAAAGCAAATTAATTACATTCGCCATCTCTCAAAGGATATAGAGCTTCCTGATGATTTAGGGAAGTGGCAAGCTTCATTTCTCATAGATAAGATAAAGCATATACAAGATGAGTTCCATGATGAGCTTGCTAAAATGCGGATTAGCATAGAGCAGAAAAAAGGATGCTTAGGTGTTCTGATTATAATCGCTCTTCCTGTTTCTATTTTGTATTTCTTACTTAATTTATCTTAATGTGAACTCACTTTTCCCACTCAATTTTAACACCAATTTTAACACTCCTGTCAGCCCAAGTGTCAGCCCGAGCAATAAAAAAGCCTCATAATCCAATTTCAAAATACAATCCTCATACAACGTGTACACCCTATAACCTTTAGCAATCGTTTCTCGTTTCAGTCTTCCCTGCCCTAACTGTTTATGCTTCAATCACCGATTCCATTACTATGGCTCTATAAAGATGATCAGTTACCAACTGACGAAAATTATGAAGAATCTTTAAATGATAACAGCATATTAACTTCAATTATATCATGTGAAAATTTAGCTGATAAATGCCCTTATTTTGACGATGCATTGCAACGTTTTATGGGACGGATTTAGGCAGGTTTAAAATGTCGGTAATGGTCTGGCTAAAAAAGATTACTTAGATGCATTGATTTGATAGCGAGATTGTATCGCCCTTTTTCTGTAAGCGAATATTCTTTTCCATGAGAAGGATCAAAAGAATAAGAAGAAA
>Ga0210110_1000663_pt1 | contig 11217 bp, 12 predicted proteins | sample China_Galinas_PW_2_FD_184865 | JGI IMG/M metagenome (GOLD analysis project Ga0210110, IMG submission 184865) | Wetland microbial communities from San Francisco Bay, California, USA, that impact long-term carbon sequestration - China_Galinas_PWB_D1... | ecosystem: Environmental > Aquatic > Marine... | reverse complement strand
TCCAGATGACAGCTCCTTTGCATTCGGGATTGAATATCGGCGGAGTATCGCCCGTCACCTTGATTGGACGGTTGGATATATCGACGAAGGTGACAACACCTACATCGACCGCAAAGGCATCACAGCGCAACTTTGGCCTAAAAAATCGTTCTTTGGCGATCACCTTACACTGGGTGTTGGCGTTGGTGTTTACTTGGCTGCCGATAATCACAAAAACCCCGGATCAGATATTTGGGATGATGCCCTCTTAACCGGACTTATTACGCTTACGGGAAGCTATCATTTGAGCCATGGATACCTGATCCGCATTTCCTTCTCCCGAACGATCACTGATTACGACCGTGACACTGACATCATTTTAGCTGGCTTGGGATACCGATTTTAGCTTTTTGACTCTGAAAAATTGCGTCCATAATATTTTTTCGATTTTGTATCAAAGCCTTCATTCAAATACTTTTACTATTATTGATCACCGAATCTATTTCATTGAAATATCCTGTTTCTCATTATGATATCTGTTTTAAGTGAGTTGAAGATCTGAAATAGAGAGCACACAAATCAGGCCTGTTTCAATTCTTGGGATCACTCCAAGTTATTCACTGCGAACGATACACGAAATAGGAAAACGATATCTCTAAAACAATGGTTTCATGATATTTACAGTTCGAGTTTGATATCTATTGGTTTTAATGAATTCAAGCTCATGGCAAGTTATATGCATTTTACTTAACGGCTCAAGCGTCCATAAATGCACGCGTTTGCCTATATTTTTAGATCGCATAATACTAGTTTAAGCGGGGTTCAATTAAATGAAAAACTGGGAAAAATACCAAGAGGATGTTGGAGCAGATCGTGGAATACTGATCGCTGAATCTGGTTGCCAAGCGGGTGCTCTTTCAGCTGCATCTTCGACAAATATATCCTTGATGACACTTAATGAGCTACGAGAATCGGCAAGACCCGAATTGTTGAGTTTAGCTCTGGCCGCGATCCATAAACGAGCGGTGCTCGTTAAAAAGTTGTCTTTTTCACTCTATGATCACGAGCACTGGAGCGATGGCAAATTTCATGGCGGAAGCAGCCGACTTAAAGCAGGTGTTGATAGAGACGCAGTGATGAAGGCCGGTAGTGGCGCTTCGGTAATTCTAATGGGAGTCGAAAGGGCACAACTTGGTGATTTTCCAGTGCCACTTAAATTCGATGCTACTGGAAACAAAGTAGTTCGAGCGTCCAACCTTGAGTCATTTGTTATCTCTGCTGGGAAAATTCTCGATGATTTGGAGATAATCTTGAAAACTCAAAATGTTCGAAAATAATAGATGTGCACCGCCTAACATTGCGCTTTCAATCGGACACGCCAAACCTCGCCGCTGAAACGCCAATTATGTGTGAAAAGGATTCTAATAATTTGTTTAAAAGGGCGAATGTTTTTTTAGCAACTTTTTGCTATATTTTTTTATTCTCTAAATACCAGAGGATTGCTGCAAATCATAATGTTGCTATAAACTTGGAAGCCCCTAATTTGAGACGAAAATTCGAGAATGGAACTTATATACCTGATGTTCGCGATGCTATGATTAACGCAGTTACTTCTGCTAGAAAACTACAGTTAGTTTTGTTAAAATCTTTTTTGGCTGTTTTCTTAACACTTAGTGTTGCACTATCAATTATATTTATTGAAGGGAGTTTAAGACCGTCCTTTCCATTATCTTGGAAAAAAATTTGGAGTTAACAGCAGCCTTTCTGTTGATGTGGTCTACATTATTTGAACTTGGGTGGGGCCTAAGAACCCGGAAAGGACTGGCATTACATGAACTTATCCATTCATTAATTCCTGAGCTAAATCCAAGTGCTTCACAAGCGCACTTTTAAAACGTGCTTTAGTAAAACGGGAGAGAAAAAATGAGGTTGCCCAAAATTGGTGACACAATAAACATCTCATTTCTTCAAAGCCAGCGTCAATCCATCTCCGATGGGAAGCATACTCAACCGAACCCTCGGGTCTTTATAAATTTTTTGATTGAGTTTTCGAATGGCCCTGGTATCACTGTCTCCGGTCGCGGGCGGTTTCCTTACGGAGCCGCGCCAGGATCTCCGGTTCGCGCATGGAAACGGAACGCATATAATTATATAAATCTTCCGTCAAGAACAGCGTTTTGCTGGACATTTGACACTTCCTTTCAAGGACCGTGACAGAATCATATGGTTAACAGGTCAAATGAAATGCGCCGGAAACGTTTTCCCCTTTGGAAAAAAGTTCGTTGAAGGTTTGAACCGCTTTGTAGGTGTTTTCAGCAACCAACTTTATATCACGTTGCCGGGTTTCTGAGGTTAAATCTTCGGACACACGCATATTCTCCGCATATCCTGTGCCGACAACAATGATGTCCGGCGAAGCATTCAATATATCATCCATGTCGTTAACATCCACCAGATGGCCTGTTTTGCGCCACCAGTTATCTACGACCTTTCCCTGAATGATTTTAAGATCCTGATGATAGGTTTTGTTGTTTACGATGATGCGACCACTTTTATAGTTTTCAATCATGATAACTTCCTGTTTTTTATCCGAAGAAAGGACGGAACATTTCCCACCGACCCATTCCAATTATATTTGTCAGCATTTTGTTTATGCTCGAATGATGTGCTATGGTCTGTGCAAGATTCAAACAATAGCGCATAATAATTAAACTAATCATTCCATAATGCAAATTCAAGATCCCCCATTCATAAGCAAATGACTTGGCAAATGTCATCATTTATGTTAGCGAGATTTCATATGGAGATTCATCTGCCTTGATGCCGATTGCAGCGAAACGGAGCTCCCTTTTTATCGGGGGGTCGGTGTATCTTCGATTTTCGCTCAATTGAAGTTCTGTCAAAAATGTTTGGAGATTTATTTAGAAAATAAACGCTCGAACCCGAACCTAACTTCCACATTCAAAGGAGGAAAGACATGGATAAAAAATCAAAAGAACAAAGAAGGAAAAAAGTGATTGAGGTCTTAAACAAAGCACGGTCTATGGAGTTGTTTGCCATCATTCAATACATGAACCAGCACTATAATCTGGATGACATGGATTATGGCGAATTGGCCGGCAAGGTCAAGCTCATTGCCATTGACGAAATGCGTCATGCCGAGATGTTTGCCGAGCGGATCAAGGAGCTGGGCGGCGAGCCGATCACCGAACCCGATGGAAAGGTCAAAAGGGGACAGAAAATCGAGGGTATCTTTCCTTTTGATGCAAAGCTTGAAGATGATACGGTCGACATATACAACCAATTTTTGTTGGTGTGCCGGGATAATGGAGACAGCACAAGTATGAAGCTTTTTGAGTCTGTCATTGATGAAGAGCAGATTCATTTCAACTATTTTGACAATATCAGTAACCACATAAAGGAACTGGGAAGTTCATACCTTGCCAATATTGCGGGAACACCGTCTGCCACCGGTCTTGGGCCGAGCGGATTTGTCGTCAGTGGGGGAGGTGAATAACACTAAGTGCCCATCCATAAATGGTCCCTTCACTTACTTGTCCGCCTGTGCTGTGTGGCGGATTAGATCCCGTCCCGCTTTCAGCGGGGCGGGAGTTTCATAAAATCGTTACACGATGTTATTCCTATTTTCACAATGCATCGGATTGCCTACTTTATAACTCCCCATGGCTTTGGTCATGCGGCCCGTGCGTCAGCGATAATGGCCGCTGTTAGTGAAACCGTTCCTTTAGTTTCATTTGACATCTTTACCACTGTCCCCGAATGGTTTTTTGCGGATTCGTTTTCCGGTCAGTTTGAATACCACAAATTTGTGACGGACATTGGACTTGTCCAGACAACACCTTTTTCGCATGATCTGGAAAAGACCATTGAAACGTTGGATCGATTTATCCCTTTTGATCGTGCATTGATCTCAGATACCGCCGATTTTTTGAAACATCGGGCATGCCAACTGGTTGTCTGTGATATCTCGCCCATAGGGATATCCATTGCAGCAAAAGCAGGCATTCCTTCCATTCTAATAGAAAACTTCACGTGGGACTGGATTTATGAAGATTTCGCAAACGCCGAGGCCCGTATCTGCCGCTATGTGGACTTTTTTCGGGAAATATACCAAGCGGTTGACCATCACATCCAAACCTCTCCGGTGTGCAATCCGCAGTCTGTTGATCTGACCACCGGCCCCATCAGCCGAAAGGTTGGTTTGTCATCCGTTCAGGTGAGAGAGAAACTGGGCATCTCGAAAGAAAAGAAAATCGTTTTGATCACCACCGGCGGAGTTCGGGATAAATATCCGTTTTTGAAAAACCTAACCGCTAAAAAAGAGATTTGTTTCGTTGTCCCCGGCGGCAGTGAACACTCTGAACAGCAAGACAATTTAATTCTTCTGCCGTATCGTTCAGGCTTTAATCATGCCGATCTGGTTAACGCCGCTGATGCCGTGGTCGGTAAGGCCGGTTACAGTACCATTGCCGAAGTCTATCAGGCCGGGGTGCCCTTTGGTTATGTACCGCGGTCGAATTTTCGTGAAACGGGCAAACTGGTTGCATTTATCGAAAAAGAGATGACAGGACTTCGTATCGGTGATGAGGAATTCAAGGCCGGCAAATGGCTTTCGAAAGTTTCTCGATTATTGAGTTTTCCCCGCATTCAGCGGCATAATCGAAATGGGTCTCATCAGGCCGCTGGTATGATAAGAGATATTTTAACCTAAACTGAGGGGTCGGGGAGTTTTTCCCCTAAATACTTGAAGATAGCGGAATGGATGATCTTTTTTTAAATCGGATGCTGTTTGACCCGCCTGCCACGTAAGGCACGAGCGGGCAGGGTGGCTTAGGGATCGTTAGAAAGAACAGGCGCATACCGAAATTGTATCTTTAAAAGACTTTTAAAATAATGCAGCGAACCTATTGATATTTCAAAGATGGTTCCTGTTTTTTCTTTACGATCTCTTGCCGCGAGTTCATGCGGTTTAAAAAAAGATCATCCATGTAGCGATTGTTTAGATAAACTCCCCGACCTCTGAATTAACTAAGACTCGGGAGATGATCCCAAGTTTAAAACCATAGATATTTGCTTTTATTGACAGCAAATATGTTTTAATCTATATATTTTTTTATAAGTTCTAACTGCTTATACGGCTTCTTTTGTATCGATATAAATATAAAATTAGGAGGTCAAAAATGAAAAAGGGTCTTGGCATGTTATCTGTGTTGGTTCTGTTTTCCATGATCATGTTTCCTTTTGGAGAATGCATGGCCGCTGAAGGGGGCCTTCGTTACTCCATTCGTGTGGCCAAATTTGAGAATCGATCCAACTGGAGTGGACACTGGAACCTCGGTGATGCCTGGGGCGCGGTTCTTACCGACAGCCTGAATCAGACAGGAAAATTTATTGTTCTGGGTGAAAAGGATATGAGACGTGAAGCCTTACAGGAGCAAGACTTTGCTGCGAGCGGAAGAGCCGCCGGTGGCGGTAAAAAAGTTGTAACCGGCCAAATGACACCGGCACAGCTCCTGGTTAAGGGAGATATCACCCATTTTTCCGATACAACACAAAGCGGCAAAGGCGGAATCGGTTACAAAGGGTTCAGAATTGGCGGCAGTGCAAGTGAGGCCGAGATCAATGTTGTTATGTATATCGTTGATTCCAGTACCGGCCAGGTCATGGCCTCTAAAAAGTGTTATGGAAAGGTCTCAAAGACAGGGCTTACGTTTGGTCTCAGCAAGGGAGGATTCAGCGGTGATGTCGGGGGGTTTAAAAAGACGAATGCCGGAAAGGCCATGGAAAAGGCTGTTGATGAAGGGGTAGAGTTTTTAACATCCAAATTGGAGGGCATCCCCTGGACAGGGACCATAATTTTAGCCAAAAAAGGTAAGGTTTATATCAACCGCGGAACCAGAGAGGGTGTTAGCGTAGGCCAGACCTTTAATGTAGGAAAATCAGAAATTTTGAGAGACCCGGACACCGGTGAGGTGTTAGATCAGAGCCTTGAGAAAGTAGGGACCATTCAGGTAGTGAAAGTCAAAGAGAAACTTTCCATATGCAAAGTTCTAAACGGGCAAGGTATTACAAAAGGAATGACCGTAGCCCAGCCCTAATAGTCATTGGCAACCGGATGGAAGAATGAGAATAATATCCTAAGTGAGCGAAAGTCGAGGATGTCTAGATTTGAGGCATCCTCGACTTTTACTCAACTTAGGTAAAAGCAATGAAGAATGAACGTCATTTTTTTAAGTTTGCATGTCAATAATTTGGCGGAAAAATTTTCTTTAACAACCAAACAGTTCTCATCAAAGCCCAAAATCCGACCTTCGATCCACGTTTCAATACCGATTTTACATCCAACCTCAGCATAGTAAACACACCTTTTTATCCTTGGAAACATTTTTTAGAAAAAATGACAATATCTAAGTAAATATTTTAAAACAGATAGTTATAATGTCACCAAAAAAACGGTTTTTTCTAAAAGATAGGCTTAAAAGAGTAAACCGAACCAAAGAACAGACATTGGCGGAACAAGATGGCATGCCTCTTGCACAAACATCCAGCAGAAATAAAAAAATATAAACATCATGACAGCCGGTACGGTGGATGATGAAAAAAATTAGGGGTATTGGGAGGCAAATGTCAAATAAAATTCCGATTAAGTTTGAAGACACAAACATTGAAGTTTTGGCAAGAATCGTTAAAGCAGCATCCAGAAAATTCGATTGTTCAATGGAGATCGATTTTACAAATGGAAACCGAAAGGTTGAGTTTGTGGGTGATGACTTCTATAAACCTTTAATTGTAGAAGAAGTTGAAGAAATTTTCTCAAAGAATGGAGGATGAATGAGGTAAAGCATAAATTGCTTTAAGGAAAATACAAGCAGAACTTCTTATTCTATTTCAATTTCTTCCCGAACCGATGTATTTCCTCTTTTTCTTTTCTCATTTCTTCTCCTGGGTATCTATTACATCTTGTTCCAGATAAATCACGTATTTTATCAGTCTCTACCTTGCTTCACTCTTTGGGAATCAAAAGATTTTTGAAGACAACCAGCTTGATGGTTGGGGAAAAATCACACGTATACAGGAGAATAAAATGGCTCAGAAACAAAAGCATACACTTCACGATCATCTGACGGCTGTAAAGGCAGGTAAACGTCGTTTTGAAAATGCATTTCAGGGCGTGTCCAGAATGATTCTGGAAAATGACTTTGAAAAGGTTATGGTCCAGGGGAAAACCACATACAATTTCAAACTATTTAATAGAGGCGGAAAGCACATTATCGGCATGTACGATGAAATCAACAGTTTCGTCTCCTTTGTCAAGGATGCCGCAGAAGGAGGGTCGTCAAAAGAAATGGCCTATGTCCTTGTGGGAGAACCTGGAAACGGGAAAACATTCTTTGTTGAATTTTTGTGCAGCAAATACCGTCTTTACCTGTCCCAGGAGAAGAATAAAAAACACACCTTTAAATTCATCAACATGGACAAGTTAAAAAGTTACGGAAGAATTACATCCATCGAATCCCAAACATATGAAGACCCCATGATCCTGGCCCTGAACCTCTTTGAAGACATGGATGATAATAAAGCCTTTATTTCCAAAGAGATCGGGTTTTCAGATGATGAAATAGAAAGCTTTTATGAAAATTATCGCCCTCTGGGCGCATGCAGCGAGTACATTTGGAACGATATTCGAACATTCACAGACAGCACCATGGAAGACATGTTAAAATTCATAGAAATCGTTCCGGTCCCGCTTTCCGAAAGTTTGGGGACGGTAACAGGGAAATACCCGGCCAAAGACAAAATAACCTCTTCGGCGGTTGATTTGTTGGGTGAAGAGTCCATACAGCGCCTGTTGCATATCACGGACACCAACAATCCGTATCGCTTTGATTTAAGGCGCGGCGCACTGGCCCGCGTTGCCGGCGGGGGCATTCATTTCAGTGACGAAATATTTAAAAACAAAAAAGATCTTGTTCAGGTTTATCTGGGGGTCATTCAAAACAGAAATATTGAAATTGACGGATACAAATGGCCCATTGACACGTTGATTGTCGCCACAAGCAATAATTCTGAATTCAACCGTTTTATGGCTGAAAAAGAAGAGGCGCCCATTGTGGACCGGTGCCGTGTTTGCTACGTTTCGCACAATACGAATTATAAACTGCAGGGAGATCTCACATCATACGCCATTGGAAGCGATGTCAAAACAACGTTCAGCAAGGAGCCGCTCCACAAGGATCCCAATTTGAATTATGCAGCTTCGGTAGCAGCGGTTCTTACCCGCCTTCCCCGATCGGAAAAACTGACTCCCATTGAAACCATGAAGCTGGCTGCCGGTGAAGTGGCCGGGGAGAAAAGCATCAAAACCCTGGCCGAGGTCATTGACACCCTGAACCAGGAACCGGATATTACGAAACGGTTTGGTCAAAAGGGCCTGGGCCAGCGGAATCTGGGCAGAGCCATTCAATTGATGATTGAAAGCTCTGAGACCAATGAAGGCAAATGTATGTTTGCGTATGACATTTATAAGGCTCTGGAGAGGGTTGTTCTCGATTATGTGGCAGATGCCAATGATCGGGCAAAGTTTTTGGATGATCTCAAAACCGCAAAAGGGATGTATCGCGAACGCGTGATGACGGAGATGTTCAACGCCTATATGGACGAGCCCTTTGCCATTCGAAAAGATGTAATGAACTATGTGAATATGATCATCGGTATTGATGCTGAAAACTTAGGCCCCGACAAAATGTGGAAATACAAGGACCCTCAGACCGGAGAGCTTCAGGCCATGAGAATCGACGAGCGTTATATCAAAAGTATTGAAGAAAGGCTGGGGCTCAAGACGGAAGAGCAGCGCGAAACGTTTAGAACTTCCATTCGAAAGATATACGGCCAGAAGATCGCCGTGGATCCCAACTATGATTTCATGGATAATTTGGAACTGGTAAAGGCGGTCACCGATGTTCGGTTAAAATCCGATATTGCGGGTGCAGGCAGTCTGATCGGTGCACTGGCCAATCGCACCAATGAAGAAAATCAGAAACTCTATGACCGTATGATCCTAACCATGCTTGAGAAGCTCAATTACTGTAAGACATGTGCACAAAAGACCATCGAGTATTTTTGTACCCAAGAAGATGAAAACTAAAAAGCATGAATGATGAAATGTTGGAATATTACCAAAAATTGAAAAAGAAAGGCCTATCTCCCGGACCGGAAGAAAAAATCCTTTCCGAACTCCAGGGCCACCAGCGTCATGAAATTTCCAGGATGCAGACCGATGCCGAAGACCTGGTGTCAGATTCTCTTTGCAATGTTTATGCTTACAATGATCTTTGTGAATTGCAGAATATGAGTCCGCCGCAAAGCACTTATATCAATCGCTTGCGATCCATAGATGAACTGCTGGACCGTGACAAGCAAAGAGAAAAAGACGGCTTCCCTCGAAAAGTTCAGGTGGGTCGGCTGGTAAAGCCGGGAAGGGGCGACAAAGAAAAAATCGTTGTGGTTCCCACCACCGTTGAAGAAAAATTTCTTCATGACAAGAGACTTAAAGCTTCGGAAAATGGTCCGTCCGGTGGATCCGGTGAAGGGGAAGAAGGAGAGGTCATTCATGAGCAACCGGTTCATGATCCGGAAAATCAGGGCGGCGCGGGGTCCGGCGAAGGAGACGGCGGACAGCATGAGATGGAGTCGAGCGCATATGACCTGGGTAAAATTCTTACCGAACATTTTGAACTCCCCAACCTAAAAGACAAGGGCAAAAAACGTTCACTTACCCGATATACCTATGACATGACCGACAAAAATCGGAGATTCGGACAGATTATCGATAAGAAAGCAACCTTGCGAAAAATCATAGAAACCAACATCATCTTAGGTAACCTGCCCGATGTCGGTCGTATTGATCCCACCGGTTTTCTGATTTCGCCAAGTGACAGGATCTATCGAATTCTCTCTCGTGAAAAGGATTACGACTCGCAGGCAATGGTCTTTTTCCTGCGAGATTACTCAGGTTCCATGCATGGGAATCCGACCCGGCTGATCGTGTCACAACATGTTTTGATTTACAGCTGGCTCTTATACCAGTATGAGATGCAGGTCGAATCCCGCTTTATCCTCCATGACACCGAAGCCAAAGAAGTCGATGATTTTTACACTTATTACAATTCCAAAGTCGCCGGCGGAACCCGGGTGGCATCGGCATTTCGTCTGGTAAACGACATCGTGGAAAAAGAGAATCTGGCAGCCGACTATAATATCTACATATTTCATGGTACCGATGGTGACGATTGGGACACCGGTGGTAAGGAGTCGATCCCTGAACTTAACAAAATGCTGATCTATGCCAATCGAATCGGAATCACGATTGCCGTACAATCAAGCAATGCCGTCAACTCTACCGAGGTGGAAAGATACCTGAAAACGTCTGAGCTCTTGGATGAAAAGCCGAAGTTGCTCCGGCTCGATGTCATGAAGGAAGATGCTGACGAATCCCGTATCATCGAAGGAATTAAGAAGCTTATTTCATGAACGGATCATGGGTGATAGGGCATGGGTATAATGAAAATAGAAACATTCGTATGAGTTTAGCGTCTTGAAAATTGGTCGCATCAGATAGGATTAAATTTTTCCTGAAAGAACTCGTGGATAATAGCTCGTAATGAAAAAACGGTCTGATGTTTAGATAAAAGAGAGTGGTGTAAGACAAGATGTTCGGATGACCTCGAATCGAAGAGGGTTTTTTCATAACGATCTCTAATCCACTCAAACAGCTTCCAATAAAAATTTAATCCTATCTGATGCTCTTTAGCATCGATTTGTTTCAAAGACATAAAAGGTTGCTAGATGCAATTAATTGATCAACATACCAAAAAAATAATGGAAGGCTGCAAGGACAGAGCACGGGAAGCCGGTCTTTGTTTCGAAGATGAAACGCTGGAGTATATTGTTACAAACCGTGATCTCCTGGAGCTCACCCCAAAAGTTATGATTCCAACGCTTTACGATTACTGGGTTCATGAAGTTGAGGTCCTCAAAGAAAAAGGCAGATATGAACTCTATCCCGGAAACCCTTACGAAACTGTGATCAATACCCGACCGGCCATTTCATTTTACAATGATAACAATCCCGACTGGTTGAACGTTATGATTTTTTATCATGTTCTCGCCCATATCGATTTTTTTCAGAATAATCTCTTTTTCCGCCATACTTGGGAC
>Ga0210110_1000660_pt1 | contig 11231 bp, 14 predicted proteins | sample China_Galinas_PW_2_FD_184865 | JGI IMG/M metagenome (GOLD analysis project Ga0210110, IMG submission 184865) | Wetland microbial communities from San Francisco Bay, California, USA, that impact long-term carbon sequestration - China_Galinas_PWB_D1... | ecosystem: Environmental > Aquatic > Marine... | reverse complement strand
TGGCCAGGGGCTGGAGACCCTTCCCCAACAGGGGTAGACTCCGTGCCTTGATCCAGAAGGGTGACTGGTGCGACTCGGTCTACGGGTCAAAACCGCCCGATTGAGAAACAGGGTGCGTGTATAGGCCCGCTAGCGACGAGCGATTGTTTGTTAAAGAACGCTCTTTGAAATCTTCGATTTCTAAGACTACAGGGGCGAATTGCCTGTTGACACGGGTCGGCTAAATGGTGACCGCGTTTTCCCTTATTCCGTACCGTCGATTGCCCGAAATACCGCGCCCATGTCCCGGGCGGCGCGAATCCGCTCCTTGATCCGGGCAATCGAATCGTCGTCGATCCGACGACCCAGAAATTCGCAGGCCAACAGCAGCGTCCGAGCCTGTTCCATGCCGCCCGGCCCCTGGGGTACGAGTCGGAAGGTCACCGGCATCAGGCCGGATGGATTAAGCGTGATCCAACCGCCACCGTGCTGGCCCGCGATGTCGCGCATCTCGAGCACCCGGGCGTTGGAGTCGATCACCAGCATCTGTTCGGGAAGAACCATGTACCGCTGTACCGGTATCAGCGCCAGGTCTTCGGCGTCGCGGGCCACCTGCCCGCTGGTCTGCCCGTACAGGAGGATGGCGGGGAACTTGAGCTCGCCGACCGGCACCTCCGGCGGACGCCGGTCACAGCCCGCCAGGGCGGTGAACAGGGAGCAAACAAGGGTGGCGAATGATCGAAGCATGGCCCGCTCCAGGTGAACCAATCGGCTGCAAGCATGAGGGGATCATCTTACGCCGACCTAGCGCTCGTCCATCAATTACGAGCGTGGGCTTGGCGACAGTGGGACCTTATGCCGCCCATACTAGGGCGCCGCCCGGGATCAGGCTGTCGGGACATGGTCCGCTTGCTCCGCGCGTCTCCGCTCCCCTAGGATGCCGCGGGACCGCATAGCGTTGGGATGAACATCTGGCGCGAGGTCGTCGGGACGCCGACTTTTCGGTAATCGGTCCGGTACGGGGAAGCCGTGAAACAGAGCGTCGAGATCATCGAGAAGGGCCGCAGCGGCACCGTTGTCTACCGTGAGCCGTCGGGCACTATCGAGTGTTATTGGGAGTTTGGCGGCGCTGATGTGCTGGCGATCGTATACGCAGGCTCCGAACAGGAGTGGAGGCAGCCGCCTGCCCAGGCGAGACGAGATCCTGCAATATGTGGCGGACGAGGTAGTCCGCCAGATGGCCCCTGGACACCACACCAACATCGATCCGGCCACCGGACAGATCCTTGTTCTACCTTCTTCGTCGGCGAGCCAGGGGTCGCCGCCCCGGGGCACCAACCCGCCCGACCGGCGTCCGACCCGCGCCGCCGCGCGGACCTCGAATGCCGCTTGGTATTGGCGTCTGCGGGACCTGCGGATGAAATTCGGACTTGCGTTGCTCTTGATCTCCCTGGCGCTGACGGCGGCGGCCTGGTTCACGACCCGAATCCTGTCGATCAACCCCGGCAAGGGGACGCCGATCGGCCAGAGCGTGCGCACCGCGTCTCACATCGCCACGTTGATTAAAACCCTCGAACCTTACGTCCCGAGCCTTCATCGCGACGCCTCGAAAGACCGCTACAGCGTCAGTCTCTTCGTCGTGCCCGTGGACGGGTCCGAGCCATGGCTGGTCCTGCTCCGCAGTGGCTTGACGCCAGTTCGGTTCGCCTTGGCGAAGGTCCTGGGCGGCGACGGGAAACGGGTCTGGTTCGACCTAGGGGAGACCGGTACCGTTGATCTATCCAGCCGAGAGGTGCGCGCGAGCGACGGACCGGTTCCGAGGGGCTCCAGGGCGCGCCGACCACGCCCATTCCGCTAGACCCGGACGCCTTGCTGTGCGCGGGCATGTTCACCGGTTCGGAAACATGGCTCGGCCTGCACTCTGACGACGAGATAACGCGCAACTATCGACCGAAGCAATGGGTCCGCCAAGTGGTCCCCGCCCAACGGGCCAAGGTGTTCCGCCGATTCTTCCGCGGCGATATGGATCCGGAGATGAACGAGAACCTTCACCACATCCTCGCGATGACACCATTGAACGACGAGGCCTACTTCGATGCCGCCTTGCTGCGCCCCGACTCGGCCTCCGAGCCCTTCAGACTCCGGGGTCCGGGTGGCGCGGTGATGCTTGGCTAAGAATAGCAGAGGGGTGGGGTGGGCCAACGCTCTAGGCCGGAGGGCTCAGGCGCCACTGGGGCGCGGCTTTTTCCGCAGCAACACGGCGTCGTTGCCGTCTACAAAGACGGCGATGGGAGGCCAAAAGGTGCCTGTCCATTTCTTTATTTCTTTTATAGTCTAGGGGCAATGGGGTCAGGGGCAATGGGGTCAGGTCAGGGGCAATGCGGTCAGGTCTTGTGTTTTGACAACGAGTCTCTCACAAGCCTACTGATTCGCGAATAGTGCAGCCCGAAATGCTCGCCGATTTCCTTCATGGTGTAGCCGCCGCGGACGCAGGCTGCGACAATCGCCTCATCCCTTCCACCTGACACTCTTTCGTACTCCTTCAACGGCGGAGCCACTCTACGCTTTTGCCCAACTGGAACTTCGCTCAGATTTCGGTCCGGCTCCAGATGGCCTTGCATCTGCTCAACGAACTGATCGCTTCCCAGATAGACTTGATTCTTCAGCTTCTCCCATAGGAAAGAGGAAAAGGGGTCCGACCCCTTTTTGTTGATGTTTTTAAAGGGCTCTGATAATCCCCTAGCCAATTCCTCAGTCCGGTGGTAGTCGTTGCTGTGGGAGCAGTATTCGAGAAAACCACCGAAAAGAGGAGACGACCATGACACTGTATTGCGGAATAGACCTTCATGCCAACCACAGCGTGTTGGCAATCATCGATGAGCAGGACAAGGTCGTGTCCGAGAAACGGCTAGCCAATGAGCTCACGGAGATCTTGGAGGTACTGGATCGCGATGGCGAAGACCTGGCCGGCTGTGTAGTGGAGTCGACCTACAACTGGTACTGGCTGGTTGACGGACTGATGGAGGCCGGCCACACAGTGCACCTGGCCCACACCAGCGCGGTGGCCCAATTGCCGCGTAGACCTTGATCCTGATGGGTGACTGGTGCGTTTCGGCTCGAAACAGCCCACCGAATGAGAAGGCAGGCGCGTCGAAGGAAGCCGGCGAGGTTTGAATGACGAAGAAATTCGCCAGGAGACACTGTGCTCCATTGCACGGAGTCGGCTAATGGGTGACCCCATTTTCGTTACCATTTTCGTTACTGACGCCATTTTCGCTAAAGGGCCCTGACCCCATTTTTGCAGTAAGAAAACGAACCAGGAACTTAGGCCAGAAAGGAGCACGACCCATGCCCACGCCACGGAAATCCCAGATCAGCCTGGAAGCCACCGCCTACTACCACTGTGTCTCGCGCTGCGTGCGCCGCGCCTTCCTGTGCGGCGAGGACCACCAGAGCGGCCGCTCGTTCGAGCACCGCCGTGGGTGGATCGAGAACCGGCTGCTGGAGCTGGGCCTGGTCTTTGCTATCGAGGTCTGCAGCTACGCTGTCATGGCCAACCACACTCATGAGGTTTTACATATAGATTAGGAACTTGCCGATTCGTGGTCGATGCGCGAGGTAATCGAGCGTTGGCACCAGCTGTTTGCCGGCACTTCGCTGTCCCAGGCTACCTTCGAGGCGATGAGCTGCAGGAAGTCGAGCACCAGCGGTTGGCCGAGGAGGTCGACACCTGGCGCGAGCGCCTGAGTTCGGTGAGCTGGCTCTCGACACACCGCGCAGCTCAACGAGCGCATCGCCCGCCTGGCCAATGAGGAGGACGAGTGCACCGGGCGCTTCTGGGAGGGCCGGTTCAAATCGCAAGCCTTGCTTGATGAGCAGGCCGTCATTGCCTGCATGGCCTATGTGGACCTCAACCCGGTGCGTGCCGGCATCGCCGACACGCCGGAGGACTCGGATCACACCTCGATTCAGCGGCGGATCCGCGCCCTGCAGGCGGCGGCCGAGCCTGAGGCACCCGGTGCACCGCAAGCCCTTGAGCCCGAACCGCCGATCCAGCCGCCCGAGCTGCTTCCGTGCTTGGGTGGCGAACGCCAGGATGGACCCAAGGGGCTGCCCTTCCACCACCTGCCGGACTATCTGGAGCTGGTGAACTGGACCGGCTGTGCGGTACGCGATGACGAGCGGGGGGCCATCTCGCAAGACCTCCCGCCGATCCTAGAACGATTGGGCACAGACGAGAAGGCCTGGCTACGCCTCGCCACCCAATTCGAGTCCAGCTTCTACACCTGGGTCGGCCAGGCCGAGCATGTGCACAGCGCCTGTCGGCGTCTCGGTCACCGCCAGGCCCGGGGCATCAGCGCCTGCCGGCTGCTGTTTCCGAGTTAACTCCGCGTTCCATCTCCCCCTCGTACGCCCCAATCGCGCCCTGCTCAAGGGCGCGGCGCAAGCCCTTGGGCTAATACCGGTTTGAGAACCCGAACCGGTCAGATTCGGCGTCGATTTTGGCGCAATCAGGGGTCGGTCTTCTCGAAAAAAACACTGGCGGCGATCATCGAGCCCCTGCGCGTCGGCGGATTTGTCCGGTGGTCGTATGGTGGGTGTCTCCTTGTCTGTCCCCCGGCCATCGATGATCCCCTCCTGGCGCGCGCCAAGGCACTCAAGCTCTGCGGCATGCTGGCCCATTGGGAAGAGATCGAAGAGACCGGTTGGATCACGTCCCTGATCCAGTGGGAGGAGCAAGAACGGGCGCGTCGCTCGCTCGAGCGTCGCCTCGGCAACGCCCACCTGGGCCGCTTCCGCGCCTTGGCCGACTTCGATTGGCATTGGCCCAAGCGCTGTGACCGCGAGGCCATCGAGGAGCTGATGGGCCTGGTATTTCTCCAAGAGGCGGCCAACGCCATCTTGGTCGGGCCCAACGGCGTGGGCAAGTCCACCATCGCGCGCAACATCGCCCATCAGGCGGTGCTGGCCGGTCACACGGTGCTGTGCACCAGCGCCGGACACATGCTCAACGAGCTGGCCGGTGCCGATGGCGACCATGCCCTGCGTCATCGCCTCTCGGTGTATGCGCGCCCGCGCCTGTTGCCGATCGATGAGATCGGCTATCTGTCCTACTCCAACCGCCATGCCGATCTGCTCTTCGAGATCGTCTCGCGTCGCTATCAAGACAAATCCACCCTGGTGACCACCAACCGCCCGTTCTCCGAATGGGGCGAGGTCTTCCCCAACGCCGCCTGTGTCGTCTCTCTGGTCGATCGGCTCGTACACAACGCCGAGATCATTCAGATCGAGGGCGAGTCCTACCGCCTCAAGGAGGCCAAGGAGCGCAGCGAGAAGCGGCGCAAACAGCGCGCGGCACGCAAGGCCGCACCTCGCACCGATCCGTGATTCCCCTCAATGGAGGTTCCTATGCTCCCCAACCCCTACATCCCGCACTATTGGACGCCCGAACAGGCCTTGGCTGTCTACGAATTCCTCGACGAGCTGCGCGAGCGCGTCTGGGACCAGTACGGCGAGCAAATCCAGCACCAGTTCCGCCTCGACTGCGCCGAGCACGACGATGCGCAGCCCGACCTCTTTGATCTCGACGACGAGATTCCATTCTGACACTTGCGCCGGGCACGGATGCCAAGCGTCGAGGCCGCCGCCGCGCATCTCCTCGCGCACCACTCGCCACATCGTTCACCGTTTATGCGCGGGTTTCGTCAACCGTCAACGCTTGCTGGGGCAGCGAAACCAACTCCAAAGATTGCCAAGGGGTGGGCAAGCAAGCGAAGTGACAAAACAGCTTTACCCCTTTCTCGCAATCTTCGGCTAGAAAGTCATTGACACGCACGGTTCAAGACCTGACCCCGTTGTCGGAAACCTGTCGATTACGCAATGCCTCCCCCTTGCGTTATCTAAACTCGGTGATCGAGGCTGCTCGAAAAGGGATCGAGGTTCCTCCTCTGCGACCCATTCCAAAAGCCTCTTCTGTATAGGGGGGGTGAACGGTTACATCGGTATGCTGCGCCGCTTGGATCTCCGTCTCATTGCGCGCCCACTCCAGCCGGTCGTGAGTCGTCTGCTCTTCCCGGTAACGGGTGTTGGGCCCGGGGCGACCTTTTCCAATCTGCACCTGTTGCACGGTCTTCTCCTCATGGATCGTCACGACCAGGTAGGGGCCGACCCCGTGAGTGGCCTTCTTGACGGCCTTCTCGATCTGCTCGCGGCTCTTGAGGTAGTATTGGTTTAGGCCAGATGAGACCTCTTGCAGTGCCTGCTGCGCTTTGGCGATACGGCTCTCCCTGGCCTTACGTTCTAGGCTCTCTTTGGCGTCGCTGTGAATCCACAAGATGCGGTAGCCATCCATCCGCTCGCCCACATGGATTCGATAGGTGTTGACCGATCCCTTGTTGCGGCTGTTGGGGACAATCTGCACGTATTGCCATTCAACCTGCTCGCCCTCGCGGACGCGCTTCAAGAATTCCTTCACCTCCCGAAAGTTGCGCGGGACAATCGTGATGAATAGGCCGCCATTGTCATCGATAAGGCGCAGGTTGTCGTAGCCACACAGCTTGCTGTCAGCGATATAGATGAAGTCTTCCTTGCCCAGCATCTCGCGCAGACGTTGCCAATTGGGTTGGTGAGTGGTGACATCGGCCTGATGGCCGTCATACAGCTGATAGCTGAGTGGGATATGACCATCCGCGGTTGTGTTCAACCCGAACACGATCTGCTTACAATCTGGGCGGTGATCCTTGTTGTGTCCATACGTGATGTTCACCGCCTTGGGATCTGCGCCTTGGTAGGCGCCGATGAAGGTGATGCTGGTCGAGTCGTTGTGAATTTCTTCCGTTAGCAGTTGGTGCTCGCGAATCGCATGCGCGCTCAGATCCATCATGAAGCTTGAGCGGTCCGCATCAAACAGAAGATCCAAACCGCGCCCGAGCCGGTCGTCGTTGTACTTCGCCGCGTCGATGCGTTGCTCGGCAATCCCGTCCAGATAGTCATGCAGCCAGTCTTCCACCCGGTACAAAGGTGCCGCTGAGACCATGATGTTCATCACCATCGTGCACAAAACTTCGCTTGGTGGGATATCCGCACCATGGCTATTTGGCACATATTTGTCGAACAGCTGCACAAGCCCCAGTCGGTCCATGTCGAATTTCACCAGCGGCAGGATCTCTGCCTTCTTGATCTTGGTTTCCACCGGATTCCAAACCTCTTGACGTACGGAGGCCTGATAACATCGAGGCAAGCGGGTGGCATTGTTCAGAAGATTATATTTATAGGCGCATCAGAAAACGTTATTGATCGCCGCTTCATATTGATGCTCTTTGCGCCTGGGCGGCCAGCTCTTCCCGCCCCAGTAGGCTAAGTCGTCACAATCGGACGGGCAAGAAGGTCTCCGCATAATATGATGCGAAAACAATAGGTTGCACGAATACTCTCCGGAAAGTCCGATCGGACACAACCCATATCTCGTGCCGGGAGGCGCTAACCGACCACCCCGCTGCGTTTATTATGGAATCTCTTCCTGCGTCGCGCGGAATGTAGGCTCAAAGGCAATCAATTCGCGCATGAACTTTCGCTCCAGCGACTCGAGAAGGTGCAGTAGCCAGTCGAGGATCCGAAAAAGCTCGGGCGCGCATCAGCGAGGACGGCGAGGCTGACGATATCGACCGAATAGCGGTCGAAGAGGCGATAGTGGTAGATGTACATGCGCTCGGCGAAGCGCGCCTCGGGCTCGCCTTGGACTTCGACGTGGATCAGCACCCAAGTCTCGGCTCCGTCTCGGGCATACACCTTGGCGAGCTTGTCGGCGTAGCGACGGCCAAGCTCGGCATCGCGCCCCCGGTCCTCGCGTAGAGCCGTTGGTAATGCCTCGCCGGGCGTCATTCCTTCCGGCGCAAGGTCGGATAGCCCTCGCGCCGGCACAGGGCATCCCGCTCCGCCTCCTTGAGGTCTTCGCGCACCATCTCGCGGACCAGGTCGGGGAAGCTGATCTCCGGCTGCCACCCCAGCATCTCCCGCGCCTTGGTTGCATCGCCGAGCAGGGTCTCCACCTCGGTGGGGCGGAAATAGCGTGGATCCACGGCGACGATGCAGTGCCCCGTCGCCTCCTCGTATCCCTTCTCTTCCACCCCCGCGCCCTCCCAACGGATCTGAATGCCGAGCTCCTCGGCAGCCAGGCCCACGAAGTCCCGCACCGAATGCTGCTCGCCCGTGGCGATCACATAGTCTTGCGGCTCTTCCTGCTGCAACATCAGCCATTGCATGCGCACATAGTCTCGCGCGTGCCCCCAATCCCGCTTGGCGTCAAGGTTTCCCAAGTAGAGGCGGTTTTCGAGGCCGAGCTTGATGCGCGCCAGTGCGCGTGTGATCTTGCGTGTGACGAAGGTCTCTCCGCGGACGGGGCTCTCGTGGTTGAACAGGATGCCGTTACAGGCATAGATGCCATAGGCCTCCCTGTAGTTGACCGTGATCCAATAGGCATACAGCTTGGCCACCGCATAGGGTGAGCGCGGATAGAAGGGCGTGGTCTCTCGCTGTGGGATCTCCTGCACCTTGCCGAAGAGCTCGGAGGTGGAGGCTTGGTAGAAACGGGTCCGCTGCTCCAGTCCGAGGATGCGGATCGCCTCAAGGAGGCGCAGGGTACCGATCCCGTCCGAGTCGGCCGTGTACTCTGGCTCTTCGAAAGAGACGGCCACGTGGCTTTGCGCCGCGAGGTTGTAGATCTCGTCCGGTTGTACCTGTTGAATGATCCGGATCAAACTTGAGGAGTCTGTCATGTCGCCGTGGTGCAGCACGAAGCGGTGATTGGACTCGTGTGGGTCTTGATAGAGGTGGTCGATGCGGTCCGTATTGAACAGGGATGAGCGGCGCTTGATGCCGTGAGTCTCATATCCCTTCTCCAACAGGAGCTCGGCAAGGTAGGCCCCGTCCTGGCCGGTGACGCCCGTGATCAGTGCTTTTCGCATCGTGTGATCTGTCTCTGCAGGTTATCGTTCTCAGGCCCCGTACGACCCATCCTGGGCCCGGAACCATTCGTAGGTCTGGGCGAGTCCCTCCCGAAGACGGATGCGGGGATTCCAACCCATTGCGCTCAGGAGTGAGACGTCGAGAAGCTTCCGGGGGGCCCCGTCCGGCTTCGAGGTGTCGAAACGGATTCCGCCTCGGAATCCAGTGACCACTCTCACCGTCTCGGCGAGCTCCCGGATGGTGACATCCTGGCCCGTGCCGACATTGATGTGCGAGAGCATCGGCTGCGTGTGGCGCCGATAGGCGGCGGCGCTGAGGTTCATCACGAATACGCAGGCCTCAGCCATATCGTCGACGTGCAGGAACTCCCTTCGGGGGCTTCCCGTACCCCAGACGTCCACTTCGCTCGTTCCGGAAATCTTGGCCTCGTGGAACTTGCGGATGAGCGCCGGGATCACATGGCTTGCCTGGAGATCGAAGTTGTCACCGGTGCCGTAAAGATTGGTGGGCATGACGGAGCGGAAATCGGTACCGTACTGGCGGTTGTAGGACTCGCAGAGCTTGATGCCCGAGATCTTCGCAATCGCATAGGGCTCGTTGGTGGGCTCGAGCGGCCCGGTGAGCAGGGCATCCTCGCGCATCGGCTGCGCAGCTAGGCGCGGATAGATGCAGGAGCTTCCGAGAAACAGCAGGCGCTCCGCGCTATGCTCGTAGGCGGCATGGATCACGTTCGCCTCGATCATTAGATTCCGGTGGATGAACTCCGCGGGGAAGCTGTTGTTGGCCAGGATTCCCCCGACCTTGGCGGCGGAGAGATACACCTGCTCTGGTCGCTCCGACACGAAGAATGCGCGAACGGCGGCCTGATCGGTCAGATCGAGCTCGGCATGGGTACGAGTGATGACGTCGTGTACGCCGCAGAGCGCGAGGGCTCGACAGATCGCAGATCCAACCATTCCGCGGTGCCCTGCAACATAGGTACGCTTGGGTTTAGGCATGGATCGGGCGGCCTCCTGATGCTGCAGTTGGTAGCGTTGTGGCAGTGACGCCGCTTCGGGCAGTCGATATTGTAAGTGATGTCTTGGGTACGGTGCCTCGTTTCTTGGTAAGTTGCCGATAGCCATGGAGTTGGCGCGGAGAGCGATTTGCCGGGCGGCGAGTACAGGATCTGGAGGCGAGACGTCGGAACGCTTCGGGTGGTCCAATGCTCGCCCTTGCGGCGACGGCGGGTGCCCGCCACCCGTTTTCTGCCGGCCACGGGCTTCAACGAGATCCGAGTGCTAAGATGCTGCGAAGAGCTTGAAGACCGGGCGCTGCTTCGGTTGCTGCCGTCGCAATATCGTCTGATCGGCGAGCTGGCGGTCGAGGACGGCATCAGCGATGCGACGCTGTACCATTGGCGCCGTCAGGCGCGCGTAAGAGGCCGGCTGCTGGACGCCGATGCCGGCCCCCAGGGGTGGTGTGCGTCGGGCAAGTCCGGCGCGGTTCTGGAGCTGTCAAGGATGGGATCGCGGCGATCTGGGAAAGACGAGGATGGATGATCAGGACCGGATCGACCGATACGTTCACCGCAGAGAAGAAGAGGAAGTTGATGGCGACAGACATCGTCCTGAAGCTCCGGCCGTGGCACCTGGCCGTCGGGTTGTTTGTTTCGACCTTGATGTTGCTGGTCTTTTTCGATGGCCTTCAGTACATGGAAGCGCAGTGGGGTGCGGACGAGTACAACCATGCTTATATGCTGCCGTTCGTGGCCGCCTTCCTCGTCTGGCAGCGGTCCGGGGTGATACGGCAAACTCCGTTTCAATCGAGCTGGGTCGGTGTGCTGGTCGTGGCACTCGGGTTGTTCGCCTACGTGGCGGGGGAACTGGGGACCTTGTATACGGTGATCCAGTATGGATTTCTCATCACTCTTGGCGGGTTCTTGCTCTCTCTAATGGGCTGGAGAGCATTTCGGATCATCTTGCCCGCTTACGCCCTGTTGTTCTTCATGGTTCCTCTGCCAGTCTTCTTGTACAACAATCTCTCCGGGCAGCTGCAGCTGATTTCATCCGAGCTTGGGGTCGCCTTTATTCGGCTGTGCGCTATTCCGGTCTATCTGGGAGGCAACGTCATCGATCTGGGTAACTATAAGTTGCAGGTCGCTGAGGCCTGTAACGGTCTGCGCTATTTGTTTCCCTTGACCGCTTTGGGCTTCATCGCGGCGGTTATCTACAGGGGGGCTCTATGGAAGAAGGCCGTGCTGCTCCTCTCGACGATCCCGATCACGGTATTGATGAACAGCTTCCGCA
>Ga0210110_1000652_pt1 | contig 11316 bp, 9 predicted proteins | sample China_Galinas_PW_2_FD_184865 | JGI IMG/M metagenome (GOLD analysis project Ga0210110, IMG submission 184865) | Wetland microbial communities from San Francisco Bay, California, USA, that impact long-term carbon sequestration - China_Galinas_PWB_D1... | ecosystem: Environmental > Aquatic > Marine... | reverse complement strand
GACGTATACGTTCCCGGCCAGTGAGTCCGGCGGCAGGGGTGGTGTCTGGACCTCGACCCGCCCCACCCTTGACGCCGCTGGACAGGCGATCGGGTTCGGCGTTCCCTTGCCGAACTGTGCGTCGCTGCACGCCGCCAAGCCGCTGGCTGCCGAGGGATTGAGCCCCATTCCCACCGGCAGGGTGACCTTCGTGTCCTTCAGGTGAGAGGTGGCCTGCCTACCTTCCCTGGCGGGATCCTGGATCTCGGGCAGATTGACGGTGACCGCTGTGGCTGCCGGGGAGTCAGTGCGGGCGACTCCCGGGTCGACCTCGACCGACGGGTCGAAGGGAATCGAATCGCAATTGAGCGGTCTCTCCCCTTCGGTCAGCGGCGACTCGAAAGCCGGGGCCGCGCTCTGCGGGAACTGGTAGCCGGCACTCTCCTCTTCGCCAATCGAGCTGGCGCGCAGCCAGGTCGAATAGACCCCTTCGAATCCGAGCTGTTCGGGGTCATGGCAGGTGGTGGGAGTGGTGATGAAGGTGCCATCCCCAGCGGTGCCGTCGAAGACAAGACGGTTCTTGAGGATCAGCCCGTCGTCCACCAGCGGCACTTCGGAGAACGGCATCTTGGGGATGTGGATCGTGAACCCCTCGTGATAGTCGCCATCCCAGGCGATATCCCCATCCAGATAGATGTCGTTGCCGAGCAGGTCCATCCCCAGACGCGCCGGTTCGCCCGCCGGTGGAACGAGGTTGTAGACCGGAACCCGCGTCAGACCCTCGATCGGAAGCACAGGAATCCCGAGGACGGAAACGGTCACCGCGCTTTCCCCAACCGCGGATTCCGGCGGGCAGTTGGCCGGGCCCTGCAGAAAGTCTTCGAGCGGGCACCTGGGCGTTGCCTGGGGGTTGACACTCAGGCCGACAGGAAGGTCGACGCGGACCGTCATCAGTTCTTCGACCGGTAGCTTGAGACCCGGCAGCGGTTCGCGGTGCTTGACGATGAATTGCGTGAAGCCGACCGGCGGATGGCCGGCGGCGTCGCGGAAGAACTGGTCCGGGGTGTTGACCGTGCACCTGGGACTGTCCGTCGTGCAGGTTCCCGCCTGCCAGCCGTCCGCCGGGGTGTGGGGCTGGTTCTGCGGGGCGATGATGTCCGCTGTGGCAGCGACAGCCGCGGGCGCCAGGAGGAGCAGGCCCACGACCATTGCCCCGGCGGCCATCAAATGAGGCAGCGCGACTCGCGTTGTCTCGTAGGTTTCCCCCGTGCTCATCTTGGACCGTCGCTCCAAGCCCATCACAATGGCCTGCCCCATTTTTTGAGGAATCGATATTTTTGTTATGTAGAAGCCTCCAACGAGCGTATCGATGAACTGGGCACGGTGCATCTCGCTCGTGCATTAGCTGCCGCGGTCACCGAGTCGAATCGGCAGAGCTGACGAGCAGGAGGCAGGTCCGGAGCGCCGGCGAGCACCCCCACTGAGCAGCGGGCTTCGGATCTCACCCCTGGCGACGCCTGTGGTGGTGCCGATGCTTGCGGTGGTGCAACTTGCGGCAGGCCCAGCGCACCTTCGGCCGCTGGTTGGCCTTCTTTCCGTTCTGGCCGGTGATCCGCGCAACGGCGCGCGGTAGGCGGCGGTTTCTCCGCTTTCGGGAGCCGCCATTGCGATTAGCCCTGCTCCGGTGGGCGCCCCGACCGCGCGCCTTCCGGCCCTTTCCGCCCCGCGACCGCCTTGGGCACTGGTCGCGCGAGTTCGTGAGCAGGCCCCGGTTGCCGCCCCTGATCGTCAGCACGAACGCGGAGACCGGCACGTCGGGGACCGTGTCGTAGGTGGTTCGGATCCGGCCGCCAATGCTGTCGATCCTTCCCACCAGATCTATGTTCACCTGCCCGCGCAGTGAGGCGACGAGGTCCGGCAGGGGATTGTCGGATGAGCGCAGGTAGACCGGGCCTTCGAGTGGCTTGTCGAGCAGCGGTGTGAAGGCTCGCGCGTAGCCATAGCGCGAGTTCTTCGGACAGGCGTTGGCTGCGTACTGGGGACGGGTGCAAACCCTGGAGATGCTGCTCTGGTCGAGGAACAGGGTGCGCGGCAACGTGACCGCCGCCCGCCCCGTGTTGGCATCGCCAGCCCGAGCGACGAAGACGGCCCTCAGTTTCGGGTTTCTGGCCCGGCGCATGGCGCCGAAGAGCCGCAGGAACAATTTCGGCTGGAAGCTCAGCGCCTCACAGCCACTGACCTGGAATGGCGTCGAGACGCCGACAGCGCTGAACGCCGCCGGGTCGACCGGGTTCGCCCCGCCACCGCGAATCGTGCCATCGATGGCCGTCGGCGAGCAGTTCGTCGGGTTGAGCGAGAAGCCCGACCGATCGAGCCGTACGGAGATTGAGCGGATGTCCAGCAGGGCGCCGCCATATACATGCGGTAGCGGGTCGGACACCGCCGTCACCCGCGCCGTTCCACGATCCACGAACAGCGCCACCCGTACCACGACCGAACCGAGATCGAACGGCCCGGCCGTGGCCGGGGTGACGACTGCCAGGGACAGGGGCGCCCCGTGATAGGGGCCTGCGAGGAAGACCTTGCCGTCGATGTGGAGCGGCGCTGGACCACTGCCGGCGAGGACCGACGCGCCGCCGATCAGACTGGACGGGGGACAGCTCGGGCTCGCGGCCTCGGCGAGGCCGCTGTTCGTAGCCGCGGCGACGATGGCCGTCTCCGGGCAGTAGCCGACGCCGGCCAGCTTCGCGGTCAGGCCCGGCGGTAGATGGACGTCCACGCCCTTCAACTCCTGCTCGCCGGGCGACCGGGTGATGCTGGTTCTCAGGGGGCTGAAGGCGCCCGCCTTCGGGGTGTCCGTGCCGGCGCCGAAACCGGGGCCGAACGGCCGTTCCGCAAGCGTCTTGGGGCACGAGCCCCCACCGGGGGGCATCGTGAGGCTGAATTTGTCGGACGGCGTGGCCGGAGAAACGCTCGAGGGTTCTCCTTCCCCGCCGCCCACGGGGATCGAGCCCACGACCGAAGACCACGGCGTCATCCGGCTCGTCGCGGTGTGCAGACCGCAGGTCGGCGGACTGCTCAGCGGTGCCGTCGCGCCCCGTCTGAACTGGAGCACGAAGGAGGTGAAGGGGACCTGTGGATTGTCGGCGAATGTCGTTGTCAGCTGACCGGTCACCGGATCGGCAGCCACGTTGCCGATCAGCCGTGCCGAGACGCCGTAGCGCGCGGACTCCACATCGACGAAGACCCGGTACTCGTTCCCCGAGGTCGGATCGCGGCTCAGTTGCCGCCCGAGATAGACGCTCCCGGCCAGCGAATCGGGCGGCAGGGGCGGCGTTTGCACCTCGACCGTTCCGACCTTGGAAGCTGCCGGACACGCGACCGGGTTCCGTGTTCCCTTGCCGAACTGCGCATCCGTGCAGGCGGCGAGGCCGTTGGCGGCGGAGGGGTTGAGGCCCATCCCGGCCGGCAGCGTCACCCTTGCGTTTTTCAGCTGTGAGCTCGCCTGCTTGGTGAGCTCTTCGGTCTTTTCCAGTGCCGTCGGTTCTTCGAATGGCACCTCGACGTCGACGCGGGCTCCGGAGGGCGAGTCGGTCTGGTTGGTGTTGGGGTCGACAGCGATCGACGGTTCAAACGGGATCGTCTCGCATTCTTTGGGGGACGTTCCCGGTGGAATCGGAGACTCGAAGTAGGAGGAACCGCCGGGGAAGTTCGGGTCTGGTTCCGACCAGGAATCGGCGCGCAGCCACGTCGAGTAGACGTGTTTGAACGGATCGCTCGCGGGGCCGAGGCAGGTCGTGGGGGTCGTGATGAAGGTGCCGTTGCCCGAGCGACCGTTGAAGACCAGCCGGTTCCTGAGAATCAGGCCTTTGATCAGCGGTTCGAGACTTGCTGCCTTGGGAACGTCGATCGTGAAGCCCTCGTGATAGTCGTCCTCCCACGCAACGTCGGCTCGCAGGAAGACTTCGTTGCCGGCCAGTTCGAACCCGAACCGCGCCGGCTCGCCATTGACCGGTTCGACGTTGTAGACGATCGGTTCGGTGAGCGACGACGGCGGGACGGGTTCGCCAAGCAGAGACGCGGTAACGATGCTCTTCCCAACCATCGATTCCGGTGGGCACGACGTCGGATCGGCTTCGAAGGTCGACAGAGGACACTGCGGTGTGGCCTGCGGGTTGACGCTCAGCCCAACCGGCAGGTCAACCCGGACGGTCTTGAGTTCGCCAACCGGTTCTTCGGGCCCCCCCACACCGGGTTCGTGCTTGACGATGATCTGGGTGAAGCCCCACTGGGGATGGCCAGCTGCCTGTTCGAAGAACTGTTCCGGGGTGTCGACCGAGCAGATTTCCGAGCTTTCCGGTGGTTCTTCATTGCAGGTTCCCGCCTGCCAGCCGCTCCCGACTTCGGGGCTGTTCGGATCAGACGGCGCGACGATGTCGCCCGTGTCGGCACAGGCCGCGGGTGCTGTCAGCAGCAAAGCCACGATGGCCAGCCCCACCGCGGAAAGTCCGCCGGCGGAAGGGGGCCTGGGTGGGCGCTGAAACCCGGCTCCGGCACTCATCGCGGATGTCCTCCCCACCACCATCAACGGATATCCTACCCTATTTTGATGATGTTAGTTGATATTTTTATGTAGTACCGATCAACGAAAGTGAGGATCCGTGAACTGGGAGCTTCTCGCTCGTGCCAATACCCACCCACTGCGAGTGTCAATCCTGGAGGCCCTGCAAGGAAGCCCGCCCCTCTCCCCAAAGGTCCTCAGCATCGAGCTTCAGGCACCGCTCGGAACGGTCAACTACCACGTCACCCAGCTCGTAAAGTCGGGACTGGTCGAGCTGGTGCGGGAACGGCAGGTGCGAGGCGCCACTGAGCACTTCTACCGCGCAACCCGATGTGAGAAGCGGACGACGGGTCTCGAACCCGCGACCTCGAGCTTGGGAAGCTCGCGCTCTACCAACTGAGCTACGTCCGCGTTGAGCACCTGATTCTACGACCAGCTGTCGCACGGAGAGCGGCACGGCCGAGGCCCTAATCTCCCACCCCCGTGAGCGCCCGTGCATTCGTCGCCTTCCTTGGCGTGCTGGCCGTGGTCGGCCTGCTCGGCTTTGGCCTGCTCAGCAAGGACCCGACCACGCTTGCCGTCGGTGACCGCGTGCCCGATCGAGAGCTTCCCGTGCTTACCGGCAGGGGCGACGGCAAGATCGCCGACTATCGCGGCCACTGGGTGCTGGTCAACCTCTGGGCATCGTGGTGCGTGCCGTGCCGTGCCGAGGCGCCGGTGCTCGACCGCTTCGCTCAGCGGTACCGCGACGAGAATGTCCGGGTGCTTGGCATCGACGTACAGGACAACAGCGATGACGCACTCGCCTTCGTGCGCGAGCGGGGGGTCACCTACCCACAGCTGCGCTCGGTCGGAGCGGAGCGCAGCGAAGCCTTTGGCTCCACCGGCGTGCCGGAGAACTTTCTCGTCGACCCGCAGGGGAAGCTGGCCTTCATCAGGCGCGGCCCGGTAGACGACGAGATCCTCGCCGAGCAGGTGGTCCCGCTGATCAAGGGATCGAGATGAGCCGGCCCCGCACAATGCTGGCGATCGTCACAGCGCTCGCGGTCGCTCTTCCCGCTGCCTCCGCCTCGGCAGCAACCCCGAAGACCGCCCTTCCGGACGTCGAAGACGAGGTCATGTGCCCGATCTGCGGCACGCTTCTGGAGCTGTCCCAGTCTCCGCAGGCACAGCGCGAGCGTGCCTTCGTCGCCAGGCTGGTCGCCAGGGGGAGGACAAAGGCGGAGATCAAGGATGCACTGGTTGCCGAGTACGGGCCGGCGGTGCTGGCACTGCCCCGGGGATCCGGGTTCGAGCTCTCGGCCTACCTGATCCCGGCGATCGCGTTTGCGCTCGCCGCAGCGGCGCTCGGCGTCGGGGTCCGGCGGTGGCGCCGGGCAGCTCGTCGTGGCGGTCCCGAGGAGCCCGGGCCGCAGGGCGAGGAGGCGGACAGGCTCGAGGCGGACATCGCCCGCTACGACCTCTGAGGGCTCATTCGAAGGCGACCAGGCCGGCAAACCGGGAGGGCATCTGCCAGAGGAGGCGCCGCAACCTGCGCGCATGGCGCCCCCGGGCGTCGGACTTGCTCACGCAGGCAAGTGTCGTATCGGCCCGGGCCGCCACCGCTTCCAGTTGCACCGGATCGCGGTCGAGCGAAGGCCCATCGAGGACGACGAGCTCGTACGCGGCGCCCAGCCGCTCCGTCGCATGGTGGAAGCTCTCCGAGGCGAGCAGCAAACGCCCGTCCGCGGTGGGCCTGCCGGCAGCTATGCAGACAAGTGGCTCGGTGGCGCCTGCCGCGCCGGGACCGGCGAGAGCGAGCCCCTGCAGGATCTGGGCAGCGGTTGCTTCCCAGCGCAGGTACTCGTGGAGGCCCGGCACAGCGACCAACCCGAGCTCGCCCGCCAGCGCCGGCGCCGCCAGGTCGCACTCGAGCAGCGCTGTCCGCGTGCCACCGGCGGCAGCGGCAGCAGCCAGGCCGATCGCCCCCGCCCGCTTGTGCTCGGAGGCGCCGGTGACCAGCACCGTTCCGGTCCCGCCCAGCTCGACCAGCAGCGCATCGAACGTCTTGAGGTCGCGGCGGCGAAGCGTCCCGGCTCGAAGGTCGACGGGCGACCCGCTCGAGATCTTCGCCAGGGCCTTCACATTCGCTCGGGAGTGGAGATGCCGAGCAGTCCGAGCGCGTTGGCGATCGTCCGTTTGGTGGCCATGCAAAGAGCCAGTCGGGACCGCTCCACCCCCTCGCCCTGGGCCCCGACGACCTGGCAGTCGCGGTAAAAAGCGTGAAAGTCGGCGGCCACCGCAGTCGAGTACGCGCAGAGGCGGTACGGACCGCGCCGTTCGGCGGCGTCGCGAACCTCGTCAGGGAATTCCAGAAGGCGCTTGACGAGCGCCTTCTCGGTGAGCTCCAGGGGAGTGTCCGGGGGCTGGGCGCCGGCCGTGGCGAGATCGTCCGTCCCCCCCACGCCCGCCTTGCGCAGGATGCTTGCGATGCGGGCGTGCGCGTACTGCACGTAGTAGACCGGGTTGTCGCTTGACTCGCGCCGGGCCAGCTCGAGGTCAAGGTCGACCGGCGTGTCGTGACTGCGCCACAGCATGAACCAGCGAGCCGCGTCGACGCCGATGTCGTCGATCAGCTCATCGAGGGTGACGAAGTCCCCGCTGCGCTTTGACATCTGGGATCGCTTGTCGCCGTCGACGACGTTCACCAGCCGCATGATCAGGGTCTCGAGCGCGTCCGCATCGGCGCCAAGCGCCGCGACCGAGGCGCGCAGGCGGGGTGCGTAGCCATGATGGTCCGCGCCCAGCACGTCAATCATCCGCCCGAAGCCCCGCTCGAGCTTGTCCCAGTGATACGCGACGTCCGCGGCAAGATAGGTGTGCTCCCCATTGGCCCGGATCAGCACTCTGTCCTTGTCGTCGTCGAAGTCTGTGGTGCGCAGCCAGAGCGCCCCCTCACTCCGGTAGGTGTGCCCCCTTTCCTCCAGTTTGGCGAGCGCAGCGTCCACCTCACCCCGCGCGTATAGGTCTCGCTCCGAGAACCAGTTGTCGAAGTGGACGCGGAAACGATCCAGGGTGGCGCGCACGCTCTCGAGGACCAGCTTGACTCCGCGCTGCCCAACCGCGTCCGCTTCGCTTGGATCGATCCCCTCGGCGCGAATGGTGTCCGCCAGGTCGGTCACGTAGTCGCCTTCGTATCCGTCGTCCGGCATCTCCCCGCCGGTCATCCGGGCGACGATCGACGCCGCGAAGCGCCCGATCTGCCCGCCGGCGTCGTTGACGTAGAACTCGCGCTGCACCTCGTGGCCCACGGCCTCGAGCAGGCGCACCAGCGCGTCGCCATAGGCCGCGTGACGACCGCCGCCGACATGCAGCGGGCCGGTTGGATTGGCGGAGACGAACTCGACGAGGATGCGTTCGGGAGACTCGGTCGGGGCAGGTCCCAGATGGCTTCCCGACGCGGCCAGGAAATCCATCGCACGCCGGTACCAGCGATCGGAGAGAAAGAGGTTGACGAAGCCCGGGCCGGCCACCTCGATCCGGTCGAGACTGGCACCCTCGCCCAGCTCGCTCCCTATCTCGCCGCTGAGGCGGTCCGCAACGTCCCGCGGGCTTTCCGCCAGATGGGCGGCCAAGAGCATCGCCGCGTTGGAGCTGTAGTCGCCATGCTCAGGCTTGGGCGGCCTGTCGAGTGAGGGCTCCGGGCCGCTCGTCTCGCCACCGTGCAGCGCTTGCACCGCCCGGTTGACGGCCAGGCGCAGCTCTGCGATCGGCTCGGTCGTGCTCACAGGCCCATCGTATGAAGCTCGGCGGCACCGGGGTACGCTGGCCGTTGTGGGCGTAGCCGCAATCACCGACATCCATGCCAACCTGCCGGCCCTCGAAGCCGTCCTCGAGGCCATAGACGAAGCCGGCATCGAAGAGATCTGGTGCCTGGGGGACGTGGTCGGTTATGGCGGCGATCCCGATGCCTGCGCCGAGCTGGTTGAGGAACGGTGCTCCGTCTGCCTGGCTGGCAACCACGACCTGGCCGTGCTCGGCGAGCTGCAAATCGGCGCATTCTCGGAGGCCGCCGCAGAGGCAGTCATCTGGACCCGGGCGCAGGCTTCGGAGCGGACACTGGCGTTCCTGCGGGACCTGCAGCCAGCCGGGCGGCAGGGGGACATCGATCTCTTCCATGCATCTCCCCGCGATCCCGTCTGGGAGTACGTGCTGTCGGCAGAGCAGGCCGACGCCTGCTTGGACGCCCAGGAGGAGAGGATCGCGCTGATCGGCCACTCGCACGCAGCGCTGTTCTTCGTGCGCCCGGACGACCATGCACACGGTGGCATTCGCGGCGCTCAGGCCAGCGACGGCACCCTGCTCGACCTCAGCCGCGGCAGGTGGCTGGTGAATCCCGGCAGCGTCGGCCAGCCGCGCGACGGCGATCCCCGCGCCGCGTGGTTGCAGCTAGACACCGACGAGGAAACGGCCCGCTTCAATCGCGTCCCCTATGACATCGAGCGAGCGGCCGGCTCCATCGCCGCGACAGATCTCCCGGGACGCCTCGCGAGCCGCCTCTACATCGGCCACTGATCGCCGTCATCCAGGCGGGCGGGGTCGCCGAATCAACCATCTAGACTCGCCGCAGTGGGTCGCCCTAATCAATCCCTGCTCGCGCTTGCGCTGGCCATCCTTGCCGCGGTGGCGGTCGCCTCCTGCGGCGGCGAAGACGCCCAGTTGCTGCCCGGCGACACTGCGCGGGACATCACCGTGAACCTCAACACGGTCCAGCTGCTGGCAGACGAAGGCGATTGCATCGGGGCCGAAAGCGCCGCACAGCAGGTGAGCGAACAGGTCGAAGCGCTGGGCGGCATCGACCCCAAGCTCAAGCGCGCGCTCGAGCAGGGCGCCGCGCGGCTCAACACCGTCGTTGCGCGCTGCGAAGAAGCCGAAGACGAAGGAACCACGACGACAACCGCCCCCACGGAGACCGAAACCGCGGGCGAGAAGGCGGCAAAGAAAGAAGAAAAGAGAAGGGAAAAGGAAGAAAGGGAAGCCGAAAAGGAAGAAGCCGATACGAATCGGGAAGGCGCCGGCGAACCGGCCCCATCTCTACCTCCGCAGTCCGAAGGCGAAGCGGAAGGTCACGACAAAGGGACGGGGGAAGGCTCGGGGGGCGAAGAAGGCGGCGGCGAAGACTCATCCGGCGGCGTCGGCCCCGGCACTCCGCTCGAAGGAGAAAGCTGATGGACGGGCAGGCTCTCTCCGGCCGCTATGAGATAGGCGACCGGCTTGGCTCGGGCGGGATGTCGAACGTCTACCGGGCCACGGACCGGATTCTCGAGCGCACCGTAGCCGTCAAGGTCCTCGCCGAGCACCTATCCGACGACGAGCGCTTCGTAGCCCGGTTCCGCCGCGAGGCGCTTGCCGTCGCCAAGCTGGTCCACCCCAACATCGTCCAGGTCTACGACACCGGGATCGACGAGGGACGCCACTACATCGTCATGGAGTACGTCGAGGGGCGCTCGGGCGCGCAGATCCTCCAGCGGCAGGGACCGATCGGCTTCGAGACCGCGACGGAGATCGGGGTCCAGTCCTGCGCCGGGCTCGACTACGCGCACCGCCGCGGAATCATCCACCGTGACGTCAAGCCCGGAAACCTGATGATCGTCGGGGGGCCGGTCGGCGGAGGTGAGATGACGGTGAAACTGACCGATTTCGGGATCGCGCGGGCGATCGAACAGACCCGCATCACCCAGGTGGGTTCGGTGGTCGGCACCGCCGCCTACCTTTCGCCCGAGCAGGTGCGCGGCGAGGAGGCGACGCCGGCGACCGACGTCTACGCGCTCGGTGTTGTGATCTACCAGTTCCTCACCGGTCGGCTGCCGTATGAGGGCTCGACTCTCGCCGAGCTGGCGGTCCGCCAGCAGAACGAGCGGCCGCTGCCGCCCAGCACCTACAACAACGACGTGCCCGAGACGCTGGGAGGGGCGGTGCTGCGGGCGCTGGAGGGCGACCCCGCGCGCCGCTACACGAGCGCAGATGAGCTGGCGAGCGGACTGCAGATGGGGCTGCAGGGCGAAGACGTCACTTTGCAGCTCGCCGAGGGGGGAACGCCGACCCGTGTATTGGACGGCGAGACGGCCACGCGCCCGCTGGAGCGGACGGAGCGGACCGAGCTCCGCCCGTCCTCGCCGAGCAGGCGGCCGGCGGCCCGCGCTCCGCAGCCGGCCGCTCCCGTCGAACCGGCGGCTGTGGAGCCCCGCAAGCGAGGAGCGTTCGCGCGATTCGGCAGGCTGGTGATGGCCACCGTCGCACTGGTACTGATCGCCGCTGCGGTCGCCGCCGCCGTGATCGTCGCCACCGACCGGGCGACCGGCGTCAAGGCGACCGAAGTGGCGGGGGACTCCGTCGACAAGGTCGTCGAAGAGCTCAAGGACCTGGTTCGGAAGAACACCGAATAGCCGCCCAGGGGGCGGCGCCTGCCATCACGGCAGTTGCGTATTCGGCGAAGGCGCCCGCGACGATCGCGGCACGGGCGTGGGCGATCAGCTGGTGCATGTAGGCGAGGTTGTGAAGGCAGAGAAGGCGGACCGCGGTCAGCTCCTCGGCCCGGGAGAGGTAGGCGAGATAGTCGCGGTCGTGGTGCCGGCACGCCGGGCAGGGGCAGCCCTCGGCGATCGGGCTGCGGTCTCCCTCGAAGCCCGGCCCGCGGAGGTTGAGGCGAAAGCGCGAGCCGGGATCCGGGACAAGGGCCGTGCCGTGGCGGGCCAGGCGGGTGGGTATCGCGCAGTCGAAGACGTCGAGGCCGAGCG
>Ga0210110_1000651_pt1 | contig 11321 bp, 10 predicted proteins | sample China_Galinas_PW_2_FD_184865 | JGI IMG/M metagenome (GOLD analysis project Ga0210110, IMG submission 184865) | Wetland microbial communities from San Francisco Bay, California, USA, that impact long-term carbon sequestration - China_Galinas_PWB_D1... | ecosystem: Environmental > Aquatic > Marine... | reverse complement strand
CATGGCTCATCACCCGTGCCGTGTGGGGAAGCCAACCCTCCCCCACCACGCCCGCTCGTAGGCTCACCGGGTCGACCACCTTGGCCTCTGGCTGGCCTCCACGAGTGCCGGCTTGGCGGTACAGGGAGCGTTCCACCGGTACCGAGCCGGCCACGGTGTGATACGGTGCCTCACAACGCCCGACTCGGTTGTAGCGCACCCCTCCGATCACAATCGTCGGCACATCGATGTCCAAGGCGCTGAGGATCGCGCGGTGGACTTCTCGCTCACTCTTGCGGCAGATCTCCGCGGCTTCCCGCTCGATCTGCCCATAGTTGACCGCCTTGCCCCCATCTGTGCACTCTACCGTTGCTTTCACCGACTCGAGCTGCTCACGCCAACTATCCACAAGCCCCATGAACGCTTCCGGAACATCAAGTACGATCTTGGCCATCTATACCCCCTCAGTAGGCCCTGGTTTCGCACTTTTTTCTACCGGAAAACGGGCGAAATGTCCAGCATGGGAACCACACCCTACGAATTTGGGTCGAGTACCTGGCGATATATCTCGGCGTCGGATACGAGTGTGTCCAAGAACTTTTACGCGGTCTTCTTGTCGACGTTTCGCTTAATCTCCTTAAATAGCTTCTTTTCGGTGATATAGGGGCGCCGTGAGAGCCAGGCATGGTGCAAGAATCGATTGATGTTAATCTCGACCTCAGAGCGGGCGAAGTCGTCTAGTAGCCCATCCCACTTATGCTTTACGAGGTCTACTCCTTTATGCCTTGGCCGAAGCAACCTTGTCAAGTGATTCTTGACAAGGTCAGAGACGGTTAGATCTTTGCCGCGAGTATTCAGCGTTTCGAAGATCAGATAGGCGTCATCCTCTGCGCCAAGCTGCACGGTGATAAGTTGAAGACGAAGTACTCGATCTCGAATATCGATTAGTTTTCTCTTCTTTTCATCACGCTTCTTTTCGTCGGATATAGTGGTGTCTGCGTCCACGGAGGACACGGCACCTTTAACCTTATCAAGAAGAAACGTATATGCTGAGGCGAGAGCCTCCTGCTCAGATCCAATTGCTTCTTCAGAGCCCTTCTCCGGATACTTCTGGATTTGCTCTTGGAGATACGGGTAAGGCGTCTCCGAGTCGAGCATAAAACGTAGATGGCTATTTATGTCCTCGCGCTCGATCAGCTTCTGTACCGCTCCAGCCAACGCTTCGAACTCTAGGTCATGCAGCGCATCCCTCACTGAGGCAAGAAGTATCGTGATTGTCGTAAGTCGCTGCTGACCATCCACGACAAACAGCACATCGGGATCGCCTTTCTCTCGATAGAGGACAAATGATCCTATGAAGTAGTCCGGATCTTCAGCGAGAATGGCGTCCGCCCAGAAATCTCCGACGTTCTCTCGGTCCCACGAATACGGCCTCTGAAAGCGTGGAATTCGATAGAAAGCCGTTTCGAGCAAGGATTTGACCGTAAGGTCCAAAGGTTTAATTTCCATCATAAGCCTTTTGCAATACTAAGCGGAAAAGTGGACCCCATTGATCGAGAACGGCTACGATTCCTTTTTCCTTCCGTAAAACCCCTCCGCTCCGCTCATCTCACCCCAATTACTGGCGAGCAGCGCCCGCTGTGCGGCGGTAGCTTCGTACCAGTTGGCGCTTCCGTTCCAGCATCTCGATCCGGTACGGTTCTTCCAAAGCGAAACCAATGGGGGCAGACTCGATTGAGTGCTCCGTCGATTAGCACTAGACCAATCGAGTCTGACCCCATTGATCCTTGGGATCCTTGGTGATTCTTGGTATCGACGAAGGTGATCATCGCTCGTGCAGCTCGTCGCGGGTCCAACGTCGGTTGCCCCGGCGGGCGGTGCTCGCCGAAGCGATGTCGACAACACGGCGGACGCACTCCTCGCGCATACCGAGAACGCCCGCATATTGCTCCAGGAAATGTCTGATTACGGCATTGACGGAAGTCCCTTGCTCGATCGCATGCAGCCGAGCCTTCTTGAGCAAATCGTCCTCGACGGAGATGGTCACGTTAGCCGTAGCCTGCCCCCTGTGTTACACGTGATCAGTGTAGCACGAGCGAGAAATAGGACAGCCACCTCCCAAGATCGCCCTTCGCTTGTCGTGTCGCACCACCCGCCCGGTCCATCCATGGGTCTCCCGTCCCGCAGGTCTAAGCTTGTCTAAGCTGGGGACCTCGACTGCGAGGCCTCGTCTGAGAAGGGCTCATCGGTGTGCTATGCTGCTGCCAGATTCCTCCGAGTCGACCCATGCACCCGGTAATCGAATCCAACGTGGAACCTCTCCGGCGCCGCTGCGCGCGTTACGGCGTGCGGCGCCTGGCTGTGTTTGGCTCGGCGGTTACGGAGGATTTGGACGAGCAGACCAGCGATCTGGACTTCTTGGTGGACTTCCAGCGGCTGCCCGAAGGTACCCGCGCCGACGCCTTCTTCGACCTGAAGGCCTCTTTGGAGGAGCTGTTCGAGCGCCCGGTGGACCTGGTCATGCGCTCGGCAGTGAGGAGCCCTTATTTCGAGATCGAGATCCATCGGACGGAACGACAGCTGTATGCCGCGTGATCCGAGGACATACCTGTACGACATTCGTGAAGCGGCGCTCAAGTTGCAGCGATTCACCGCCGGCAAGGTCTACTCAGAGTACGCCGCAGATGATCTCCTGCGATCAGCAGTGGAACGGCAGTTCGAGATTGTTGGAGAAGCTCCTGCTGCTCAAGAACGACGAGATCCTGTCGCTTACGCAGCCCGAACTTCGACTCCGCTCTTCCCCCTATCCACCCACAGCACATCCGCCGGCCCATCCCCGAACAACCATTCCGTCAGCACAGGAACCACCAGCCGCTCAATCGCCCTCTGTAATGGCCTGGCCCCATACTTCGGACTAAACCCCGCCCTGGCCACCTCCTCGACCAACCCCGGGCTGAACCGAAGCGCTATCCTCCGCTGGGCGATGCCCGGGCGCTGTTGCAGCAACCCCAGCTCCCGCTCTGCGATCTGCTCGATGGGTCGCCGGTCGACGCTGTTGAAGGTGAGCACCCGATCGATCCGATTAAAGAGTTCCGGCCGAAACAACCCCTTGATGTCCCCGATGGAGGTCTGGTCGGTGCGGTTGTCGGCAAACCCGATGGGCGTGCCCGACGAGACGCCCAGGTTGGTCGTCATGATGATGGTGTTGCGAAAGTCCGCGGTGCGCCCGAGGCGGTCGGTGAGCAGGCCGTTGTCGAGCAGGGCCAGGAGGGCGTCGAAGAGGCTGTGGTGGGCCTTCTCGATCTCGTCGAGAAGGATCACCGAGAAGGGCTTGGTGCGCACGTGCTGGATGAGCTTGCCCGGGGTGGTGCCGTCTCGGCCGTTGTCGTAGCCGATGAGGCGGCCAATGTGGGCGGGGTGCTGGAATTCGCTCATGTCGATGCGCAGCAGCGGGTCGTGGGTCTGGCCGTTGGCGAAGAAGTACTCGGCCAGGGCCTTGGCCGCGGCGGTCTTGCCCACACCGGTCGGGCCGGCGAAGAGCAGGGTGGCGATGGGCTTGGCGGGGTCGTTGATGCCGGCCTTCGATTGATGGGCCTCTCCTTTTTCCTCTATCCAATCCTTTTCTCCTTAAACCCATGTTTTCGGCCCCAAAATGGGCCCTCTAAGCCCGATTGAGGGCTTGTTTTGAACGCATTGTCTCGTTTATTCAATATGTTAACTTGGTCCGACCCCATTGGTACCCCATTGGTTTGATTCTCGGCCGGCTTACCGATTGCCACCACCTGTATTCGCTCTGTGGGTAGCTCCAGTCTTGACGGAGAGCAGAGCGAACGGTAGCGTGTAGTAATCGACACAGGAGTAATGAAAAGTGGCCCTGAACATCCGCAATCGCGAGACCGAACAACTTGCGGCGACCCTGGCTCGGCTCACTGGAGAGACCAAAACGGAGAGCGTTACGCGGGCCCTGCGCGACCGTTTGGTCCGCCTGCGCCGGGAGCGCTCCCAGCTACGGCTCGCGGACGAGCTCGATGAGATCGCCAAACACTGCGCAAGGCTTCCTGTGCAAGATGAGCGGAGCGCAGAAGAGATCCTGGGCTACGACGCCCACGGCCTGCCGCGCTGATGATCCTCGACACGTCGGCCCTTCTCGCGATCCTCCAGGACGAGCCCGAACGCCGCGCGTTCAACGAGGCGATCGAGCTTGCGGACGCTGTGCGGATGTCTGTGGCGAGTTTTGTGGAGGGGTCGATTGTCGTCGAGGTTCGGTACGGGGCCGAGGGTCTTCGGGACTTGGATCGTTTCGTGGATCGGGCCGGGATCGAGCTGGCTCCGGTCGATGCGGAGCAAGCGCGCGAAGCGCGCCTGGCGTTCAGCCGGTTCGGCAAGGGGCGGCACCCGGCCGGTCTCAACTTCGGCGACTGCTTCGCCTACGCGCTCGCCCGTGTCCTTGGGGAGTCCCTCCTCTTCAAGGGCAACGACTTCTCCCAAACTGACATCGCACCTTTCGTCGTTCCTTCGATCCTTTGAGCCAGGGCAGGGCTTAGCGCTGACGGAGCGCTAGCTAGCCACTTGCGGACGCTTGACAGGCAGGCACCGCTCAGAACCCCCTTGACCCGACGTGTCTGGGCAAGGGGTGGGGAATGCGGCGGATGGCGGTCTGGTCGGCCTCCAGAACGTGCTCCAGCGGTTCCAAGCCCGTCAGGGTCTGTCAGGTGCCGAGAGATCCGGAGTGTCCCGCAGGTCGATGACGCGAAGATTGAGCGCGTTGAGTTCGTCTGCGTTGATGGCAACATCCGTCGGAACGCAGAGGAAGAGACGATCGCGGGCACGGCTTAAGGCAACGTAGGTGAGGCGTTTCTCCTCATCTGGCGGGACGGTAGAGGGATGCGTGATATGCCGGACGCGGTCGGCATCCTCGATGTATACAGCGATGTTCTCCCCCTCGCTCCCTTTCGCCTGGTGAATGGTCCGCACATGACGCACCTCTTCCTGCAAACGAACCGATCGTGAGAGGTGCGCGTACGGCGTGGCCTCTGCGAACGTCTTGAACTTCCCTGCCTTTGCAACGGTCAGGGTCACTGCCGGATACGCGGCCGTAACGCAGGTTCCGCAGCGGACGTACGCCTCAAGCAACGTACCGGCGAAGATGGCGGCGTGGTTGGTCAGGAACTCGTGCAGCACGGTGACGGCGATTCCCTTCCGGTGGACGTCGCTCAGGTCCGTGTCACACTTGAGGGGCTTTCTCACCCGCCCTCTCCGTCCGATGATCCGAGTCATTTCTCGATGGGCGAGCGCGTACTGGCCGCGTTTCGCGAGTTCCGTCGCGGCAATGACGTGCTCCATGAAACGGGCACGTTCGGCATCGGCATCGTAGAAGGACTCCCACGGCTCCACGGTTCCGGGCGCGAGGGCGGATCGCACGCGGTGGGCGTCCTTGTTCTTCCGCGTCAGCACGTGGAGGATGGCATCCGGCGGCAGGTCGGCACGAATGGCCGCGAGACTGCGGTCGAGGTCTCCGATGCACACCGTCACCGGTTGCCCGTCCAGTTCACGGAAGCAATGTTGCCGTAGGCCGTCTGACCGCACGTGGTCGAGGATCGAGATGATGCGGCGCGTGCTGCGGCGGTTGTGACGCATGGTCACGTCGAGGAAATCGGGCAGTGAAAACGACAGGAAATGCTGCGGGTGGGCGTCGAGGAAACCGTAGATGGACTGTTCAGCATCACCGATGACCCCGACCACGGTCCCTGCGTCGGCGAGCCACTGTACTACGTTGGTCTGGATGGGAAGCGTATCCTGAAATTCATCGATGAACAGGTAGCGGTAGCGGGCACTCAGGCACTGACAGACGAGTGGGTGCTCTTCGAGGATGCGGTGCGCGAGGTAGAGGATGTCCTCGTGATCGACGATGCCCAGCCTCCAGTATCGGCGTTTGTAGCCGATGAGGTTCGCACTCGTGCAGATGGCATTGAGCATCTTCCCCATGCGATCGAGCGCTCGCGGCCCAAGCGTCCAGGTGCCGTCCGCCGAACGCCGCCACACCAACTGACGCAGCTTGTCCTTGAGAATATCTCGCTGCACCTCGAAGGTTAGCTGTAGAATCTTCGCCTGCCCAATGCTCCTCAGCCATTCGTCAACGATGGGGTAGGACGGGTGGTGTTCATCGTGCCCGTCGACGGATGCGAACGCGACGAGGGGCTGGCCGTCACCATCCCGCAGCAAGTGGAGGTACGGCCGGACAACGTTGCGGTAGAGGAAGCTGTGAATAGTGGAGACATCCACCTGAGTGGCGGCCGAACCGAGCCGAGTGACAATCTCATTCACAGCGACGTTCGTGTACGAGATGCACGCAACGCGTGATGTGGGAGAGAGCCGCTTAGACCTGGCAACGACGTGCTTAATGTGGTTCACGAGCCAGTGCGTCTTACCGGCCCCCGGCCCGGCCACGACGCGGAAATGACGTTCGATGTCGGTGAGGGGCGTGCCGGAATCGATTTCCAGTTTCTCAGGCACGGGGAGCCTCCGTCGTATCGAACACGCAGGTCCAGTGGATTGCGTCTTTGATGTAATCCGGACACACAAACGGCTCACGGTCTGCCTCCGGCTTCGAGGCGTTCTCGCGGAGCTGCCGTTCGAGCACAAGGGCATGTTCCCCCTTGGCATCCTCAGCGCAGAGCAGGTAGCAAGTGGCAAACCGGTGCGTCGCTACGTCCGGACGAGCCGCCAGCGCATCGAGGGTATCGGATCCGTCCCCAGCGAGCAGGGATTGGAGGGACGTCGGTACCGTCTCCGGGGTCTCCGCCAGGGCGCGAAGATCCGACTCATGCTCGCAAGACGGTGTGATCAGGAGGGGGAGTTGTGCGTTCGCCAGGGCCAGGTCGTACTCCAAGGTCTTGCTGCCGACGCAGATCTTGATATTCCCAGGCGATCGGTCTTGCATGGTCTGTAAATTGGTGACGACGCCGGACACGGGGAAGTAGTCGTAGGTGGCGCAGTCGCGGTGCAGTACGTATGGCCAGCATTTCTGACGCCGCGCATCCTTGATCTTCTCCTTGCGGGCCGGATCGGCATCCACAATGCACGCGACGCAGCGACGCATCGCATAGCGTCGGAGAGGTTCGTCTTCCCCCGCGCCGAAGAGCGGCAGGAAGTGCTTGAAGGTCATGCCTCCCACGGCAATAACCGCGACGTGGTGAGTTTCGATCGGACGGCCGATGCATTGGGAAAGACAGGGAACGAGCAGTTGTTCCGCTATCCCTTCCACGAAGATGACTCCCTTCGCGAACAGCATGTTTGATTTGGTGGCATCCAGGTACCGTTCGACGTAGTCGCGGGACGCTTTGTCTTCCGGGCTCTCGCCGAAGACGCGAGCAGGATAGGCGACGTGGACGCCGCCATCGGCTTCGGAGAGGCCCAAGCAGATGATGGGTTCAAGACCAGCGGCAGCGGTGATGTGCGTCGAATGGGTCGTGAGAAATACCTGCCGACTGGTCTTCTCAGGGGAGAGCCGCTTCTGTAGGTACTTAAGCAGCTTGTACTGGAGCGACGGATGGAGGTGCGCTTCCGGCTCCTCCATGAGGAGCATGGGGAAAAGCACCGCATTCTGGCCCCGCCGGGGCACCGACGCTTTGAACTGCAAACTGGCCAAGAGCAGGGAGATGTAAACTAGGTTATTGTACCCGAGACCGTTATGGGTTGCGGGAACTGTGAACAGCGCCCCGTCGATGTGGAGACGTAGAGCGGCAATGAAATCGTCTTCGTCGATGGCGTCTCGCAGGATGGGGGCTCCGCCGTCAGCCGCTCCCGTGTGCTTAGCGAGCTGGAAGAGTGCGTCGAGATTCATGCGGCCCGTGAGATCGGAACGGGCGTCCTGCGTCAGGGTGCGAAAATGGCGACGGCGCTTGAGGGTCGCGGCCTCGTCGGCATCATGGTCGAGCACCTGTCGCAGCATCGTGCGCAGCAGGGGGTTCGTGCCTGCGAACAGTTCGGATTCGACGTCACGGATCGCATCGACGGTGTGGCAGTCGAACTTCGCCAGGGCGTCGGGCTCGGCCACGAGCCGGTTCTCCGGGAGCCCGGAGAAGATGCGGGCGACGTACTTGGGTATGAACTGCTCTACGACGTTGAAGAATTGGTCGCGGTCGGGTGCCTCCCCGCACGCTGCGGTGAATGCCGGAACCTCTTCGTCGGGAAGGAAGAATTCGTAGGTGAGCTGAGCTTCCCAGGGGGCGTCCAACTTGGTGAGCCAAGTTGCCACGAGGGCCTTGTCGTCAATGCTATCGGCCGTTGACGATCGCAGGGTCGCGGCGATGGAGATTGTTGGGGCTTTCGTGAAGTCGGCGATGCCCTGGTAGAAATCAGGGAGGTCGGGATGCAGACGGCCGGAGCGGTCGAACACGAGCCGCAGCGCGCGTAGCAGGGCTGTCTTACCCGCGTTGTTCTCCCCTAGGATCACGTTGATCCCCGGTTGGAAGTCGACCGTTGTTTCGCGGAAGCAGCGGAGATTGGTGATGGCGAGATTGGCGATGTACATATAAGCACCCAGTTAACCGCGTCCGGAGAGAGTGCGTAGCTCCTCGGAATCTAGATGCCAGGGCAACAGATCATCGATGGGCTCATGATCGAGCAAGTATACCGGCATCGTTTCCGGGAGAGGGGCCAGTTCTCGCCTTGAAGCATCGCGGTGAAATCCAGTTTGGCTCGATCCAGGCTCTCGGGGACTCTTCTCCTCCCGATCCAGAAGAACGAGGCCCCGGCACTCACCCAGCCCGCACCTCGACCCTGCCATCCCTCCAATCCACCCATAGCACATCCGCTGGCCCTTCCCCCAACAACCACTCCGTCAACACCGGAACCACTACCCGCTCAATCGCCCTCTGCAACGGCCTGGCCCCATACTTCGGACTGAATCGAAGCTCTACCCCGGTCTGCGCGATCCCACGCCACTGTTGCAGCAACCCCAGCTCCCGCTCTGCGATCTGCTCGATGGTTCGCCGGTCGACGCTGTTGAAGGTGAGCACCCGATCGATCCGATTAAAGAGCTCCGGCCGAAACAACCCCTTGATGTCCCCGATGGAGGTCTGGTCGGTGCGGTTGTCGGCAAACCCGATGGGCGTGCCCGACGAGACGCCCAGATTGGTCGTCATGATGATGATGGTGTTGCGAAAGTCCGCGGTGCGCCCGAGCCGGTCGGTGAGCAGGCCTTCGTCGAGCAGGGAAAGGAGGGCGTCGAAGAGGCTGTGGTGGGTCTTCTCTATCTCGTCGAGCAGCGGAGGTCAGCCGAAGCTCTTATATTTTACGAATACTCGATCGATCGGGCTTTCGAAAGGTGGATGCCATGGCCTCTGTCACCCTCTCCAGTAAGTTTCAGTTGTCTATCCCCAAGGCGGTGCGCGAGGAGCTTCACCTGCGCGCCGGTCAGAAATTCTCCGTCATCACCAAGGGCGAGATCATTTCCCTTGTCCCTATCCCCGACCTAGCCGAAATTCGGGGTATCGCCAAGGGCGCGGATACCACCGACTACAGGGATCGAGGCGATCGCACGGAGCGCTATTAGCGGTGATCTATGCCAGCGCTCGAAAGCATAAGAGCGAGCTGGTCACCTCCGATGACCATTTTGATGGCCTGTCAGGCGTAGTCTACTTTCCCAAGAAAGAATCTTGACCACCGGCAACGCGCGAGTTGGGATCGATCTCCGCGCCCATGTCCTGGCGCTCGCGCTCCGTCTCCCGGCCGATGGCCTCCAGGCACTTGGTGCCGCCAGGGTCCGGCTCGGTCGCGGCCGGAGCCGATTCGCGACGGCCGGACGACACGAGCGTCGCCGCAGATCACCCCTCTCGCTCAAGAGTGACGAGGTCCCGGCATTCACCCCGCCCGCACCTCGACCCTGCCATCCCTCCAATCCACCCACAGCACATCCGCCGGCCCATCCCCCAACAACCAATCCGTCAACACGGGAACCACCAGCCGCTCGATCGCCCTCTGCAACGGCCTGGCCCCATACTTCGGACTGAACCCCGCCCTGGCCACCTCCTCGATCAGCCGGGGAGAGAACCGAAGCCCTATCCCGCGCTGCAAGACCCCCGGCCGCTGCGCCAGCAACCCCAGCTCCCGCTCGGCGATCTGTTCGATGGTCCGCCGGTCGAGGCTGTCGAAGGTCACCACCCGATCGATCCGATTGAAAAACTCCGGCCGGAAGAACGCCTTGATGTCCCCGATGGAGATCTGGTCGGTGCGATTGTCGGCAAACCCGATGGGCGTGCCGGACGAGACGCCCAGGTTGGTGGTCATGATGATGATGGTGTTGCGAAAGTCCGCGGTGCGCCCGAGCCGGTCGGTGAGCAGGCCTTCGTCGAGCAGGGACAGGAGGGCGTCGAAGAGGCTGTGGTGGGCCTTCTCTATCTCGTCGAGCAGGATCACAGAGAAGGGCTTGGTGCGCACGTGCTGGATGAGCTTGCCCGGGGTGGCGCCGTCTCGGCCGTTGTCGTAGCCGATGAGGCGGCCGATGTGGGCGGGGTGCTGGAATTCGCTCATGTCGATGCGCAGCAGCGGGTCGTGGGTCTGGCCGTTGGCGAAGAAGTACTCGGCCAGGGCCTTGGCCGCCGCGGTCTTGCCCACGCCGGTCGGGCCGGCGAAGAGCAGGGTGGCGATGGGCTTGGCGGGGTCGTTGATGCCGGCCTTAAAGGTCTGGATTACGCCGGCGAGCTGCTCCAGTGCCGGGTCCTGGCCCTTGATGCGTTGGCGGAAGTAGTCCAGCAGGGTGTCCTTGGAGAGGGGCTGGGCGTCGTCCAGCAGTATGGGGGGCAGGCCGGTGTACTGGATGAACTGCTGCAGCACGAAAGGAGCGTCGATCTGCTCGCGCTTGTCGTGATGGGCCTGGCGGATCACCCGGGTGAAGAGCTGGACCTGCTTGCCGGGGTTGCGCTGGTACTTGATGTAGCGGTTGACCAGCTGGATGGCCAGGTCCAGGGCGTCGGGGCGGGTGTCGATGGCGTAGTTGCTGGCGGCGTAGGCACGGTAGCGCTTCATCACCGCGGTGGTGGTGGGCAGATCCAGCTCCTGAATGGGGAGGACCTCGAAGTGGTGGACGAAGGCGGGCAGCATCCCCTTGGCGGCCTCCAGCGCCCGCGGCGTCATCTCGCCGAGGATTCGCAGGTGGCCCTTGGCAAGGTAGGTGGCGAGATAGGAGGCCACGGAGGTCTCCGCTGCGCCGCCTGCCTTGAGGGCATCGGCGGTGTCGGTCAGCACCAGGATGCCGTTGACCTGCTGAAGCGCCTCGACCACCTCATCGCAGATGGCCTGCCACTCGCCGAGATACTTGGCCTTGCCGATCAGGCGTTGCG
>Ga0210110_1000649_pt1 | contig 11361 bp, 8 predicted proteins | sample China_Galinas_PW_2_FD_184865 | JGI IMG/M metagenome (GOLD analysis project Ga0210110, IMG submission 184865) | Wetland microbial communities from San Francisco Bay, California, USA, that impact long-term carbon sequestration - China_Galinas_PWB_D1... | ecosystem: Environmental > Aquatic > Marine... | reverse complement strand
GTCGTGGGTGGGGGCGGACCCGTCTGCTCGGTCGGCTCGGTTTGCACGGCCCGCGCCCCGATCGCGGCACCGAGTACCAGAATCGCGGCCAAGACGGCGGTTCGTCGCGACACAACGTTGCTCCAAGAACGACCCAGGAACTCCGAGCGGAAACCGGGACCGGAAACCAGCCACACTATCGAATAAGAGCGCGACCGACCTGACGGTGGGTCGTGGCTTGCCTGCATCCTGTTGTACCTTGTCCCCGGAGTGTTCGCAATAACGTATCGGCAGGATAGGTCGGAGGCTTCGCCCGGCGCGCGGCCTGGCGGTGATGCTCTAATGTCGCAGCGCTACTTTGCCTCGGCCCACGACGCGCCCACGCCCACGTCCACGACCACCGGCACGTCCAGCGGGATGGCGCGCTCCATCCGCTTGCGGACGACGGCTTCCGTCTCCTCAACCTGCGCTCGGGGCACCTCAAACACCAGCTCGTCGTGAACCTGCACGAGCATGCGGGCGGCGAGCGGCCCGGAGGCGAGCGTTTCGTGGATGTCGATCATCGCCCGCTTGATCAGATCGGCCGCGGAACCCTGGACGACCGTGTTGACCGCCACCCGCTCGCCGCCGGAGCGGACCGCCTGGTTGCGCGAGGTCAGCTCCGGAATGGGGCGGCGCCGGCCGAGAATCGTCTCCGCGTAGCCCTTCGTCTTCGCGCTGTCGATGCACTTGTCGACGAACAGGCGAATCCCCGGGTAGCGGAGGAAATAGGTGTCGATGAAGGTCCGCGCTTCAGCGACCGAAATCCCGAGCCCCCGAGCCAGCCCGAACGGCGTCTGCCCGTAGATGATCCCGAAGTTGACCGCCTTGGCGGCGCTTCGCTGCTCGGAGGTCACCTGCTCGAGCGACACGCCGTTGACCTGGGCCGCGACGGTTCGGTGAATGTCCTGCCCCTCCTCGAAAGCGGCCACCAGCGCCGGATCACCGCAAAAGTGCGCCAGCAAGCGCAGCTCGATCTGGGAATAGTCGGCCGCCAAAAGCACGCAATCCTCGGAGCCTGCGACGAACGCCCGGCGGATACGCCGGCCCGCCTCCGTCCGGATCGGGATGTTCTGGAGGTTCGGATCGCTCGACGACAGCCGCCCGGTGATCGCGCCGGTCTGGTGAAAACTTGCGTGAATCCGCCCGGTGCGCTTGCAGACCACCGTCGGCAGCGTGTCCACGTAGGTACCCTTGAGCTTGGCCAGCTCGCGGTACTCGAGCACGAGCCCGGGGATCGGGCCGCCTCCCTGCGCGGCGAGCGTCTGGAGCGTGTCGGCGTCGGTGCTGCGGCCGGTCTTCGTCTTTCGCACCGGGGTGAAGCCCTGCTCGTCGAAGAGCACCTCGGCGAGCTGCTTCGGCGAGTCGAGGTTGAACGGGCGACCGGCCGCGTCGTGCACGTCGTGACGAAGTGTCTCCAGACGCTGCTCCATCTCCTCGCCGATCTCGGCCAGCAGCTTCGTGTCCAGCGCGATGCCGTGATGCTCCATCGTGGTCAGCACGCGCACCAGCGGCATCTCCGTTTCTTCGAACAGCCGTTCGACGAAACTGCCCTTCATGGCCGGCTCGAAGTGCTCGAAAAGTCGCCAGGTGAAGTCGGCGTCCTCGGCCGCGTACTCACCGACGCGCTCCGTGTCCAACTGATCCATCGTGATCTGGTGTTTGCCTTTGCCGATCAGATCGCTGATGGGGATCATCTCGTGCTCGAGGATACCCTGCACGAGTGCGTCCATGCCGTGCGACCGGCGCATCGGCTCGAGGAGAAAGCTCGCGATCATCGTGTCGAAGAGCACGCCCTTGGGTTCGATACCCAGTTGTTTGAGCACGAGCAGGTCGTACTTGAGGTTGTGGCCGACCTTGCGAATGGCCGGGTTCTCGAACAGCGGTTTGAGCCGTTCGACGACCTGATCCTCGGCAATCACCTTGCCGACGGCCGCCCGCACCGGCACGTACCACCCGACGCCCGATTCGACCGAAAAGGACAACCCGACGAGTTTCGCTTCCACCGGGTTCAGCCCGGTGGTTTCGGTGTCGAAGGCAAAGACTTCGCACGAGCCGAGGCGATCGACCAGCGTTTCCAAGCCGGCCTCGTTGTCGACTAGGGAATAGTCCGCCTGTACTTCCGGACGCTTTGGCGACTCGGCGCTGCCGGCCCCTTCTTTGCCGTCCCCGAACAGCTCGCTCATCGCCTCGCGCACCGTGGAGAAGCCGAGCTTGTCGAAGATCGGCAGGACGGCCGCCACGTTGAGGTTGTCCAACGTGCAGTCTGCCAGGGTGAATTCGAGCGGCGCGTCGCGCCGAAGCGTGACCAATTGGCGCGTCACCGGCATCTGCTCGGCGAAGGCCCGCACGCGCTCGGACTGCTTCGGTGTCAGCTCGTCTGCGTGGTCGAGAACGCCTTGCGCGGTCTTGTACTTCTGGATGAGCTTGGCGGCCGTCTTGAGCCCGACGCCGTGAATACCCGGCACGTTGTCCGTCGCGTCGCCGACCAACGTCTGGATTTCGATCGCCTGCGCCGGCGTGTAGCCTTTTTCGGCGAGCAATGAGTCCGGGTCGACGAACGCATCTTTGATCGGGTCGAACATGTGGACGCGATCGGACACGAGTTGCTCGAGGTCCTTGTCGCGACTGACGAGGATCACGCGGACGTCGTCGTCCTTGGTGTGCTCGGCGATCGTGGCCATCAGGTCGTCGGCCTCGAACCCGGGCACGCGGAAGATCGGCACACCGAGGGCCTCGAGGATGTCGACCACGCGGTCGGCCTGGACGAGCAAATCCTCCGGCGGCGCGTCGCGCGTCGCCTTGTATTCGGGGTCGATCTCGCGGCGAAACACGGTCTCGTCGCTGACATCCATCGCGACCGCGAGGTAGTCCGGCCGGTGCCGGCGGATCAGGTTGGTGAGCATCATGCAGAAGACGTGTGTCGCGCCGGTCGGCTCGCCGGTCGGGCTGGAGAACGGCTGCCGCACGCTGAAAAACGCCCGGTAGATCTGATAGTACGCGTCGATCAGGTAGAGCGTCTTGGGCATCAGCGTTTTTGCCGGCCGTCAGGAATCGTCGCGATCGTAAACGGCGGATGCTCCGTCGCGTTTGGCGTGCGGCCACAACGCCACCGACCGCGGCGACCGTAGATGGGCCGCAAGGGGCTGTCAAGCACGCGCCGATTGTTGCCTGCCGTCCCGTACGTCCAGGATCTGTTGAACGGGCGGTGATTTGCGGTGGGTGTTCGGCGCGGCTGCTGTGCCAGGCGTACGTTCTTTCCTCACGCAGGAAACGCGGGACGTACGTCAGACGACGCTGGCGAAATCGTGCTGGCTCGTAGCGACGGCGTGTCCGGCATCGACCAGCGTGCGTTCGCGTTCGGCCAGGGCCATGTCGGCGTCGATCATCATCTGGCAGAGCTGGTGCATGGTGACGGTTGGTCGCCACCCCAATCGATCGCGCGCTTTGCTCGCGTCGCCGAGAAGCACGTTGACCTCGGTCGGCCGGAGGTAGCGCGGGTCGTACTTGACGTACTCTTCCCAATCCAGGTCGAGGCAGCCGAACGCCTCGTCGAGAAACTCGCGCACGCTGTAGGTCTCGCCGGTCGCGATGACGAAGTCGTCGGCGATCGGGTCCTGCAGCATCATCCACATCGCCTCGACGTAGTCGCCGGCGAAGCCCCAGTCGCGCTTGGCGTCGAGGTTGCCGAGGTAGAGCGCGTCCTGCAGGCCAAGCTTGATGCGCGTGGCGGCCCGCGTGATCTTCCGCGTGACGAACGTCTCGCCGCGCCGCGGGGATTCGTGATTGAAGAGGATGCCGTTGCACGCGAAGAGGCCGTAGGCCTCGCGGTAGTTGATCGTCTGCCAGTAGGCCGCGACCTTTGCGCAGGCGTAGGGGCTGCGTGGATAAAACGGCGTCGCCTCGGTCTGGGGAATCTCGCGCACCTTGCCGAACATCTCGCTGCTCGACGCCTGGTAGAAGCGGACCTCCTTGCCGGCCGTGATCTGGAAGTCACGGATCGCCTCGAGCAGATGCAGCGAGCCGATGGCGACGACCTGGGCGGTGTAGACCGGCTCGTCGAAGCTCGTGCGTACATGTGATTGGGCGGCGAGGTTGTAGATCTCGTCCGGTTGAACCTCGCTGATGATCCGGCGGAGATTGGTCGCGTCGAGCAAATCGCCGTAGTGCAGTTTCAGGCGGACGTCGGGTTCATGCCGGTCCTGGTAGATGTGGTCGATCCGTTCGGTGGTGAAGACACTGGCCCGGCGGATGATGCCGTGCACGGTGTAGCCTTTGCCAAGGAGCAACTCCGTCAGGTAGGAGCCGTCCTGACCGGTGATGCCGGTGATGAGTGCGGTCTTGTTCACGTTCTTCTCCGAACAACAACCCCCCTCGATCCCCCCTGAACACAGGGGGGAAGAACAACACCGCCCCTCGGTCCCCCTGAGCAAAGGGGGAAGGCGCGGCCGTCGTCTGTCTGGACTCGCCGCTCAGGAAACGGCACTGGGTTTATCGGTCGCTGCGACGGACGAGACCAACTCGTCAGCTGCCGGCCGGGTGGCACGCGTGCGGCCGAACCACTGATACACCGGTTTGCAGCACTGGTATGCGACGCGGGCCCACGTCTCGTTGGCGAAGACGGGCGCGCAGTTGCTAACGATGACGGCGTCGAAGTCTGTGGCCAGGGCGTCGTCCAGCGGTACGAGCGGGACGCCGCGATAGCACCGGTCGGGGGCGGCGAATCGGTCGTCGCCGATGGCCGTGATCGTCAGGCCGGAGTGCCGGCAGGCGTCGTGGAAGGCGAAGATGTTCTTGCCGAAGTCCGCCAGGACGACGCGGCGGACGTCGCCGTTGGTGAGGGCCTGCGTGGCCGCCCGGATCGCCTGCCAGGCAAAGAAGGGCTCCGCCTCCGTCAGGGTCAATCGTGTGCTGCGAAACGCGCGTCGCTCTCGAAGCGCCGCCACCCGGCCGTCGCGGACGCCCTGGGCAAACGCCTTCTCGTGCCCCGCGCGGCGAGCCAGCCATTCGTAGCGGGTCAGGGCGTCGGCCCGGTATATGCGGTGCATGGGCGACGGCAGGTGCCGCGCGATGACGCGCAGGTTGTTACGCACGTCGAAGTACGTCGTTCGCTCGCTCCTGCGGCCTTGGTCGGTCTTTTCGTGGCGGACGTGCAGATCGTCGAAGACCCGCACGCGCCAGCCGGCTTGCGCCAGGCGAAACGCCAGGTCGTACTCCTCGGCCTGCATGAAGAAGGATCGATCGAGTCCGCCGGCCGCGTCCAGCGCCTCGCGGCGTAGTCCGACGCCGCAGCCCACGAAAACATCGGGCAGGGCGGCGCACTCGCGCGCCCCAGAGGGCAGGTGGACCTGGAACCCGGCCGCCCCGAGCGAAGGATCGGCCGCAAAGTGCCGCATCATCCGCGGCAGCGATCCCTCCGTCGGATACGAATCGTCGTCGAGGAAGAGCACGATCTCGCCGCGCGCCACCGCCACGCCGTCGGCCTTCGCGCAGCTTCCGGCGTTCTCCGTGAGCCGCACGACCCGATCGGCGTACGAATCGGCGACGTCGCCGCTGTCGTCGGTCGAGGCGTTGTCGACGACGATGATCTCGGACGCCGCCGGGACGAGGTCTCCGCCGCGCAGGACCGCCAGCGTTCGTCGCAGCGCCGACGAGCGGTTGTGTGTCGCGATGACGACACTGAGGTGAATGGGATGGCGCGTCGTGGTCATGGCCGGTGTCCTCATGGGTACTATCGGCGTGCCCGCGATTGCGCGTGAATCGACGGAGACGACGACGGCAGAACGGCCGATGCGTGGGCCCGGCTACCCACAGGCCGGCGGCGGGCATAAACTGGACATATGGATCAACGCGTTGGTTTGTACGGTGGCAGCTTTGACCCGATCCACCATGGGCACCTGATTGTCGCCCGGTCCGTGGTCGAGCAACTCGAGCTCGATCGCGTTTACCTTCTGCCCTCGTCGCAACCGCCGCACAAGAAATCGACGGCGCTCGCCGGCGCCGCAGATCGGGCGGCGATGGTGAAGCTGGCCGTTGGTGGGGAGCCGCTCTTTGCCTGCTCCGACTTCGACCTGACGCGCGAAGGGCCCAGCTACACGATCGACACGATCGCCCATTTCCGGGAGAAACTGGGGCCGCAGGCGGAGTTGTTCTGGCTCATCGGCGGTGATTGGCTTGGTGATCTTCCCACGTGGCATCGTGCCGAGGAACTGGTTGACGCCTGTACGATCGTCACGGCCGTTCGACCCGGCTGGTCCGGCTTCGATCGCAAGAGCCTGATGGAACGATGGGGCGATGCGCGCGCAGCGAAGCTCGAAGCCGGCATATTGCAGACTCCGTTGATCGACATTTCGTCGACGGACATCCGCCGGCGCGTCCAGGCCGGGCGATCGATCCGCTACCTCGTTCCCGAGACGGTGGCTCAGTACATCGAAGCGCAGGGGTTGTACGCTACGTAGTGCGCCTGCCGCCAGCCGCCCCGTCAGACGGGACGTGTGTGGCATCTATGAGCATGCCCCGAGTGTCATCGCGTGCGCGAAGCGAGAAACCGCGATGATACGCACTTCCGCGGCCTTTTCGGGAATACACGATGCGCCCGATGGGCTATACTATTGCCCGAGGGGAATCATCGCGCCCACACCTCGTGGAGGACTGAGCTGTCATGAACGCCCGATCCAACGTAACCCGGACCCACTGCCTTGGCCTCGGTCTAACCGTGCTTTTCACGTCGGCCGCATGGCCCGGTCTGCTCCGCGCCGCGCCACCCACGCAGCTCTCCCAGGACCAGATCAATCGGCTGCACCGTGAGTCGCCCGTACCGCGGCCCGAACACGTGGTGCGACCGACCCGCCCACCCAACATTGCGTCCGCCACCACCTACGAGCGCGACGGATTTGTGAGCGTCCAGGTCAACGTGGACGCCAACGGCGACAACATACCCGGCGACGCCGCGAACGAACCCTCGATCGCGATCGACGCCACGGCGCCGGGCCACATCATCATCGGCTGGCGTCAGTTCGATACCATTTTTGACGACTTCCGTCAGGCGGGCATCGCGTACAGCTCCGACGGCGGGCAGTCGTGGACCAACCCAGGCGTGCTCGAGCCCGGCGTCTTTTCGAGCGACCCCGTGCTCGATTTCGACGCCGACGGGCGAATGTATTACTACGCGCTGCAGCCGGATCGCGGGCCTGGGAACTGGGCGTGCTATATGTACCGATCCCTCGACGGCGGCGCGACCTGGCCGCAGGAGGTTTACGCCTATGGTGGCGACAAGGCGTGGTTCACGATCGATCGGACGGTCGGCATCGGCCGCGGCAACATCTACATCGCGTGGACGCCAAATACTCAGGCCAGTTGCTGCGGCACCAGCACCTTTACCCGTAGCACGAATTACGGCGTGACGTGGATGTCGCCCATCCCGATGCCGGTGCCCGAATTCTCGGCCACCACGTCGGTCGGTCCGGACGGCGAGCTCTACGTCTTCGGAAGCACGTTCGCAACGACCCCCCCGTTCAACATCATCAAGTCCACGAATGCTCAGGATCCGAACGTCACCCCGACATTCTCGCTGGTGACCCAGGTGAATCTGGATGGTGTCCGTGCCGGCGGCGGGATCAACCCGGAAGGTCTGCTCGGCCAGGCCTGGGTCGCGACGGACCACTCGGTCGGAGCGACCCGCGGCAATGTCTACGCGCTCTCCACGGTGCAGCGCTTCTCGGTCTTCGACCCGGCCGACGTCATGTTCGCACGGAGTACCGACGGCGGCCAGACGTGGACCGATCCGATCCGCGTGAACGACGACACCGAGGGCAACGGTGCCTATCAGTGGTTCGGCACGATGTCGGTGGCGCCCAACGGCCGCATCGACGTGATCTTCAACGACACGCGAAACGACGCCTTTCCGAGCAACCCGACCTACTCCGAGCTGTACTACACGAACTCGTTCGACGGCGGCGACACGTGGTCGCCCAACATCCCGGTCAGCCCGGCTTTTGCCCACGGCGTCGGCTATCCGGTCCAGCAGAAGATTGGCGACTACTACGACATGATCTCGGACAACCTGGGCGCGAGCGTGGCGTACTCGGCGACGTTCAACGGCGAGGAGGACGTGTACTACCTGCGGATCGGGAAGAACGACTGCAACAACAACGGCACGCCGGACGACGAGGACATCGCCAACGGTGTCTCGGAGGACTGCGATGGGAACCTGATTCCGGACGAGTGCCAGCCCGATTGCAACGGGGACGGCACGGCCGACGCCTGTGAGGTGCTGGCCGGGGCCACCGACTGCGACGGGGATCTCACGCCCGACTCGTGCGAGCCGGATTTCGACGGCGACGGCCTGATCGACGACTGCGATCCGGACATCGACAACGACGGCGTGCCCAACGGGACCGACCTGTGTGACAACACGCCGCCCGGCTTCACGGTGCAGCCGCAGGGACACATGCTCGGCGACTACGACGTGAACTGTGTGATGGACCTGGCGGATTTCGCGGTGCTGAGCTATTGCATCGACACCAACGGCCCCAGGTTCCCGGCTGATCGGGTGTGCGCGTTCTCGTTCGACATGAACCGTGACGGGTACGTGGAATTAGACGACGTGGCCCAATGGCTGGTCGTTCAATCCGAGGCCTACGTCGCGGGCGTCGGGGCGAGTGGCACTGCTCCGACACCGTAGCCTGCGCATGAAAAAGCGCTCGGCGCGGGGCGCCGAGCGCCGGCTCATTGAGTCGATGGGCAGAGCGCCGGTCGCGCTAGAGCGTCGACGTGGAGGAGCCCTGAAGCGTCAGGAAGTACGCCTGGATAAGCGCCGTGGTCAGGGTGGTCGCCGTCGATTCGAGCCCGGTCAACACCGTCGACCGCACGTTCGGATCACACCCGCTCGTTTGGAATGCCGTGCCACCGATCATGATCGCCATCATGGCTCGGACCATTCGCGATCTCTTGCTTCGTTTCTTCATCGTTTACGCTCCTGCGATTGGCCGCTTCAGCGTGGCCGCCTTCGTCCGTGCCGGTTCCGACGGTCGCCGACGCATGCGGGCATTCTACCGGTCCTACGAGTGTCGCTTCAACTTATCGGACGACCGTCCGACGAGTTATCGGCGCCGTGTTGTACCCTTCGGCACGGATGCGGTCGCGGTTTAGTTGTTCCGGCGCCACGATTCTCGAACGCCGCCCATACCGACCGTATCTGGATGGCTGCCTCCGCCCAGCCACGGCGGCGTTCCCCGAGCGGCCGGGGCTGGCGACCACCCGGTTGACATAGGCCCGGACGGGCCCCAAGGCGAAATTCCTGCCCGGACACAGCGTTTTCCGGTTGATGTTGCCGTGCGTGACGATCCGACTCGGCGGAATGTGGCAGACTCGACACAGGAAGGCCACGAGCCTGTCCAGCGACTCCAATTGGCGCCGGGTGGGTCGGGTCTTGGTGAAATCGCCCACCAGGCAGATGCCGATGCCGTGGTCGTTGTAATAGTTGCTCGGTGTCTTGCAGTGGGCGCCGTGCTTTTGCTTTTCCCATCGCGGTCCGACTTCCACCAGCCCGTCCGGCGTTTCGCTCCCGTTCCCGATCACGAAGTGATAGCCGAGGCTGTCCCAGCCGCGTTTTTCACGGTGGTATTTATCGAAGGTCCGGGCGCTACCGGTCATCGTGCCGCTGTGGTGGATGACGATCGTCGTCCACCTGTTGCTGATCGGCCTGGAATGGGGGTACCACGTGTCGACGTAGGGGGTGCCGGTCAGGGAGCGATCTGGACGGCGGGGCTCCATCGGTGGGACGTACGTCCGGGGCGGGGCTACGCGGGCCATCCGCTCACGCGGCGGTGGCGTGGGACGTAGCCGGTAGGCCGAGGGCGGCGCGAACTCCGGGCCGATGTCGGCCGGTCCGGTGGACGTGCAGGCGGGCACAATCGCGATGAAAGGAACGAACGACCAGAAAGCTTTTCGCATTGGAAACGACCTCATTCCAGGCATCGGGTTGAGGGAGTGCGCACCGGCACGAAAACAGCAATGTTATCGGCCAAAGCCCACCCCTCGGTCAAGTCAAAAACAGTCGGCGGCAACGGCGCACCGGGCTCCCGGGCTCGCGCGCCAAAAGAATATCGGAACTTGTTCAAGGCGCCTCGTTCGTGCGTCGATGCATGAACACCAGGAGATCGGCGCGCCAGGATGTTTCGCGCCGGTGTGTGCTCGAGCGTGTGGAGTCAATCGATGGTTGCGTTTCTGGATTCGTCTGACGATTCGCGTTACGGCGGTTTCTGGGCCGGCGACACGCCCACCCTTCCCTGGACGGAGCAGGTGGCGGTGCGGCTGGAGAAGGTGTCGGCCGCGTGTGAGGCCATTCGGCGCGACCACTACGATCGAGACGACAACGCGCTCGACATCGCGCTCGATCTCGCCGTCGAGCGGGTCAGCCGATCCGTGATTCCTTCGTAGTCATTTCGGCTCGCTCCGCCCGTCGCTGGGCGACGAACCCTCGGTTCCCCGAAAAAGCCCATCCACGCGCGGAACATGTGATCAGTTGCCTGATGTGGGGTGCCGAAAGTGGTTTGCCGGCGATCAGCTGGCCGTGGCCGCCTCGAAGTAGAGGATGCGCCCGCACGAACTGCACAACTGGACCTCGTCGCGCGATTGCAGGGCGTTGACCACCTCGAGCGTCACCTTCATGTTGCAGCCGTCACAGATGTACTCGTCCCGCTTGGGATGAACCTTGCGGACGGTGGCCATCGCGTCGCCCTCATGGCGTTTCGCGACGCGGCTGAAGGTGTTGAAGATCGGCGGGGGGATTTTCTCGGCGTGCTGGCTGCGCGTGGCCTCCAGCCCGCCGCGCTCGCCCTTGGTTTCGTTGTTGAACTCGTCCAGGGCGTGCTGGGCCGACTCGGCGCTCTGCAGCAACTTCTGCTTTTCCGCTTCGAGTCGCTCGGCCTCGTCCTTGAGCCCCTGCATTTCCTCCATCTGCTGAAGGATGACGGTCTCGACCTTGCTGTTATCGGCCTTTTCGGTGTTCATCGCGGCCAGGATCGACGCGTATTCCTTGTTGGTCTTGGCTTTGGTGAGTGCGATGCGGTGTTTGTTGATCTGTTCCTCGCGGGCCGCGACGTCGAGGGAGAGCGCGTCGATCTGTGCCTGTCGCTCCTGGAGGCGGCGCGTCTGCTGACGAATCTTCTCGTCGATCTGGTCCGCCTTGCGTTGAAAGCGGTCTAGGCGTCTCGACTTGTCGTCCCGAGCTTGCCTGAGTTCCGCCAGTTTGAGTTCCACCTCCTGGAGTCGGTGAAGCTCATCGAGTAACTCACCCATCAGTAATCCCGTACCGTTCGAATCACGTGTCACGTGATTCGA
>Ga0210110_1000645_pt1 | contig 11414 bp, 8 predicted proteins | sample China_Galinas_PW_2_FD_184865 | JGI IMG/M metagenome (GOLD analysis project Ga0210110, IMG submission 184865) | Wetland microbial communities from San Francisco Bay, California, USA, that impact long-term carbon sequestration - China_Galinas_PWB_D1... | ecosystem: Environmental > Aquatic > Marine... | reverse complement strand
GATTCCACATATTCCACTTCTTCTTTGCTAGGGTTGGTGTCATCGAATCTCAAATTGCAAGTCCCCCCCTCATTTTCATCAGCAATGCCGAAATTAAGACAGATGGATTTTGCATGTCCGATATGAAGATAACCGTTAGGTTCCGGCGGGAATCGGGTGGCAACACGGCTGTCATTTTTGCTGTTTTTTAAATCTTCGGCGATGATATTCCGGATAAAATTAGAAACAGGGGTGGACTCGGGTTTGGTCATATGTAAAGCTCCGTTTTTCAGCTTTTTTGTAACAGTTAATGGGATTATTAAAATTTAATCATACCTGAAGCTCATTTGAAATCGATTTGTTTCAAGGGTCTAAACTATTATAAAGTATTAAGCATTAAATTCCAAATAAATCGCAAATTTCAATGTTTATCGAAAAGTTCCGGAGTTTTGCGCAGGCGGTCCACCACACGACGTTGACCAATGGTGATCAAAATATCAAACAGCCCCGGGCCGGCGAGCTGGCCGGTGGCAACGGTTCGAATGCCGTTGATCAACACGCCGGGTTTGATATCGAGGGATTCCGCCATTTCCCGAATAACATTCTCGGCTTCATGGGCTGTAAAATTCTTTAAACCCTCCAGACGATCCGCCAGCATTGGAAGCCATTTTATAAGCTGTGGGTGCTTAACAATATTTTTTTTCAAAGCTCTATCTTCGATAGAAAAATCATCTGAAAAATAGGCCCGGCCTCGTGTGGCAAAATCGGTGGTCACATGAAACCGGCTTCGAATCAGTTCAATGGTATCCAAAAACCACTGGCGCTTGGTACTTTCATACGTCATGTCCCAGATTCCCTCTTTTTCCAGTTCAGACCGAACATAAGGCTCAATTTGTTCAACCGGCATGGTTCTTAAGTAATGGGCGTTGATGCTGATGGCTTTTGGATCGGTAAAATATTTTGGATCATCCTTGTTGACATTGAAGATGGAATTGGCGCGATTGATTCCTTGTAAAGAAAATGCTTCGATCAGCTCATTTTTTGAAAAAATTTCTCTTGATTCATGGGTTGCCCAACCTAAAAGGACCAAAAAATTTACCAATGCCCATGGCAAAAAGCCGTGTTCTTTGTAAAAATGGACGGCCACCAGTTCACCATGTTTTCGCTTCGAGATCTTGGCTTTTTTAGGATCGAGTGTGAGCGACATATGAGCAAATTTCGGAACAGGGGCCCCCAGCGCCTGGTAGATCAAAATCTGCCTGTGGGTATTGGATAGCCCGTCCTGTCCGCGAATGATATGGGTCACCCGATCACGGATATCATCAACGGTGTTTGACAAAAGATAAAGGGGTTGACCGTTGGAACGGACAATAACAAAGTCCTCAATGGCTTCATATTTGTATTCAATGGTTCCATAGACAATGTCCTCAAAACAGACGGATCCTTCGCCTATTGGAACTTTCATGCGGATGGTGTATGGGACTCCGGCGGTTTCCTTTTCGGTAACCTCATCCGAAGTCAATTGACGACATGTGCCATCGTATTTCAAATCTTTTTTTTGTTTCAGTGCTTCCTGGCGCTTGTTTTCAAGTTCTTCTATGGTGCAAAAACATTTGTAGGCATGTTCGGATTCCAAAAGTTTACGGGCTGCAACGAGATGTTCGCGGATAAACTGTGACTGAAAATAGGGTCCTTCATCCCAGGTTATCCCAAGCCATTTCAAACCGTCGACAATTCCTTGGATAGATTCTTCTGTGGACCTTTCCGCATCGGTATCTTCGATCCTGAGAATCATTTTGCCGCCGTTCTTTTGGGCAAAGAGCCAGTTGAAAATAGCTGTTCGCGCGCCACCGATATGAAGGTATCCGGTGGGACTGGGGGCAAAGCGTACGATGACATCTTGTTTCATTTGAATTAACCTTTCCTAACACATAATCTGTCGCCTGTAATGAGCGAAATTCAAGGGTACCCCAAAAATTTTTCTAATTTTGTTTGAATTCAATTGGGGTATCGTTTTTGACGGCTTAGTAGGAATCATAAAAACGATTTTTTTACAAGGCCATCAACTTTATTTCTCTACAATGTCGGTTTCGAGCTTTTCTGCCAGATCGAAAGCGATATTTAATGCATCGTTTATTTTAAACAGCTGGACTTTAAATGTCTTGAGGGATGCAGGTGTCGCCATTATGGCGGATTCACTGAAAAGGAGTTTCTGCAGATTTTTAGCTTTATCAGACAAGCCGTCAAGTTTTTGGGCAAAGGCACCGATTTCTTCAGCCCATTTTTTTCGTTTATTATCGGAAAAGGGAATTTGACCATGTCCAAACCCCTCCTCTATAGCTCCAATGGCGTAATCGTCAGGATCTGCAATTATCTCATACATTTTAAGCTCCTTTAGGTGGAATAAACCGGATGAATTTGCTATATTAAAACTTTTACACTGTAAAACTGAGAACGTCTACAAAATTTTTTTGCTTTAAACAATTATCACAGCCATGTATTTTCAAAAAAGGTGATATGAACCAAGACATCGTAGCGTGATCCAAAATTTTAGGATGTGTGAAATCGTTGAGATCACACAAAAATAATGCTATACATCTTAAATTAATAATTACAAAAAAAGTGTGACAAAATGAGCAACGTAATGGAATGCATGTGTTTGGAATGTGGTATGTCGATCCATATGCCTGAAGATCTCATTACCATGGATCCTTCTGATTCTACATCGAAACTTTTAGACAGTCTATTGGTTTGTGAAAACTGTGGGGGACAGCTTAAGCTGGTGTGAATTTATTAGACGTTAGATGCTATGTAATATAATGAATTAATTTAATTTATACTGTTCTGTCACTATTTGAAACGCTCAATTTAGGTTAGAAAAAATAGGTCTGGTATAAATGGAAAATTTCCGCCTCCTCATCTTCGTGGAGAAGCCTGAGCGGAGCGACTTCCATTATGCAGCGGTAGTTCGGGGATGTTCCGTATAATCGGCAAATCAATGGTCGGACAAGATAAATTGTGCAGCCTGATTCATTTAAGTACGGACAAGTGGTTCCATGCGCTTTTCCAAGTTTCATGGCATTTTTCTTAAGAAACACCTTTATCCTTTCGTCTTCAATTTTGGTTCTTGACGGCACACCAAAGTTTTGGCAGCATTCAAGGCACCTATTGGTACACATAAAATCCGGAATGAGATTATAAATATCATCGATATCCATCAGATACCTCTATGCATTTAAAAAAGCATTATTTATAGAGCAGTGAACATATATAAGCCCCCTGATCGCCTGTTTATATGGCGCTGTATGCCAAAAAATGTCAACCGAAAAAATGATGATATCCGTAAATCAGCCTTATTTTTTCCCCTTTGTCGGGTTTTTTTACAAAGCATATCTTTCTGATAATTTTGTAATTTTGGATGATGTCCAGTTTCCAAGGGGAACCACATGGATTACCCGAAACCGATTTAAAAACGCCCAGGGAAGCCTGTGGATGACCGTGCCTGTAATAAAAAAAGGCCTGGGACTTCAAAAAATCAATGCCGTCAGGATAAACCATGACGGCCGATGGGCAAAAAAACATTTGAATAGCTTGAAAAATGCGTATATCAAAGCGCCATATTTCAGGGAACATCTAAATTTTTTAGAAGATCTTTTTTCAACAAAATTTGAAAAACTCATCCACTTAAACCTGAAGATTGTCCGTTATCTAATGCAACAACTTCAAGTTGACACAAATGTCATCTTATCGTCTGAACTCGGGATTCGTGCGAAAGGGGATAAACTTCTATTAGAGATTTGCAGCAAATTGGGAGCTTCGCAATTGCTGGTGCAAAAGGCTGCGAGAAAATATATCGATTCTGACCGATTATCGGCAGCAGGGATAAAGCTGAATGATTTCAGACTACCGTCACCGATTTACCCGCAACTTTGGGGAGACTTCATCCCCAATCTTTCAGCACTCGATCTTATTTTAAATTGCGGGCCTAAAGCACATGATATTATAAGCCTAATTGATCGTAAACAAAACGGGAACAATATTTCATGTGTTTGATTTATTATGCATTTTAGTGAATGACGATGAAATTAAACAAGACAACCCCATTTCAGAAAGTGGCTCTCATTTCAGCACCTTGGCCGCTTTACAACAGACCTTCAATTCAAATCGGAACATTGAAGGCACATCTTAAGAAAAAGTTTCCGGAACTTAAAGTTGATGCGCATCACTTATATTTAAAAGTGGCCGAGGCCATCGGATACAGGCACTATCAAGCCATATCTGAGCAAACATGGCAGGCTGAAACCGTTTACGCTGCCCTGTTATATCCTGAAAATTTAGAAGGCATTAAAAAAGTTTTTTATAAAAAAGCCAAGGGTAAAACTTTGTTGCGGGACATTAGTTTTGATTCCCTAACGAGACAGGTTCAGGAGGTCTCAGAAAAATTTATACAAAGCGTGGACTGGCGAGGATATGGTTTGGCCGGTTTTTCGATATGTCTATGTCAGTTAACGGCGTCGCTTTATTTTATAAAGAAGATTAAAGAACGTTTCCCAAACCTTCTCATCGTTGTGGGCGGGTCGATGTTCACGGGAGAAGCCATCCGAAATATATTTAACGTGTTTCCGGAAATCGATATTGTAGTGAACGGTGAGGGAGAGATCCCTTTGAGCCGATTGGTTTCTTGCCTTAAAGACGTTGAAGGGAAAAAAAGAATACCTTCCGTTAAAGGGATCGTCATGCCGGGACCCGTTGAAAAGGAGACAAGGTATTTTTTTAATCAGATGAAAGATTTATCCGGTCTTAACCCCCCGGATTACAGCGATTACTTTGAGCTTTTGACATCATTCGGTCCTGAAAAAAACTTTTTCCCCACCCTGCCCATGGAGATATCCAGAGGATGCTGGTGGCAAAATAAAAATAAAGACCGGAAATCTAAAGGATGTGCTTTTTGTAACCTCAACTTACAGTGGGACGGATACCGGAAAAAACAACCCGAACAGGTGGTTTCAGAGATTGATGATCTTACCACAACACATAAAACACTTTCCGTGGCATTTACGGATAATTTACTTCCATTGAAAACATCTCGGGCCATTTTCAAACAGATTAAAACATTAAGAAAAGATTTTCGCCTTTTTGGAGAGATCCGGGCCACGACGCCAGTACGAGATCTTTGCGAAATGCATGCTGCCGGCATGCAAGAGGTTCAGATCGGCATCGAGGCATTAAGTACACGTCTTCTTAAAAAACTGAACAAAGGGACAACAGCAATTCAGAATATCGAAATCATGAAACACTGTGAAATGTTGGGGATTCAACATTCCTCAAACCTTATTATGCATTTTCCGGAGAGTGATCAGGAGGATGTGGCCGAGACACTTCAAAATCTTGAATTTACTTTTTCGTTTCGACCGCTTCGGATGGTTCACTTTTGGCTCGGTCTCGGGAGTTCTGTGTGGCAGAATCCGGAAACTTTTGGTATCAAGGCCGTGTTTAACCACGGAAATTACGCCGGTATTTTCCCTCAGGAAGTTGTTGAATCGATGCAGTTTACCATACAGGCTTATAGAGGAGACATCGGGCATCAGAAAAGACTCTGGCAACCGGTTAAAAAAAAGCTGAAAGACTGGAAAAAAGCCTATGCAAAACTTTATCAGGGGGCAAAACATGAAAAAATCTTAAGTTATAGAGACGGTAGGAACTTTTTGATCATACGCCAGAGGAGGCTTGACGGCGAACCCTTGACACACCGCTTGGAAGGAACAAGCAGAGCCATATATCTTTTTTGTCAAAAACACCGTGCATTAAAAAGAATTATTGACCGTTTTCCCTTGGTATCGTCAGACAGGATCGAGCCGTTTTTAAAGATGATGGTGGACAAAAAGCTGATGTTCAGAGAAAATGATCGATATCTGAGTCTGGCAGTGCCTGAAAGGCCGAACATCTTGGAAATTTGACTGCAGTGTTGTTTCCTATGATCCAAAATGTTATAGAACTGAGGTTTCGAAGAGTTTTTCTAATTAGTCGCTCCATGGATAATCTTTTTTTAAACCGCGTGAACTCGTGGCAAGGGCTCATAAAGAAAGAACAGGAACCCATCTATGAAAAATTAATCGGTTTGCCACACAATCTTAAAATTTATTTTATAGATGAGATGTGGGGTTGCGCCTGTTCTTTCTAACGATCCCTAAGGCACTCAAAAAGCACCCGCTTTAAAAAAATCATCCATTTCGCTCTTCCCTCCGGCCTGGAAGCGGAGGATATGCTGATATTCAATGTTTTAAAAGAAAAACACCATGAAGGCTTAATTACATAATAAGACCTTTGAAAAATGCTCATTTTTGTTCAAGGTCAAGCCTCCGGCCAGTAGGGCCTACGCCCCGGAGGGGAAGACGAAAATTTTAACCACAGGAATACATTGAGTATTTTGAGGATTAAAAATTGAGTCTGACGCAGAAATTGGGCAAAAAGGTGTGTTTTGTAACGGTCTCATAATAAAGGAGATATTGATGGGTATGCTCGGTAAAATCATCGGAGGGACCATCGGATTCGCTATGGCCGGTCCTTTAGGTGCAATTGCAGGTGCAGCGCTGGGGCATGCATTTGATTCCAACTCTCAGACGGTTTACATGGATCAACGAGTCCGTCTTTCAGCAGGAGAAGAAGCCCAGTTTACCTTTTTCGTTGCAGCGTTTTCAATGCTGGCAAAACTTACCAAAGCAGATGGCCAGGTATCCAGAGAAGAAATAGACGCAGTTGAAAAATTCATGATATACGATTTAAATCTGAATCCTGAAAGCAGGAGCCTTGCAACCAACATTTTTCATACAGCCATTGAATCCCCGAACAATTTCGATGATTTTGCCACCCAGTTTTACAGCCAATTTCGCGAACAGTATCAGATGCTCGACCTGATGATCGATATATTGTTCCGGGTTTCCGTGGCTGACGGTGCGCTGAGTCCGAGTGAAGAAAAACTCATTTTGTCTGCCGTGAGAATATTCAATTTCGATGATGAAAAATATAAAAAACTCAAGTCGAAATATATTCACGATGTTGAAAAATATTATGCGACTCTGGGGTGTAACAGTACCGATTCTAATGAACATATAAAAAAACAATACAGAAAGCTTGTATCGGATTATCATCCTGACAAGATTGCATCAAAGGGTCTTCCCGAAGAGTTTACAAAATTTGCAAATGACAAATTCCGCGAAATCCAGGAAGCCTATGAGACCATTAAAAAGGAAAGAAACATCAAATAGTGTCCATCCCAAAATGGTCTTTTTGCCCAATCCGCCGGAGGCGGACAAGTCTCTGCGCTTACCCTGTGGAATGTTTATCCCGTTGAATGCGTAGCCTATTCAACTGGGGCGGAGCCCATTCCTCTGGGGGTATGCCCAAAAAATAATCCTCGGAATATTTAACATATGTCTGTGGTTATTTTTTTCGCATGCCCCTCAGGGGCGTAGGCTCCACAGGCCGGAGGCTTGATATTGAACAAAAATCCTCATTTTTAGATAGACACTGAGTAATAAATATTAATTTTATGGCCAGACACTCAACACATAACAATAGATCCGGTTCAGATGACTGGAAAAATAACAAATGCCTGTCATGTGGTACTAGTGACGATATCGGCAAGCGAAAGTATTGCTCTATTGGCTGCCGTCAGAAATTGCGATATACGCTTGATATGAGAACAGGACTACTCAAAGCACTAAATACACGCTATGGATCGTTTTATTTTACAGACGTATTAATTGTAATGGATATTCTTCCCTATGATACCAAAGAAATCTTCAGCTTCATCTATCCGCGCTCTTCAGGCAAAAAGCCTGCCGAAGATTACAGCAATATGTCGGATATGTTGGGAAATGATTGGTGGGCGGAGAAAAAAAGGACGAGGCGCCACTACCTGGCCACGCGGTACCTACTTGAAAAAGCCAAACGTCAAAAGATGTTAAATCGCTCAGTCGAACCTGTGGAGTTTAAGATTCCTTTCCTAAAAAAATCGTCGTTAACCTGTCTAAAGCTTGGCAAGCCACAGCTGAATTCTCCTGAACTGGAAAAAATCATTAAAAGTGCCTACCGGCTTCAGGCGAAGAAACACCATCCCGATTTAGGTGGAGATGCCGATACATTCAGAAAAATTCACCAAGCATACCTGGATCTCTTACGGTGGGCGGAAAATCCTTCCTTTCGGAGACGCCGTGGATTCCCGGATAAATGGTTTTACGATGGACATCAGAACCGGTGGCTTCAGCCGGTGCCCTATTTAAAAAAGAATCCGGTCTTGTTTCATGCCAGATCCATATGAGTACAAGATCTGTCTTCCGGTTCTATAGTAAATGTCCATCCATAAATGGCCCTTTTGTCCAATCTCTGCGTTATGCTCAAAAAATAATCCTCAGAATATCAAATATATGCCTGTGGTTATTTTTTTCGCATGCCTTGATCTTGAACAAAAAATCTCATTTATGGATGGACACTAGTGAATTTATTTCTATCACCAGAACCATTATCCTGTTATTCTAATACGTAATCCATTCCATGTAGCTCGGGAGGCCTTAATAGCCCCCCGAGTTTGGTTTTATGACTTGTATCGTTCCATAATGATGCGTTCAACCTCCTCTTCCGTGGGCATGGCATCCCGGTAACCTGCCAGACATTGGTTACGAATCCACCTGAAAAGGGATACCATCTCATTGACTTCAATCAGTTCGGGAATGACATCCTCCTCTTGGGACAGGATGTGTCGACGAAACTGGCCCAGCATGCCGACTACATCGTGGAAGGTCGCCGGATCTCGTTTAACACCTTTTTTAAAAGATTTACCTTTTGTTGGAAACACCTGGTCTGGTTCCGGGTTTGCAGAGATATCAAGCTTTTGAAACGGTCTTCTCACCTGGATCTGCCAGTTTCTGGCTTCGTTCATCATCCTGGAAACCAATGGGCCCGCCCAGTCATGGCTCTGTTGACCCTGTGAGCAGTAAGAGAAAAATTCCACTACCGATGGGCCGCAATAGGCGATGGCCTCTTTCAGTATTTTAATTGCGTAAAAGGGGTTGTCCACCGTGAGCTTGGCCGAATAGACATGAGATATGGCCGTGGCTTGGCTGACGATACGTCGATGCAGCGTCGTCTTACCGGCAAATTTATCTCCGATGGGCGAGGTGGAACGGTCACACCCGAAGCGAGTGGCTCCGGATTTCTGTGCACCGGTATTCATGTAGCCCTCGTTGTTGTAAATCACCCAGGTGATATCATAATTTTCCCCCAGGGCATAATTGAAGGGGCCGTTACCGATGTCATAAATGGCACCGTCGCCGGCGAACACGATAATCTTGCTCAACACATCGTTGAAGCCGTTGGCATAGGCCTGATCTAGGGCAAACTTGGACCCCAGTGCCGCAGCCGACGCAGTGCCAAAACCGTAATGACCTGATTGGTAAATCCGGGCGTTGAAAGGATTGACCAGTTCCGATACCTCATTGCAGCCGGTGGCATTGATGTTGTAAATGGTAAACCCGCGATCGATCATATGCTCGATGGCCCGCCGGTTTTTATCCGAGAGAACCTTGAGTCCCTGGTAAAAGGTTTCGATCCCTTTGGGGCTGTTGCGCAAACTTTCCAGGGCAAAGAAGGTCAAAAGGTTGATGGTCCCTTCACCACAGCCGGGACAAAGGGTGTGCTTACCAGGGTACAGTTTTGAAAAGACGAAAAGTACCTGGTGGTTGAGCGGCATCCGGTCTACATACTGGGCCGCATCATAGGTATTGTCCAGATAATGGTACGCTTCGGGAAAAAAATCCGTTTCAGTGGTCTGTGTCTTGTCGACCATTTTAAAAGCGTCCACCGGACAGACCTGGGCGCAGACCCCGCATCCTTTGCATCGATCAACAACTGCGTTAATGTTTAAGGCAAAACGCTGCCAGGGGATTCCCTTGGGAGGTTTTTTGAAGACTTTGAAATAGCCAGCCGCTCCTTCGGGGACAGGTTTGTCCGTGATTGTGGAATGAAGTGCCGAATCCGGACAGGATGCTGCGCACATGCCGCAAGCGATACATTTGTCTGCATCCCAGATCGGAAGTTGAGAACCAATAAAGCTCACATCCTTATATTGGCTGGTGCCGGATGGTACCACAGGGATAAACCGGTCCCAGGGGACCTTTTTTCCCTCCAAAATCGGTTTAACCATTTCCTGACGAAAAGTCTCCTGAAAATCGTCAATCAAATTCACCGGTTTAATGGTTCCCATTTCGTCCTTTTCAGTCATGGTAACCGGAAGACCGGCGGCGCCAGGAGCCTGACCGAAATCGTCGGGTTCAATCACCGCCGATGGATCCTGATTATCGGACTCTGCGGCAAACGAGCAGATTCCTTCAATGGGATCAGTTGGAGCCTTTTCGACACCTTCCCTTAGCAGGGCGATATTTGAATCGATAACCTCAAATCCTTTTTTGGCACCCAGTTTTTCTTTCATGATGCTGGTAAATCTCTCTTCAAAAGCCTCGGGCGTAAAAATTCCTGTAGCTTTATTGATTAGCCCCAGCATTACTGCGCCGGGCAAATTTTTCTTAAGATGTTTCAAGGCGGCCTGGGTGGCGTCCACGGCAATCACCTTGATATTCTTGTCGGCAATACGCTGCTGCATTGCAACTGGAAAAGTCTTGAGAATTTCATCCACGGTTCTGGGGCTGTTGATCACAAGCAGCCCGTTTTGGTTCAGTCCACCGACGTAGTCTCTTAAGATTTCACCGGACAGAAACTTTTCATTAAAAAAGGCCAGTACATCGTGCTCCGTGAGTTCCGAGGCATTTCGAATCGGACTGGCGCTGATTCGAAGATTCATAAATACCGGAGCACCTTTTCTGGCGGCGCCGTATTTGGCACCGGACTCAATGTATCGTCGGCCGTCGCAGCTTTCTTCGGCATAGATCACGGCTGCGGTTTCCAGGGCGGTTTTAACGCCTTCGGCACCGATACCGATAAAGGTCAGGCCCAGCTCCCGGTCCTTGTAATCAGGAAGTGGTGCAGGTTTCAGGGTGTAGGGGCCTTCGATACCGGAATAAAAGTCCCGGGTAAAATCGTCCCGTTTGCTCTCCAAACAGGCTCGCATGTTCTCAACGACCGCAGCGGCATCGTATTTGTTGAAATCTTTGCTGCCCAATCCGTAAACCCCATGCAAAAGGGTGGGCATAACGTCTCGTGCGTATCGTTTGTGCTCATCCTTGCCCTCTCGATAGGCTCTTTGAGACAGTTGCAGCGCCACCTGCAAATCGGACAGGAGAAGCTGATTGTGAACCATGCCGGTTCGTTCCAGTACAGTGATCACCTTGGCGTTGCGGACACCATAGGCGATTTCCTCGTAACAGGGAGGGTTGAACAACACCGGACGCACGACCCCTATTTTCAAGCCTTGCACATCCCGG
>Ga0210110_1000644_pt1 | contig 11415 bp, 12 predicted proteins | sample China_Galinas_PW_2_FD_184865 | JGI IMG/M metagenome (GOLD analysis project Ga0210110, IMG submission 184865) | Wetland microbial communities from San Francisco Bay, California, USA, that impact long-term carbon sequestration - China_Galinas_PWB_D1... | ecosystem: Environmental > Aquatic > Marine... | reverse complement strand
GGTTTGAAGGGCAAACAGGCTGAACGCGTGGCCGGTGTACTTCTGGACATCCATGTCATTTTGGATGTGCTGCTGGCGCGGCCTCCGTATGTGGAGGCTGCAGTGCGGATTCTGGCTTTGGCCGAGCGAGGTGAGGTGCGAGGGCACGTCTGTGCCGCATCGGTCGACACGCTCGATTACATCTTGCGCAAGTCCCTCGGAGCCAAGACCGCACGTACCCACCTGCGCACCCTGTGCCGAGTCCTCAGAGTTGTGGCCGTCGACGCTGAGGTCATCGACGATGCGCTCTCCTCGGAATGGTCAGACTTCGAGGACGCAGTGGCTCACGCCTGCGCCGTTCGGGCGGGACTCGACGCCATAGTCACTCGCAATAGCAAGGATTTTGTCTCAGCAAGCCTGCCCGTGTTCTCACCGGAGGAATTTCTAGCCGCCTGGGAAGGCCATCGTTAAACGGAGCGTCGATCGATCGTGCGGTTACGCATTTGCTGCATAGGATATTGCACGCCAATGCGACGGCAGTATCTTGTCGGGTTGCCGAACGGCGGCAGCCCGACCTACCATATTTTGTACAATACCTGCACATCGCATTCGACGGCGATCGATGATGCCATGACTCCGACGGACCGGCCCGAAGACGACACCGCCGAAGAGACAGGCCAGGGCCTCTATCCGATCCGCACCCTGGCCTCGGTCACGGGGGTGAATCCCGTGACCCCGCGGGCCTGGGAGAGGCGCTATGGGCTGATCCAGCCCCATCGAGCCCCCAAGGGGCACCGGTTATACAGCCGGGAGCAGATCCGGCTGGTCCAGTATGGTGTGGATCTGCTTGGGAAGGGGGTGTCGGTCGGGCAGGTCAAGGCGGTGTTGAGGCAGGAGTCGGAGGGCGGTGCCGAGGCCGCTTCGGGAATCGACGTTTGGGCGGGCGGAAGGCGCCCTTGCCACGGATGGCGTTCAGCAGCTCGTGTCGCAAGTCCTCGTTATCCCGGCTCAGACAGAACCGCTTCATGATCTGGTAATCGTTGATGTCGAACTTGGTCGGCAGCTCTATGTAATCGTCGGACCCCAGCACGTCGCGCAGCTTCTCCAGCATCTCTTCAGTCATCCATGGGCCGTACACGTTTTCCTCCTCTCCCTCCTCCGGGGCACGAACTTCGTCGTAGCTCAGGCTGACCATCTCCCCTGTCTTAATGTTGATGTAGCCGGTAGCCTCCCTGAGCGCGGCCTGGATCTCACGTGTCCGCCATGGCGCCAAGGTGTCCATTGCCCCAGCGACCTCTGCATCTTCTGCGCCTCTGCGGTTCAGTCTCTTCATGTGTCGTCGTCCGTCTCTGGCTCGTCTTCTTCAGGCACCTGCCCGCCCTCGAGCGCACTGAAGGCCTCGTCGTTGACCATCTCCACAATCATGGGACCAGGCCTCGCTGGAGTCCATGTCCTCGGCCTGGCGGTAGTCGATCAGGCTGAAGGTATCCGGGCGCACCTTGGCTCGAAACGGGAAGCTCATCGGCGTTGGAAGCTCGCAGGGGCTTTCCCACCGTCTTATACAGCCCATCACCGCAAATGTCCGGCCCCTCTATCGATATCATCGTTCGCATTCGCCTTCGCATTGAGCTGGGTTACTTCCCGCCCGGGGCCCGTTTGTGGTACAAAACACCGTTTCGGGCCGGAATGACTTCGAGGGTCAAGACCCGGTCGGAACAGGCCCCGGCTCCTGCCCATTTCGTTCACGTGGTCCCTCGTACCGACCACCACTGGTAGACGACGAGACTCCCATGCCACAGATAATCCTTCCCGACGGCTCCAATCGGGCCTTCGATCGGCCCGTGACGGTCGCCCAGGTGGCCGCGGATATCGGTCCGGGTCTGGCCAAGGCGACCCTGGCCGGGAAGGTCGACGGCCGCATGGTCGATGCCTCTTTCACCATCGATCGGGACGTGGCGCTGGCGATCGTCACCGATCGCGACGAAGACGCCCTGGAGCTGATTCGCCACGATGCGGCCCACGTGATGGCCCAGGCGGTGCAGGAGCTGTTTCCCGGCACCCAGGTCACCATTGGCCCGGCCATCGAGCACGGCTTCTACTACGACTTCGCCCGGGAGGAGCACTTCAAGCCGGAAGATCTGCAGAAGATCGAGGACCGGATGCGCGAGATCGTCGGGCGGGACCTGCCCATCCAGCGTGAGGTCTGGGACCGGGACGAGGCCATCCGCACCTTCGGCGAGATCGGCGAGTCTTATAAGGTGGAGATCATCCAGGACATCATCCCCGCGGGAGAGCAGGTCTCCGTCTACCGCCAGGGCGACTGGTTCGACGTCTGCCGCGGTCCGCATCTGCCCAGCACCGGCAAGCTGCCGAAGGCCTTCAAGCTGATGAGCCTAGCCGGCGCCTATTGGCGTGGGGACTCCAGCAAGCCCATGCTCCAGCGCATCTACGGCACCGCCTGGCGCAGCAAGAAGGAGCTCAAAGAGTATCTGCACCTGCTGGAAGAGGCCGAGAAGCGCGATCACCGAAAGATCGGAAAGGCCCTGGACCTCTTCCACACCCAGGAAGAGGCGCCCGGGATGGTGTTCTGGCACGACAAGGGCTGGCGGGTCTATCTGGTCATCGAGCAGTACATTCGCCAGAAGCTGCGGACCCACGGCTACCAGGAGGTGCATACCCCGCAGATCATCGACCGCAGTCTGTGGGAGAAGTCCGGCCATTGGGACAAGTTCCGGGACGACATGTTCACCACCCAGTCGGAGAGCCGGGACTTCGCGATCAAGCCGATGAACTGCCCGGCGCACATCCAGATCTACAACCACGGGCTGAAGAGCTATCGGGACCTGCCCCTGCGTCTGGCCGAGTTCGGCTCCTGCCATCGCAACGAGCCCTCCGGGACGCTGCACGGGCTGATGCGGGCGCGAAATTTCGTGCAGGACGACGCCCACATCTTCTGCACCGAGGGGCAGATCCTCTCGGAGGTGGGCGACTTCATCGACCTGCTGTTCGAGGTCTACCGGGACTTCGGCTTCGACGAGGTGCTGGTCAAGCTCTCCACCCGTCCGGAAAAGCGTGTCGGGGCCGACGAGCTGTGGGACAAGGCGGAGAAGTCCCTGGAGGACGCTCTGAATGAGAAGGGGCTCGACTGGGCGCTCCAGCCCGGCGAGGGCGCCTTCTACGGTCCCAAGATCGAGTTCTCCCTCAAGGACTGCCTGGGTCGGGTCTGGCAGCTGGGCACCATCCAGCTGGATTTCTCCATGCCCGATCGTCTGGGCTCCCGCTTTGTGGCCGAGGACAACACCAAGCGGGTTCCGGTGATGTTGCACCGGGCGATCCTCGGCTCCCTGGAGCGCTTCATCGGCATCCTGATCGAGCACTACGCCGGCGCCCTGCCGTTGTGGCTGGCCCCGGTCCAGGCGGTGGTGATGAACATCACGGACCGCCAGGCGGCCTATGTGGAGCAGGTCACCAACTCCTTGCGGGACAAGGGGTTTAGAGTGGCCAGCGACTTGAGAAACGAGAAGATTGGCTTTAAAATCCGCGAGCACTCTTTGCAGAGGGTCCCCTACCTGTTGGTGGTGGGCGACCGAGAGGCGGAAAGCGGCGCCGTGGCTGTGCGCACCCGCCAGGGTGAAGACCTCGGGAGCATGTCCCTCGAGGGGTTGATCGGGCGGCTTCAAGGGGACGTCGCCGGTCATTGATTTGGGGCAGAGACCTGAAAGCATCGGCCTGGGTCGGTGCTTTCGTGCTTTGCGGACTTGGCTATCGGGGAGGAACGCGCTATCGCTGCGAAACAAGAGAAGCACCGACTGAACGAAGAGATTGCGGTGCGAGAGGTACGGCTGATCGATGCCGAAGGGGAGCAGGTGGGGGTTGTATCGATCGCCGCGGCGTTGGAGGCCGCGAGCCAGGCAGAGCTGGATCTGGTAGAGATAGCTCCGCAGTCGGATCCTCCGGTGTGCCGCCTGATGGACTACGGAAAGTTCATGTTCGACCAGAAGAAGCAGCGACAGGAAGCCAAGAAGAAGCAGAAGCAGGTCCAGGTCAAGGAGGTGAAGTTCCGCCCCGGGACCGACGAAGGTGACTACCAGGTCAAGCTTCGCAACCTGCGTCGTTTCTTGGAGGAAGGCGACCGGACCAAGGTGACCATGCGTTTTCGCGGCCGCGAGCACGCTCACCGCGAGCTTGGCCTGGACGTGCTTCGCCGGGTCGAGAACGACCTTTTAGAGCTGGGCCAGGTGGAGCAGCAGCCCCAGATGGAAGGACGACAGATGATCATGGTGCTGGCGCCGAAGAAGAAACACTAAGCAGAGGGCCGCACGGGTCGGTGTTTGCCGCGGCACCCAGCGTGCCGCACGGGCCCATCGGGGCTCGCGATCGAGCCAGCGGTGAGCAGCCGCAGGCAGCACTTGCGGCGGCTTGCCACCGCATCCAATAAGCGGTCGGGCGCATGGCATTGCCTGGGCCGCTTCAGCAACACGTGAAGACGGAGAGCAAAAATGCCTAAGATCAAGACCAACCGCGGTGCGGCCAAGCGGTTCACCAAGAGCGCGGGCGGCTTCAAGCGCAACCAGTCGCACCGCCGCCACATCCTCACCAAGAAGAGCAGCAAGCGTAAGCGCCAGCTGCGTACGCCGAGCTTTCTGCATTCGGCGGACGTCAAGGCCGCACGCCGCATGCTGCCTTATTGCTAACGGGTCGAGGATAGAGCTATGTCCAGAGTCAAACGTGGGGTTACGGCACACGCCCGCCACAAGAAGGTGCTGGAAGAGGCCAAAGGCTATTCGGGTGCCCGCAGCAAGGTCTATCGCGTCGCCAAGCAGGCTGTCATCAAGGCCGGCCAGTATGCCTATCGCGATCGCCGCCAGAAGAAGCGCCAGTTCCGCGCCCTGTGGATCGCCCGTATCAACGCGGGTGCCCGGGACAACGGCATCAGCTACAGCCGCCTGATGGACGGGCTGAACAAGGCCGGCGTGGAGATCGACCGCAAGATGCTGGCCGATCTGGCCATCCACGACAAGCCGGCGTTTACCGCGCTTACAGAGAAAGCCAAGGCCAGTCTCTCCGCCTGATCGCTTGTCCGTGCCGGCCGCCGGCACCTCATGGACGTCGAAGGGGGAAAGGCCCGAGGTCTTTCCCCCTGTCTTGTCTTGATGGCGCCCATCCGGCGAACTGAATCATTGGGGATCTCGATATGGGCGTCGCCGACACCCGGATTGATACCTCGCAGGTGCTGGCCGAGGCCGAGGCCGAGGTCGCGCAGGCGGCGGATCTGCGCTCGCTCGACGAGGTTCGCGTGCGCTACCTGGGCAAGACGGGGGTGCTGACCGGCCTGCTCAAGCAGCTCGGCGGGCTGCCCAAAGAGGAGCGTCCCCAGGCGGGCCAGGCCATCAATCTGGCCAAGCAGGTCTTGCAGGGTGCCGTCGATGCGCGCAAGGCGGTGCTGGAGGAGCAGGCCCTCGCCCGGCGCCTGGAAACCGAGCGGGTGGATGTGACCCTGCCCGGCCGAGGCCGCGCCACGGGCGGCCTGCACCCGGTGACTCGCACCCTGGAGCGTATCGAGCGGTTGTTCGCCAACGCCGGCTTCAGCGTGGCCGAAGGGCCGGAGATCGAGGACGATCACCACAACTTCGAGGCCCTGAACATCCCCGCCCACCACCCGGCGCGGGCGATGCACGACACCTTCTATGTCGATGAGCACCTGCTGCTGCGCACTCATACCTCGCCCGTGCAGATCCGGGTGATGGAGCACACCGAGCCGCCGCTCAAGATCATCGCCCCCGGCCGGGTCTACCGCTGCGACTCCGACCTGACCCACAGCCCCATGTTCCACCAGGTGGAGGGCTTCCTGGTGGACGAGAGGGTGAGCTTCGCCGATCTGAAGGGCATCCTCTACGACTTCCTCGGAAACTTCTTCGAGCGGGATCTGGCACTGCGCTTTCGCCCGTCCTACTTCCCCTTCACCGAGCCCTCGGCCGAAGTCGACATCCAGTGCGTGATGTGCGGCGGCAAGGGCTGCCGGGTGTGCAAGGGCAGTGGCTGGATCGAGGTGCTGGGCTGCGGGATGATCCACCCCGAGGTGTTCGGCCACGTGGGGATCGATAGCGAGCGCTTCACCGGCTACGCCTTCGGCATGGGGGTGGAGCGCCTCACCATGCTGCGCTACGGGGTGAACGACCTGAGGCTCTTCTTCGAGAACGACCTGCGGTTCCTGAGGCAGTTCGCGTGAAGAAGGAGCCGCAAAGGCGCGAAGGACGCAGAGATTGCGATTGGTGAGGATCGTTTCGGCGCCGACCTGTGGCTTGTGAGTGACTTTCGGTAGCGTTTGACTCTTTAATCTTCTTCGCGCCCTTTGCGCCTTTGCGGTTCAAGAGATCCGATTAAGAGCAATCAACGATGCGATTCAGTGAAGCCTGGCTGCGGGAGTGGGTCAATCCGGACGTAGGCACCGACGAGCTGGCCCAGCAGCTCACCATGGCCGGCCTGGAGGTGGACTCGGTGGAGCCGGTGGCCGGCAGCTTCGAAGGCGTAGTGGTCGGCTACGTCGCCGAGCGCGAGCAGCACCCCAACGCCGACAAGCTGAGCCTGTGCACGGTGGATGCGGGCACGGGCGAGCCGCTCAAGATCGTCTGCGGTGCCGCCAACGTGGCCGCGGGCATGAAGGTGCCGGTGGCGGTGGTCGGCGCGCGCCTGCCGGGTGACTTCAAGATCGAGAAGGCCAAGCTGCGGGGTGTGGAGTCCTTCGGCATGATCTGCTCGGCCAGGGAGCTGGGCCTGGCCGAGTCCTCCGAGGGCATCATGGCCCTGGCTGCCGACGCCCCCGTGGGGCAGGATTTCCGGGCGTATCTGGGTCTGGAGGATACGGCTGTGGAGGTCGATCTGACCCCTGACCGAGGGGATTGCCTGGGTCTGGCGGGCATAGCCCGGGAGGTCGGAGTCATCAACCGCAGTCCGCTTACGCCGCCCGCATTGGACCCGGTCCCGCCGGTCGTCGACGATCGCTTCTCGGTGCAGTTGGAGGCCCCGCAAGCCTGTCCCCGCTACGTCTGCCGGGTGGTCAAGGGCATCAACCCGGGCGCCGAGACGCCGTTGTGGATGCGCGAGAGGCTGCGTCGCTCTGGACTGCGCAGCCTGGGCCCGGTGGTGGATGTGACCAACTACGTGCTCCTCGAGCTGGGCCAGCCCATGCACGCCTTCGATCTGGCCCGGCTGGACGGCGCCATCCGGGTGCGCATGGCCACGCCGGGCGAGCCGCTCGCACTGCTGGACGGACAGGAGATCCAGCTGCGCGACGACACCCTGGTGATCGCCGATCGGAGCCGCCCGCTGGCCATAGCCGGGATCATGGGCGGGGCGGATTCGGGCGTGACCCGCCCCACCCGGGATATCTTGCTCGAGAGCGCCTTCTTCGCCCCCAACGCGATCATCGGCAAGCCCCGGTCCTACGGCCTGCAGACCGATTCGTCCTATCGCTTCGAGCGCGGGGTGGACCCGCAGCTTCAGGTGCGTGCCATGGAGCGGGCCACCTCGCTGCTGCTGGAGATCGTCGGTGGTCAGCCCGGGCCGGTCGTGGAGGTGGCCTCCGAGGCCCATCTGCCCAAGCGCCCGGTCATCCGTCTGCGCAGACACCGTATTGCCTCGATCCTGGGGGTAGAGATCACAGACGCCGATGTCGTGGACATCCTGGAGCGCCTGGACATGCAGCTCCAGTCGGTCGAGGACGGCTGGGAGGCGATGCCGCCCAGCAGCCGCTTCGACATCGCCATAGAGGTGGACCTGATCGAGGAGCTGGGCCGCATCCACGGCTACGACCGCGTCCCGGCCAACCGCGGGGCCTATACCCATACCACCATGCCGCCTGTGCCCGAGAGAAGCTTCAGTCTGGAGCGGGCCCGCGGTGTGCTCACCGCCCGGGACTACCAGGAGGCCATCACCTACAGCTTCATCAGCGCGCAGCTGGATACCCTGGTCGATCCGGGGCACGAATCCGTCGCTCTCGCCAATCCGCTCTCCGCGGACCTCTCGGTGATGCGCACCAGCCTGTGGCCCGGCCTGCTCAGCGCTGCCCGCTACAACCAGGCGCGCCAGCAGGAGCGTGTGCGTCTGTTCGAGTCCGGCCTGCGTTTCTACCGGGAGGGCGGCGAGCTGCGCCAGGAGTCCATGCTGGCCGGTGTTGCCTCGGGCGCTGCGGAGACCGAGCAATGGGGCGAGCCAGCGCGCCCCGTGGACTTCTACGACATCAAGGCCGACCTGGAGGCCGTGCTGGCGCTGACGGGCGCTGCCGACGAGATGCGCTTGGTAGCCGCCGAGCATCCCGCCCTGCACCCGGGACAGAGCGCGCGGGTCGAGCGCGGCGGTCAGCCGCTGGGCTGGATCGGTATGCTGCACCCGGCGCTGGAGAAACGCCTGGACCTGACCGGCCACACCTTTGTGTTCGAGATCCGCATCGATAGCCTGCTGCAGGGCCGGCTGCCGAGCTTCGGCCCGCTGTCCAAATACCCGTCCATCCGCCGCGATATCGCGGTGGTGCTGGACCGAGGCGTCAGCTTCGCAGCGGTGCGCGATTGTGTGACCCGGGCCGCACCCGAGACGCTGCGCGACATCCGACTGTTTGACGTCTATACTGGCGATAAGGTAGATTCAAGGGCAAGAAGTCTCGCTTTTGGACTGATTCTACAAGCATCTTCTCACACCCTGACTGACGACGAGGTGGATGGGGCTGTCGGCTCCGTGGTCAAGGCCTTGTCCGAAGAGCTTGGGGGACAATTGAGGGAGTGAGGTATGGCGCTGACCAAGGCCGACATGGCCGAGAAGCTGTTCGAAGAGCTTGGGCTCAACAAGCGGGAGGCCAAGGAGATGGTCGAGATGTTTTTCGAGGAGATCCGTCTCGCGCTGGAAAAGGGCGAGCAGGTCAAGCTCTCCGGCTTCGGCAACTTCGATCTGCGTAAGAAGAAAGAACGTCCGGGTCGCAACCCCAAGACCGGTGTCGAGATTCCCATCTCCGCCCGACGGGTGGTGACCTTCCGCCCCGGACAAAAGCTCAAGGCGCGGGTAGAGGCATATGCTGGAGGCCAGTGACAGTACGGCCGACCTTCCGGCCATACCCGGAAAGCGTTACTTCACCATCGGTGAAGTGAGCGAGCTGTGCGGCGTCAAGCCGCACGTGCTGCGCTACTGGGAGCAAGAATTTCCCCAGCTCAGGCCGGTCAAGCGCCGCGGGAATCGCCGCTACTACCAGCGCCACGACGTGCTAATGATCCGCCAGATCCGCAGCCTGCTCTACGACCAGGGCTTCACTATCGGCGGCGCCCGCCAGCAGCTGTCCAGCGACAACGCCAAGACCGACCTCAGCCAGAGCCAGCAGATCATTCGCCAGCTCCGTATCGAGCTGGAAGAGGTCCTGCAGATCCTCAAGCGGTGATTCCGAGCCAAGAGTTGCTTTTTCGGGCAGTGCGCCCTAGAATTCCGCCTTTCATCGGGGTGTAGCGCAGCCTGGTAGCGCACCTGAATGGGGTTCAGGTGGTCGGAGGTTCGAATCCTCTCACCCCGACCAATAAAACCCTTCTAAATCAAGCGGCTAGCGCGTTACGCGTTGGCCGCTTTGCGTTTCAGCACCACCAGTGCGGGACTTTTGCGGGACCCGTCTTCGACCACGGCATTGGCGGCCCTGATCAGGTTGCCAAGCTCCGCAGCCGAATAATGGGTCGTCACCCGTCCCGAGCGGTGTCCCAGCAGGTCCTGGCGATCCTCGAAGCTTACGCCCGCGGCCCGCAGGCGCCGGCCGAAGGTGTGCTTCAGATCGTGGACCCGTACCTGGGGCAAGCCCGCTTTCCGGCGGGCACGCTGCCATGCGCTGTTGTTCATGTTTCCCACCGGGTTTCCCCGGTACGTAAACACGAACTCCGGGTGTGTCCCTCGCCGCGCATCCACAACTGATCGGGCGACCCGGTTGAGCACTACGAGCCGCTCCTCGCGGTTCTTGACCCGCTCGGGCGGAATCAAGAAGACGCTCGTCTCAAGCTCGGGGACCCGAACCTCCCAGTCCCAGCGCAATCCACAGACCTCCTGTTCCCGGCATCCCGTGTTCACCTTGAACAACGCCATCTCCGCCAGGTGTTGAGGCAGTTCCGCGAACAGCCGGCTCTGCTCCTCCCACGAGAGCGGGTAGGGTGTCCTTCGGTCATGCTCCGGCAAGAACTTGATCCGCGCCGCCGTTTGCAGCCAAGTCAATCCGTTCTCGTCGATCCACTCTCCAGCGGCCAGAAATAAGATATGCCGAACGACCTGGAGGGCATGATTGATCGTACGAGTCTTGACGCCAGCCGCCTTCCTGGCTGCGATGAATCCCTGAAGCGACCCCATATGGACCTGCTCGAGCATCATGTCCCCGATGAACGGGTCCAGCTGTTGCAGATGCATGGCGTCGTCGGCAATCGTTGCCTTGATCGCCTCCTCCAGGTATTTGGTCGCAGCCTGCCGAAAGCTCCGTTTCGGCCTCACGCCGTAGATCGTGGCTTGCCGGATCTCCTCGGTCCGCCGCGTGAGGTAGGCTTCTGCTTCTCCGAGGTTGCCCGTTCCAGTGCTTTCGCAAAGGCGACGGCCTCGGATTCTCTTGTCGATGTGCCAGACCCCAGCGCGGAAGTAGAGGCCCGGCGTTCTCTTGCGTCCCATGTCAGATCTCCTCTGAGTCGACCGGGACGCCCGTTGCGTTGAATATAGTCGTCTGCCCAGGCGTCAAGTTCAAGTCGGTCGAAAGCTATGCCCTGGTTGCCGACCGGAACCTCGACCAAGTGGGGTCTCACCTCAGCATTGAAACGGTTTCGGTCCGTTCCAAGGTAGGCAGGTGCGTCCCGGAATCGAATCAGCCGAGGAAGGATCTGCGCACAGCGTGCGAGGGAGGCGCCTCCCTCGGATTCGCTGGTGTTCACTTTGTCCACGGTGCTCCCCCCAAGCGCCGAGTCAGTCGCGGAGCGGAATGTCTCTGCGCTTGCACGATTACAGGACGGTTGCTGACGGCGAGGTCCAGCGGTTTGTGCTAAAGGACATTAGCACAGCGCTAATAATTAGGCCAGGAAGGAGTGCTTCGCTGGGTGCGAAATGGCTTCGAAACGTGGGAGAAAAGACGAGGTCCTCAACGGCAACGAGTAATGCAGCAGATGAAGGGCCAATACGTATAGCGGTACAGATCCGGATTGTGTCTGTCCATGGAGAAGGACAGCAGTGCCTAGATCAGTTCCCCCTTGAATACCACGACACCGCTGATGGTTGCCCGCCTGTCAATGCGGATGATCCGATCGGGCCAGTCGGGGTTGAGGGCCCTGAGGTAGGTACGCCCGTCCTCGACCACGAACTGCTTGAAGGTGGCCTCGTTGGAGTCCTCCAGCTGTACCACCACGTAGCTGCCATTCACGGCCCGGACATTCGGGTCCACGAAGA
>Ga0210110_1000642_pt1 | contig 11421 bp, 9 predicted proteins | sample China_Galinas_PW_2_FD_184865 | JGI IMG/M metagenome (GOLD analysis project Ga0210110, IMG submission 184865) | Wetland microbial communities from San Francisco Bay, California, USA, that impact long-term carbon sequestration - China_Galinas_PWB_D1... | ecosystem: Environmental > Aquatic > Marine... | reverse complement strand
TGCACCTGCACTGTCTGGTCCCGGGCGGCGCGCTGGCCGACGATGGCACCTGGCTCCCGGTCAAGGGCAGCTACCTGTTCCCGGTGCGGGCGCTGTCGCGCCACTTTCGCGGTCGCTTCGTCAGTGCCCTGCGCAATGCCGCCAAGGCCGGTGAGCTCACCGGCCTCGATCCAGGCGCGGTCTCGGCCCTGCTCGATGCCCTGATGGGCGAGGAGTGGGTGGTCTTCGCCAAGCCCTGCCTGGAGCACACCGAGTCGGTGATCGGTTATCTGGCCCGCTACACCCATCGCATCGCCCTCAGCAACGCACGCATCCTGGGCCTGGACGACGATCCAGTGAGCCTGAGATATCGCGACTGCCGCGACGGGGAGCACAAAACACTGACGCTGGAGGCCCCGGAATTCATCCGCCGCTTCCTGCTGCACCTGCTGCCCAAGGGGCTGGTGCGGGTGGGCCACTATGGGCTGCTGGCCAATCGCTGTCGGGTGCAGCGCCTGGCGCAGATCCGCAAGCTCCTGGCGGGGCCTCCGCCAGAGCCGGAGCCCGCGGCCGAGCAAGGGCACGAGCCCGAGCCAGGCTGGCCCTGTCCGGTGCGCCGGCATGGGCGCATGCGCCCCCTGCGCAGGATTTCGCCGCGTCGCGCGGCTCTGGGCTGCGCATGCGCACCCTATCGCTGACGCTCCGCCGACGCTGCGCTCGGTGAGTCTGCCCACCGAGTGAGCCCGGGCCGAGCCGTTGCCCCACAGCGCCCACGTGGCGCTGGGCCCCCGCTCGTGCAAACGCCGGATTTTTCGCTACAATCGCTCTAACCCGCCACCGAAAGGGAGGCCAGAAGGAAGCAGATGACGCCGCAGACAGCCAGCAGCACCCCTTCACAGGCCGTGTCGGCCGACTTCAAGCCGTCCCGACGACCGGGGCCGCGATACTTTTTTATCTAGATAAGGTGTCGGGCTCCGGAGCGTGCAAGCGGCTTAGTCCTACAGACATTTACGCGCCGCGCCTCCGAGCTTCGCCTACTAGACCAGGGTGCGCGGCGTATAAGTCAATTATTGATGCGGTGAATTGAGGTGGCCAGGCGGAAACATGCGGATCAACCGGACCCACCAAAGCGGTGCGGCTTTCGGTAAGCTCAACCCGCCCCACTTTGGTGGGTCCGGTTACCCTTGACGCTATGCTGTTGAAGACCTAAACAAATGAACCTAAACTTTTATGCTGTTACCATAGATCGCTGGACAGATTTCGAACAGCTCTTTGAAAGCAAGGGCGGACCACATTATTGCTGGCGTACTGTCTGGAGACTTAACGAAAACAAAAACTCAATTCCTGGAAAGGCCGGGAAAAAGGCATCAATGTACAACCGAGTAATAAGAGGCATTCAAATAGGTATACTCGCGTACTTAGAAAGCGAGTCTATAGGGTGGTGCTCAATCGCTCCACGAGAACCAAAAAGAAAATTGGGAGGCGACGAAACAAAAGAGGGAGTGTGGTCACTGGTATGTTTCTTCATCAAAAAACCATTTAGTAGTAAGGGGATAACATCACGGCTAATCGATGCGGCTATAGAGTATGCCAACGACAATGGCGCAAAATATATCGAGGCATACCCCGTGGCACCGGATTCTCCAAGCTATGGATTCATGGGCTTTGTACCGACATTTGAGAAGGCAGGTTTTAAGTTTGTAAAAACGGCTGGCACACGAAGGAATGTAATGATATTTTCGATTTAATGAAAAGCATAACAATTTGCTTCACCAGATTCGGGCCAAGAAGCGGTCTTCTCTGGTGAGGAAGGCGTTGAAGCAGTCAAAAGAATGAGCCAAGAGATAATCGAAAAAGCACAAAGACTATTTCTTGAAGAAAATGAACTAGGTGAAGCGGTCAACCTGCTACGTCCGGCTTGAAGAGAAAGGCCAGCGCATCGCCGAGCTGAGCGAGCCGGCTGCGGCAATCGCCGAAAATCCCACCTCACGCCTGATGAGACCCATTTCATCCCCCTCGACTCATGCCCCTGCTGCGACCAGGACCTGCGCGGCAGGAAAGGCGAGCCGCGGGCGCAGGGTAGAAGACATCGCCCCGCCCGCACAAGACCACCCTATTCGAAGAGATCACGGAGACCAAGTGGTACGAGCGCTGCAAGAACATGGTCTCCTCCATCTCCGAGAAGGCACTGCGGGGGTCGGACATCGGCCTGAACGCCGTGATCGAGATGGCCTACCTGTGGGTGTCGTGCAACGGAAGATGTCCGGTAGCAGCATGTCCGCCGAAGGTGCCAGGGCCTATGCGTACATCCAGTCCATCGCCATGACATGTCAGTTAAGGGGCATTTCCTTCCACCGATTTCTGAAAGCCCGCTTGATATGTTATATCGGCACGGGGAGGCCTATGCTGCTGGCTGAATTTGAGTCGAGGTTGAAACCTCTGGCGGTCGCTGCTTGAATCCAGTTTGAACTCACGGCTTGTTCAAACTCGCTTCCAACGCGATATTCTGGGTTCAAGCGGATTCAACCGAGGGCGAGGTCGCCGGAACGGCCAAAGTGGAGGCAACGCGTAATTACGGCGCGACGTTGCAGGGCGCGCCCACCCATGCGGCTGTCGTGCGCTTCACGGCGGCGGACGGAAAAGAGTACACCCATATTCCCGACGTAAGCTCTGAGGCCGCGGTCGATGAGAGTGGGACAACGGTCCGTATCCTTTATGACCCCAAGGCCCCTAACCGGGCCATGATCGGCGACTTTTACAACATGTTTCTGGGGCCTTTGTTGACGGCCTTTTTTGGAGCGGTGTTCGGTATCGTGGGCATGGTAGGGTTGCTCTTTGCGAAGTTTCTCGACAGCCGTAGCAAAGAGCGAACAAGCACGCAACATCGCAATTGAGGCTATGCGGAATAACGTGGCGGGTTCGTTGCGCTCAATGACGCCTGACCCACAAGCCGCCTACTGTTTGATGACGAATCACATCCATATACTGGCAACACCACAAGAAAAGGCATCCTTCGCTGTGTGTATTGAAAGCGTACACGCTGCGGTTGCGGTGTCAACTGGCGTACTATCGGTAGGCTCGGAGGCCGGGTTCACCGCTGCTGCCATCGCCAGCTTAAACAAAGGCACCCATCCATGTGCCGTCCATTTGCCTGTAAGGACACCGCCTCTGGCTGGTACCCTGAACCGCATCACGCAATCGCGGCGATGCGTTTATATTTCTGTTGCCGGCCTCCCCGCCGACCGAAAGCAGGGGACGATGTTTCCACGTCGAGGGAACCGGGGTCGTGCCTTCAATGTAGTAAATACATGCGTATATGATACTCGTGTCTACGGGATAGTCCGCCGCCCCTCATGCAAAAGCTGATCGAACACAGCGTCCAGAACGGCCTGGTATTGGCCATCCCGGATCAACCTACAACCCGAGAGTCCCTCGGTTGCCTTACGGCGCTGTTCGTCGTGACCTTTCTGCCACTCGTAGGCTACGTGGTCTTCACCCTGTGGTCCGACGGGCACATGGACGGCGGCGTGATCGTTTTTTCCGGGGTGATCGCGCTCGTGGGTATTGTCCTTCTGGTGCGCCGGGCTCCGGTCAGGATGGAGATACTCTCAGACCAGAACCGATGGACCACCACGGTGGCCAGTACCCAGAGCATCTGGCCAAGCTCCCGGTCAATAAGTCTGAGCGACATTCACAGAATCGAGGTAGAACGCCAACACTGGAGCAAGGCGGGAGACACGGAGAAACCGTCAGGCGAGCCAAGGGCGGTATTCTCTATGTCTTTGTTCGATTCCGACGGCGAACGCCTGTCCGACTGGTGGATGGACATAGATGGCATCGGAGATTCCCGGCAGATAATGGATTTTCTGCTCCGTGTGGCGAAAGCTACGGGGCTGGCCAGTTACCACGTGAATCGCAGTGACAGCCGCCAACTGGAAGCGGTCGCGTACCGTAAGCCTGATCCGGACCTGGAACCCGTCGTCAGCGTAACATCGAGCCCAAACGATACGGAAGCCATTGCCGAAACAGCGCCTACCGTCATTCCGCCTTTCGAGCCGGAGAGCATCCCCCGCTGGCTGGATTTCGACGCTCTGGAGTGGCAACCGGGAACACAGGTGCAGCTGGGAAAGTTGCTGCGCTTCCGCTCGTTCCCGCCCATGTTCCTGGCTACTGCGGCGTTGGCGATTTCTCTCCTAATATTGAGCTCCCCCACGCTGCTGGACCTGCTCGGACTGACCTACATGACGGATCTGGTCCTTTTTGCCGTCATCCTGTCCGGGATACTGTTGTTTTTCGTCATACTTCACTTCCTATTTTTCGCTTATCCCCGCTGGCGAAGCTGGAGATGGCTGATAGACTGGCCCTCCGCCCGCATCCTCGTGACGCGTGGCGGACGCCGCCGGGAGATACGCTTCGACCAGCTAACAGGATTAGGACTGCGCGGTTGCTGGAGCAAGATCACCACCACGAAGACACTCGGCAGAGCCAGTGGTGGAGAATACAGATCCCAGAGTGTCAGCTACCTGTATAGCTTCGATGTAGTACTATTTGTGAAGTCACTGTCGAGAGAAGATTCCGTGCTCGCGTTGCAAACCCGCTCCAGCTACTTTGACGACGCCAGTACGCAAGGTTACCAGTGCATGTTGTCCCTGGTAGCGGATTTGTCGGCGGCCCTTGATGTGCCCTACCGGTTCGAGGACTTCCGCGACCACAGTGATTATCCGAAGTACGACTGGCAATAACATTCGACGTGGAGCTAACGATGGAGATACGGCAAATTCTAATCACGGCGCTGGACGACTATCTGAGTGCCCTCCAGTCCCTGGACGAAACGCGCATTCGGGAAACCAAGCCGGCATCGAGCATGGCGGAGCTGGATGGGGACCAACGCCCGCCAGTCTCGGACCGCAGTTACTCGAGCGGCCTGGGGGGCGGCCTGGACGACGGTGAGCATCGAATAGCCATCACCGCGGAGCCTGCCAGTGAACCTTCATATCTCCGGGTAAGCATCCGGGTGGCAGGCGACGACGACGTGGAACGCACCGTGTTTGAATGGGAGCCGCGCGGCGACGACCCGCTGGCAGTCGACACTCGATTCCGGGTGTGACGGTTTGAACTTATAGGGGCCCGATCATGAACACCGCAATCAGCGTTTTTGCCATCCTATTTCTGGTTGGCGGAACCTGGGGTATCTGGAGCCAGCGGGCGCCGTTTCGCAGCTGGCAGCCGGTGCCCGCGCGCGTGATGGATCAATCGGTGGAACGGGAATCCAGCCTGCTCGAAGATCCGTCTCTTGACGCAGCCGTCGGTGGCAGGGCCGCCCGGGCGATCAAGGGTCTTGCGCAAACACTGGGTGGCGACGATGTGACCAATGCTGACCTGATTCGTCGCAACGTGCGACGCATCGCCTATCAATACTATTTCGATGGCCAGCCTTACACCGCATCCATGGTCTACCTCCGTTCCGAAGGATCGAGCGATGATCTGTTCGATCGCTTCCCGGTCGGCCGCTCCGTCACCGCCTGGGTCGATCCTTTAAGCCCTGTCCGCAGCTACCTGATTCCTGCTCCCCGGTTTCTCGGCTACGGGCTCGTACTGACCGCCCTGCTGATGCTGAGCCTGCTCGTGGCCGTCGACGTGGTCACCACTGACGGCGGGTTTCGTCTGGCGTTCCCCGGCAGCTGGCTGCCCTACATGACTCTGTGGTGGCTGGCGGGAATTGCCGCGGTTGTCGACTACGCCCTGCTCCGCGGACCCTTCTCCCTGGGCGGCGTGATGTTCGCTCTGGTTTATTTCGCCGCGGCCAGCCTGCCGAAGCTGATTCCCTGGGCAAAGGCTCAACTCTTGCCCTGGCTCGACGCCCATGCCGGTCCGTGGCTCGCTAGCGTGTTTCCGCAAAGTTCGGTCGTGTCCGTGTTCGCCGCGCTGGCGGTCGGGTTCTTCGTGTTGCTGGTACTGTTGCTCCCGCTGTGGTTTGTGGCCACGCAAAGCTACGAGGCCTATCGATTTCACAATCGATTCCTGCCGGTCCAGGCCACGGTGATCGTCAGCGAAGTCAGGAAAGAGACCCGCGGCGGCGGGAGCGGGACGCGGCCTCCCTACCTGTACTACTGGCCTGAGATCCAGTTCGAGTACCGCGTGAATGGCAAGGACTACGACACCGGAGTGTACGCGCCCAGCAACGCCCTAGCCGGCGCGATCGGCGAGCCCAACGACGCCATGCATGCGATCCTAGCGGACTATCCATTGAACAGTACCCGCGAAGCCAGGTACGACCCAGCGCAACCCCACATCGCCTACCTGACGGCGGACACAAGCGGTTTTGGCGGATTCTTCTTGACCACACTGAAGTACCTTTTTTATTTTGTTTTAATCCCCCTCATGTTGCTGTATGGCGGGATCATTCTCCGAGCGAAAATCGGCAACTGAAAGAAATGGACACTGAATTCCATATGCGAAACGCTGCCGCCGCAACGAAGGGTCCACGGGCGCGGCTGCACGAGATCGACCCGCTGCCGGAGCGGCCCGCGCGCATCCACGGGGTCGATCCGCACATCCTCCGGGTGCCGCCCGTGGTTGCCGGGCACGGGGTCCCAGGACGATCGCGTTCGAGACGTGATGTTCACGCTGGGTCTTCGTCTCCGGTCTGGTGGGTATTCTCACCCTGCTGGTGACCATGATGGTGACCGCCATGTCGGTGGCCCGGGAGCGCGAGCAGGGCACCTTCGACCAACTGCGGGTGACGGCCCTGCGGCCAGTGGAGATACTCATCGGCAAGGCCATGCCGGGGCTGATCATCGGCGTGCTGCTGGCCTCGGTGGTCATTATCCTGGCGGTGTTCTGGTTCCGCGTGCCCCTGCAAGGCAGCCTGATCACCATCTATGCGGGCATTGTCTTGTTCCTGTTGGCAGCGGTCGGGGTGGGACTGATGATCTCTTCCCTGTCGGCAACCTTGCAGCAGTCTCTGCTCGGCAGCTTCATGTTCCTGGTCCCCGCGGTGATCCTCTCCGGCTCCGCCACCCCCATCGCCAACATGCCCCAAGCGGTGCAGCTGCTCACCTTCGGCACCCCCATGCGCTATGACTTGATCATCCTGCGCGCGGTGTTCCTGGAGGGGCCGATGCATCCCTGCTGATGCATCAGTTGTGGCCGCTCGCGATCATCGCCCTGGTTACCCTGAGTGTCGTAGGTTGGCTGATCCGTCACCGCATGTATTGAAGCTGCGCCCGTTACTGTCCCCTGTCTCGCTCCCGAGCTGCGGCTTGGCATAGAGACACTCTTTGCACCAGGCCACGCTTGGTGTTCTGATGCGCTTACCGTCCACGTCAGGTCACCGATAGTCTTTGATTCGAATCGAAGTCGAGAGCCACCCCAATGTCACTCACCCTCTACTGGCACGACTACGAGTCCTGGGGCGCGGACCCCAGGCGCGACAAGCCGGCGCAGTTCGCTGGGCTGCGCACCGATCAGGACCTGAACCCGGTGGGTGAGCCGCTGATGCTCTACTGCCGCCCGCCGGAGGACAGTCTGCCTCACCCGGAGGCCTGTCTGGTCACCGGTATTTCGCCGGGCCAAGCCCGGGACGAGGGGCTGGTCGAGGCCCAATTCATGGCCCGGATCCACGACCAGCTGGGGCGGGCGGAGAGCTGTGGCGTCGGGTACAACAGCATTCGCTTCGACGACGAGCTGACCCGCTACGGCCTCTACAGGAATTTCTTCGACCCCTACGCCCGAGAGTGGCAGAACGGCTGCTCGCGCTGGGACATCATCGACCTGGTGAGGATGACCCGCGCGCTACGCCCCGATGGTATCCACTGGCCGGAGTACGAGGACGGGACGCCCAGCACCCGGCTGGAGGATCTGACCGCGGCCAACGGCATAGAGCACGCGGGGGCCCACGACGCCCTGGCCGACGTGCGTGCCACTATCGATCTGGCCCGGCTGGTCAAGCGACGCCAGCCCAGGCTCTACGACTGGCTGTTCCGGCTGCGCGACAAGCGCCGGGTGGCCGAGCAACTGAATCTGCGCGACATGGCCCCGGTGCTGCATGTCTCGTCCATGTTTCCGGCCGAGTACGGCTGCCTGGCCATGGTGGCCCCCATCGCTGCTCACCCGAGCAACCGAAACGGTATCATCGTCTACGACCTGCGCTACGACCCCGAGCCATTGAGCCAGCTCGATGCCGGGGCAATTCGAGAGCGCCTGTTCACCCCTGCGGCACAGCTGCCTGAAGGCATCGAGCGCATCCCGCTCAAGACAGTGCATCTGAACAAGTGCCCTGCTCTGGCGCCCATGGGGACCCTGACCGACGAGACAGCGTCTCGGTGGTCCATCGACGTAACGGGCTGTCTGCGACGCCTGGAGCGACTCAAGGGGACGAGGGGGCTTGCACCCAAGATCCAAAAGGTCTTCTCGTCTGTCGATCACGAGCCGATCCCGGACCCCGAGCAAGCCCTGTACGGCGGCTTCTTTGGCGACGCGGATCGGGCCCGTATTGCGCGGGTACGCACCACCGCTCCGGATCATCTGGCCGGTCTGGACCTGGATTTCGAAGACGCCCGTCTGCCCGAGCTATTCTTCCGCTATCGCGCCAGGAATTTTCCGCAGACCCTCGACAGGGACGAGCAGGCGCGCTGGAAGGCCTTCTGCCGCAGTCGGCTGACCGATCCCGAGTCCGGAGCAGGGTTGACCGCCCAGGGGTTTCGCGAAGAGCTGCAACAAGCCCGAATGCGGGACGATCTGGATGCTTCCAAACGCCGTTTGCTGGACGAGCTGGAGGCCTATGCCACGGCTATGGCTCAGACACTAGGGCTGACCCAAGACCCAGGATTTGTCCAATAATTCTGCTGATTCTCGGATAATCTGCCCCTTGGCGTTTTGCGCCTTGGCGGTCAACTGGGCTGTTCCCCAGAGGCTTCACCAATGAGCAGCGATGCATGGCACGAGATCGCCGGTCTGGATCCCAGGCTGCTGCGGGCCCTGGGCAAGCTCTCTCTGGAGCGCCCGACCGAGGTCCAGGAGGAGGCCGTAGGCCCCGCACTGGAAGGGCGAGACTTGCTGGTGTGCGCCCCGACCGGCACGGGCAAGACCCTGGCCTACCTGCTGCCCGTTCTCCAGCTGCTGCTGGAAACCCACGGGGCCAAGGGAGGGCCTCGGGGCCTGATCTTGACGCCCACCCGGGAGCTGGCGGACCAGGTCTGGCGGGTGATCCGCGACATCAGCGACCAGACCACCCTGCGCTACGCCCAGGTTACGGGTGGAGTCGCTTACGATGAGCAGCTGGCACAGCTCCAGCAACACGAGCCCGATCTGATCGTCGCCACCCCGGGCCGGCTGCTCGCCCACCTGAATGCCTCCAAGATCACTCTGTTCGATCTGCAGGTCTGCGTGGTCGACGAGGCCGACCGGATGCTCGACTTCGGCTTCATGCCGGACGTCAGCCGCATACTCTCCCAGGCCCCCGAGAATCGGCAGATGCTCATGCTCTCGGCCACCCTGGAGCAGGAGGCGATCCTGGAGCTGGCCCGCCAGTGGCTGCGCGACCCGGAGGTGGTCGAGGTCGGTGGCCCCAGGGCGCTGGCCCCGGGAGTGGTCCAGCGGGCCTATCTCGCCGACGACGTTCGTCACAAGCTCGCCTTGCTTCGCAGACTGCTCGAAGGGGTGATCGCCGAGGATCCCGAGAGAGACGGCGGGGCGGCCGGCAAGGCCCTGGTCTTCGCGATCAGCAAGATTCGGGTGGAGAGCCTTGCCGCCCAGCTCAGGTCCGCCGGCTTCCGCTGTGCTGCCCTGCACGGGGGTATGGACCTTACGACCCGTCTGCGTCGGGTCCATCAGCTCAACGACGGGAGCCTCCGAGTGCTGGTGGCCACGGACGTGGCGGCGCGGGGGTTGGATATCGCCCGGGTCACCCATGTCTTCAACTACGATCTGCCGCGCAGCGCCGATGTCTACGTGCACCGCGCGGGGCGCACCGCGCGGGCCGGGGAGTCCGGCGAGATCGTCTCGCTGGTGGAGGCCCACGATGCGCGCAGGCTCCAGCGCGTCGAGCGCTACCTCGCCCATGCCGTGCGCCGGCAGACCCTGCCCGGCCTGGAGCCCCGGCACCGCGAGCCCATCTACAAGGGCAAGAAGCGCAAGAAGAGCGCACTTCGGGACAAGCCCCCGGCTCCGCCCAACAAAAAGCGCTGGCGCGACCGCAAGAACAAGGGCAAGCCCAAGGGGCCGCTCAGTCGGACCAAGAAGCAGGCGTTGCGCGAGGGGAAAACGCAGGAGACGGGGCCGGAGGAGTCTTGATAGGGAACTCAATTGCAGACCGATGGTGCCTGCAGCAGAATAAGACAAGTATAATGAGCACCAAGGTTGCTGTTCTTAAACGAGTCGTTTCAAATGAAGGCTAAGCTCGATAACCCGGACTTTCTCATTATTGGTGCCGCAAAGTGTGCGACAACCACACTAAGCAATTTACTCAATGCTCACCCACAGGCTTGCATGGTTCAAGGCAAAGAGCCGCACTTTTTCTCAACCGACAATTATTACGCGGGATGGGAAAGATACCAGACGCTATACAGGCACTGCGGCGACTGTCTTGCCACAGGCGACGCATCCACTTCTTACTCAAGAATACGCTATCATCCTGAAACAATCACAAGGATCGTAGATCACATACCCAGTGCCAAGATCATCTACATGGTGCGTCACCCGCTGAAACGAATGGAGTCGGCTTGCCTCGAGCATCTGGCAACACCGGGAAATCCGCTAAGATTCAAGTCCGTTGATGAGGCATTGAAGAAACAGCCGATGATTATAGATTCGAGCAGATATTGGGAGGTGTATGACCGATATCGCCGCAGTTTCCCGGAAGACAATATAAGAATAATTTGGTTCGAAGAATTCATCAAGGACCCTCACCAGGTTTTTTCCGAAATTTGCGACTTCCTTGGTATCGATAAAGATATCAAAGTCAATATTGAAGGCATCAATAAAAACTCTCGGCAAGATGCAATAAGGCGAATAAAATCGCTGGGAAATCAAAACGCGATTAACTTGAGCTGGAGTGCAGAAACAAAGAGCTGGGTACTGGACTTGATTCGGGAGGATAATCTTACGTTCTTGAAATATTTCGACAAGCCATCGGACTATTGGGGTGAGCTATATTGAAGAGTTCGATGTAATGGATCAAGGAAAAATGGACGTTCGCCGCTGCGACCGCGGTGTCCGTCCTTGCGCCTCGGTGGAGCAGCGCACTGCCGAGGATGTTCGTGCGCACGCGGAACGTCGTGACCGAAGCTTAATTCTCAAGCGTTTCGGCCGTCAGAGCGGCCGATGTAGAGCGCTGTCGGCGGGCGCAGCCGTCTCCTCCGGGGCGCCGGGGCACCTGCGGGCGGTGCGCTTCGGTCACCGACTGTCGGCTCCCGGCCAACAGGGATGGCAACGGCGGGTCGA
>Ga0210110_1000629_pt1 | contig 11501 bp, 7 predicted proteins | sample China_Galinas_PW_2_FD_184865 | JGI IMG/M metagenome (GOLD analysis project Ga0210110, IMG submission 184865) | Wetland microbial communities from San Francisco Bay, California, USA, that impact long-term carbon sequestration - China_Galinas_PWB_D1... | ecosystem: Environmental > Aquatic > Marine... | reverse complement strand
CGCAAACACCCCCACCGCGACGCGTCGCCCGCCGATCCGTTCCCAGATGTGTGAGTCCATCTCGCCCTGTTCAAACGCCACCTCCGCGCGGTGGGCGGTTCACCCCACCTTACCGGACCCCGAGCATCGGGACAACGTTCTGTTCAGCCCGAGGCTCTCTGATTCCGGATTCCCACTTCCACTACCCCCAATCCCGCCGATACGCTCTGCCCATGCTGCGCGAAACACTCATCCTTGCCGTGGCCGCCTCGGCCGTCTCCGCCCAGACCTTCCGCCCCGACGGCGTCTTCGACGAGTGGGCCTCGGTCCCCGTCGCCGCCACCGACCCCACCGGCGACAACTCCGGCTCCTTCGACCTCACCGAGGTCAAGGCCGTCGTCAAGGGCTCACGCCTCTACCTCGCCTGGGACACCGGCGCTCCCAACACCAACCTCCAGTCCGGCCCGAGCGGCGACGGCACCATCCGCATCGAGCTCGACTTCAGCTCCGGCACCACCCTCACCATCGACCTGCGCGCACGCGTCGCCTACGAAAACGGCAACACCAACAACGGCGTCTCCTGGAACGACATCGCCTACGACACACTCCCCAGCACCGCCTCCGACCGCTACGAGACCGAGATCGAGCTGTCCGGCTACACCTCCGGGCCCGGCGATACCTTCACCCTCGACTTCTCGGGCTCCGACTCGCTCTCATCCCCCGTCAACCTCTCGATCAACACCGACGACCAGCCCGTCACCGAGCACCCCAACGCGCGTGATCCGAGCACCGCCTTCCGCATCTTCAGCCTCAACACCCTCTCGACCGGGCTGACCAACTCCACCCGAGGCCCGCGCATCCGCCGCCTCATCGATGCCTTCGACCCCGACATCGTCTGCCTCCAGGAGGAGTACAACGACTCGGCCTCCACCATCGCCAGCCAACTCAACGCCATCGACCCGCTCGACGACGGCGCGACGTGGAGCGTCCAGAAGTTCGACGACTGCGCAGTCGCCTCCCCGTACACGTTCATCCCCAAGCCCAGCACGCCCGACGACGAGTTCGGCGCGGCCGTGATCGACTTCGGCAACGGCGAAGCCGTCCTCGTCATCTCCACCCACCCCAAGTGCTGCGGGTACGCCGGCAGCTCCGAGGACATCCAGCGCGTCGGCGAGATGCAGGTGATGGCCGACATGATCGCCGACTTCCGCGCCGGCACCCTCGGCGGCGCCCTCGCCCCCTACGCCGACGCACCCATCGTCGTCATCGGCGACTGGAACCTCGTCGGCTCGACCGCCCCGCTCGAGGTCATCACCGACCCCGCCGGCCCCGACCTCACCCACCTGATCGTCCCGCACCTCGTCGGCGAGCACGCCGTCACATGGCACGACGCCGACGGCTTCGGCTTCAGCCCCGGCATGCTCGACATCACCACCTACGACGCCGCACACCTCACCGCGCTCAACCACTTCGTCGTCGACACGACGGTCATGTCGGGCGCGACGCTCTCCGCCCTCGGGCTCCAGAGCGACGACTCCACCGGCTCGGACCACTGGGCAACCGTCGCCGACTTCGCCTTCCCCGGCGCCGCGGGCCCCTGCTCACCCGCCGACCTCACCACCCAGGGCGCGGGCTCAGGCGACCCGAACTACGGCGTCCCCGACGGCGCCGTCACCGCCGCCGACATCCAGTACTACGTCAACCTCTATACCGCATCCGATCCCGCCGCCGACTTCACCACGCAGGGCGCCGGCATCGGCGACCCCAACTACGGCGTCCCCGACGGCGCCGTCACCGCCGCCGATATCCAGTACTACGTCAACATCTACATCGCCGGCTGCCCGTAGCAGCCTCCCGATACCCCACGCCCGGCGGGGTGCATCGCACAACCGGATCGAGCGGTCGCGCTACCCGCACCCGATCGCGCCGGGTCGGCACCGCGGCTGGTACGCTGTGCTCCCTCGGGATCAACCCATGAGCGGCGCAGGCAACGCGGACATCACGGCGCTATTCAACGCGGCCGGGCGCGGCGACACCGAAGCGCTCGCCCGCGCCGCTGAGCTGCTCCACGAGGAACTCCGCGCCATCGCGAGCCGCGCCCTCGCCGGCGGACGACAGGGTCAGACGCGCCGGACCGCGAGTTCGGGATCCGATGGGACGACCCTGCGTTGGGCATCGATTGGCGGCTCGTAAGGACGCCGACGCTGTCGGACAAGGACAAGGTCTACCCGCTGTTCGCGGACGCGCCGCGGCACTTTTGATTTGGAGTTAGAACCCCGTCGGTCACAAGCAGGTCCGTGCCCACGGCAGCAGCGCTAGCCAGTCAAGCGTGTACTCGGTCATGTCGACCAGCGCGGAGCGGAGGACATTTCACGTCGACTGCCCGAGCCTGGACGGAAGGTCGAAATGCACGACTGCGGATGACGGCACCACGGGGTACGCAATCTCGCAACGGTACACGTCAAACTCCGTCGGATCCCAGCCGAACCGGTTCATCGCGTACTCGATCATCTCTGCATAGCGAGGAATCTCGGGACTCGCGATGACCTCCAGTCCCTTGCCGAGGTACAGGACCGATTCCTGGATCGACAGGCGGTCACATTCCCTGCTTTCCAAGTCGTTGTCAACGTCGCGGAGATCGCTGAATACGCTCACCGTGGGCTTGTCGAACGGGATGGTCGGTCGGTGAATCAGGACATCGTGAATCAGCATTTCACACGGCATGCGAACGCGAACGACGCTGGCGTTCTTGCGGCTCTGCTCATCTCGGTACACAGGACACGCGCCGCGGAAAATGTCGCCCACCAGACACGTCGCCGACGATGCGTTCCCGATTCCGTCGCCACAGATCTCGATGTTCGTCATGTGTTCCATACGGCTCGGCACACGACGGATGGTGGGCAGTGGCTGACTGCAGAAGGCTGGCAGCAAGCTCAATCCGTGCGCCGAATCGACCGTGGGATCGAGGGATTCGCTGGCGACCGGCCGCCGTGTGGTGCCGTCGAAAGTCACAACCCGAGTTTGTGACACGATCCATCTCGCTTCCTTTCGGAAGCGGCGCATTCCGATGTGGCCCCGAATTCCCACAAGGTCCAAGCGATCCGGGAACGAGGCGGATCGGCGATAGATGGAACATGACAGGTGGACCCTGGCCTGCACGCCCAGTATGTGCGCCTGAGCCTTGAAGGCGGCTCGCTTCTGAATCAGGTCCACCTGCTCCGTCCCGCCCTCGGTGATCGAACTGATCATCGTCTCGAACTCAGTCCGGCTGCCGGCGTGCCGTTTCACCAACTGGTTCAGTTCATGGGCGGCCTCGCGCACCTCCGACACCCGAGCCTCGGGGGCACCTCGTCTCGCCGCAGCGGCCAGGAAACGCTCCTGGGCGGCGCGGCGGGGCGCGTTGGCGACTTCCTTCAGCGGGTCTGTGGCATGAGCGACCCGGTACACCTGCCATGCGAGCTTCGTCGAAACGCTCAGCGTGCGGGCCAGGTCGACCGGGCGTCGCTTGTCGCCCGGCGTTGCCCGAATGAGGGAGCGGTAGGCCGATTGGAGACGAGCGCACACCTCCACGATGCTCCTGTCAAGCGATTGCTCCTCCGCGTCAGTCCTGGGCCACACCTTCATTACTTCCATCGTGTTGCACCCTCTCGGACTGCAGCCCCACAACTTGGAGAATATACCAGAATGGACTCTGGAGTAGAATTTCTGGAAAAGATTTGCCAAACACGATTGACAGCCATCGCCTGGGCTGATACTCGTAGGTGCGGTTCATCCGCTTCGTTTCTGGGCTCACAGCTCGCCGCAGCTTCGTCGGTGGTCAATCAAAGGAGGATTTGAGATGAAGAGATCGCGTTCACAGATCGGTGTTCTGGCGGCTGTCGCGTTTTCACCGGCGGCGTTCGCGGCGGGAGGCGCGAGCTTTCAGGGCATCGGAAACTACTACGGGCTGAACAGCGGGGCCAACGGGGTCTCTGCCGATGGAACATTCGTGGTCGGCTTCGCCGCCCCGACGACGCAATCGAGCGTAGCGACTCGTTGGACATCGGCCGGTGGGACGACGATCCTGGGCGATCTGCCGGGTGGGGGGGTCAGTGGCTGGGCGAACAACGTTTCCGCCGACGGCAGCGTCGTTGTCGGACAGGGGGCTCCCGACCCCATTAACCCCTACGAGGCCTTCCGGTGGACACAGTCAACCGGCATGGTCGGACTCGGCTTCTTGCCCGGCGGGACGAAGAGCAATGCACAGGGTGTGAGCGCCGACGGGTCGATCATTGTCGGAAACGCCTTTTCCCCCGCGAACGAAGGGTTCCGGTGGACGGAGGCGGGTGGAATGCAGGGCTTGGGGTCGCTCTATGCTGGCGGAAGATCGTTCGCCTTCGACATCTCTCCCGACGGAGGGAGGATCGTCGGCGGTACGAGCGTTTCGGCGACTCAGTTGGACGCCGCATACTGGACCGAGAGCGGTGGATGGACGTCGATCGGAAGGCTGCCGGGGGGGCTGGCAAGCCTCGAGGCCTTCGCGAGCGATGCGTCGACGGACGGTTCCGTGATCATCGGTAATAGCCCGTCCGCGCTGTCCCCGTACTCGTATGAGTCATTCCGGTGGACGGAGTCGGGAGGCATGCAGGGGCTGGGCATCCTCCAGCCCGACCACAATCTGTCGACCGCAACAGGCGTTTCTGGTGACGGCACGATCGTCGTCGGCGTCAGCGGGCCATACGACGGCGTGAACAGGAAGCCCTACATCTGGGATGAAACCAACGGGATGCGCGATCTCCGTGTCGTGTTCGAGACTGACTACGGGCTGACCCTGACCGGATGGACACTGGTCGAGGTGCTCGACATCTCCGAGGATGGCAGGACCTTCGTGGGGTATGGAACGAACCCCTCGGGCATCACGGAAGGATGGGTTGCCACCATCCCGGTGCCGTCGACGTTGAGCCTGTTGGTCGGCGTGAGCTCGTGCACTCTGCTGCGTCGGCGCAGGTGAGCAGGCTGTAGAACCTGGAAGCCCGTGGACCGGGGACCCCCGGTTGCCGTCTTTCGGGCAACGGAGCGCGGCTGACCTTCCCCCGGTTCTTGGACCACCCACAGGGTTGGTCTGACGGTGCTTGACAGCCGCTGCTGGGCCGCCCGGAACGGACAGGAGGGTGGGCCAGCAGTGGCTTCGTGCGCTCGTACCCGTCGTCGGGCAGCCCGACGAACGACCCCACGGCCCGTCCGCGTCTTCTTCGCCATCGCCGGCGACCCGGACCACGGCGTCCCGACTGGCTCTCACCGCCGACATCAACTTCTACGTCAACCGTTGAGTCGCCGTCTGCCCATCGCGCCGCCGCCCGCGACGGGCTGCCGGTGCACTCCGCTCGTTGGTACGCTGCGTTCGCACGGTGGCACGAGATGAGCGGCGAGAGCGAAGCGGATATCACGGCACTGTTCGGCGCGGCCAGCCGCGGCGACACCGAAGCGCTCGCCCGCGCCGCCGAGCTGCTCCACGAGGAACTCCGCGCCATCGCGAGCCGCGCCCTCGCCGGCGGACGACGGGGTCAGACGCTCCGGACCACGGCCCTGGTCAACGAGGCGTACGTCAAGCTCGTGGGCGCGCCGGGCGAGCCGTTCGAGGGTCGCTCGCACTTCCTCGCCGTCGCCGCCAAGTCGATGCGCTCGATCCTGGTCGACTACGCGCGGGCCCGCTCGGCCCGCAAACGTGGCGGCGGCTGGAAGCGCGCCCCGCTCGACGACGTGCTCGACGCGGTCGAGATCGATCAGCTCGACCTCGTCGCCCTCGACGAAGCGCTGAACCGGCTCGAGCGACGCTCCGAGCGCCAGGCCCGCACCGTCGAGCTCCGCTTCTTCGCCGGGCTGACCATTGACGAGACCGCGCAGGCCCTCGGCGTCTCACACGGCACCGTCGAGAACGACTGGCGCTTCGCCCGCGCCTGGCTGCACCGAGAACTGGGCGGCGGGGACGAACCGTGACCGGTTCTGCGTTCCACGACCGCGCGCACGCGGTGTTCCGCGAGCTCGTCGCCGCCCCGGAGCCCGAGCGGGCGGACCTGCTCCGCTCGCTGTGCGTCAACGACGAGGAGCTGCGCCGCGAGGTCGAGTCGCTCCTGCGCGCCGACGCCGAAGCCGGAGGGTTCATGGGCAGCACCGTCCCCGACGCGCTCGCGTCCTCGCTGCCCGGCGCCCGCCTCGGGGCCTACCAGCTCGACGAGGTCATCGGCGAGGGCGGCATGGGGCTCGTCTACCGCGCACACCGCGCCGACGGCGCCTACGAGCAGCAGGTCGTCGTCAAGCTCATCCGCGGCGGGACACTCGACCGGGACCTCGTCCGCCGCTTCGACCGCGAACGTCGCGTGCTCGCCGCGCTGCGACACCCCAACATCGCCAGGCTGCTCGACGGTGGCGTCAGCGAGGGGCGGCCCTACCTCGTCATGGAGCTGGTCCGCGGCGACGACATCCTCTCGCACTGCGACACGCACAGGCTCGCCGTGCGCGAGCGGCTCGAGCTGTTCGACGCCGCCTGCGCCGCCGTCCAGCACGCCCACGCCAACCTCATCGTCCACCGAGACCTCAAGCCCGCCCACATCATCATTGACGAACACGCGAGCCCCAAGCTGCTCGACTTCGGCATCGCGGCTATGCTCGACGACGAACAGCCGGGCGCTCCCACCATCACAGCGCGACGACGCTTCACCCCGCAGTACGCCAGCCCCGAGCAGATCCGCGGCGAGCCGATCACCACCGCGACCGACGTCTACTCACTCGGGCTGATCCTCTACGAGCTGCTCGGCGGGCGCCGCCCATACGCCGTCGAGACCGGGCTGTCCGACGCCGACCGCCGCAGCATCTGCGAAACCAGCCCGCCCGCGCCGAGCCGCCTGCTCTCGACCACCGCAAACGCCGATGCGGCGGAGATCGCCTCCGCCAGAGGCGTGCCGGTCTCGCGCCTGCGAAGGCTGCTCACCGGCGACCTCGACACCATCGTGATGACCGCCCTCCAGAAGGACCCCGCCCGCCGGTACCCCTCCGTCGAGGCGCTGCGCGACGACCTCCGCCGCCACCGCGAGGGGCTGCCGATCGCGGCGCGCCCCGACTCGTGGTCCTATCGCGCGTCGCGGTTCGTACGGCGCCACCGGTGGGGCGTCGGCGCCGCGGCGCTCATCGCGGCGCTGCTGCTCGCGGGGGTCGGCGCAACGGCGTGGCAGGCGAACATCGCCGAGTCGCGCCGGCGCGACGCCGAAACCGCGCTGGCGACGTCCGACACCGTCGGACGCTTCCTCCGGTCGATCCTCGTCGCGGCCGATCCCCGCGAGCAGGGTCAGGATGTCACGCTGCGGGACGCGATCGACCGGGCCGCGGGGCGCATCGAGGACGAGCTCGCGGGCTCGCCGCTCGTCGAGGCACGCGTGCGCGAGGCGATCGGCTCGACCTACCGCACGCTCGGTGCGCAGGACGAGGCCGAGCCGCAGCTCGAACGCGCGGTCGAACTGGTCGGAAAGAGCGACCGCATCACCCCGGCCGAGCGGTCGCGCATCGAGCACGAACTCGCGATCCTGCGGCTCGACCAGGGACGCTTCGAAGAAGCGAGCGAGCTGTTCGCGCTCGCGTATCAGGAGCGGCTCGAACACCTCGGCGCTGATCACCCAGACACGCTCGAGTCGCGAGAGACGCTGGGGCTCGCCCTCGAACAACTCGGGCGGCACGAGGAGGCGTACGGGCACATCTCCGGCGTGATCGAGGCACGGGAGCGCGTCCTTGGTCCGGCACACCCCGAGACGCTCGTCGCGAAGAACGACCTCGTCCCCATCCTCCTGACCATGCAGCGCAACGAAGAGGCGCTCGAGCTGATCAGAGAGGTCTACGACGCGCAGGTCGACGTCATCGGAGCCGACCACCCCGACACGCTCATCAGCGCCAACGACATCGGCACCGTCCTGACCCGCATGGGACGCATCGAGGAAGCCATCCCGTGGCAGCGGCGCGCACTCGAGGGGCTCGAGAGGCAGTTCCCGGCGGGATCGATGGACGTGGTCATCCCCCGAATGAACATCGCGCGGGCCCTCATCCGTCTCGAACGTTACGACGAGGCGATCGAGCCCGCGCGGCGCGCCATCGAAGACGGCGCCCCGACCCTCGGCGACGACCACTACGTCATCGCCGTCGCGCGGACCACCCTCGGCAAGGCGCTGCTCGGCGTCGGACGACTCGACGAGGCCCGCGAGCCGCTCGAGCGCTCCCACCGCGACCTCCTCGCCGCCCTCGGCCCGGACAACCCGTTTACGAAGGACGCCGAGGCCGCTCTGGCCGACCTTGACGCGGCGGAACCGGACAACGACGACCCGTAACGCCCCCTGAATCACCTGCTTCCTTTAGGGGGCCGGCGGGCGGATTCCGTCTGAACGGTTGAGGGCCCGCGCCCCCGGCGCGGGCCGAGCCCGGACGGAGGACCCATGCCCGCTCGACCCGTGTTCGCCCTGTTCGCCCTGACCGCCGCCGCGGCGCCCGCGCTCGCGCAGCTCGCGCCCGGCGGGACGCTCGACCCCTCGATCCTCCCCGGCGGGGGGCAGATCCACTCGATCGATGTCGACGGCGAGCTGGCCGTCGTCGGCGTGACCTCCGGGCTCGCGGGCTCGGCCGTCGTCTTCGAGCACGGGCCGACCGGTTGGGTCGAGACCGCGGTCATCACTGACCCCTCCCCGCTGGTCGGCGCGGTCAGCTACACCTCGGGCTTCGGCTACTCGGTCGGGATCTCCGGGACCACGATCGTCATCGGTGACCTCCTCTACTCCGAAGGGCTCATCCCCGGCGGCAACCCGCCCTGCTGCGACGAGAAGTGGATCGGCGCCGTCTACACCTACGAACTGATCGCCGACTCGTGGCAGCAGACCGGCTTCTTCGTCCTCCCCGACAACGGGCACCGCGATAACAACCAGTTCGGTGAGTATGTTCAGATCTCCGGCGACACCATCTTCGCCTCACAGACCAACGCCTGGGGCGGCGACTTCCAGAGCTGGCACGGCGAGATCACGCGGATCGAGCGCTCCGGCGGGTCATGGTCGATGGCCGAGACCTTCTCCCTCCCGAGCTGGTACTACCAAGACATTTTCCAGGGCAGAGCGATGGACGGCGACACCTTCCTCGCCATCTCCGATCCGCTCCCCGACGATCTCTCCAGCGCGATCGCCGAGGTCAGCGTCTACGAACGCAGCGGCTCGTCGTGGACGCTCGCCGCCGTGCTTCCCGAGCCACCCGGACTGGAGATCGACGACGGGTTCGGGTACAGCGCCGACGTGGACGGCGACATCATCGTCGTCGGCGCGCGCTACACCGACGGGCGCGGCAACAAGCCCGATGCGGGCAAGGCATACGTCTACGGGCGAGACCCTCAAGGGAACTGGTATTTCGCGCAGGAGATCGAGGCGGGTGACGCCTCGGCGGGGGCACAGTTCGGGTTCAGCGTCGCGATCGACGGCGACACGATACTCGTCGGCGCCCGCGACGACGCAGATCTTCACCCCAACGGCGGTGCCGTCTACGAGTTCAAGCTGGCGGGCGGCAGCTTCATCGAGGTCGCCAAGCACGTCCCCGGCACGAATGCCGACGACGATCAGCTCGGTTCGAGCGTTGCGATCAGCGGCGCCGACGCGCTCATGTTCGCCGCGGGGGAGGACACGCTGGGAAGCGGCGCGGGCCGGGTCTACGCCTACGGGTGCGCCGGCGACACCGACGGCGACGGGCTGTGCGATGAGTGGGAGACCTTGGGCGTCCCCTACTGGGATTCGAGCGGCACGCTCCAACGCTACGTGCTCGACATCGACGGCGACGGCATCTCCGACGCCGACCCGATGCACAAGGACCTGTTCGTCGAGGTCGATTCCATGACCGGGCTCTCGTTCCCGCTCAACTCGAAGGACATGGTCGAGACGGCCTTCATCTTCGCGCCCGTTTCCAATCCGGACTCGATCGAGGGCATCGAACTGCACATCGAGATCGACCAGACGAACCTGCCCTTCGAGGACACCGTGACGACCAAGAGCGGCATCCCGAGCAACTTCGAGGGGTTCCGCTTCGGGTTCTTCGGCACGCTCGACGATCAGTCAAGCCCCGACTCGACGGCGCGGCTCAACGCCCGCGCCAAGGCCTTCCGCTACTGCGTTGTTGCCAACGACGGCGAGTACCTCGACGAGAACAACAACCCCGTCCCGATCGGTGGCATCGCCGAGCTGCCCGGCGACGATCTGGTCATTTACGCCGGCGGGACCGGCGAAGAAGACACCGCGGCGGTGTTCATGCACGAGCTGGGGCACACGCTCGGGCTCGGGCACGGCGGGGGCGACTCGATCAACGGCAAGCCCAACTACCCCTCGATCATGAACTACGTCTACGCCTACCGCGCCCCGTGGAACACCGACTTCTGGATCCTCGACTACTGCCGCGAGCAGCTCCCCACCCTCAACGAGGCGAGCCTCGACGAGACCACCCCGCCCGCCTCGGGATCGACCGGGCAGTACTTCGACACCTACATCCCGTTCGGAGGCACGATCGCCGACAACGCGCCGTGCTGGCCCGAGTCGCTCTGGGGCGAGCGGATCACCACGTACCTCTCGCTCAACCCGGAGATACACGCCGACTTCAACATCGACTGCGACTTCGAGGACTCGGGCGTTGTGCAGGATCTGACGAACCTGGTTGACGCGACGGTGAACGGCGCGCCCAACCCATCGCCCAACGATCCACTTCCCGGGCACAACGACTGGGCCAACCTGCGCCTCGCGGTCTCCGACGGCGGCGGCGCCTTCAAGGGGGCGCTCCCACGCTCGCCCGAGCCGAGCCTCGCCGTCCGCGACTTCATCCAGAACCTCCCGCCGCCCTCGGTTGCCTGCTCGCCCGCCGACGTCACCACCACTGGCGCCGGCGCCGGCGACCCGAGCTACGGCGTGCCCGACGGCGCCGTCACCGCCGCCGACCTCAACTACTTCGTCAATGCCTACATCGCCGCCGATCTCGCCGTCGCCGACGTCACGACGCAGGGCGCCGGACCCGGCGACCCGGGGTACGGCGTCCCCGACGGCATCGTCACCGCGGCCGACATCAACTACTTCGTCAACCTCTGGGTCGCCGGCTGCCCGTAGCTACTCGCTCAGCTCTTCCACGCCCGGGCACGTGCACATCAGGTTGCGGTCGCCGTACGGGTTGTCGATCCGCCCGACAGAGGGCCAGAACTTCGCGTCGCGCAGCCACGGCGCCGCCCACGCCGCCGCCTCGCGCGAGTACGCGTGATCCCACCCGTCGGCGCTCACCGCCCCGATCGTGTGCGGCGCGTGCTTCAGCGGGTTGTCGGCACGGTCCCACTCCCCGCGCTCGATCTTCTCGATCTCCCCGCGGATCGCCAGCAGCGCGGCGCAGTACCGGTCGAGCTCCGCCTTCGGCTCCGACTCGGTCGGCTCGACCATCAGCGTCCCCGGCACCGGGAAGCTCATCGTCGGCGCGTGGAACCCGTAGTCCATCAGCCGCTTCGC
>Ga0210110_1000625_pt1 | contig 11526 bp, 4 predicted proteins | sample China_Galinas_PW_2_FD_184865 | JGI IMG/M metagenome (GOLD analysis project Ga0210110, IMG submission 184865) | Wetland microbial communities from San Francisco Bay, California, USA, that impact long-term carbon sequestration - China_Galinas_PWB_D1... | ecosystem: Environmental > Aquatic > Marine... | reverse complement strand
GTTCATATCAGCAGGATTCTTTCACCATGAATGTGGATTCAGAGACCTTCCGCAGGGCCGCTATGGCCCACGGACTGTCCCGGTCCGAGCTGGATCCGGACCCCGTGTGCCAGTTTCAGAGCTGGTACGAGCAGGCCATCGCTCAGGGGATTCCGGAACCCAACGCCATGACGCTTGCGACGGTGGACGAGGCGGGGCAGCCCTGGTGCCGAACCGTGCTATTGAAGCTTTACGACGCGGCCGGATTTGTCTTCTTCACCAACTTCGAGAGCCGCAAGTCCAAACAGATCGAGGGGAATCCGCGGGTGGCCCTGTTGTTTCCCTGGGTGGCCCTGGCAAGACAGGTGCAGATTACGGGGACCGCAACCCGGATCTCCGCGGTCGAGTCGCTCAAATACTTCGTGACCAGGCCCAGAGGGAGCCAGATCGGCGCCTGGGCCTCACCCCAGAGCCAGGTGATCAAGACCCGTGCCCTCCTGGACGAGAAGGTGTCGGAGATGCAGCGGCGATTCGCCGACGGCAGGATCCCGCTGCCGGACTTCTGGGGCGGTTACCGGGTGGCGCCGACGGAGATCGAGTTCTGGCAGGGTCGCGAGAGCCGGCTCCACGACCGATTCCGATATCGGAAGGCGCAAAACGGTTGGGTCGTCGAGCGGTTGGCGCCTTGACTGACATCTCTTCACCCCGCGCCGTTCATGCCGAGAAGTATCCATAGGCTTTTCTGCTCCGTGTTCGCAATGCCGGTGGGTTGCGAGGGCAGGCCACCTGAGGTTCCGGTCACCGAGCTGAGGTTTCCGGCGTTCCTGCTTTACAGGCAGGTGGGCGGACAGTTGGTCTGAAGCTCCGAAGATCTGGCTCAGAAGGATTTTCCGCGGATCGCCGAGGCCTGGGGGGAAAATCGTCTCGTGTCGTATGCCCACGGCGGCGATCATGCCTTACATTTGTGTGCCATGGCGCGATATTTCATGCCCGAGCGACTGGCCAAGTCCGTCCCCGCGGCATAGCATCGTTGGGAGTCTGATCCCTGGGGCAAGGCCCAGGCCGTTTTCCCGGCCCGGGCGGTGGAGGAGGCGTGATGGGCGTTTCGGCGGGTGTGCGCGGCTGGGTGGCGGGCCTCGTCGGGCTCGGTCTGTGTTGGAGCCTAGCGGGGGCGGCGCAGAACCGGCTAGCGGTGTCGCTGTTCTCGCCCCAGGGCACGGTCAAGGAGGTGCGTCAGGCCGCGGTGCGCTTCGCCACCCCGATGGTCACCTTCGGTGACCCCCGCACCGAGGCCCCGTTCGTCATCGACTGCCCGGCCGCCGGTCGCGCCCGCTGGGCCGATCCGCGCAACTGGGTCTACGACTTCGAGCAGGACCTTCCCGCCGGGGTCCGATGCAGTTTCACCCTGGCGCCGGACGCGAAGGATCTCGCGGGGCGACCCCTTGCCGGGCAGTCGACCTTCACCTTCGATACCGGCGGCCCGGCGATCATCGGCTCCCTGCCCGAGGAGGGCAGCGAGACGGTGGACGAGGGACAGGTGTTTCTGGTCTCGCTCAACGGCGAGGTCGACCCTGCCACCATCCCCGCGCACGCCTGGTGCGAGGTGGACGGGCTCAACGAGCGTATAGGGGTGGAGCTGCTCGAGGGCGAGGCGCGCCGGCAGGTGCTCGACCAGCGCCGGCGCCTCGGCTACCAGTACTTCCGGGTGCTGTGGAAGCGCCTCGGGCTGGTTACCGAGCACCGGGTTCAGGACGAGCAGCTGCTCAAGCAGGCCGAGGACCGCCTGCTGGCGCTGCGATGCAGCCGTCCGCTGCCGCCCCAGACCGGTGTCTCGCTCGTGTGGGGCGAGGGCATAGCGGCACCGAGCGGGATTGCCACTACCGAGGTCCAGCGGCGGGCGTTCCGGACCCGTCCGGAGTTTACGGTGCGCATGCAGTGCGAGCGGGCCAACGCCAATCGTCCCTGCCTGCCGATGCGCCCGATCGATGTGGTGTTCAGCGCGCCGGTCCCCGCCGCGCTGGCGGCGGATGTCCGCCTCTTCGACGCCGCCGGCGGCAAGGGCTACGCCGCCACCCTCTCCGGCGCCTCGGTGCCCCTGGTCGAGCGGTTGAGCTTTGCCGGACCCTTCCCGGAGCACGCCAAGCTGCGTATCGAGCTGCCTGCCGGCCTGAAGGACGACGCTGGCCGCCTGCCCGCCAACGCGTCGCGCTTCCCGTTGGAGGTCGCGGTCGATGAGTATCCTCCGCTCGCCAAGTTCTCGGGCGATCTTGGGATCATCGAGTGGGGCGAGGGCGGGGTCCTGCCCGTGACCCTGCGCAACCTGGAGGACCCGGTCGCGGCGGCCCGTATCCCGGGAACCCAGCGGCGGGTGGATTCGGATGCCGAGATCACCCAGTGGATCCAGGCGGTGCACGACGGCATGGCACGCAACGGGGAGTGGACCGAGGACGGCAAGGACGCCGAGGGTCGGGACATCCACCGCTGGACGGAGCTGACCGGATCGGCGCCGGTGCTCGCGCAGAACGCGGACCTCGAGCACTTCGAGCTGCCCAAGCCCGCGGGCGGGGAGGCCTTCGAGGTGGTGGGCATTCCCATGCCCCGCCCCGGCTTCTACGTAGTCGAGCTGGCGAGCCCCCGCCTCGGGGCCGCGCTGCTCGGCGACGACCGGCCGCGCTATGTGGCGACCGCGGCCCTGGTCACCGACCTGGGGATTCACTTCAAGTGGGGTCGGGAGGAATCGCTGGTGTGGGTCACCCGGCTGAGCGACGGGGCACCCGTTGCCGATGCCCGGATCGCCATCAGCAGCTTCAAGGGTCACGAGTCCTACTGGCAGGGCAGCACCGACGCCCAGGGCCTGGCCCGGGTGCCGGCGGGCAAGCTGCCCGCGCGCGCCGATCTGTGCTGCGACCACCTGTTCGTCAGCGCGCGTGCCGGCGAGGATCTGAGCTTCGTCGACAGCGACTGGTCCCAGGGCATCAATCCGGACGACTTCCAGCTGCCCACGGTCTGGAACGCCGATCCCACCATCGCCCACACGGTGCTGGACCGCGCGCTCCTGCGCGCCGGCGAGACCGTCTCCATGAAGCACTACCTCCGCCGTCACACCCAGGCCGGCCTCTCGGTGCCCGAGCCGGCCCCGACCAAGCTGCGCATCGTCCACGCCGGCAGCGCCCAGGTCTTCGAGCAGCCGGTCTCTTTCGACAGCGGAGGAGTTGCCGAGAGCCGCTGGGAGATCCCCAAGGAGGCCAAGCTCGGCCTGTATCGGATCGAGCTCCAGTCGGCGGGCGGGGGCACCTGGTCCTCCGGGGAATTCCGGGTCGAGCAGTTCCGGCTGCCGACCATGAGCGCTTTGGTCCAGGGTCCGAAGGACGACCAGATCGCCCCGGCCCAGGTGCCCCTCGACCTGTACGTCGGCTATCTCAGTGGCGGCGGGGCCGGGGGCATGCCGGTCAAGCTGCGCACCCTGCTGCAGCCCCGTGCGGTCAGCTTCAAGGCATATCCGGACTACCGCTTCGGCGGCGAGGCGGTCAGCGCCGGACCGGCGGATGAGGAGGAGCCGGAGGACTGGCTGTCATTCGCCCGCTTCGTGGGCCGGCAGCGGGGAGAGGAGCAGCCCAGGCCCGCTCGTGAGCTGCCCCTGACGCTGGACGGGGCGGGCGCCGCGCGGGTCAGCGTGCCGGTGGACGGCCCCCTCACGCGGACGCAGGACCTGCTGGCGGAGCTGGAGTATCAGGACGCCAACGGGGAGCGGCTCACCGTGGCCGGGCGCATCCCGCTCTGGACGGCCGGGGTGCATCTGGGGATTCGCACCGACCGCGATGGCACCGCCCTGAGGTTCCGGGTCCTCGCGCTGGACCTGAAGGGACGCCCGTTGGTCGGCCGCGCAGTGCGTGCGGAGCTGTTCCAACGCGTCACCTACTCTTATCGCAAGCGCCTGGTCGGGGGCTTCTACTCCTACGAGCATCAGACCGAGAACCGGGCGCTGCCTGTGAGCTGCGAAGGGCAGACGGACGCCCAGGGCCTGCTGTTCTGCGATGTCCAGGCCGGGGTTGCCGGAGAGGTCCTGATCCAGGCGACCGCCAAGGACGAGGCGGGCCGGACCGCCCGGGCGGTGGACTCGACCTGGATCTACCAGGAGGACGAGGATGTCTGGTTCGCGGCGGGCGACACCGACCGCATGGACCTGATCCCCGAGCGTACCGAGTACCGCGGTGGCGAGACCGCCCGCTTTCAGGTGCGCATGCCTTTCAGGAGGGCGAGCGCTCTGGTCACCGTCGAGCGCGAGGGCGTGATCGACGCCTTCGTGACCGAGCTGAGCGGGCGCAACCCCGTGGTGGAAGTGCCCATCGGACAAACCTATTCGCCCAACGTCTACGTCTCGGTGCTGGCCTTGCGGGGGCGCATCGGCGGCTTCCAATCCTGGGCGGCGGACATGCTGCGCCGGTTCGGACTGCCCTGGCAGCTGGAGGGCGGTCGGCCCACCGCGCTGGTGGATCTCAGCAAGCCCGCCTACCGGATGGGCATGGCGCACATCCGGGTGGATTGGGCGCCCCATCGTCTGGCGGTGCAGGTGACCCCGGAGAGGGACAGCTACCGGGTGCGCGAGCACGCCAAGGTGAAGGTCAAGGTCGCCCGGGCCGACGGCGGGCCTCTGCCCGCGGGCACGGAGATCGCCTTCGCGGCGGTCGACGAGGCCCTGCTGGAGCTCAAGGCGAACGACAGCTGGAGGCTGTTGGAGGCCATGATGGACGAGCGTCCGATCGAGGTGTACTCGTCTACGGCCCAGATGCAGGTGGTGGGCAAGCGCCACTATGGGCGCAAGGCCGTGCCCCAGGGTGGCGGCGGAGGGCGCAAGACCGCTCGAGAGCTGTTCGACACGCTGCTGCTGTGGAAGGGCAGGGTGGCCGTCGATGCCATGGGCGAGGCCGAGCTGGATGTGCCGCTGAACGATGCCCTGACCCGCTTCCGCCTGGTGGCGGTGGCGAGCGCCGGCACCGGCCTGTTCGGCACGGGCCAGGCGAGCATTCGCAGCACCCAGGACCTGATGCTCCACTCGGGGCTGGCGCCGCTGGTGCGCGAGTCCGATCGCATCGAGTCGGTGTTCACGCTGCGCAATGCCTCCCAGCGCGCCATGAAGGTGGAGGTGGATGCCCGAGTCAGCCGCGCGGACGGCACCGCGCTTCTCCCCTTGGAGACGAAGCTCCTCAGCCTGGAGCCCGGCGGCGCCTCCGAGCTCCGGTGGGAGCTGACTACCCCGGTAGACGCCGGTGAGCTGCGCTGGGACGTCAGCGCGGCCGAGCAGGGCGGGGAGGCCAGCGACGAGCTCAAGGTCAGCCAGCAGGTGGTCCCGGTCTACCCGGTGCGCATCTACCAGGCGACCCTGACCCAGGTCGATCCGTCCTACCAGCTGGCCGTGCAGCGCCCCGCCGACGCGGTGCCCGGGCGTGGCGGTATCCGGGTCGGCCTGCGCGCGCGCCTCGGCGACGGCCTCGACGGCGTAGTCGAGTACATGCGCCGCTACCCCTGGATCTGCCTGGAGCAGCAGGTGTCCAGCGGTGTGGTGCTGGATCAGCGCAGCGTCCTGGATCGTCTCGAAGGCTATCTGGACCGCAACGGGCTGCTCAAGTACTTCGCGAGCCTGCCGCAGGGCAGCGACACCCTCACCAGCTACGTCCTGTCGGTCCTGCACGAGGCGGGCTGGACCATTCCGGATCAGGTACAGGGGCGCATGCTCGGGGCCCTGGAGCAGTTCGTGGACGGACGCATCGTGCTCGACAGTCCCCTGCCGACGGCGGATCTGGCCATCCGCAAGCTGGCCGCCATCGCCGCGCTGACCGCCTACGGCCGGGGCAACCTGTCGATGCTCGACAGCATCGACCTCCAGCCCGATCTCTGGCCCACTTCGGCGCTGCTCGACTGGGTCTACCTGCTCAAGCACCTGCCCGGGATTGAGGGGCAGCCGGCGCGCCTCGAGCACGCTTTGCAGGTGCTGCGGGCAAGGATCAACTTCCAGGGCAGCACCATGGGCTTCTCCACCGAGCGCAGCGACGCCCTCTGGTGGCTGATGATCTCCGCTGACGGGAATGCGACCCGGGCGGTGCTGGGACTGCTCGATGAGCCCCAATGGCGGGAAGACCTGCCGCGCCTGGTGACCGGGGCACTGGGGCGGATGCGAAACGGCCACTGGAGCACCACGCCGGCCAACGCCTGGGGGGTGCTCGCCATGCGCCGCTTCAGTGAGCAGTTCGAGCGGGTGCCGGTGTCGGGTGCCACCGAGGTCGGCCTAGGCGGCCAGGTGGAGCGTGCCGACTGGGCCGAGCGGGCCAAGACCTTCGATCTCGCCTGGCCCCAGCCCGAGGGATTGCCGGGGACCCTGGCGATCCACCACCAGGGGCAGGGCCGGCCCTGGGCGATGGTGCAGAGCCGTGCCGCGCTGCCGCTCAAGGCGCCCCTCTTCACGGGGTATACGATCAAGCGCGAGGTCGAGGCAATCGAGCAGCGCGAGCCGGGCCGATGGTCCAAGGGCGATGTCGCGCGGGTCACCCTGGACCTGGAGGCCCAGTCCGACATGACCTGGGTGGTCGTCGAAGACCCCATCCCCGCGGGCGCGACCATCCTGGGCTCCGGGCTGGGTCGGGACTCCAGCCTGCTGACCCGGGGCGAGGACGAGGAGGGCTACGCCTGGCCCGCCTACCAGGAGCGGCGCTTCGACAGCTACCGTGCCTACTACCAGTTCGTGCCCAAGGGGACCTGGAAGCTGCAGTACACCCTGCGATTGAACAGCGCAGGGGCGTTTCAGCAGCCTCCCACCCGGGTCGAGGCGATGTACGCGCCGGAGATGTTCGGCGAGCTGCCCAACGCCCCGGTAGTGGTCGAAGGGGCGCCGTGAGCCGAAGGGTATTTGCCGCAACATTCGCCGCCTGGCTGATCGCGGTGGCGCTCGGGTGGGGTTGGCTGAATGGCTACGACCAGGCCCTGCCCAGCATTGCCGAGGTGCGCACGGCCTGGCGACCCTCGGACGCCTGGCTGCTCGACCGCCGGGGCGAGCCGGTCCAGGCCTGGCGGGTCGACATGAGTGCCCGGCGTGAGCCCTGGCTGGGCCTCGACGGCCATTCCCCGGCCCTGGTGCGCGCCTTGATCAGTGCCGAGGACCGCCGTTTCCACTCCCACGCGGGCGTCGACTGGCGGGCCCTGGCCGCGGCAGCCTGGGATGCGCTGAGGGGGCGGCCCGTGCGGGGTGCGAGCACCCTGACCATGCAGCTGGTTTCGCACCTGGTCCCCGGGCTGCAGCGGGCGGGCGGGCGCCGCACCCCCTCCCAGAAGATCGCCCAGATCCGCGCCGCCCTTGTCCTGGAGCGGGCCTGGAGCAAGCGCGAGATCCTCGAGGCCTATCTCAATCTGACGGGGTTCCGCGGCGAGCTGCGGGGTGCGGCGGCCACCAGCTACGGGCTTTTCGGCAAGCACCCCAGCGGCCTGACCGACGCCGAGTCGGTCCTGCTCGCGGCCATCCTGCCATCGCCCAATGCCGATCCGCAACGTATCGGCCGCCGCGCCTGCCGCATCGCCCGCGCGCCGGCTGACGGTGCGCCCCCCGCGGGACCGGCGATCGGCTTGGGTCCCGGCGCGGCACGCTCGCCCCCTCTCCCCCCGGGACCGGACAGGGGTGAGGGGATGGATGATCCCCCGGGAGCCGACTGCGCCCTTCTCCAGTCCCTCGCGGCCGAGGTCCTGAAAGCTCCCCTGCGGGCGGCCGCGCGCCCCGACTGGGCACCCCAGCTCGCCGCACGTTTCCTGAGCGGGCCCGGCGAACGGGTCAGTACCACGCTGGATGCCCGAGTCCAGCGCTTTGCCGCGGAGACCTTGCGCCGTCAGCTTCTGGAGCTCGACGGGCGCAACGTGCGAGACGGCGCGGTCCTGGTGGTCGACAACGCGAGCGGGGACATCCTGGCCTACGTCGGCTCCGCCGGTGCCTCCTCCACCGCCCGCTGGGTGGACGGCGTGCAGGGGCTGCGTCAGGCGGGCTCCACCCTCAAGCCCTTCCTCTACTCGCTCGGCATAGAGCGTGGTCATATCACGGCCGCCTCGGTGTTGGACGACTCGCCGGTGAAGCTCGAGACCGGCAACGGGCTTTACACCCCACAGGACTACGATCGGGACTTCAAGGGCCTGGTCAGCGTGCGCCGGGCGCTCGCCTCGTCGCTCAACGTGCCTGCGGTGCGCACCCTGGTCCTGCTCGGCGTCGAGGCCTTCCGCGACCGGCTGCGCGACCTGGGCTATGACAGCCTGACCGAGGACGGGGCCTATTACGGCTATTCACTCGCCCTGGGCTCCGCCGAGGTGACCCTGGCCGCCCAGGCCAACGCCTACCGCACGCTGGCCAACGGGGGGGTGTGGTCCCCGCTGCGTCTGCGTCCCGACGAGCCGAAGCGCGAGGGCCGGCGAGTGATCGGCGCTCCGGCTGCCTGGATCGTCGCCGATATCCTCTCCGACCCGGCGGCCCGATCGACCACCTTCGGACTGGACAACCCGCTGCGCCCGCGCTTCTGGGCGGCGGTCAAGACCGGCACCAGCAAGGACATGCGCGACAACTGGTGCATCGGCTTCTCGCGTGACTATACCGTCGGCGTCTGGGTGGGCAATTTCGAGGGCGACTCGATGCAAGGCGTGTCGGGCATCAGCGGGGCGGCGCCGGCCTGGCTGGAGATCATGGATGCCCTGCACCCGGGCGAAGTAAACGGGCCTCCGCCGCCCGCGGGTGTCGTGCGATCCGCGCTGCGCTACGATCCGCCGATAGAGCCGCACCGCACGGAGTGGTTCATCGCCGGTACCGAGACCGGCGCGGTCAGGCTGGTGGAGGAGCGCGATGCCGCGCCGCGCATCGAGGCACCGGTCCAAGGGACCGTTGTCGCACTGGACCCCGACATCCCGGCCGACAACCAGCGCGTGATCTTCCGCGCCCGAGGCCCCGGCCGGGCCCAATGGGCCCTGGACTCTCGGCCTGCCGGGCCCGCCGCTCGACCTTACCCCTGGGCCCCGCATCCGGGTGTCCACACCCTGGCCCTGGTGGACAGCGCCCGTACCCTGGACGAGGTGCGCTTCGAGGTGCGCACGCCGGTGCGCTGAGACGGTCTCCTTGTGTGTGAGCACGAGCCGTCGTTTCCAACCCGGCGCGGATCGCGCGTGCCCAACGTGGAGCATTCCTGACCCAACCGGGCTAGCATTGACCCAGCGCGTCCCGTCACCGGCCGAAACACCAGGGGAGCAACCATGGCCTTTTCCTTCGGACGGGTCTCCAAGGCCCCGACCAATCCGCAGCCCGCCCCGGCCCGCCGAGAATTCGACGTGGCCGACCTGTACCACGGGCCCGCGGGGGATGTGGCGACGCCGGCCGCAGGGGCCGCCGGCCAGGATCTCGCCGAGAAGCTGCGCCAGGCCTACTTCTGGGTGGTCAACACCGCTATCATCAGCCCCTTCTACGACATCGAGCTGCACGACGGGCCGGCCCCCAGCTACACCCTGGGCGACTCCAAGGTCCGGCTCACCCTGCCCTCGGCCCAGAGCTACTCCAGCTTCTGCCTGCTGCCCCTGCTCAACCTGGTGGTGCGTGCCCGCTGTCTGCTGGTGGGCGGACCCGGCCGGGGCAAGACCGCCTCGGCCATCCTGATGGGGGTGCTGGCGGGCTACTCGCTCCGCGAGATCCGCCGGGCCATCCAGCACGGGCAGCCCCAGATGACCATCGCCGATCTGCTCGGCAACCCGTTGCCCGGCGACCTGGTGAGCGCCCAGAGCATGGACGAGGTGCGCATCGCCTGGCGCAAGTGGCTGGGCATGCGGGTGAAGATCATCGACGAGTACAACCGCATCCCCACGCGCACCCAGTCTGCGCTCCTCACGGTGCTGGCGGACAACTACGCCGAGATGTTGGACCAGGTCTACGAGTGTCCCGAAGCGGCCTGGTACCTCACCGCCAACGACGACGCCGGCGGCGGCACCTACCAGGTGATCGAGGCCCTGCGCGATCGGATCGACATCGTCGTCAAGGCCCTGCACTTCAACACCCGCTTCATGGGGGAGCTGCTGGAGCGGGTCGAGGCGGGGATACGCCCGGAGGAGCTGGTGCCCTCGGAGGTGGTCTTCACCGAGGCCGAGATCGACCAGATCAACCAGGCCATCCGCGGCGTCGGCCTGCCCAAGGAGGTTCGCCGGCGCATCGAGTTCTTCTGTGCCCAGTTCGAATTCTTCGAGCCGGCCTCGCGCCAGATCGAGTACATGACCAAGGACACGGTCAAGCTCTCCGGGGTGGACTTCCAGCAGGTGGCGGGCCAGGAGACCGGCAAGGACCGGCTCAAGGACCTGGGCGGCCAGACCCGCAACGGCGTGTCCGTGCGGGCCATGCTCACCCTGCTCAACTTCGTCAAGGCGCTGGCCTGGTTTCGGGGCAACTCTGAGGTGGAGCTGGAGGACGTGCGCCAGATGCTGCCCTTCGTGCTGCACGACAAGCTGGGACCCGACCACCAGTCCCCCTGGTTCGAGCAGCCCGGTCACCCGCCCCTGCGCACCGACCGGGTGAGCTGGATTCGGACCCTCTTCGACCTGGCCTGCGAGGAGTACCAGCGCCTGGACCTGGACCGCGACGACCCCGTCGCCAAGCTCCAGGCCGAATTCGCCGCCGGCCTGGACGGGCTGGACGAGCGCGAGACCCGCGCCCGGCTGGTGCGCATCGAGCGCCAGCTCTCCGAGTGGAGCAAGGGCCGCAAGCTCTACGGCCACATGTTCGACGACATCCTGTACCTGAAATACCTGCACCAGCGCTACACCAACTACCTGCACTGGCTGACCTGGAGGGGGGCGGGTGGCTAGTGCTGCTGCACGCGGCAGCACAAGGACCTTCGCTGCCCTGCTGGAGGACCGGCGCGAGTCCCTGAACGCCCGCTACCGGTTGGCCCGCGCCGGCCAGCCCAACCTGGAGCCGGAGCGGGTCTTCGAATTTCTTGCCGGCACCCTCTCCTTGATTGCCGGTCGGCTGCCGCCGGAGCAGGCCGGCCCCGTGATGGAGCGTCTGTTCGACGTGGCATTGCCACTGCTCGGACGCGATCTGCTCGGCCCCACCGCCCGCCGGCCCCATATCCAGGCCGGCTGGGACCGGCTGCTCCCTCTCTGGCCGGCCCTGCTCGCCGAGGCGCCCGAACGGCTCGCCCGAGCCTTCTCCAACGCCCTGCACGCGCTGGGCAGCCAGCCGAAGGCCCGGCCCGACGACTGGCTCAAGGCGATGGAGACCCTCGGCAGCCGGGCCGAAACGCCGGACGAGCTGCTCACCCTGGGCCAGGTGCTCGCCTGGCGCAGCGGTATGGCCCAATACCGGGAAGGCGCCCTGGCTGTGGCCGAAGCGCTCAGACCCGAGCTGGCCGGCGCGGCCCTGGGGGCCCCGGCGCCCTTGGACGCCGCTGCCCGAGACAGGCTGATCCAACGGCTGCGCGCCCATCCCTGGTCGGACCCGGCCCGGCCGGAAGCGTCGAGCGCCCCGCGATCGGTGCGCATCCTGACGAT
>Ga0210110_1000615_pt1 | contig 11604 bp, 14 predicted proteins | sample China_Galinas_PW_2_FD_184865 | JGI IMG/M metagenome (GOLD analysis project Ga0210110, IMG submission 184865) | Wetland microbial communities from San Francisco Bay, California, USA, that impact long-term carbon sequestration - China_Galinas_PWB_D1... | ecosystem: Environmental > Aquatic > Marine... | reverse complement strand
TAATAATCAGTCCATGGCAACCTCACGGTTGAAGGTTATTTTTCAGTCTTTTTCCAGGTAACGCCTTTATGAACTGGTTGCCTATATATGTTGCATTAGCCAGGCTTTTATAATTTTGTATCTATCATCAACACAACGAAAGGAGGTCAAATCAGGTCTTTCTTTTAATATTTTAATTGCGAATTTAGCGGCTTCGCTCTCGGTTCTTGATTCTTCAGGGAGCGATAACCATAAGCTTGTTATTTGAGATTTAGCTTCTGATTGTTTCATCCTTGCCCTCATTTTTGTACTTTTTGAAAAGATCCTGAATGGCTTCAACCAATAACTCGTTTTGACGTTCAGCGAGCTGGATAGCCAATATTTTGAAATTTTTAATTAGATTTTAGAGAAAACCCCTGAGGGCCACCCCTGCCCTCAGGGGCGTGTAAGGAGATCACATTATGGGTGTATAATGTTGATCAAAAAGATACAATGCCACAAAGTGATATGTCAAGATGTTTTTAACCGGAGAGAGAAGACCGGCTTTCGAGCAAAAGAAAACCCCTGGAAATGGCTTATGTTTCCAGGGGTTTAACAGAAGAGGAAAATAATACACGGGGATATAAATGGCATGTTGCATATCCTATTTATACTTGTAACTATCACAACGTGGCATGTCAAGTATTTTCTCATGCCAGACAAATTAAATAATGAGCCAACAGGATAGCTACCACGCCCATTTATTTATCAACACCTTTAAAAATATTGATCGTTTGTAATTTTTCCACAGCTCCAATATTACTATAAAAGAAGCATGGCCAATATTAATTTCATCAACTCTGGATATTAAGCGACAAGATTCCATCAACATTAACTTTATGTGCGTCCCCGGGTCCGTTACGAATATCGGTAAAGTTCCTGAAAATCTATCGGGTAAGCTGAAATGCTATCCATATGCCGAGTATTCCACCTGCACCGCTTCCGAGCAGCGAGGCCAGTGAAAATCCATCAGCGCCCAGCAAAACAGGCAAATACCCTCCTGCAACGGAGCCGATAGTCATTCCAATCATAATCATTGTTTTTCGTGACATATTTTTTTTGCCGGGACCATGGCCCATCCGGGCATTGATATTATTTCATGAAGCCATCTCAAAATAAAGATTTTGGTTCAGGATCAAGGCGGAGCCGAGTTTTAACCCGCAGGCATACTCAAGTATGTCGAGGACTTAAAACGAGGCACCAACGCCGAAATTGGGCCAAAAGATTATTTTGAGATAGCTTCATCTTGGATCGTTGAATACTCATAGATTTTCATCTGCCGGCTTAATGCAGTTCGGATCGTTATTTTTAACGGAGTTTACTAATTTGGATACCGGATAATATTTCATATCAGGTATTAAACCTTTTTGGAGAATAATCTCTAACTTTTTCGGGTCTTGTATTTCAACATTCAGCCATGTTTCATGGAACTTCGGATCAAGAATTACCGGCATACGATGGTGAATTTCACGAATGGTGTCACTTGCTGATGTGGTGATAATCGTGCAGGATTTATAAACAGATTCTTCACCACTTTCTTTATCCGTCCATGTTTCCCACAAACCGGCAAATGCAAAAGGTTCACCCGAAGGGACAGATACATAGTAAGGCTGCTTGTTTCCTTTCTTACCTTTCCATTCATAAAATCCATTTGCAGGAATCAAGCATCTTCGTTTTTTAAGGGCATTACGGAAAGCAGGTTTCTTTGAAATCGTTTCCGCCCGTGCATTAATCATTCCCGGGCCAATTGAAATATCCTTTGCCCAAAACGGCACAAGCCCCCAATGTAATTTTTCCAGTTTATTTTCATTATCTTGGCTTACAACGGCAAGTATTTCTTGTGTCGGTGCGACATTGTAGTTTGGGGTGACTTCAAATGATACCTTGTCGATATTGAATATCTGCTGAATCGCTTGAAATAAACTGTATTGAACGAATCTTCCACACATAGAGTTTATTTTTCCTTTAACGCGCCTTTTCGCTTTCTTTCTTTACGTGGTATGTCTGCTTGACCTGTCCATTAATGGATGACACCATTCGAATACCAACGACATATCATACCTTACCTCGCTAAAGATGGATATGAAACTCAAAAATAAAATATATGTTTGGATGTAAAGAGGTCTATTTCGACAAAAATGGTTTTCCACATAAAAACTAATTTAGAAAATAAATTTAAAATGTTAAGTACGTCCCACACTTCTCGGAAATGTTTTTCTTTGCTCAAAACCTCGACCCATGACATGGTGCAACACTCCAAGAGCATCTAATCTTGGCATAACCCGCAACTTTCATATTGAATATCGAGCGTTAAGCAATTTCCGGACGAACGACCCCTAATACACAAGTGCTGAATGATTCTTATGACCGGACCATTTGGGCAGATCATCGTTTATATCGATAACCCGCATACCATAGAAGATATGGCACGTTGGTTTGAATTTCACCGGGACTTTTGATTCACCCCCAAAATTAAAAAGTGATGGAAACGCAAGCCACATATTACGTCCTTCATCGGCAATGAGGGTGCCACACAAGGCACAGCTGACTTTGCAAGGAAGAATCCTCTCATGTTTATTGAGTTCACTGTTGTAAAAGTTTAAGTGATCGATGCCTTTTGTAATTCTGACGTCATGTTTGTGAAAAATCGCTGCCCATTGCATAGGGGCCCCGTGCAGTTTTTGGCATGCCAGACAATGACATATTTTTGCATCTACGGGATTCGAGCGGACTTCGTATTGTACTGCATTGCAGTAGCAGCTTGCACGGTATTTGGCTGTAAAATCAGCATCTGTGATCGACGCATAATTTGATCCGAATTCTTTTTTCATGATAATCAATCCTTGATTACGTTCAGGTCTATCGGGAGCAAAATGAAGATTTTTCTTGCTTATTTTAAAGTCAGCAAATATAGTGCGAAATTTCTGAATCAACCCAAACACTATGCGGACCTTTTTTCGCGTATATTGTGACCATTCTTTTATAGGCCTCTCTATTTTCACAAATACCCCGAAATTCGCTTCTGCTCCATCAGAAAAATAGAATCAAGAAAAAGTCTTGCCAATAAGAATTTTCCGTGAAGAGGCTTTTTTCTGATAGGTTGTTTTTGATATTATGAGATAATTATACTTTTTAGGTGACAGGAAAATGATCGAAAAACAAGAAATATTAGCCAATTCATTCGAAATTTCTCCGGTTCAAACCCAACTGACCGGATTCAATGATTACCAGGAATATTTAAGTTACAGCAAGTCTTTATTCAAACTAAAACCAAAGGAATACCAGGGGTTGTTCAACGTTTTGCTAAAATTGCAAAGTATAGGGCAAGATGCTGTTCAAACGATGCTGTTATTGAAAAGAAATACGGATGACGATGACGGTTATGAACTCATCAGATTCATGGTACACGTTGATGGTATGGATGTGGGAGATATTCAAACCATGTTATCTTCCTAAGCCCTATTAATCGTTAATCCCATTGCCGAGAAAAAATTCGTACTATAGAAAGGGTTATTAAATTGTTTAATTGGATCAAAAAAAGAACAACGCTTAAGTCATACGTAAAGCTACTGCCTTTATTTCTGAAAAAGAAATACGGAAAGCACAAACGATATTCAGAAGAAGAGATAAGGACATCCGTTCAACTGGGAGGTTTTGACAATTCATTTATCGAATACGCCTATGCAATGTTTATGTCGAGAAATGAGTTTGGGGGCTTAAAAATTAAGAATAAAGATCTTGAGGATTACGACATCTTGAGAAAGGAAATTGCAAAATCTTTTTTTAGTGGAAATATATCCTTTACCATTCATGATGTGTTAGCATCTGCACTCATTCCGAAAAAATGAATGGGAAGATTGAGAAAGGAAATTGCAAAATCTTTTTTTAGTGGAAATATATCCTTTACCATTCATGATGTGTTAGCATCTGCACTCATTCCGAAAAAATGAATGGGAAGATTTAAAAAAAAATAAAACGCCTCTCAGTCCAATATTTCTTTCACCCGTCCAACCTCACCGCTTTCCAACCGGACTTTAATGCCATGAGGATGCGTCGGTGATTTTGTCAGAATATCTTTCACGATACCTTCCGTTAATTTTTCGGATCGCTGGTCTTTTTTTAATACGATCCGGACATAAAGACCCGGAGATATTTTTACACGATTCGTATTGTTCATGGCTTTAATTTTATCACTGCCAAAATGTGGAATTCTGTCAGACGACTTAAAAAGTCAACACCCCCCTAAAACCACAAAACGCATGAAATCATAGACGTTTATTTCCCTTTAGCTCGAAGGGCCAGAAAAAGTCGGGCCGGTGAAAGGATCAAGCATACCACCCGCCCCGGTATACTCTCCCCGCATTCTCATGGTGGATGAAGACAATAGTTTCGTCACATTCTTACACTGGCATTCGGGGCATTGGGGCGGCGGATCACTGGAAAACAGCAAGAGTACTTCAAAGCAGTGAGAACAGTCTTTACACTCATATTCGTAAATTGGCATTAGCTCCTCCGCAAAATTTAACAGGTGATCAATCTTTTTAAAAATATGAAACGCTCAGCTTAAGTACAGGCAATTTTTATAACACTGTCCCTGAATTTAATCAATTGATAAATTTATGGACGCCCCCGAGTCCCCTTGACGAGCCCTGTTTTTTATCAATTCCCTGTAGAAATTAAAAACGTCGATGTTCGGGTTTTGCCAGTTCATGGGTTGACGTGCTTCCAGGTCCGAGCGGGGTTTGTTGACCACTACAGGGTTATTATGGGTCATACCTGTTTCAGTCCCGTAATAGATGATAACAGGTTGTTCGAGTTGAAATTGGACTGTGGCTGCCGTTTTGAGTTTTTCGATATCGTTTTGGCATTCAAATAAAAAGCGGTTCATGTCGTGATTGTCCAGAAAGTTTGCCAGAAAATAATCCCGGGGATATCCCGCAAAATGACGCTTCAAGGCGGATCGAAGGATCTCACTTTGTCCGGAATCCCGGCTGTGGGCAATGTGGATTTTCATGAGTTCCTGAAACCTGAAATCAAGAACCCCGTCCAGCTCCCCGTAATATTCTTTCTGAACGCTGTCTTGAGATGCCTTGAACAGCCATCGGATGAATTTATTTTTAATCTGTATGGTCTTCAAATGTTTAAATCGGATTCCTTCAAGCCAGGCTTCTCCCATAAGAACTGTCTGAGGAAATGCCGCTTTTATTTCTTTTCTGAAATGCTTCCAGAATGAATGTTTTGGGCCCATAACATGGTCGAGCCTGAAACCGTCAATACCTTTGGAAAGCCAGTATTTTGCAGCATTGATGATGTAGTTTCTTGTTTCAGGATAATCGAGGTTGAATTTTGGCAGCTCTTTAACATCCAAAAAACACAAATAATCATTCGGCCACTTGTTAAATGTAAACCAATTAAAGTATTTGCTGCTTTTATTGTTTCGCGCCTCGAGAAAAAACGGATGATGCTTCGAGCAGTGGTTTGGCACAAAATCGGCGATGATCCGTATACCGTTGTCGCTGGTTTTTTTGATGAGTTCTTCTAAATCTTCGAGCCCGCCGAAATTGGGCTCGACCTTCATAAAATCGGTGACGTGATACCCATGGTAGGCGCTGGTTTCGAAGAAAGGAGACAACCAGAGTGTGTTAATTCCCAGCTTTTTCAGGTAACCGAGTTTTTCAGTAATACTTTTAATATTTCCGCCCAGAAATTCGCTTTTATTCCAGTCCCCGGATTTGAGGCCCGCGAACCTGTCGATCATAATGTGATAAACGATCGCCTGTTTGAACCAATGGGCATTTGTCATTTCAGTTATTTTTCCAAATACCCGGGATCGCCTTTCACCCATCCCGGATAGAGCTGGATATCACCGATTTTAGCAGTAGAAAAGGTTTGTACGGAGGCGCCTGATAGATGGTGAGAGCAAATCAGGATTTACGGTCTTTGTAAGTCCGCAGGCAGGAAAATCTTTTGAGGTATTGGGCAAGAGACATTCCATCTCCCGGCCCTTTAACTTCGGCCCATTTTTCCCGGGAACTTTTGAACGTTGAACACAGGATACTTAAACGTTTTTAACAATTGACACTTTTAATTAAAGGGCGCACCGCAAATTCCACAATAGTTCATCGTAAGTTCTTATATCGCTTTTGCTGTCATTAGTCTGGATACATCTGTACTCAAATACGCTTCTACGATCTTTGCCCGATCTTCTTTCAGGCAAATATGCTGTGTATGAAAACTCTCTCCTATCGATACCGAAACGTCTATTACCATTATTTGTCAAGCCGACATTGCTCATAGGGCAATTCCTTGTCTCGTTTTTAATACAGAATCACTGTTGATATGCATTTGTCGATTACCATTAAGGTGGAAAACAGATGACTTATCAGGAAAAAGTTTTGTGCCACAGATACCATCCGCCTATTAAAATCAACAATGGTATCAGAACGTTTATAATTTCCATAGGTTATCCCCAACAATTTTAGGTTGTTTTAGTTCCACCTAAATTGGTAGTTATATCTGACACTCAACGGATGAAATTAGAAAGAAATTATAGATTATAAAATTTTCTGCAATTTCCCTGCCAAAATATCGCAACAAGACTCAATTAATTCTTGGCATATCTGTTAATATAGTGATTCTAATATGTTATACTATAAACCGCCCACAATGTTCGTCTATATTTTATTCATTGCAATATCCTTAAAATCCATCGTATCGTTCAAATTTTTGTACCCTCTTAAAGGCCATATGGTGTAGTTCCCTAATTTAATGGCAAAAGATTACCGTATTGCCGGTTCAAAATTTTGAACCCTATTGGGGACTAACCATATAACCCCTTAAATTGATAACGAAGAATTCCACATGACCCGGTTCAAATTTTTGAACTGCAACAGTGTTAGAACATAGAGGACGTTCGTGCAGAACATTCACAAAATTAAATTAATGTCCTCTAAATCTTGCTAGTCTTGGCATAACCTGTAATTCTAATATTGAACGATTGCGCGTCAAGCACTCTCATGCACGAACGTCCCCGAAGTCTCTGACTATCCTCAAATAAATCCCTTTACCGAATAAACTTATCATTCACTTTGCGTTATTATAACTTATCCGATAGATAACGCCAGCCCGATCATCGGAAACCAGGAGGGCGCCGTCAGGCATCACCAAGACATCCACAGGGCGACCCCAGGCACGGCTATTATTAAGCCATCCTTCGGCAAAAACCCCGTAGCTTATCGCTTGGTCTCCATGGAGGCGTACCAGACTGATGCGATAACCTATTGGAGTGGACCGGTTCCAGGAACCATGCTCAGCGATGAATATCTGATTTCGGTACAGTTCCGGAAACATTGTTCCTGTGTAGAAGCGCATCCCAAGTGCAGCAACATGCGGTCCCAACACCATGGCCGGAGGCACAAACTCTTTACAGCTTCGCTGGCTGCCAAATTTCGGGTCCGCAATGGTTCCTCCGTGGCAGTAAGGAAAACCGAAATGCAACCCTTTTTGTGGTGCGCGATTCAGCTCGTCGGGAGGAAGGTTGTCACCCAGCCAATCACGTCCGTTGTCCGTGAACCACAGCTCTCCGGTTTTCGGATGCCAGTCAAACCCCACGGTATTGCGAACGCCGTGAGCGAAGATCTCCAAGTTACGGCCATCAGGATTGAATCGCGTAATCGAGGCATATATCTGATTGCTTCCTTCGCAGACATTACACGGTGCCCCCACTGGTGCGTAGAGTTTATCATCCGGACCGAATCCTATGAATTTCCAACCATGGTGCGGATCTTTTGGAAAACTGTTATTAACAATCACTGGTTTAGGGGGATTTTTCAACCGCGACTCAATACTATCGTATCGCAACACACGGTTCACCTCGGCAACATAGAGGGAACCATTTCTGAAGGCCACACCGTTGGGCATGTTCAACCCTTCAGCAATGGTGATGACTTCATCAGCCCTGGTGTCGTGGTTTCGGTCAAGAACTGCGTAGACGTTACCTGCCAAGCGAGTGCCGACAAACAGAGTCCCGCTATCACCGAGAGCAAGTGAACGGGCATCTTCAACATTATTGGCATAGATGTTTATGGCGAAGCCGGTCGGCAAGGTGATATCGTCAAGATGCACCCCCTTCATATTCTTCGCCGAAGCACATGAAATTCCCCATATGATGGGCAGTAGAAGGATAAGGGCAATAAAAAGTCTGTGCTTGTTTTTTCCGATCATCCTTGCGTACTCCTTTATGGTTTTATCGGAAGGCAACGGTAGGAGAGGGTGTCAAATCTTGTATAGTGAATATATTTTACTCGACGAAACCCACCCCGTTGAAGCAGTTTCTCTCAGTGAATTTTTAAGGTTTTAACTTCAGCGTGAGACCCGTAATATCTATTATCTCCGCCTTATCGCCAACTGTTAGTGGAACATCACAAACAGCACTCCATAACTCTCCATTGACCATAACCTGGCCTTCGGTCTGGTTCCATCGTTTAATTTCGACAACTTTTCCAACCATACCTGTCACGCCGTATTTAGATTTTTTATTTTTGTCTTTAATAAACCAGATTAACGGAAGCACGACATGCTCAATAAGTTCAAAAGCAATAAAGGCGATTACGACTGCGATAATTACACTTTTCACTTAAGACTCCCTCAGTTAAAACTTTTGAGGTATTGGGCAAGAGGCATTTCATCTCCCGGATCATAAAATGCTTGCTGTATTTTATCTTTAATCTATGATCAAGATTTGACCCCAGTCACTTTCCCTTTATAAAATATTTCATGAAACACTCAGGCTATGTGCCGTCTTGAAATTTACATTTCCGTAAAAGTTCTTCCGGAGTAATAGTATAAAGTGCGTCCAGCATTGCAATCATGAAACTTCCCGGCGCAAACGCATTTTTTGCTGCAACTTCTCCGGCCAGCCCGAAAAAGGCCAGTGCCGTAGCCGTTGCACTGACAGGGTCCTCGTCGACCGAAAGGAACGCACCAATAGTTGCCGTAGCCGTGCAACCTGTTCCGGTTACATATCCCATGAGGGGATGACCGTTTGAGACCCGTATCACCTGTTTACCGTCTGTAATTAAGTCTGTGGGACCTGTAACTGCAATGACGGATTCGAGTTCGACAGCAAGAATTTTTGCGGATCTCTCAGCAGCCTCAACCGAATGAATCGAATCAACCCCCTTGGTTTTCGAATTGTCCTTTCGGAGTGATAAAATTTCTGATGCATTCCCGCGAATGACGCTGACGCGGGTTTCCTGGATAATTCTTTTTGCAGCTCTTGTCCTGAATGATGTTGCGCCGGACCCGACAGGATCGAGTATGATAGGTGTTTTCGATTCCGATGCTTTTTTCCCGGCTTTAATCATCGATGCTATCCACTCATCGGTAAGCGTTCCGATATTGAGAACCAGAGCTCCGGCAAAAGATACCATTTCTTCCACCTCATTTGAAGCATGGGCCATCACCGGTGATGCCCCCATCGATAATAGAGCATTTGCTGTGTAATTCATTACCACGTAATTGGTGATATTATGAATCAGCGGCCTTTTCTTTCTTATTGCTGTCAGATTCCGAGCAGCTTTTTCTGATAAACTTTTCATGTCTTACCTCAATCGTAACCCCCCCAAAATTGAAGATTAGAAACCCAAATGGCAACCTCGATTTTTTTCCTTAATTCTTAAACTCGTAACCCAGCAGAAAAATGAATTTCGTATCCTCTTCTGTTTCCGCAGATGCAGAAGGCTGATTATCCCAGTCAAAATTGTATTGCAATGTCGCGGTCAACCCTTTGTAAAGAGGAAACCGTAATCCCGTCCGCGTCTTTATAAACCAGCCATTAGCATCTTCAAGACTAATGAACCCGGTGTTTTCATGAAAAAACTGCACGAACTTATCGAAAAAATACTGATCATAATTGACGTTCCACTGACCGGCGGAGTAGTCGTTATCCTCAGCCAAATCAAAGTTTTCATCCACCATGGACAGCCCCGCTGATATGGAAAGATTCAGCAAGGGTGTTTCAAAAAACTGATATCCAGCCCCGGCACCAAGGGTGCTTCTAAGATTAAGATCCTTGAACTCATCATGTTCAGAGAGCGTGTCTGCATATAAATACCATTTTTCGTTCAAAAAATGACTGTAATTCCCATAAGCAAGCCAGTTCTGCGAAGTTGTTATACCATCGGCCTCCTCTTTTGTGAGCTCACCCCCAACCTTATATCGGTTCTTTTTCGTACGCGCCACAAACTCACCGTCAAGATAGTAGTTATCCGATTTCGTATTACCTCTCTCGCTGGTCACACTGGCATTTGCGCGGGCGGTTATTTTTACGGTCTTGGCAGGCTCGGGATTGATCGCTTTCACATCCGCCAGACTGAAAGTAGCAGGCGCTTCGAGCTTACCCGTATCCAACTTCATTTTTCCATCTTCAACAGCCTCTGTGTTTCCCTCAAGAGCAGTTTCATCCTTGAGCACAACTTTAACTGAGGCATCGGTCCTAACAGCAGCCACTTCCTTCCAGGTGATGATGATTTCCCCGGCATAGGTCGTTTTCAGGATTAGCTTATCTGCTTCCATCCTGATGACCTGGCCGGTGAGTTTATCCCCGTTTGTCAAACGGACCTCATCGGCTAAACCTTTCCCGGCTATAAGAAAGCTGACCATTACAATAATGAACAATAGGGCGATGTTTTGTTTCATTACAGACCTCATTTTATAAAAGTAATAAACCAAATCAATGTTATGCTTTTTTGCCAAAAGAGCAACCTAAAGCGAATCTATACCAATTGCATATATCGTAAAGTCCACCAAAAAGCAAAAGGGCAAATCCAATGAAATGAATCTGCCCATTCTGTTGTCATTTCCCAAAATGCCCCGATTCGTGACATAACTGACAAAAGAGCTTTTGAAGCTTTAGCAGTTTATTGACTCAAGTTAATATAAACCAACACTCTTGGTTAATTATTCTTCAGGCAGTTGCCAAAAAGAACCCATCCCTTTTAAGATTCCGATCAACTCCGTTAGATAATCCTGCATACGGGAAACGTAATCAGAATCTAACCGTTTTGTAAAGAAATTTACGGAAAAAAGTCCAGCCACATCAGATAACTTGTTGATCCCTTCTTCAGTACCAGTCTTAAAACCGCTCCAGTTGCGAATATGCTCTTCCGACCGGAAGAGATTCATGGTACTTCAGGCATATGGCAGGTCGTTGAACCAATTCTTAAAGGGAACAGATGTATATCCCATTATACCTTCCGGTTCGGCATTCTGGATTGCACCATCCTTCATTTTAACTGTTATGGACGAGCCGCAATCCAGACAGGGAGCATCAATCTGTATTGTTTTATCTGGAAAAAGCCAGCTGACCGCCAGCGATTCGAATCCTCATTGGGCGAACCACTTCTGTTGGCCATCGATAGTTATGCGATATTGGGTGGGAAGATTGCTGAACGGTGGAAACGAGCAAATGTAGTCGGTATTTGGGAACAACCAGCCGGGGAAACCGGGTGAATAAAGCTCATGCAAGGCTTTTCGCCCTTCCTCTAACGGCATATCCATTTCGGCTGCAATTTCTGTGTAGTGTGG
>Ga0210110_1000613_pt1 | contig 11665 bp, 6 predicted proteins | sample China_Galinas_PW_2_FD_184865 | JGI IMG/M metagenome (GOLD analysis project Ga0210110, IMG submission 184865) | Wetland microbial communities from San Francisco Bay, California, USA, that impact long-term carbon sequestration - China_Galinas_PWB_D1... | ecosystem: Environmental > Aquatic > Marine... | reverse complement strand
CCATCGATCTGGTTGAGGTTGCTCGCGAGCAAGCCGTTGCCGTTGCCGGAGAGGGTGTTGCCGTTGCTGAGCGCGAGCCCGTTGCCGCTGCCATCGATCTGGTTGGCGTTGCTCGCGAGCAAGCCGTTGCCGTTGCCGGAGAGAGTGTTGCCGTTGCTCAGGAGCAGGCCGTTGTCGTTGCCGGACAGACTGTTGTCATCGCTCGAGGTCAGCTTGTTCGCGTTGCCCGACAGCGAGTTGCTATCGCTCGAGATCAGCTGGTTGTCATTGCCGGAGAGGGTGTTGGCGTCGCTGAACGCGAGCCCGTTGCCGCTGCCATCGATCTGGTTGGCGTTGCTCAGAAGCAAGCCGTTGCCGTTGCCGGACACGGCGTTGGCGTTGCTGAACGCGAGCCCGTTGAGGTTGCCGGAGATGGCGTTGACGTTGCTGAACGCGAGCCCGTTGAGGTTGCCGGAGATGGCGTTGACGTTGCTGAACGCGAGCCCGTTCAGGCTGCCGGTTACCGCATTGAAATTGCTATTGTAGAAGCCGTTCAGGCTTCCGGTCACCACGTTGCCCACACTGGGGTCGAAAAAGTTCCCGTAACCGACGATCTTGTTGTCGTTACTACCGTTCAGCAGCGTGTTGCCGGTTCCTAGAATGTCGTTGTTGTCGCTGTCGATCACCGTGTTGTCGGCGCCAAAGATGTCGTTCTTGTCCGACGTGGCATCGACGTAGTTGGCGCGGCCGACGACAAAGTCGTAGGTGCCATAGGCTTTGTTGTCCTTGCCGAAGGCCTGGGACCCGAGCCCGTTCACGGTGTTGTTGTAGCCGACGGCTGCGGTGAAGCCCCCGCTGGCCGTGTTCCCGTAACCGAAAGCCAAGGCCTTGGTGCCACCGACGGAGTTGTTGACGCCGAAGGCGCTCGAGTAATTCCCGACGACGTCGCTGTTGTAGCCACCCGATGCACTCTTGTTGCCAGTGACGGTACTCTTGCTCCCAAAGGCGCTGGCATAGCTTCCAGAGGCCTGCGAGCCGTATCCGCACTCGGTGTTTTTGGTTGTGGCGAGACCCGCTCCACCCGCAATATCACCGTTGGAGTTGCCGTCGTAGCACAAGATGCTTCGAAAAGTCTGTCCAGGATTCAAGGGGTCATTCTCGATCTCGCTGAGTTCGACCGAGCCAGGGTTAAAGGCAACGCCATTGAGCGTCACGATATCGAAAGCATCTGGATTGGCCCCGGCCCCAAGTGCGGAGCCTGCGCTGGCTGCTAGAGCCGCGCTGATGGAGCTGGCGAGGACCTTTCTGCGGAAACTCTTCTTCATGTCGGCTTTCCTCTTGACTCTTCTTGGTCGATCAGGGCTTGAGCTGATGGACAAGTAGCTGTTTTTTCTCGGAAAAGCGGCGCAATTATTCCGGCATTGTACTCTGCACCGCTACGGCTCCACACTCTTATATGACCAGGTTGCGTGTTTTATACGCCCATCGCGGCAGGAATACAACCACCGCTGATCGTGGATTGGAACACCGATTCCGGGCTCCTGGCCGATGGCTAGGGAGCAAGTTTTAACCCATTGAATTAACAATGATTGTCACCCCTTCGCACGTGCCATGGCGACTCACTCGGGGCCTGCCAACGTCTCGCCATATACCAATATTACAAAATCGACTTCCTCTAGTCGACCGCATTCGCGCGACACCTGTTGTAGCAATACTACACCGGACCAAGGCCCTTGGCTACCGGCCGAGCGAACGAATGGGACTGGGCACCCAGCAGAAACCCACGAAACGCCAGGGCGACAGGCGACAGCCGCTTGCCCCGGCGATGCACCACGTACCAGTGGCGCAGGATCGGGAAGTCCTCGACTGCGAGAATGGCCAGCCGCCCGGTCTCCAGCTCCAGCTCCAGAGTATGGACCGAGACTATGCCCAGGCCCAGTCCCGCCTCGACCGCTTGCTTGATCGCCTCGTTGGAGGTCATCTCCATGCCGGCCTTGAGCCGGACACCTCGCGCGGTGAAGAAGCGCTCCATGGCGATTCGGGTGCCGGAGTCCATCTCCCGTACCACGAAGGTCTCGTCTTGTATGCGTGACAGAGGGATGGGCTCGGGAGGGTCGGCCAGGGGATGCCCGGGCGGTGCGATCACCACCAGGGGGTTCTCCATGAAGGCCTCGGCCAGCAGGTCCAGGCCCTCGGGCGGCTTGCCCATGATCACGAGGTCGGTGTCATTGTCCGACAGGCGCTGCAGCAGGGTCTTGCGGTTGGTCACCTCCAAGGCGAAGCTGGTGCCCTCATACTCCCGCGCAAAGGCGGCCAACAGCCGCGTGGCGAAGTAATTTGCGGTGGTCGCCACAGAGATGCGCAGATGCCCCCGCTGTACCCCCTTGAGCGCCGCCATCACCTCTTCGGCCTCGCGTAGCTGGCGATTGACGCTCTGGCTGTAATGGAACATCTCCTGTCCGGCCTCGGTGAGATGGATCCGCTTGCCCAGCTTCTCGAAAAGGGGTAGTCCGATCGCCTCCTCGAGCTGGCGAATCTGCATGGAGACCGCCGGCTGGCTCAGGTGCAGCTCCTGGGCAGCACGGGTGAAGCTCAGATGCCTGGCGACCGACTCGAAGAGGGTGAGCTGCCTGAGGGTGACGTGCACGTGGCTCGGACCCGGATCAGGAATGGACTGGGCGTCCTGGAGGCGCCAGCAACATAAGCAATTTTCTATTCCTAATCGAATTAACGGGCTGTCGTCATTATACATGGTCCGCACGCCGGACTCCGAGCCCCCACCCTCGTGCATACCCCACAATTCCGTCGGCTTTCGGGGCTCAGGCTCTACTTGACTGGTGCCGAGCTTCCGACCACCATGAGGAGCAGCACCCATGCGGCAGCTCGCGCAGCCGTCCACCCGCCCCGTGCCTTCGAATCCTTCCCGCACGATGCCGACAAGCTGTTCCGCGGTTGGCGCGACAAGCTTGGCGTCGTGGCGGCCGCGAGGTAATCGCGACCCCTTTCTTGCGCTCGGGACGAATCCCAAGGCTCATACGGGGGGATACGACGTCGCCGGTCGGCAGGCCCGCGTGCATCGGCGAGCCGGGGAGCAGGATTGGACCGAGCATGGCGCTCTGCCGTGCGTCTCTGGCCCCCGGGTGGACCGGACGTTGCGGAAGTCTCGCATCCAATCATAAATAATCGTTTATTGTACTGATCATAGATACTGACTTTTCATTATCGATTGAGCCTCTATACTTTAGCTCCTTAATCCTGATCGAGGCGATCAGGTGTCAATCCAGCTTTACCGAGGTGGCAAGGGGAGCGCTATAGCGCTCCCCTTCGGAGCACCCTCACCCGATCGGGAGGAATACGAATGGCAAAGACATACAACGCCGGCGTCAAAGAGTATCGCGAGACCTATTGGATGCCCGACTACACACCCAGCGACACCGACATCCTGGCGTGCTTCAAGATCACCCCGCAGCCGGGCGTGCCCCGCGAAGAGGCGGCCGCCGCCGTTGCCGCCGAGTCGTCCACCGGCACCTGGACCACCGTGTGGACCGACCTGCTGACCGACCTCGACCATTACAAGGGCCGCGCCTACGCCATCGAGGACGTGCCGGGCGACGATACCTGCTTCTACGCCTTCATCGCCTACCCGATCGACCTGTTCGAAGAGGGCTCGGTGGTCAATGTGTTCACCTCGCTGGTGGGCAACGTGTTCGGCTTCAAGGCCATCCGCGCCCTGCGCCTGGAGGACGTGCGCTTCCCGATCGCCTACGTCATGACCTGCAACGGCCCACCGAACGGCATCCAGGTCGAGCGCGACAAGATGAACAAGTACGGCCGTCCGCTGCTCGGCTGCACCATCAAGCCGAAGCTGGGCCTGTCGGCCAAGAACTACGGCCGTGCCTGCTACGAGGGCCTGCGCGGCGGTCTGGACTTCACCAAGGACGACGAGAACGTCAACTCCCAGCCGTTCATGCGCTGGAATCACCGCTTCGACTTCGTCATGGAGGCCATTCACAAGGCCGAGGCCGAGACCGGCGAGCGCAAAGGCCACTACCTGAACTGCACCGCGCCGACCCCGGAAGAGATGTACAAGCGCGCCGAGTACGCCAAGTCCCTGGGCGCCCCCATCATCATGCACGACTACATCACCGGCGGCTTCTGCGCCAACACCGGCCTGGCCCAGTGGTGTAGGGATAACGGCCTGCTGCTGCACATCCATCGCGCCATGCACGCCGTGCTCGACCGCAACCCGCACCACGGCATCCACTTCCGCGTGCTGACCAAGATCCTGCGCCTGTCCGGCGGCGACCACCTGCACACCGGCACCGTGGTGGGCAAGCTCGAAGGCGACCGTGAGGCCACCCTGGGCTGGATCGACCTGCTGCGCGAGCCCTACGTGAAGGAAGACCGCAGCCGCGGCATCTTCTTCGACCAGGACTGGGGCTCCATGCCCGGCGCCTTCGCGGTCGCCTCCGGCGGTATCCACGTCTGGCACATGCCGGCCCTGGTCACCATCTTCGGCGACGACTCGGTGCTGCAGTTCGGTGGCGGTACTATCGGACATCCCTGGGGCAACGCCGCTGGTGCCGCGGCCAACCGCGTGGCGGTCGAGGCCTGCGTGGAAGACCGCAACAAGAACGGTGCGGAAGGCCTCGAGAAACGCGGCAACGACGTGCTGCGTCAGGCGGCCAAGTCCAGCCCCGAGCTGGCCGCGGCCATGGAGACCTGGAAAGAGATCAAGTTCGAGTTCGACACCGTCGACAAGCTCGACGTGTCCCATAAGTAAGACTTCGGTTAACCGCAGAGGCGCAGAGGACGCGGAGAATGGTATTTCGGGTTTTCGCGCTCCTCTAGCCTCGGCGTTTAGCCACAAACCATTTGTTCTCTTCCATCGATAAATTGCGCCGCTGGGATCTTATCAAAGAACCTCTGCGTTCTCTGCGTCTCTGCGGCTCAAAAAGAGGTAAACATCAATGAGCGAAATGCAGGACTACCACTCCAGCCTGGCGGACGTCACCAGCCGCAAGTTCGAGACCTTCTCCTATCTGCCGGAGCTGACCCAAGAGCAGATCCGCGCCCAGGTGAGGTACATCGTCGCCAAAGGCTGGAACCCGGCCATCGAGCACACCGAGCCGCAGAACGCGACCAGCCACTACTGGTATATGTGGAAGCTCCCCATGTTCGGCGAGACCGACGTGGACCGCATCCTGGGCGAGGCCGAGGCCTGCCATAAGGCCCACCCGAAGAACCACGTACGTCTGATCGGCTTCGACAACTATGCCCAATCCAAGGGCGCGGAGATGGTGATTTTCCGCGGCAAGCCTGTTTAAGTCACGAACGGCTTGACCATGACGAGGCCCCCGTTCCGCCTGGCGGGGCGGGGGCCTCTTCTTGCCGCGAAGTGTGAAGCTAGAAGTGTGAAGTGTGAAATCACACAAGCCTGCGCCGCAGGCGCGCACCTCACTTCAAACTTCAAACTTCAAACTTCGCACTTCAAACTTCTCAATTTCGCGGAGTCCCACATGAGCGATGAAATTCGAGATCAGTACCTCATTCAGCAAGAGCCTTACTACCGATCCGTCGGCGGCGAAATTGAGATGTACGAGGCGGCCTACGCGGCCCGCATGCCGGTGATGCTCAAGGGCCCCACCGGCTGCGGCAAGTCGCGCTTCGTGGAGTACATGGCCTGGAAGCTGGGCAAGCCCCTGATCACCGTGGCCTGCAACGAGGACATGACCGCCTCGGACCTGGTCGGGCGCTTCCTGCTCGACATCAACGGCACCCAATGGCAAGACGGCCCTCTGACGGTGGCCACGCGCATGGGCGCCATCTGCTACCTGGACGAGGTGGTCGAGGCCCGCCAGGACACCACCGTCGTGATCCACCCGCTCACCGACCACCGACGCGTGCTACCCCTGGAGAAGAAGGGCGAGCTGGTGCAGGCACACCCGGACTTCCAGATCGTGATCTCCTACAACCCCGGCTACCAGTCGCTGATGAAGGACCTCAAGCAGTCCACCAAGCAGCGGTTCGGGGGGCTGGACTTCGCCTACCCGGACGCAGAGGTGGAGACCGAGATCGTGGCGCATGAAGGCGGCGTCGACCCCAACCTTGCCGAGAAGCTGGTGCAGGTCGCGCACCGCTCGCGCAACCTCAAGGGCCACGGCCTGGACGAGGGCATGTCCACCCGCCTGCTGGTCTACGCCGCACAGCTGATCGGCAAAGGCATAGACCCCCAAGCCGCCTGCCAGATGGCCCTGGTCACCCCGCTGACCGACGATCCGGATATGCGGGATACCCTGGGCGCGGCGGTGGGGACGTTCTTTTAGCGGCCAGCGGCCAGCTACCAGCGGCCAGCGGCCAGCGGCCAGCGGCCAGCGGCCAGCGGCCAGCGGCCAGCTACCAGCGGCCAGCTACCAGCGACGCAACGATGAGGCGATGATGGATTACCGGCGATTAAGCGTCTGGGAGAAAGCCCATGAGCTTACTCTCATGGTATACAGGGCAACTGCTGCCTTCCCAGACGCGGAGCGGTTCGGGCTAACTTCCCAGCTTCGGCGAGCTGCTGTCTCCATACCTTCCAACATTGCTGAAGGCGCGGGTCGAGGCAGCGATAAGGACTGGGCGCGTTTTATCGGGATCGCCCTGGGCTCCACCAACGAGCTGGAATACCAACTTCTGCTGTGCCGTGACTTGGGATACCTGGACAAGGTGCCATACCGGGAGCTGCTCGACCTTTGTCAGGAAGTCCGTCGAATGCTCACCGGTTTCCGCCACACTCTGGACGCTTCGACCAATTAGCTAGCGGCCTGCCGCTGGAAGCTGGCTGCTGGCCGCTGGGAGCTAACCACCGATGACCATCGATTTCAGCGAATACGTCTCCTGTCTCAAGACCGATCCGGAGCACGAGCATCGGCAGGCACTGGAATCCGCCTACCACGAGGCGGCGCGGATCATGTCCCCTCAGGGACTGGACCACTACCTCACGGGCATGAAGGCGATGTGCGCCCTGAATAAGGGGGAGGACCTGATCCTGACCTACGTCCAAGAGATGCCGGGGGTGGCCAAGGAGGTGGGCGAGGACGTCATCCCAGAGGTGGTCGGCGCCCTGATGAAGCTTGCCTCGCACACCTCGGGCACCGTGATCACCCTGGTGATGGCCAACATGCCCCTGGCCGCCCAGCGCCTGGGCGACGCCGACGTGCTGCGCGGCTACCTCAGCCTGCTGCATCAGCTGGCCGGCAAGGCACCGCGCGGGCTGCGCCCGATGATGGAGAACATGGATGAGCTGCTCTCCAAGCTCACCCTGGGCGGGCTGCGCCGCTGGGCGCTGTGGGGCGCCCAGGCCCATGCGCGGGACCTGGACGGGCAGATGGCCTATTTCGGCCTGAAGACCGACTCGGCCCGGGCCGTGCTGCAGAAGGAGCGGCGAGGCACTCTGTTCGTCGACAACCAGCGCAAGCTCAACTTCTACCTGCGCGCCCTGTGGGCCCGCGCCTTCTTCATGCGCCCGACCTCGGGCGACTACGAGAGCCGCCAGGGGCTCAAACCCTTCATCGACGACTTCCAGATCCACCTGCCGGACGCCTTCGACAGCTTCCGCGGCATCAAGGGCATCGAGGTCTATCGCGCCGCCGCCGCCCACTGTGCCGCTCACATGGTGTATACGCACCAGCCCATCAGCGCCGAGCAGCTCAGCCCCGCGCAGATGAAGCTCATCGAGCTGTTCGAGGACGCGCGCATCGAATACCTGGCCATCCGGGACTTCCCGGGCTTGAAGAAGCTGTGGCTGAGCTTCTTCACCTCCCCCCTGACGCCGAGCGACGAGGCCAGCGAGCTGCATCCGATGATGGACCTGATGATGCGCACCGCCCAGGCCCTTCTGGACGAGGGCTACCGAGACGAGGATCCGCTGATCAACGATTCCGCAACCGCCTTCCGCGCGGCACTGACCCAGCGTCCCGAAGACAACCAGATCAGCTGGGACGCGGGTGTGACCTTCTACAACGCCCTGATCCACCGAGTGGCCCTGCCCAACCTGCGTGTCCTGGAGAGCTGGCCGTTGCCTTACCGGGACGACAACCGCTACGTCTGGGCGTTCAGCGAGAACCTCTTCCTGGAGCGCGGGATAGACTACCTGCCCGCCCGCCACCAGCAGGTGCGCCGAACCGTCTCGGCCATCGAGATGGCCAACGAGGTGGACTGCGAGTTCGCAGGAGACGACGCCCAGGAGATCTGGACCTGCGCGACCGAATTCTTCCCTTACGAAGATATGGGCGTCAGCTACAACGAGATGTGGGGCAAGGAGCCGGTGTCCGAGCCCCATCACTACGACGAGTGGGACTACCACGTACAGCTCGCCCGGCCGGAATGGGCCACGGTGATCGAGCGCCGCCAGCCCAAGGGCGATCCCGAGCGGATGGACGAAATCCTCACCAAGCACAAGCCGATCGCATCGCGCATCCGCCACCTCATCGACGCCCTGCAGCCCCAGGGAATCGTGCGTCGGCGTGGCTACGAGGAGGGCGAGGAGCTGGACCTGAACGCGGCCGTGCGGGCCATGATCGACATCCGCCGGGGCATCATGCCGGACCCGCGCATCAACATCCGCATCACCCGCCACATAAGGGACCTGTCCATCGTGGTGTTGATGGATCTGTCGGAATCCACGAATGAGAAAGTGGGCGTCTCCGAGGGCGAGCCGGGCTACGACGAGGCGCCCAGCGTGCTGGATTTGACCCGCGAGTCCACCGGCCTGCTCGCCTGGGCCATCGACTCCATCGGCGACAACTTCGCCGTGCACGGCTTCGCCTCCGACGGCCGCCACGACGTGCAGTACTACCGCTTCAAGGACTTCCAGCAGCCCTACGACGACGAGGCCAAGTCACGCCTGGCCGGCATGCAAGGCGGCCTGTCCACTCGCATGGGCGCGGCGCTGCGCCACGCCGGCTGGCACCTCAGCCAGCAGCCCGCCCAGAAGCGCCTGGTCCTGCTGGTCACAGACGGCGAGCCGGCTGACATCGACGAGCGCGACCCCCAGTACCTGCGCCACGACACCAAGAAGGCGGTGGAGGACCTGGCGTCCAAGGGGATCTACACCTACTGCCTGACCCTTGACCCGCAGGCCGATCGCTACGTCGCTCGTATCTTCGGCGAGAACAACTACTCGATCGTGGATCACGTGGAGCGGCTGCCTGAGCGGTTGCCGGCAGTGTTCGCCGCGCTGACAGGATAAAAGACAGGCGAACCGCCAAGGTCGCCAAGGAAAGACGAAGAGAAGGCTGAACCGCAGAGGGCGCAGAATTCACGCAGGGATAGGCCGTCTACATCTCGTTCCCACGGTCCCCCGTGGGAACGCATACCGGAGCTCCAACCGGTACCCTACTCCGCAAGCGATCGCCAACCCCGCCCCGGACGGACCCACTCCATGGACAGAGGCCGCCAACACTTCGCCGCGCCCGACCAACCCCATCTCCTCACCTGCACGGTGCTGCAATGGTTACCCTAGAAACCGCAGTTGACCGCTTCGAGTGCCTAGCAAGTGATTGTTTTGCTGATGGGTATTGAGAAATCTAGGACTCACCCGCGAGGTGAGGGGCGCTACGACCACCAGGGCACGCACGGCGCGGCGCCTGGCGGCGTTACAACTCGTTGGAATAGTGTGACTATTCCGCCTCGTGTTCGAGTAGTTGCGTCGATTCACTGGATCGACAGGTCTACTCTCACCTTGCCAGGCACCACGCCGCACGCACCCTGGCGGCCGTCCAACTGCGGTTTCTAGGGTTACCCGTCTCACCCGTCCCGAGACATGCTGCTCTATTTATTCTGCTTGACCCTTGACCAAGGATTTCAGACGCCCTCCTTTTCATTCGTGCCCGATGAGCCCGCATAATCCGCATAAGACTCTCGCAGCTCGGCGAGCTGTTTTCTCACATCGTCAGCCACTTCCAGAATTTCCGTTGGAGCGCGGACATCTTCTCCATTCTCCAGTCGCAGCGCCACTATCAATGGATCGAGCTGCTGACTCTTTTCCGCTTCAGACTCCAAGATTTCAAGGAGCAATTTGGCGGGCACAGGGAACACCGCCAAACCCAATGTACCAAGCTGGAACACCCTCAGAACTAGCGCGTCTTTTCCCGGAAATTGGTGATACCACTTGCGGTAAAGGCCACGTGCAACATCAAAACCTGCTGCCCACTGCACTCCGAGAATGCCTTCGACGACTGATCTCTGTAGCACACCGGTGTTTTCGCCAGCAAATCGATCAACAATATCCGAGAAGCTCGAAACCGCATCATCGACGCGACCTTCCTCGAGAAACACGGAACCACATTTCGACAACGCTTGAGCAACCACTTCTCTCAATGCTACCTCACGACTTTCACCGAAGCGGATAAGGATTTGCTCGAAATTTGCAACCGCATCTTCGCGCCGCCCCATTCTTAACAAGGCAAGACCTCGGTTCAAGAGAGCCTGCGAGATTGGTCCGTCAAGCGATTCTTTTCGCATCTCTGCAAATCGCTCGAGCGCTTCCGAATAGGTGGAAAACTCCTCTTCTAGCTTGCCGAGATCGCCCTGAACGAGGCCGCAGTTAACATATGCATTTGCAACTTCGACCTGAACCCCGTCCAGTTCAGTGTCGCCGAAACGGTCGACAACTTCACGGAAACTCGCTAATGCGCCCTCGCGACGATCTAAAGCTCTCAAGAGTCGGCCACGCGTATTAAGTAAATGCGCGAGCACGTGCGCAACCATCTTTATCTGCTGCGGACCATTTGTCTCACGAAGCAAGGAAAAAGCGTCCTCGCAGTTTGAAACAGCATTTTCGAACTGGCCTTGGGTTTCGAATACCGCGGCACGTAGGCCACAGCCAATCGCAAGGGACAGCCGAATGACTGGATCGTCTACACCTCTAAATCGGTCTAGAATCTCCTTCACATACTGCAAAACAGACGGATATTCGAACTGGTTCATCGCCTTAAACGCCAGCAACAAGCGAGCCTGCACCCACTGAACAGCTTGCCCCTTGCCACCCAGCGCACTTTCAAAGTCATCGAAAGACATAACCCCTATGAGTGTCGCCGGAGCGTCGTCGTCAGTCGTCATCGCAAGCCGGAGCCCGTGTCTGATCGCGGGGGCATCACGACATTCCTTAATCAGAGAAGCCACCGCGGACTGGAGATCGGCTCCCGTATAAAACGCCGCCATGAACCTCACCAATCCCTGAACGACCGCCGCCTCGTTACGCTCTCGCCTGAGCTTGTAATAGATGCTATAGAGCCGTTCTACAGCTGCGTAGTGTTTATGCTTGGCGCCATTTTGATCGACCGTAACTGCCCCGCGGCTGACCAATCGGCCGAGCAACGAAGAGGTAGCACGGATTTCGATACGCGCCCGCTGCGCCACTTCCCGGGCCGTGGATGGCTGCCACAGATCGATCAAGGCCAAGTAGACTCGGCGCTCCTTCGGTGCGAGGGCGTCGAGGTGGCCACGGAAGTACTCGGTGTGGTCGTCGATCAGCGTGACCAGCTCCTCCATCAATTGGCGCATGGAATGGTGGCGGGAGAAGCCCGCGATAAAGATCAGTAGGCGGGGGCTCCCGCCCGTGAGGATTTGCAACGGCCTAGTCTCTCTCGCACCAATCGCGTCGCCTGTCACTGCTCCCCAAAGGCGTCGACATTCGTCACAG
>Ga0210110_1000608_pt1 | contig 11694 bp, 10 predicted proteins | sample China_Galinas_PW_2_FD_184865 | JGI IMG/M metagenome (GOLD analysis project Ga0210110, IMG submission 184865) | Wetland microbial communities from San Francisco Bay, California, USA, that impact long-term carbon sequestration - China_Galinas_PWB_D1... | ecosystem: Environmental > Aquatic > Marine... | reverse complement strand
CGTGTTTAAACACGGAACATTTCCACCTATCACGCAGCGGAGACAAGACGCCGAAGTGCCGATTCGTAGAGGGTGGTGCTATGAAAACAGAAACAAAACAATGGCTTGTCGGCGCTCCCGCGCTCAGAGCGGCCTCCAGACTGGGATCTCTGCCCCGGAGAAAAGCGGAAACTTTCCACCTAGCACTCCTGACGTTCCCTGGAAGTTCTGTATAAGTAGGCGGATGAAACCAAGGACGAACGTCATGGAAATGCATGACAAGCGTTCTTCCTTTCTGGAGAGCGTCCGGCCCGCTATTCGGGTCCGAGGCTACAGGTATGCGACGGAGCCGGCGTATCTGGCGCTGATCGCGCCCTTGCAGAGACATGCGGTGCGAAGCCCTCTGGGTGCGACACTCAGGCTGAAGCCCGGGGCGGTGCCTGAGCAGGCGGCTTCGAGGGACACGGGAACGCCCAAGCGGGACCCGCCCGACGACGAATAGCCGCTGGCTGGCGCGTGCGCAGAAAGGTGGCGATCCGCTGTCTGTCCCCATGATCCTCCGTCATCCGTAGGTGGACGGGGTGATCATGGCTCGCTGGGGGCGGGAATGCAAGGGCGACTCCCCCTCCCGGCCTCCCCCGCGGGCGGGGGAGGAGCGAAGTCGGCGGGTTCGGAGGGGCGGCGAGAGAGCGGGTTTCTGTGGGCTATGCGCCCGCAAAGCGAATGGCAAGAATTGCTGCTGCCCACGGCCCGGAGCCGATTCCCTTGCAGACCGCCGCCATGGATCAGGTGAGCACGGTCATGGGCTCGGATGAGAACGTGGTCGAGGGGCTACAGGGGATCTGCAGCAAGAATCGGCCGTGCCTAATCGGCGTGCCCAACACGTGGCTGGCAGAGACCAGCCCTTTCAAGGTGCTCATATAACTTATTGATATATAAAGAGTAATGTTACAAAGAACCACATTTTGACGTAGAACAAGGATAGACAACGAGGTAGAACCCGCTCATTTTCTGCCAATCTTGAACCTATCGAGTCAAGTATTTCCCCGGAAATAGTGCGATCTCGGCGTGTCAACGATATGGTATTTTTCGGAGGAAAATCTTTTATTGCGTTTTCAATAGGTTGCCACCTTGAAAGGGCTGCTGGCAGAGACCCAGGGCTCGGACGTGCCCATGGCGGTGGCCCAGTTTCGCAAGAAGTACCGCGAGCTCGACGACATCCCGGTGCTGGCGCGGGTCGCTTGCGAGGAGGTGCGGATCGGCGACCTCGAAGACCTGGATATCGCTGCCCGGGCAAACCAGGGTGTCCTGAACTCGACTGTCGGGAAACGGAGCCTATGGCTTCGGCCTGGACCGTCTATGATCTTGTACTGGACCAGGTGCCGAGCGGCGGGACGGTGACAATGAGTGATTACGGCTCAGGCAAAGATCCGGCTTCTGGCTTTGCCCTTGCCTGGGTTGTGCTCGTCCCCGTATTCGGCTGAGGGATCTCACGGGCTGGAGAGCTTGAAGATCGAGCGGTCCTACCGGCTTCCGTTGCCGGAGGTATCCGGACTCGCGGGGGTGGTGTGGCCGGGCGCGGAGCTGCAGCTCTACGCCGTCGGGGACAGGTCCTACGAGATCGCCCGGTTCTGGCCGGGGCGGCGGCAGAGCGCTGGCAACTTGGTGGTCGAGGATGTCCGCGGGCTGCTTCCGGAAAGACCCCCTTCCTCCCAATGGGAGGCCGTTGCCGTGGATGGGCCGGGCGGAGTCTGCGCCGTGAGCGAGGATACCAGCCGCGTCACCTGCCTGAGCGGCGATCTGAGAACATTGCGGGGGGTGTTCGATTTGGACCTGGGGGCCGTCGAGGGTTTGGCAGGTCTATGGGCTGCTTCGAAAAACTCGGGTGCCGAGGGAATGGTCCTGATGCGGCACGGTCACCTGCTTCTGTTGAAGGAGAAGCATCCCTCTCTGCTTGTGGAGCTTGGGCCGCCGGGCTCGTCGGCGTTCGGGTGGACCGTCGAGTCCGCACTGGCCCTGGAGGATCCGTTCGATCTTCCGCGATCGGGGGGCCTGGTGGCGCTGAAGCGCTGGAGCTTCTCGGATCGGCTGAGCCAGGTGGCCAAGGACGCCAGTGATCTGACAGTCGGGCCGGATGGCAGACTCTATTTGCTGTCTCAACGAAGTGGTTTGGTGGCTCGGCTGGAGGATCGTCTGGGCCCCGAGCAGGACGAGGTTTCCATGGCAGCGGTGTGGCGGCTGCCCGAGGGATTGCAGAAGGCGGAGGGGCTGGTGATCGACAGCGGAATGAGCCCCTGGGTTGGGTTGGATCTAAAAGAGAGGAGCGAAGGCCCGAATCTCTTCCGTCTGACGTCCCTGCAGGTCGGTGACTGATCCGGCCGTTGCCCTGAGTCGCGGCGGACTCCGGAGCGTATCCCTGCCGCACATTGACATACAATCGCTTGAGACGATTCCCAAACCTGGCTGTCTCCGACCCTCCATGGCCGTCACGCAAGACATTGCAAGCCACCTCAAGCTGATGGTCGACGCCCAGGCGTCGGATCTCTACTTCAGCGCCGGCGCCCCCGTGTGCATGAAGGTCGAGGGTGTGACCTCGCCCGTGGAGGAGCAGATTCTCAGCGCCCCAGAGGTCCAGCGGCTCGCCTACTCGGTGATGAACGACAAGCAGTCCAAGCTCTTCGAGGAGTTCATGGAGCTGGATCTGGGCATCACGGTGAAAGGCCTGGGACGCTTTCGCGTCAACGTCTACCGACAGCGCGGGGACGTCTCGATGGTGGTGCGCTACATCAGGAGCCGCATCCCCGATTTCGAGGAGCTGAATCTGCTGCCGCTGCTTGCGGATCTGGTGAGCGAGCCCCGCGGGCTGATCCTGGTGGCCGGGCCCGCCGGGTCGGGCAAGTCCACCACCCTTGCGGCGATGATCCAGCACCGCAACCGAGTCCAATCCGGACACATCCTGACCATCGAGGACCCGATCGAGTACCTGCACGAGTACCACAGGTCGGTGGTCAGCCAACGGGAGGTGGGGGTGGATACCTCCTCCTTTGCCGATGCGCTGAAACGGGCCATGCGCCAAGCCCCGGATGTGATCATGATCGGCGAGATCCGGGACCGCTCGACCATGGAGCAGGCCATCTCCTACGCCAATTCCGGCCACCTGTGCCTGTCGACCCTGCACTCGATCAACGCCAACCAGACCATGGAGCGGATCGTGAACTTCTTCCCGGAGCACACCCATCACCAGCTCTTCATGGACCTGTCGCTCAACCTGCGTGCGATCATCTCCCAGCGTCTGGTGATCGGCCGCGATGGGCGGCGCCTGCCCGCGGTGGAGACCCTGCTGAACACCCCTTATGTCGCAGAGCTGATCCAGCGTGGCAAGATCGATACCCTGCGCGAGCCCATGCAGAATCTCGAGACCGGGATGCAAACCTTCGACCAGGCCTTGTTCGACCTGTATCAGGAGGGCAGGATCACCCGCGAGGAGGCCCTGCGCAATGCCGAATCCAGGAATAATTTGAGCCTGCGCATGCGCCTCGAGGAGAGCGGCAGCACGCCCGCGCCCCACGTGCTCCTCAGCGACGAGAAGCTCCGCTGATCCCCGGTCACTTCCGCGCCGGGCTGACCCCCAACACCCCACCTAGCACCATGGCGGCCCGGGCGATCTGCAGCGGCCGCAAGGTCTCATTCTGGCTTGACCAGGATGGACTTGGACGCGAACCCGATGGGACCGAGCACGATCAGGGCACTGCCGATCAGCGCCTGGCGGGATTGCGAGCTGTGGTGTGACCAGCGGTCGTTGCCAGATCCGGGAGGCCACCGATCAGGACCTCGACGTCCTGGTCGGACTCCTGAGCCTGCTGTTCAGCCCGGAAGCCGACTTCGACAGCGATCCGGTCAAGCAGGCCGCGGGCCTGCGCCTGCTGATGGGCGAGCCCCGGCGCGGCTCGGTGCTGGTGACCGAGGACGACGGCGAGGTGGTCGGCATGTGCTCGGTACAGACGACCCTGTCCACCGTCGAAGGGGCGGAGGCGGCTCTGGTCGAAGACGTAGCGGTCCGTCCCGAGCACAGAGGCCATGGGCTGGGCCGGAGCCTAGTGGCCGGGACCGAGGACTGGTGCCTGAGCCGCGGTATCCGGCGCATGCAGCTGCTCATGGACCGGGACAATGGCCCGGCGGCCTTCTACCGCCACCTGGGGTGGGCCGAGACCCGCCTGGTGGCCTGCCGAAAGCGCCTTCCATCGGAGTCTTGATCCCGCCCATCCATCGGTCCGCAAGGGACCAGTATGCGGATCGGAGAGGGCTGTTTAGACTGCATCGAGGGAGCGAGCGAGCGCTTCCCTGGCGCGGGATCACCCGTGTCTTGTGAGTCTTCTGCCCTGGAGGGAAGGAACAATGCGCAGCCATCCGAAGTCAGGACCAATTTCCGAACAGGTCATCAAAGCCATAGCGGAGGTCGATGAGGCCACCGAGCGGGTCTCCACTGCACGCCGGGATTTCCTCAAGCTGTTCGGGTATGGAGCCGCCGGCGTCATGCTCGGCGGGCTTTCCATCGATAGAGACGGGGCGCCGCGGCTTTTTTCCACGGCCGCGGCCGCGTCGCCCGAGAAGAGTCCTTACGCGAAGGAGTTCGGCTTCTCGAAGGACCTCTTATACATGAACATCGGCACCACGGGATCTTCGCCGACCAAGGTGGTGACGGATTTCTATGCGGACTATGCCGATATTGCACAGAGTCCTACGGCCTATTTCTTCGGCCAGCAGGTGATGCGCAATACCATTGCCCCCGGATTCGGCTGCGATCCCTACGAGCTGGTGATGAGCTTCAACACCACGGACGGCTTGTGGCGAATCGTCATGGGCGTACCCTTTCAGCCCGGAGACGAGGTGATTACGACCAACATGGAAGAGGACGCAGGGATCTCCGCCGTGTCTATCCTGAGGGATCGATTCGGTGTCGTGGTCAGGACTGTCGACCTTCCGACCAACGATGCCTACAGCGATCAGGAGGTGCTCGATCGGTTTGCGGCCCAGCTCACCGCCGGCACCAAGGCGATCCTGTTCTCCTCGCCCATCTACCTCACGGGTGCTCGCCTGCCCGAAAAGGCGCTCTGCCAGTGGGCGGCCTTCAACAACCTGATCTCCATCGTCGACGGGGCCCACCTGCCGGGCATGGTCGTACTGGATCTGCACGACATGGGGTGCGATTTCTTCTCCGGGGCGGGGCACAAGTGGCAGTGCGGTCCGGGTCAAACGGGCTTCTTGTACATTCGCAACAACTTCCACCCCGAAGACCGGATCGTGGAGCGCCCGACCAGCGATTTCGCACCATTCGGCGTGCCCTCCGAGGCGGTGAGCATCCCGATTCCGGGTTATACCAATACCAACCCCTTGCCAACCTACTATCCCACCAACACCCTCATCTATGGGGCGGCCGGGATATTGGCCAATGGGGTGCGGAATCCGGAGCACAACATCGCGGCGGTACTCCAGCTGGTGGGCAACGGCAGTCGACCATCCCAGCGGGCGCTCGTCGAAACCTGTGACATGTGGGATGCCTGGGGTCGCGGCGCGATCGAGGACTACATAGTGTCGCTCGCCCAATATCTGCGGGCGAGGATCGCGGAAATCTGGGGCCCGCAGTCGCTCTCGATTCCGTATGTCACCCCGGCGCAGCCAGTGGCCCGAACAGGGCTGACCTCGTTCAACCCCTTCTCGCCCGCCTTCGACTACAACGCCGAGCTCAGCCCGGAAGCCTCCTCGCAGCAGCGCTCGGCGTCCAGTGCAGCGGTGTCGACGCTGATGTCCGACTACAGCATCGTGATTCGCAACAACTCGGTGCCGCATAGCCTCCGGAGTGATCCCACCCAGAACGCAGCGCCCGGGAGCTTCTCGTCGCCGCTGCGCGTCTCGACCCATCTATTCCACTCCTTGGACGATGTGGATCGGCTGATCGAGGCGCTGCTCGCTGTCGTGCCTTACCCCGCTTGGTGATGGGGGTGCCTCGTTGAGGCGCGGAGGGCTCAGCCTCAAGCACCCAGGGACACGGAGGAGGAGAGGGGCGTGATCATTGCGCCCCTCCATTCGAGGCCCAACGCATAGAGCAGCAGATCGCCCGGCAGGGAAACCCCCGCCCACAACTTCAGCAGTGCGATGCCCGCGCCCAGGCAGGTGCAGGCAGATGCAGCCCGCCGGCGTGCGGCGGCTGCAAGGATTGAGCCCTCCAGCCCTGCCCGCGATCTGCCAGGCGGTACCTACCCCGGGTCCAATCCAGGCGCTTCTCCTGGCCCCTGGACTCCAGCGGATCTTCCCTCGACAATGCAGCGGGCGGGGCACCCGGCGGCCACCACCTGCACCAGGACCCTGGTCACGGCGATGGCGGGGAGGTAGTAGCGCTAGCCCCGCCTGGTGACCGCTAGGATCTCTCGCCAGGGCGGCAAAGAGCGCTCCATGTTCTCCCGTTTAACGGGAGAAAGGGCGCGCCCGGGCGCCGATCGGGTCCAGTCTGCGCATCCTCCGAGGGGTGCTGACTGTACAAGGGGCCACTCTGCCGAATCGGTCGTCTATATTCAAACGTCGAAGTGCAACGAGGTGTTGAGGTGGGCGGGACGATCCGCGCTCGCCGACGCGCACCTCGGCTTGGGCGGCTGTCGGCTCAAAAAGGCTCATGACGTCGGACTCCCAAGGAGGACAGTCCCCGTCCCATATAACCACAGATATTTCAGGAGAAAAGGCATGAACCCAATCTCGGGAGACGCTATCCAGTCCCTCAGGTCAAGTATGCGCGGGCCGGTGATTGTGCCGGCTGATCCGGAATATGATGAGGCAAGAGCCATCTGGAACGCGATGATCGACAAGCGTCCGGGCGCGATCGCCCAATGCTCAGGGGTAGCCGACGTGATGCATGCGGTATCGGTGGCCAAGAGCGCAGGACTGCTGGTGTCGGTACGTGGTGGTGGACACAACATTGCCGGGAGTGCCATCTGCAACGATGGGCTGACGATCGATCTTTCGCGGATGAAGTCGGTGCGAATCGATCCCGACGCGCGGCTGGCGTACGTGGAGCCGGGGGCTACCCTGGGGGACCTCGACCACGAGGCCCAGGCGTTTGGATTGGCGACCAGCCTGGGGATCAACTCGACCACCGGTGTCGCGGGGCTGACGCTCGGCGGTGGCTTCGGCTGGCTGACTCGCAGGTATGGTCTTACGGTGGACAACCTGGTCTCCGCCGAGGTGGTGACTGCCGAAGGGCAAAGGGCGAGGGCCAGCGCGGAGGAGAATGAGGATCTCTTCTGGGCGATCCGCGGGGGTGGCGGCAATTTCGGCATCGTGACTCAGTTCGTCTTCAAGCTGCACCCGGTGGGCCCACAGGTCCTGACTGGGCTGGTCGTCTACCCGTTGGCGCAGGCCAAGTCCGCGCTGACCCAGTACAGGGCGTACGTGCAGACCATTCCGGACGATCTCGCCGTCTGGGCCGTCCTGCGCAAGGCCCCTCCGCTGCCGTTTCTTCCCGAGTCGGTCCACGGCCAGGAGGTCGTGATCTTCGCCTTTATGCACGCCGGGGATATCGATGAGGGCGAACGGCTGATCGATCCGGTTCGGCGCTTTGGCGAATCCTGTGGGGAGCACATCGGACCGTCCCGGTACGTCGATTGGCAGCAGGCCTTCGACCCGCTTCTGACGCCGGGAGCGCGCAATTACTGGAAGTCACATAATTTCCAGGCGCTGAGCGACGGGGCTATAGAGACGGTCATCGAGTACGCGGGAAAGCTCCCGTCGCCCCAGTGCGAGATCTTCATTGCTCTGCTCGGTGGCGAGGCGAATCGCATAGCGACGGACGCCACCGCCTATGCTCACCGCAGCGTTGAGTTCGTGATGAACGTGCACGGCCGGTGGGACGAGCCGGATCAAGACGCCCTGTGCATTGGATGGTCGCGGGCGTTCTTTGAGGCCGCCAAGCCCTTTGCCATGGGCGGCGTCTACGTCAATTTCATGACCGAGGAGGAGACCGACCGTATCGGCGCGGCGTACGGATCGAATTACGACCGGCTGGCGCGAGTCAAGCAGAAGTACGACCCGGGCAACCTGTTTCACCTGAATCAGAACATCAGGCCTGCGACCTGAATGGGAGTCGGCCTGGCTATCTGGGCGGGATGACCGCCCGCGCCTCAGCGACCAACCACTGGCCATGAAGGGGATCGCCCGTTTGGTCCGAGTCCGCGCAATAGAGCACAATGGGGCCTGGCGATTCTCTTCGTAATCTCATTCAATACTCGGTGATCCTGCTCCCTCTTCCGCCTGCAGAAGCGGGCGGGGGAGGGGGAGAATAATGCGACCGGGACCGGCTCAACTTCTTCTGACCTCGTTGCTGATCTTCGCGGCTTCTCCGCTCCATGCGGCGCCCTCGATCACCACCGAGCATGCGACGGTCACCCTGCTGAGCGAGCAGTCGGGCGCAGACTCGGGCGGGAACCTGTGGGTCGCGCTGCATTTCGAGCTGATTCCGCATTGGCATGTCTATTGGCGCAATCCGGGCGCCTCAGGCACCGCACCGGTCATCCGCTGGATCTTGCCGGAGGGCTGGGAGGCGGGACAGATCCGCTGGCCGGTGCCCAAGCGGATACGGGTCGGGCCCCTGACCAACTATGGATATGAGGAGCGGGTGACCTTCATGGTGCCGCTGCGGGCGCCGGAAGGCCCCCCGCCTCAAGGGCCGCTGAAGATCACTGCCGAGGTGGGATGGCTGGTCTGCCGTGAGGAATGCATCCCGGAAGAGGGTCGTCTCACGCTGAGTTTGAATGAGCAAAGACGAGATCCCGACGGGTCCCCGGATATTGCAGCCGTCTTCTCCAGGGCCCGGGCCCGTTGGCCGGAGCCCGGAATCTTGACGGGCCGGTATCGGCTCGAGGGCGATGCCCTGGCGGTCAGTGTGGATGCGCCGGTCTTGTCGGCAGGTGCGGTGGGCGATGTCTGGCTGGCGGCCGATCGCTGGGGACCGATCGCTGCCAGCGGCGCCCAGGAGTGGCGGCGCACCCAGTCCGGCCTCGCTCTCGAGGTGCCGGCCGGCGACCTGCCGCCTGTCGGCGGCAGTCCCTTGGAGGGATTGCTGGTGATGGAGCATGGGGCTGCGCCCGGATCGCACCAGGGCTATCGGGTTCGCCTTGCAGCGCCGCCCCCAGGGCTAAGAGGGTCGCCGGGTCTGACTCTCGCGCTGGGCTTCGCCTTGCTGGGCGGCCTGGTCTTGAACGTCATGCCTTGCGTGCTTCCCGTACTCGGCATCAAGGTGCTGGGGTTCGTCAATGAGGCGCGGGAGGATCGCCGGCGCCTGGCGTTGCACGGTTGGCTCTACGGGGCAGGCGTGTTGCTCAGCTTTGTCGTATTGGCCGCGGGTCTGCTGATCCTGCGGGCCGGCGGCGAGTCTCTGGGCTGGGGGTTCCAGCTCCAGTCGCCCCCGTTGGTCGGGCTGTTGGCGTATCTGATGTTGCTGATCGGCCTCAATCTGTCCGGCGTCTTTTCCGTGGGCGATGGATGGATGGGGGTGGGTCAGCCGCTGGCCCGCCATGGCGGGCTCGGAGGCAGCTTCGCCACCGGGGTGCTCGCGGCGGTGGTTGCCAGTCCCTGCACGGCACCCTTCATGGGAGCGGCCCTGGGATTCGCCGTTACCCGTCCAGCCTGGGAGGCCCTGGCGGTATTCGCGGCTTTGGGCGTGGGCTTTGCGCTGCCGGTTGTGCTGCTGAGTCTGTGGCCGGCCTGGGTGCGGGTCATTCCCAGGCCCGGTGCCTGGATGAGCCGCTTCCGCGAGCTGTTGGCCTTTCCTCTGTATGCGACATCTGCCTGGCTGCTCTGGGTGCTCAGTCAGCAGGTCGACGCCAGCGCCTACGGTGCTGCCCTGGCGGGTCTGGTCGGTGTCGGCTTGGCGGCATGGCTCTATGGCCAGTGGCGCCCCCGGGGCTGGCGCCTGGCCCTGACGGGAATTGGGCTTGCCGGTGTCCTGGCCATGGCCACGCGCCCGCTCGCTGTCGCCGAGCCACCGGCGTCCGCGGATGAGCGGCCGCTCGGCCAGCCCTGGTCTGAGCAGCGGGTGCGTGAGCTGATCGACGAAGGGCGCCCCGTGCTGGTCAACTTCACCGCGGCCTGGTGCATCACCTGCGAGGTCAATGAGCAGGTGGCCCTTGGCACCGACAAGACCCGGTCGCTGTTCGAGTCCCGCTCCCTGGCCTACTTGGTGGCCGACTGGACCCGGCGCGACCCGGCCATTACCCGCCAGCTGGAGCGCTATGGGCGCAGTGGCGTGCCCCTGTATTTACTGTACGCACCAGGGCTCGAGCAGCCGCGCGTGCTGCCCCAACTGCTCACCGAGGGCATAGTTGCAGAAGCGGTGGAAGCCCTGTGAAATGCCCCGAAACCCTGGGAGGCTGACCATGCTGATACGTCTTTCAATGTTTGCCCTGGTGGGACTTGCCCTGTACGCCTGTGGCTCAGATGCCGCCCTTCGCGTAGGCCAGCCGGCGCCGGATTTCGAGGGGACGGACACCCACGGCCAGGTCCATCGGCTTTCCGACTACCGGGGCAAGATCCTGGTGCTGGAATGGACCAATCACGAGTGCCCCTATGTACGAAAGCACTATGCTGTCGGCAACATGCAGGCACAGCAGCAAGAGGCGGCCGCCCAAGGCGTGGTCTGGCTCTCCATCGTCTCCTCGGCCCCGGGCAAGCAGGGCCACGTGACCCCCGCACAGGCGGACGAGCTGACACGCTCGCGCAATGCGTCAGCCGATGCCGTCATCCTGGACCCCTCAGGCGAGATAGGACGTGCCTACGGGGCCAGGACCACGCCCCACATGTTCATCATCGACGCGACGGGCGAGCTGGTGTACATGGGCGGTATCGACAGCATCGCCAGCACCGATCCCACCGACATCCCGAAGGCGACCCAGCATGTGCGCGCGGCGCTGCGGGAGATGGCCGGCGGCAAGCCCATCAGCGACCCGGTAACCCGGCCTTATGGCTGTTCGGTGAAGTACTAGGCTGGGAGAATGGATTTGAAGGAGAGAGACCACCGGTCGGGAACGGTGGTCCGATTCAACCGATGGAGAGGTAATGCGCGGCAAGATCCTTGTTGCCCGCGGTCGAGGTCTTGGCCGGCGTGCTGCGCGATTCGCAGTGGGTGATGCGCCGAGCCAATGCTCGACAGGGAGCGGAGTAAAGAAACCGGGCACGCGAGGTGCCCGGCTGGCCCGCGGAATGGAGCGCGTCCTCAGCTCCTGTTCTTGACCAGGATATCGTTCTCGACACGTCTGACGCCCTTCACATCCTGTGCGATGGATGCGGCTCGGTCCACCTGGTCCTGGCTGTTCACCCAGCCCGACAGCTGCACGATGCCGTTACTGGTGTCGACCTGGATCTGAAGCCCGGACAGGATCTCATCCTTGAGCAGCATGCCTTTGACTTTGGTCGTGATCCACGCGTCGTCCACATAGTCTTTCACGGTCATCCGCTCGCTGATCGAGCGGGCATTGACGTACTCCGTTTCGTTGAGCACGCCCTTGCCGTCCATGTCCGCCTTCTTGAACGATCCTTTGGCGTAGTCCCGCGCGTAGTACTCGTGAGGGGCCAGCACACCGTCACCGTTCACGTCAAGGGACGCAAAATCCTTTTGCTGCAATGACATGCCGTCCTGGGACGCCCCCGGGAGTGACCCCTGATCAGCGGCGG
>Ga0210110_1000607_pt1 | contig 11704 bp, 7 predicted proteins | sample China_Galinas_PW_2_FD_184865 | JGI IMG/M metagenome (GOLD analysis project Ga0210110, IMG submission 184865) | Wetland microbial communities from San Francisco Bay, California, USA, that impact long-term carbon sequestration - China_Galinas_PWB_D1... | ecosystem: Environmental > Aquatic > Marine... | reverse complement strand
GCGACCGCGCCGACGCCTCGGCGATCGTCGCCGCCCACGAGCGGGGCGTGCGCGTCGCGACGCTCGAACCGGTCCCCGCCGGCCCGCTCGACCTCCGCGCGGGGCGCTGGGGCGAGGTGCACGGCGGGCGTCCCGTGCACGAGCTGGTCACGCTGGTCCCGCTGCTGCGCCGCTCGCCCGTGCTGCGCGAGGGTGAGGACGCAATCGAGCAGTTTGGGCACGCGCGCACGCTGCTGGTCGATGCGTTCGCCGCGCCGGGGACGGTGCCGCTCGGGGCGCTCGTGTTCAACGCGCTCGAGCTGATCGGCACGCTGTTCGGCGAGCCCGACTCGATCGACGCCGCCTACGCCTCGCCGGCGCAGGGCACCGGTGTGCACGCGCTGGCGGGCGAAAGCCTGCGTGGGCTGAGTGGCGACCTCACCGCCGTGCTCCGCTTCGCCGACGGCAGGACCGCCTGTGTGCGCGCCAGCGACCGCACCGGTATGTGGGCACGGTCGGCGACGCTGATCGGGGCGGGCGGATCCCTCACCATCACAGACGACTCGCTTGTGTGGGTCGGGATGGACGGCGGGGAGGTGGACGAGTCACGCCGGGAGCATGCCGACGCACCGGCTGTTCTCGCCGACGCGCTGCGGAGGCTCGTCGATCCGTCGCTGCCGCCCGAGCCGGTGCGCGACCCCGAGTTGGTGCTGGCGATGTCGCAGGTGGCGCTGCTGAGCTCGCGCACGGGTCAGGCCGAGAGCCCCGCCACCATCCGTCGTATGGTCGGGGCCTAGGCGCCGGCGATGTAGGCCTCGAGCGAGCGGATCGTCTCGATGAGGGTCTCGGCCTCGACGAAGTTGAGATCGCCGATCGAGACCATGCCGATCGGACGTCCGTCTTCGAGCACAGGCAGGTGGCGCACGCGCTGCTCGCGCATGACCTTCCGCGCCTCCTCGAGCCTGGTCTCGGGGGTGCAGGTGAGCACGGTCGTGTTCATGATCTCGGCCACGAGCGTCCGCGCCGGGTCACGCTCGCCGGCGACGATGCGCACGAGAATGTCGCGCTCGGTGATGATGCCGACCAGCGACCCCTCGGTGTCGCACACCGCGAGCGCGCCGATGTGGTGCCGGTTCATCAGGCGGGCCGCGTCGAGCGCCGACTGCTCCGGGCCGATGGTCTGCACGATGTCGTTGCCGCGTGTGGCCTTGTCGGCGATGAGTTCATGGACGCGGTTCATGTCCCCTCCTATCGGACCCTCGCGCGACGCGCCTGGTACGCGGGGCTATACGTAGTCTGCCCGGAACCGGATTCGTAAGCAAGGCTCTTCCCGGCGGGTGCACGTCCCACGAGCTTCACGAGCCCGCAACCACGCTTGTGCGCCCCGGAACCGGGGGTCGGGTCAGACCCAGCGGGTGATCCGCCAGGTCTTCTTGCCGCGACGCAGGGCGATCATCGACCCGTGGAGCAGGTCCGCGGTGGACAACCTGTCGTCAGGGGCGACCTTCCGCCCGTTCACGCTCACCGATCCGTTCTCGAGGAACTCGCGGGCCTCGCGGTTGCTCCTCGCAAGCCCGGTCTCGACCAGCAGGGGAACGAGATCGACGCCGCCTTCGAGCGTTGCCTTCGGGTGCTCGCTCGACGGGACCTCGGCGAAGACCTCGCGGAGGGTGGCTTCGGGCAGCGAGGCGACGTCGCCGCTGAACAGGGCCTTGCCGGCGGCCTCGGCGGCCTCTGCCTCGTCGCGCCCGTGCACCAGCGTCGTCGCCCCCATCGCCAACGCCCGGTGCGCCTCGCGGTGCTCGGGGTGCTCGAGGTGCGCGCGCTCGATCGCCGCGATCTCGCCCTGATCGAGCAGAGTAAAGATCCTGAGGAACCGGATCACGTCGGCGTCGGCGGTATTGAGCCAGAACTGGTACATCGCGTACGGGCTGGTGCGCTCGGGCGTGAGCCAGATGGCGCCGGACTCGGTCTTGCCGAACTTGCCGCCGTCTGCCTTGGTGACGAGTGGGACGGTGAGCCCGAACGCTGATTTGAACTGAATAGAGTCCATCACACGTTCGTGATCGTCGTGGCCTCCGTGAATCTTGATGCGATAGGACTTCTCGGCCTCTGCCCAAGTGTGCTTCTTAGTCAGATCAATACCTGCGACGATATTCCCCCACTGATCGGAGCCTCCGAGCTGGACAGTGACACCGTGTTTGGTGTACAGGTGCATGAAGTCGTACGCCTGGAGGATCATGTAGCTGAACTCGGTGTAGCTGATGCCGTGGTCGCGGTCTTCGAGACGTGCGCGGACGGACTCCTTCTGCACCATCATGTTGACGGAAAAGTGCTTGCCGATGTCGCGCAGCGCCTCGATGTAGCCGAGCTTCGTGAGCCACTCGGCGTTGTCCATGATGTCCGGGTCGTCGGCGAGGGCCGCGTTACGCCAGACGTTGGCGAAGATGCGCGACTGGCTCTCGACGTTCTCCATGACCATCTCGCGGGTCATGAGCAGACGTTCGGCGCTCTTGCCGGACGGGTCGCCGATGAGCCCGGTGCCGCCGCCCATGACCACGATCGGCTCGTGCCCGGCGCGGGCGAAGTGGACCAACGCCATGACCGGGACGAGGTTGCCGATGGTCAGCGAGTCGGCGGTCGGGTCGAAGCCGGCGTAGCACCGGCGCCGCCCGGATGAGAGGTGATCCCGCAACCCGGGCTCGTCGGTGCATTGGTGGGCCAGCCCCCGCCAGGTCATCTCATCGAGGAAGTCGATGGACATCGGCGGCAAGGGTAGCGGCGGGTGGACGGTGAGGGGGTGTGGGGCTAGGCTGCGAGATGTCAACTGAGACCAGGTCTCAATTCCGTCGCTGCCCGCTTCCCCGCTGGCTCGCCCGCTTCGGGCTCGCCGGGTTCCTGTTCTTTCTGGTCAAGGGTTTGCTGTGGCTGGCGGCCCCGGCTGTGCTCGCCTTCTGGATGGCGGACTAGTCTTTAGGGGAGGATGCCATGAGCATGACCAGCCGTGTGAAGAGCGAGACATGGAAGCTGCACGAGCGGGCCGAGGGACACCCGGTGCAGAAGACACTGATGCAGGGGAGGCTACCGCGGGAGGTGTTCGCGGCCAACCTCGGTCAGCTGCTTCTGGTGCACCGCGCGCTCGAGTCGCGTCTGCGCGAGCTGCGCGAGAGCGATCCGCGCATCGTCTCGATCGTGACCGACGAGCAGTTCCAGGAGCCGTACCTGCTCGAGGATCTCGCGGCGTACGGCGTCGACCCGGCGGAGGTCGAGGCGGGTCGCGCGACCACCGAGCTGATCGCGAAGATCGAGGCGGCGCCGCCGATGTCGGTGCTCGGCATGCACTACGTGATGGAGGGGTCGAACAACGGCAACCGCTTCATCGCCAAGGCGGTGTCACGCGCGTACGGGTTCGAGCCGGGCGCGCCCGGGCTGCGGTACCTCGATCCGTACGGGGACAGGCAGCGCGAGGTGTGGGGGGCGTTCAAGACGGCGGCCGACGGCGCGGGGTTCACCGAGGACGAGTCGGCCCAGATGCTCGGGGGTGCGCAGGCGATGTACGCCGGGCTGATCGCGGCGTTCGATGAGCTGGGTGATCGGTTCGGGATCGGCGAGCCGGTCAGCGGCTGACACGCCTTTGCACTGACCGAACTTCCGGTCCGCGTTCTTGGGAGAAGTGGCAGAAGATGTAGCACTGACCCGAAGACGGGGTCAGTGGCACGAAGTACACCGACTTCTCAAAGCCGAAGTCAGTGGCACGAACGTCTCGTCAGTACGCGCGGTTGACGACGGCGCCGCCCATCAGTTCGAGCAGCGAGCGGGCGGGGCTCGGCGGGAGCGCGCCCAATGTCTTGACCGCTTCGGCGACGAGCGATTCTGCCATGGCGCGGGCCGCGGCGATCGAACCGGTGGAGCGCACCGCCCCGACGAGTTGCCCCGCCTCGTCGGGGGAGATCTCGGCGCGGCGCCCGATCGATTCCAGCAGGACGAGCGTCTCGCCGCGCAGGATCGGCTCGGCGTGAGCGAGGTGGTGGATGAGCGGGTAGGTGAGCTTGCCTTTCTGCACGTCCTTGCCGACGCTCTTGCCGACGGTGCGTTCGTCGCCGAGCAGGTCAAGCAGGTCGTCCTGGATCTGGAAGGCGACGCCGAGGCGGAGCCCGAAACGCCCGAGGCGCTCGCTCGCGTCGGTGGTCGCGCCGGCGACGTGGGCGCCGAGGCGTGCGGCCGCGGCGATGAGCGAGCCGGTCTTGCGCTCGAGGACCTCGAAGTAGGTCGCCTCGTCGATCGACCACCGCTCGCGGTTGTGGAGCTGGAGCAGCTCGCCGCCGCAGAGGACGGTGCTGACCCGCCCGATCTCGAGCGCGACCGACTGGTCGTCGAGCTGGGAGCAGAGGTGGAAGGCGGAGGCGATGAGGTAGTCGCCGAGGATGACGGCGGCCTCGTTGCCGTAGAGGCGGTTGAGGGTCTCGCCGCGCCGGCGCGTGTCGGCCTCGTCGAGCACGTCGTCGTGGACGAGCGTGGCCATGTGCACCATCTCGCAGACCGCGGCGAGGGTGATCACGTCGTCGGTGACGCGGGGCTTGGCGTCGGCACGGGCGGCGAGCGAACTGAGGATCGCCAACGCCGGGCGCAGCATCTTGCCGCGGTAGCGCTCGACGTGGGTCACGAGGCGGGAGACGGCCGGCAGGTCGCTGGCGAGCTGGTCGTCAAACCGCTTCTCGACCCGGGCAAGGCTCTCTGTCAAGAGGTCGCTGACCGGCGCCAGGTCCGCGGGGATGTCGAGGATGCCGTGCATGACGGATCGTAGGGAGAGCGGAGTCCCCTCACCCGTCCCCCGAGGGGAGAGCGAGCGGAGACCCGTCGCTGTCGCTCCGGGCTCTTCCTCTTCCCCATTGCCTATTGCCCGGTGCCTTCTTCACACGTTGAAGTACTTGGCCTCGGGGTGGTGCACGACGATCGCGCTGGTGGACTGCTCGGGGTCGATCTGCCAGTTCTCGGTCAGCTCGCACCCGATGCGCCCCGGCTCGAGCAGGCGCCACAGGATCTCCTGGTCGCGCATCTCGGGGCAGGCGGGGTACCCGAAGCTGTAGCGCGAGCCGCGGTAGTGCTGGGTGAACAGCTCGCGGACCTTCGGCGAGTCGTCGCCGGCGATGCCGAGTTCCTGGCGGATACGTTTGTGCCACAGCTCCGCGAGCGCCTCGGCGCACTCGACGCCCATGCCGTGCAGGTAGAGGTACTCGGTGTAGTCGTTCGACTCGAAGAGGCGGCGCGTCTCCGCACTGACGCGCCCGCCCATCGTGACGCAGTGCAGCCCGAGCACGTCGCGCTCGCCCGAGTCGATCGGGCGGAAGAAGTCGGCGATGCACAGGTGCTTGCGCCCCGCCTGGCGCGGGAAGGCGAAGCGCTCGATCTCGCGGTCGTGGTCCTCGGCGTCGAAGATCACCAGGTCGTCTCCGTCGGCGTTGCAGGGGTAGTAGCCGTAGACGACGGCGGGGCGCAGCAGCCCCTCGTCACCACACCGGGCCTTGAGGCGTTCGAAGACCGGCTCGGCGGTGTCGGCGAGCAGCGCCTCGTACTCCTCGGGCGACTTCGCCCCTTTCTTGATCTGCCACTGCCCGCGGAAGAGGGCGATGGTGTTGATGAACGGGTAGATCTCGTCGAGGTCGATGTTCTCGACGACGCGCGAGCCGAAGAACGGCGCGGTCGGGATCGGGACATCGGTCGCGACGTCGGAGCGTGCGGGCGCGGCGGTCGCGGTGGCGCCATCTTTCGGGGTTCCCTCGCTCGCGCTCGGGGCTTGTGATTCGGCGCGCGACTTCGCGACGACGGCCTCGGCCTTCTCTCGCTTCTCGAGCCGTTCGGCGATCTCGTGCTCGATCGCCCCGAGCCGCCCGGTCGCGATGTGGTCCATCAGGCGCAGCCCCTCGAACGCGTCCTTGCCGTAGAGGCACTGACCCTTGTAGAGCGAGCGCAGGTATCCCTCGGCGTAGTGGCGCGAGAGAGCCGCCCCGCCGAGCATGACCGGGATCGTCACGCCCGCGTCGTTGAGCTCGCCGAGGTTCTCCTCCATCACGTTGACGCTCTTGACGAGCAGCCCGCTCAGCCCGACTGCGTCGGGCGCGTGCTCCTCGATCGCGCCCATGATCGCGGTGATCGGCTGCTTGATGCCGAGGTTGACGACCTCGTAGCCGTTGTTGGAGAGGATGATGTCAACAAGGTTCTTGCCGATGTCGTGGACGTCGCCCTTCACGGTGGCGAGAACGATCCGCCCCTTGGCCTTGCCGCCGGACTTGGGCATGTGTGGCTCGAGGTGCGCGACGGCCATCTTCATGACCTCGGCCGACTGGAGCACGAACGGGAGCTGCATCTGACCCGAGCCGAACAGCTCCCCCACCGTCTTCATGCCGTCGAGCAGGTGATCGTTGATGATCTCGAGCGGCGGGTACTTCTCGAGGGCGGCATCGAGGGTCTTGGTGAGGTCTTCCTTGTCGCCGTCGATGATGTGCGCGCGGATCTTCTCCTCGAGCGTGAGGTTCTTCTGCTCGCGCACGGCCCCGGCAACGCTCTCGACATCCTTGAACAGGTCGATGAACGCCTGGAGCGGGTCGTACCCCGCGTTGAACTCGTTCTGATTGTCAGGCAACGCCGGCCCCGTATCGCTCGGCACGGTCGCCGGCGGTGGGCAGCCCGGTGCCGCCCGCCTCCGCCGCACGACGGTCGTAGATGAGGTGCAACGCCACCCGCTGCTGCTCTTCGTCGATTTTGTTGAGCGGCAGGATCTTGGAGGCGTGGACGATCGCGCTGGTCAGCCCGGCCTCGACCAGTTCGTGCAGCAGCACCGAGTTGAGCACGACGCGGGCCGGCGGGCGGAGCCCGAAGCTCACGTTGCTCAGACCGCAGGTGATCTGCACGTCCGGGTACGCGGCCGCGATGCGCCTGACGCCCTCGATCAGCTCGAGCGCGCTTCGCCGGTCCTCGGCCATACCGGTCGAGATCGGAAGGACGAGCGGATCGATGAACAGGTCGGAGGGGTCGAGCCCGAGTTCGCCCGCGCGGTCGATGGCGCGGCTGGCGATGGCGAGCTTGCGGTCGGCCGTGCGGGCCATCGCGGCCTCGGTGTCCTCGTCGATCGTGCCGATCACCAGCCCGGCGCCGTAGGTCTTGGCGAGGCGGCAGATGGTGTCGAACTTCCCCTCGCCGTCCTCGAAGTTGGCGCTGTTGATGATGCACTTGCCCGGGGCGTGCTTGAGCCCCGCCTCGATCGTCGGGATCTGCGTCGAGTCGAGCATCAGCGGCGCATCGACCTGACGCACCACGCGCGAGACGACCTCGACCATGTCGCGTGCGTTGTCGCGCCCGGCGTAATCGACGTTGACATCGAGCACGTGCGAGCCCTCGCGCACCTGGTTCTTCGCCAACGCGACGATGCCGTCCCAGTCCTCGCCCTCGAGCAGCCGCTTGAACTTGCGTGAGCCCGACGCGTTCATCCGCTCGCCGACGATCAGGAAGCTCGTGTCCTGCCGGTACTCGACCGGCGAGTACAGCGACGTGCAGCTCGGTCGCTGCGGCTCGATATTGCGCGTCGCCGGCGTCGCCTTCTCGGCAACCGCGGCCAGCGCCCTGATGTGGTCCGGCGTCGTGCCGCAGCACCCGCCGACGACCGACACGCCGTCGCGGGCGATGAACCGTTCCATCGCCTCGGCGAACGGCTCGGGACCGAGCGGGAACTCGGCACGCCCCTCGACCAGCGCCGGCAGACCCGCGTTGGGCACCACCGACACCGCCCGGTCCCAGTGCCTGCACAGGAAGTGCACGTGCTCGGCCATCTCGACCGGACCGGTCGCGCAGTTCAAACCCAGCGAGGCGATGGGGTAGCGGCGCAGGGCCGCGGCCGCCGCCTCGATCGAGCTGCCAAGCAGCATCGTCCCCGTCTGCTCGATCGTGACCGAGACCATGATCGGGATGTCGTCCGGCGTGCGCCCGGCATCCTCCATCGCCGCCAGCGCCGCGTTGACCGCGCACTTGACCTGCAGCAGGTCCTGGCAGGTCTCGATCAGGATCGCGTCGGCACCGCCGGCGATCAGCCCGCGGGCCTGCTCGCGGTAGCTCGCCAGCAGGTCGTCCCACGTGATCTGCCCGAGTGTGATCAGTTTGGTGCCCGGGCCGACCGACCCGAGGACGAAGCGGGGCTTGTCGGCGGTCGTGTGGTTCTCGCAGGCAGCCCGCGCGACCTCGGCGGCCTTCTTGTTCAGCTCGAACGTGTCCGGGTCGAGTTCGAACTCGGCGAGCACGTGCCGGGCCCCGCCGAAGCTGTCGGTCTCGACGCAGTCGGCCCCTGCCTCGAGGAACGACTCGTGGATGCCCTGGATCAGCTCGGGGCGGGAGCGGAGCAGCACCTCCGGGCAGTTCTCGCACCCGCAGTAGTCGGTCTCGACATCGAGGTCGTGGTTGTGGATCGACGTGCCCATCGCCCCGTCGAGGACGAGCAGCCGCGTGCCCAGGATGTCGGCGAGCCTGGTCATTCGGGTCTCCGGCGACGATCCGGGGTTGAGTATACCCGTTGATCCGGATGAAGGGATGAAAAGTTCGGAAGGTCCGAGAAAAAGGCGGGGTGGTGCCCCGCCTCTGGTCTCATCGGTGCCGGGCGCGGGGCCCGGTTACTTCTTCTTCTTGTTCTTGAAGTAGTCGCCGCCGAACTTGCGGTTGAACTTCTCGACCCGCCCGGCCGCGTCCACGAACGACTGGCGCCCGGTGAAGAACGGGTGGGACCCGCTCCAGACCTCGACGTGGAGCTCGGGGACGGTAGCCCCGACCTCCATGACGACCTCGCCGTTGTGAAAGACCTTGCAGTTCTGGAACGTGGGGTGGATGTCGCTCTTCATGGCTCGGCTCTCCGAAGGCCGGGATGATAGACCCCCACCGGGGCGTGGGACAGGGCTGTGCTGGAGCGGGGGGTCGGCTTGACCGATGGGGGTGCCCGGATAGCCTTGTGCCCGGGCGCAGGCCCGACAACCCGGTCCCCGATAGCTCAATTGGTAGAGCGAGCGGCTGTTAACCGCTAGGTTACTGGTTCGAGTCCAGTTCGGGGAGCTTTCGACGCCGTCGCGGAAACGCGGCGGCGTTCTGTTTGACGGGGCGGGCCGAATCCAACCATCGGGCCCAGATCGCGGAGAGCCCCGCCGTAGCGGGGGTTTGGGCACTTCCCGGCCTGCCCGCCGCGTTCTCGATCTTGAATCCGAATCTCGGGGCCCGAGAGCACCCCCGACGGTTGCTCTCGCCCCACCGGCGGCCACCCTCTCGGACTCTCTCGCTCTCTGGTTGACGGGTGTCGTGGGCTTAACAGAAGGGTTGCTCTCGCACTTCGACGGCGACCCCTCAAGACCACCGCACCATCGGGAGGGTTGCCCGTCGCGGCGTGGGTGGCGCTGGAACTGGAGAGCTACCCCGACCGACACCGGCCGTGGTCTGTCGATAGCATTCGGTCAGAACCTGCCCTGTTGCTTCGAGAGGCGCCGCGTGATCTTCACCACCGCCGATCCTGACCCATCCTGGAGCCCCGCAATTGTCTCTCGACGGGCGGTGCTTTGGCTAGGTCGATCATGGGCCGCTGCTCTGGACCCCGAGGCTGACATCTCGACCTTGGTGCGACTGCTCTCTGCCGAGTGGGCAGCGGTGTACCTTGACGCACCTGAGTTTCCGGTCGAAGAGGTTCGGACCCGGAGCAAGCCGGCGCAGGGTCGTTCGCGTCTCCGAGTCCTTGCCGCCGATCCTGATGCCATCCAACTCGCCGCGAACAGCATTCCCGTCTACTCGCTGCATGGCCTCGACGCCAACACGAGAGCTGTGCCCAGTTTGCTCCCAACCGGTCCCCAGGCAGCTCTGACTCGCCTGAAGATGCTCGCAAAGAGCCCACCCGAGGCAGTTGTGTTCTCTGTCGGGATCGAGGACGCCGGGAGTCTCGCTCAGATGAGGGAGGCGTTAGAGCTCTCCGATCACTTTGAGCGGCTCGTCGTTGTCTCGCCGCAGACGCTCGATCTCGCAGACATCGATGCTCCACGCCGGGTTACAACGCATTGGCAAGTTCAGAGCGCGAGGTTCGTGCGCCTGGTCGAGCAGTCCATCCAGGGCGAGGTCAGGGCTGCAGCACCCTCCGTTCAGGTGGCGGGAAGGGCCGGCTTTTTCTCGCTGAACCTTGAACCGTGCATCGACCGCGGCTACCCGATTACCGAGCGCTTCGAACTCATCACCGAGTTTGATACTCGCTCTGAGTATCGCCCGTCCACTGAGGCGCTCGAAGCGTACATGAACGATCCGACCTCGAGTTGGCTGCCATATGCAACTGGCATGCCGTACAACCGCCACTCTGGATACGAGAAGTCGCTCCGGAGGATCCTGGAGAGCTTCAGGCAGGTGGGGGCCGGGGCCGCCTGTACCGCGTGGATTCCCGCTGAGGACGGTTCAGGCGCAACAACGGTCCTTCGTCAGATCTGCTTCGACATCGCACGCGAGGGCTACCCTGTTCTCCTTGCTCGGGGAGCGACCGAGTCGTTTGATTTCAAGCAGGTCGCGGCCTTTCTTACCGCGGCTTCGCAGAGGGCGGCGCAGATTGATCTGGACGCGGCTGATGTTCCATGGGTTGTGGCCTTTGACGCACAACACGTCCAGAGCAGCTGGGACTTCGTCGCGGGCCTGTGCAACGGCCTCAAGAAGCTCATGCGATCTGCTGTTGTTCTCTGCGTCCTACCCAGATCCGCCGAACGGGATGAACATCGGCAGAGGGCCGCCGGGGCAAATCGTGAACTGGGTGAACGACTTCGCAACACGATCGTCTCTGGTGATGCCGCGCAACTCGGGCGGCATCTGAACCGGTTCCTTCCTCCCGCCCAACACCGCACGGAGTCCGAGTGGAGCGGCTTTCTGGCTGAAACAAGCCAGATCGACCCGACCTTGGGCTCACGGAGCCTCTTCTGGCTTGCGCTTCGATTCTGGCTGTTTAGGTTTAGGCCGGTGGAGGGGTCATTCAGGCAGTGGTTCGCTAGAACGCTCGTCGGAGTCGTTGGCGATGACCCACCACTCATGGCCGCGCTGCTCGAGGTTGCCGTGCTGGGCAAGTACCGGCTGGCGATGCCAAGCGTCTTGCTCGATGCCGACGTGCTGAGGGACGTCGCAGCAATATACGGAGACCCAGCAAACCCTCTAGGCCTTCGGTATGTCCGTACGGCCTCGGTGACCGGTGTGGTTTTCTCGCACCCGCTGCTAGCGGAGGAGATGCTGCGGATCGCTCGCGATCGCCCCGAATGCCTACGGGCGATTGAGATGAGCACGTGCATGAGCCTTCTTGATCTTGAGCTTCACCTCTTCAATCGCTTGTTCCAGCGCGAGGCCATCGGGCACCGCGAGTGCACGCCAATGGTCGAAGACCTTGTCACGTCGGCGCTCCGGGTCGATGAACGAGATGCGCCGCGCAACTTCGAGGTGCGCGAGCGCATAGTGAGCCTGCTCGAGAGGGCGCCAGATTCACTTTGGGACGCGAGCCAGGTCTTCAATCATCACCTGGCGAAAGCACGCCGTCATCTCGCGATGAAGCCGCCACACGGAGATTCGTCTTGGGTTGAAAAGCGAATTCGGGAGCAACTGCAACTGGCGGAGAATCACCTTCTGGACGCTCTGACGATCGTCAGACCGTCGGATGAGGATCGGAGCGAGTCGCCGCTGAATCTGTATGTCT
>Ga0210110_1000606_pt1 | contig 11719 bp, 8 predicted proteins | sample China_Galinas_PW_2_FD_184865 | JGI IMG/M metagenome (GOLD analysis project Ga0210110, IMG submission 184865) | Wetland microbial communities from San Francisco Bay, California, USA, that impact long-term carbon sequestration - China_Galinas_PWB_D1... | ecosystem: Environmental > Aquatic > Marine... | reverse complement strand
TCCCCCGTATTCGAGCCAGGCCCGTTTCAACGCCGGGTCCGAAAGCACGCCCGAATCGATCGAGATGCTGGCATTGAACCGGAAGACCTTGCGTTGCTGCGGCGTTTCGGTGGTCGGATCTGCGAGCTCGTGCGTGGGTCAGGACGTGGGTGGCGCTATTCCCAGATAGTGTTTCAAGTCGAAGGCGTGCTTACGGTACGCGCACGCTGCGGAAAGCGCCGGCCAGTCCGGGTGCTCGGGATTGACGAGTACGTTGGCGCAGGGTTCGGCGGGCAACGAATTGGGCAGGGCCGCGCTGGGGACGAGCATCGCCCGGTGGATGAAGGCGAAACGGGTCAGGTCTTGCGTTTTGATACTGATGATTTCCGGGCTATGCTTGACGTATGGCAAGACCACTGAGACTGGAATTCCCTGGGGCGCTCTACCACGTGACCTCTCGTGGAGACGGAAGAAAGGACGCTTATGTCGACGATTCTGATAGGGAATCGTGGCTGGATGTTCTGGGGGAGGCGTGTGAGCGGTTCAACTGGATGGTCCATGCCTATTGCCTGATGACCAATCACTACCATGTGCTGTTGGAGACGCCGGACGGTAATCTCTCTCGTGGGATGCGCCAGCTCAACGGCGTCTATACACAGCGCTTCAATCGCGCTAACGGCCGTGTCGGCCATTTGTTTCAAGGCCGCTACAAGGCCGTGATCGTTCAAAAGGATGCATACCTGATGGAGTTGGCCCGCTATATCGTGCTCAACCCGGTGCGTGCGCGGATGGTGCGCAGCGCCCGTGAATGGCCGTGGAGCAGCTATCGGGCGACGGCGGGGCAAAAGGCTTGTCCGGCTTGGTTGTCGCGCGATTGGCTGCTAGCCGCGTTCGCTAGGAAGCTCTCTGTGGCAGAGAACGCGTACCGGGCGTTCGTCTCGCAAGGGAGGGGTCAGGCTTCGCCGTGGGAGAAGCTGAAGAACCAGCTCTATCTAGGTAGCGATCAGTTCGTTGAGCAGATGCAAGGCCTCTTGGAGCCGGATCGAGATCTGAGTGAAGTTCCTCTCGGGCAAAAGCGTGGAACGGTTCTGCCGTTGAAGGAATACGAAAGGCTGTCAAGCGGCAGGGATGAGGCCATTGTCGCAGCCTACCTCAGCGGCGGCTACACGATGAAGGAAATCGGCGCGCACTTCGGGCTTCACTATTCTCGAGTCAGTAGGCTGGTGAAAGGCTCGAAGGCAAAACGCAAGACCTGAACATCCCTGTTTCCCAGATCGAATCGAGGCTACCCGGAACGAGCGCATGACCCCGTCGCTGCTCGCCGAATGCACCGAGACTGTTTACCGGCGCCGCACGGCGACCATCTACTCACACGTTCCGGTGATTCTTCTTGCGCTCTGGCTCGGGCGTGACGAAGCGGTTCGAGCCTCCAATCTCGTGCTGGTCGGTCTCCTGGCGATCTATGTACTGGTTGCCATCGTCAGCGCGAGCTGGTTTCTCGCTCGGCCCATCACCGACGACTCCGCGAGGGGATGGGCCCGCGCGCTTTACGTCAACCTGGCATTCCTGGGCCTGCTCTTCAACCTGATATTCCAGAACCTGGCACGCCACGGCGTCCCCCATGCGTTGGACTATCTCATGCTGATTCTCTCGCTCTTCTGTGCCGGTGCGGCTTCCAGCTACCAGCACCTTCGTGGGCTCGCGATCGTGTTCATCGTCTTCGCTGTCACACCCTTGGCCGCGTACCAGGCGCTGATGGGCGGCGCTCAAGGACAGACGACCGCATTCATCTTGATCGTGTTCGTCGTGCTTATGTCGAAGGTGAGTCTTTCGCTCCACGGCGATGCCGTCGAGCGTCTGCGCCTGACCCATCAGCTCAGGGAGGCGGTCGAGGCGGCTGAGTCTCTGGCGCGCACCGACGGACTCACGGGGCTTCTCAACAGGAGAGCCATTTTCGAAATCGGAGAGAGCCTCCTTGCCAATGCCCGGCGTCACGACCGACCACTTGCAGTCCTGATGATAGACCTTGACCACTTCAAGGCCATCAACGACCATTATGGCCACGCGGCCATCAGCGGTCGGCCGCGTAGGGATCACCCAGGACTTCAAGGCCATCAACGACCATTATGGCCACGCGGCAGGAGACGCGGTACTGGTGGCCCTCGGAGAGACCATCCGAGCCACGGCCCGCTCTTCAGACATCGCCGGCCGCCTCGGTGGGGACGAGTTTGCGCTCCTGATGCCGGACACCGACGCGGTCACTGCTCTTTGGGTTGCGGAGCGACTGCTGACAAGGGTGCGGGGCATCGGCGTGGACGCTGCCGATCCGGGAGCGACGGTCACGGCGAGCCTGGGCGTGTCGGAGAGAACGCCGGACGATCGGAGTCTGGATTCGTTGCTGGAGCGCGCCGACCGGGCCCTGTACGGCGCCAAGTCCGCCGGCCGAGACCGGGCAGTTGCAAGCCGCGCTGTCTAGGCCGCCCAACCCAATGGGGTCGGACCAAGCTAACATATTGAAAAACAATCAAATGCTTTGACAACAGGCCCGAAATTAGGCTTAGGGAGCCCATTTTGGGACGGAAAACGTGCGTTTAAGAAGAAGGATCGCAGAAGAACGGGGTCCGGGGGGTGCTAGCGTGGCCGCAAGACTCCCAATCCATTATTTATACTGTCGCACCGACGCGCTGGGCGCTGTGACCGTTGTCGGGCTGAGCAGCCGTGCTATCGCAGCTGCGGCAACCCCGCCACTGCCCGCTGTGCCAGGGTCGGTCCAACAAGGCCTGGAGTGAGTGCCAGCGCGCCGATCAGCTGCCGGTGCCGTACTTCCACCTGGTGTTCACCTTGCCCCATCGGCTCAACCCCTGGGTGCAGTCCCATCCCGAGGTGATCTACCGGGCCTTGTTCCAGGCCGCCGGGGGCACGCTCAATGCATTTGGGCATGACCCCAAGCGACTGGGTGGACAGCTCGGCATGACCGGCGTGCTGCACACCTGGGGCCAGAGCCTGTGCCAGCGTGTGCACCTGCACTGTCTGGTGCCGGGGGCGGGGCCTTGGCCGACGATGGCACCTGGCTGCCGGCCCGGGGCAGCTACCTGTTCCCGGTGCGGGCGCTGTCGCGCCACTTTCGCGGTCGCTTCGTCAGTGCCCTGCGCAATGCCGCCAAGGCCGGTGAGCTTACCGGCATCGAGCCAGGCGCGGTCTCGGCCCTGCTCGATGCCCTGATGGCCGAGGAGTGGGTGGTCGTCGCCAAGTCCTGCCTGGCCCACACCGAGTCGGTGATCGGCTATCTGGCCCGCTACACCCATCGCATCGCCATCAGCAACGCACGCATCCTGGGCCTGGACGACGATCAGGTGAGCCTGAGCTATCGCGACTACCGCGACGGTCAGCACAAGACGCTGACGCTGGACGCCCCGGAATTGATCCGCCGCTTCCTGCTGCACGTGCCGCCCAAGGGGCTGATGCGGGTGCGCCACTACGGCCTGCTGGCCAATCGCTGTCGGGTGCAGCGCCTAGCCCATATCCGCAAGGTCCTTGCCGCGCCAGAGCCCGAGCCGGAGCCCGAGGCCGAGCCGGGCTGGCCCTGTCCGATGTGCCGACGTGGGCGCATGCGCCCAGTGCGCAGGATTTCGCCGCGTCGCGCAGCTCTGGGCTGCGCACCCTATCGCTGACGCTTCGCCGACGCCGCGCTCGCTGAGTCTGCCGACTGAGTGAGCCCGGGCCGAGCCGTTGCCCCACAGCGCCCACGTGGCGCTGCGGTCCCGCTCGTGCAAACAGCGGATTTTTGGCTACAATCGGGCTAGACCGGCACCGAAATGGAGGCCAGAAGGAAGCAGATGACGCCGCAGACAGCCAGCAGCACCCCTTCGCAGGCCGTTTCGGCCGACTTCAAGCCGTCCCGACGACCGGAGCCGCGATACTTTTCCCTTTAGATAAGGTGTCGGGCTTCGGAGTGTGGAAGCGACTTAGCTCAACAGACATTTATACGCGGCGCCGGGCCTCCGAGCTTCGCCTGCTAGACCAGGGTGCGCGGCGTATAAATGCTTATTTGTTAGGGCGAGAATGATACCAGCGGGATACATGGCTAAACACGTTGTAGCTCGCCCAGATTGGATAAAATCTGAGCGTGTGAACGATGTCTATTCCGTTAGCAATTGCGTCTCGCATGACTTTGCCGACTACATTAATTACTGGAAGCACAATGGCTACTGGCTGTTCAATTCACCAGAAGTAATCCAGGAAGTCGCAGCGGAACATTCTCTAGATCTTACCGGTGCAATACTATTCTTCTATGAAGTCTATGAATTTGAGTACGACGAAGACGAAAAGTCATGGATGTCATTTTCCCCCGAGCCATCATTTGAGACTCAAGTTAGGCAGCCCGGCGCAAAGACATTAGATGGTTATGATGTAGTGACGTTTAATGTTCGTACGAGCCCTGAATGCTCGCCATTGTCATGTAATTCGCTCGCATCCGAAATTGAAACAAACGGTCATTGCTTATTGCCCTCGTTTGCGAGGGCGAAAGAACTCCTAGAGGAAGGCAAGTTTGCTAGCTCAGAACCCGGCCCATACAGAATATTTGCCGTATATTCAGCGCAATGGCCCTAACCATCGGCTTCAGGCGACGTCACCGCTGGCGCGCCGCCGCGCCTGAGCCGAAACGTTACTGCGACACGAAGTCGCATGATTTACTTTCGTTTGATATCAAGTTTGAACTGCGACAGTGTTTCTGAGGTATTTCCCAAATCGCGTGGGTGTCGCTCAACGACGCACTCCGGGGGGTCAAAGACTGGCCCCCGTTCTCGGGCCTGCCATGGCTTGGGCATGGCCAACCACAGCCTGGAACGGATGGACCGTCAAGGAGCGGTCAGGAGCGAAGCGGAGGAATCTTTTTGACGGTTCAGGAGTGGAAGGGATGCTGCCGGCCTGCCCAATGTCATGAGTTGAATCTTTCATAGAACGCTTCCGGAGGGGTTTTGAAGGAGAGCTTTTTCCGAGGGCGCGAGTCGAGCTTGTCGGCAATGGCGTAACATTCGCGCTGGGTAAGGGGGCTAATGCTGTCGCTTTTCGGAAGGTACTGCCGGATGACGCCGTTGGTGTTTTCGTTTAGCCCTCGCTCCCAGGAATGATACGGCCTGGCGACGGATAATGTGGCACCGGTGGCATCGCCGATGTCTTTGTAGCCGTGGAACTCGGTTCGATTTTCTGCGGTGATGGTCTTGAACGGACCAGCGTGGTGCTGAATGAGCTTTACCACGCGTGCATTGAGCTCTTCCTTGGTTCGCGCCTTGAGTTTTCCGATGATCGTGAACGACGTGGAGCGTTCTGCCACGGTAACGATGCAGTGCTTGCTGCCTTTGCCCAACACAGTATCGATCTCCCAGTGGCCGAACTCAGATCGAACGTCGGCGGCGCTTGGTCGTTCGTCGATGTGGGGCTTGCCCGCCAAGCGCCCGCGGCTATCGTAGGCAGCGTAGCTTTTGCGCCGCCGCTTCTGGGCCCCTCGCAGATGGGTGTAGAGATCACCGCCGCTGGCTTTGTGCGCCCGGATGTGCTGGTAGATGGTTTCATGGCTTATTGACAGCTGGAAGGTACGTTTGAGGTAGCCAGAGACCTGCTCCGGACTCCAGAACAGGCGCAAGTAGTGCTCCACTAGGGCAAAGTCCTCGGCCGTGAACTTCCGATTTCGCCGCGATACGGATCACCTGGTGCGTGTCCTTGAAGCAGCTTTCGAGGGGCGGCAGTGTCCATCGTCGCAGTGATTGCGACCGATCTCTCGGTAGATGGAGCTGCGATGCCGTCCAAGGTAGTAAGCTATGTCACTCGCGCTGTGCCCTTGCTTTCTCAACGTAGGGATTGTATATCTTTCTTCACGGGTGACCTGGTGGTAACTCATGGGTTCGCCTCTTTAGTTGGTCGTTTAGCGAAGCGCCCATTATGCCGGATCACCCATCTATTTGCTCCAGGTGTCGCACTTAGTATATTAATCCGCGGGTGGTTATACGCGCCATGCTACTATTGTAAAAGAAGCAGGACGCTAAGTGTCGTATCATTGGCGCACACTCTTCACTGCATGTTTCGCCGCCTTTGTTTGGCGACTTGACCTGTATGGCGTTACAATATCTCTTCCAAGCATTTCCCATCATTTTGGCGTTGGAACGGATACCGTCGTTCTTGTGGTCGTATGCTATTCCCTTTTTCTTTCCAGCAGTCTCCTGCTTGTCGGAAGGATAGAAGACATACTTGGAGTGAAACGCGTTTTGATCTGGGGGTTTTTGATTTTTGCTCTAGGGGCTCTTTGCGCCGGCCTTTCCACTTCCATTGCCGTTCTCATATTTGCCCGTTCCGTCCAAGGAATTGCGGGAGCAGGCCTTATCAGCTCAGTATATGCCCTGGTAAGCCAGAAGGTGCCGGTGGAGCGGAGGGGCAGTGCCTTTGGTCTAATCAGCGCATCGGCGGCATTGGGTATCTCGATGGGGACACCTCTGGGAGGAATGATTACGGGGTGGTTTTCGTGGCGGGGGGTCTTTTTGCTCGACGTATGTCTCGGACTATTAGGAGCCGCTGCAGCTTTTAGAACAATTCCATTCTCGGGGAAAAAGAAGATAAATTTTTGGTCCAGTCTCGACATGCCTGGTGCTGTTATGAGCGTCCTTTCGGTTTTCCTCGTGCTCTTCGCGCTGAACCGTGTAAACGGTCTCGGGTGGGACTCACCTTTCGTATTAGGCGGTTTTCTGGTTTCGGCAATTTCAGGCATGTCTTTCATTTTATGGGAAAAAAAGAGCAGCAGTCCGCTGGTTGATCTAAGCATAATAAAAAGCAGGAAATTGATTTTTACATTACTGGTGGGCATGCTCATGTTCGCCTCCCTGTCAGGAAATGCTGTACTGATGCCCTTTTACCTGGAAATGATTGAAGGGATGAAGCCGCAATTAACAGGAGGCGTGTTTTTGATTTATTCGATCGTTTTTGCCTTCACAAGCCTCATTGTGGGAAAGCTGGCGGATCGTGTTGCACCACGATTACTGGTTACTGTAGCGCTTTTGATCGGGGTGGTGGCCTGTCTATTCTTTTCGGCCATGCTCAATGCACCTGGGAACTTGTATTGCGTGATTTTCTTGTTTCTGCTTGGACTCTCGGTAGGCGCATTTCTGCCTCCGAACAACCAGATTGTCATGGGGCATGCTCCAGAAGGGGCCAAGGGTGTGTTCTCGTCACTTTATAACACATTCAACAATCTTGGATGGGCACTGGGAGCGTGTTTGTCTGAAGCTGTTTTTTCCATATATTTATCCGGTACTTCGGTTGATGCGACACAGCGCAGCGCTTCCCAGAGCTTTCATCTTGCCGGCTTTAGAAATGCTTACGTGCTGGTTGGGGGACTGATTTTGGGATCCCTGATAATTTCAATAATACTGCTCGCAAAACGATCGTCAGATGAGACGACCATCGTTGAGAGGGGCCAGACAAAGGAAGCGTAGGATTCTGGTGAAATTATGATCTAAATCCAAACCGATGTTTCATGAATTAAGGGGTAATCAATGACAATTTCCGAGGAACAGAAAGAGCAAGCCATAGTCTCCTGGAACAAGCTTCTCACCCACGTGAGTGATGAAGATGAACTCCTCGACTGGTTTAAACAAACACAGGAATCCCATGGACTCCGGGTTGGCGGGTCTTATGTCTGTACAGTGCTTCGGCCGTACTTCCTGACCAGAATTCAATTGGCAAGGCTTTCCCGCGTGTCAAGAATCGTGTTTTCGGCACACAAGAAGGCTTTGTCAGCTGTATTAAACGATTCGGAATTACGCGCCAAACGGTTCCGGCAATTTGACCAGTGGGTTGGCCGGGTTTGTTCCTTTGAGGCTGACATTCCGATTCATACGACGGCTCTGAGGTTTGATTCTACGTTTCTAGGTGGCGATGTAAGAATCCTTGAGCTTAATGCGGACATGCCTCAAGGGGTCGGCCTAAACGACACTTTACAAAATGTCTTTCTTGGTTTCCCAGGCATAGAACGATTTCAAAAAGAATTCCCGTTTGATCCCCTAAAGATGCAACCCCACTTCATGGAAGCTTTGCTCAAAGAGTGGAATGGGTCCGGGGGAAGAGGGACACCTCGCTTTTGCTTTGTAACGTGGCGTGATGATCCCGTACGGTGGAACGATATGTCATTGAATCAGCAGTACTTCGCCGCTCAGGGCTTCGAGGTGATCGTGGCTGACGTTCGAGAACTGGAATTCGACGGGAATAACCTCTTTTTTAAAGACAAAAGAATAGACATCGTATTTCGTGTTGTCGGTACGGCCGAATCTCTCAGCCGCAGGGATGAAGTAAAAGCGCTCATTGAAGCAGACAACGCGGGAGCCGTTTTAATGGTCAACTCCTATCGCGGAGAGCTATTGGGCCACAAAGCCCTCTTCGCGGTTCTCTCGGATCCCGGCATTGAATTGGGGCTGAACTCCGGTGAAAAGCAAGTAGTTCAACATAATCTGCCATGGACTCGCCTTGTATACGAGCACCAGACAACAAATCCGGATAACAAGAGAGTGGATCTTGTTTCATGGGCGGCCATGCATAAAGATGAACTTGTGTTGAAACCAAGTCACGACTTTGGCGGGCATGGCGTCACACTGGGTTGGAGGAGTTCTTCTTCAGAATGGGAGAAAACGCTGCAATCAGCTCTTGATTCCGAATTTATCATTCAGCAGCGTGTGCCTTTGTGTCGGGAATTGTATCCAACATTGGAACCCGGAATTCCGGAAAGCCCTTTTTTCGAGGACATCGATCCCTATATCCTGGGCGGTCGTTTCGCCGGGATCCTTGCGCGGCTCAGCAGAACCGAAATCACCAACGTACACGGTGGCGCATCCGTTGGCTGTCCTTTCGTGCTGCACCGATACCGTAGCGAACTTCCCTTAACCAGAATTAAACGTTCGTAGCCCTCTGCTTTGATGATAACACAGCCTTTTTGGGGGGAGCGGGGTTTTGAGTAGGCGGGGCACTCCCCGAACGGTAGGACGAAGTTTGTGTTCTCTGTTGGCCGCCTGGTTTGATGCGCACCATCCTTGGTGCGCACCCTGCGGGCGCACTGCGTGCGTCCTATTTTGCTCCACGCAAAATGGTCCCGGCGGTGCCACATGATCTCGCCCATGGCCCGAGTTGTAGCCCAGCCCCTCTCAGAACCGGACAAGCGGCTTTCCATCCTTAGGTCCGTCAACGCGACATCCCTGTCGCACTACTCCCACATCCGGCTCCCCGTCTAGTCATTCAGCAAGCCTCCGCTCTCTCACAGCTGGCAGCATCGCCAGGTTACCCAGTTCTCTCATTGCGGCATGCTACTACGCGAGAACTGAAATCGTTTCTATTCGGCGGGTGAGTTTCTGATAAAGAGCGCTGTTTGAAATCTTCGATTTCAAAGACAACAGGGGCTATTTGCCTATTGACACGGGTCGGCTAAATTGTGAGCCCATTGATCTCTTGATCACTATTGATCCGGTGTAATCCCGTGGAGGCTCACCGACGGCATTCGCATGCCGAGGAACGGCAGGCCCATCACACCGGCGCCGTACGCGGCTGCGAAGATTGCGCTTGTTCGTCACCATTCGTCATCGGAGCGGCCCGCTGCCGGTAAAGGGCACGATCGACCGCGGCGGCGGCTTTCTCTACGGCCAGGGCGGGCTCGTCGCCCGCCTTTCCAACGGCCAGAAAGTCGGCCACCCGCCGTGCCTGGTCTGCGGGTGCCTCGACCACCCCCCGATACGGCACGCGGAGCACCTCGACCTCGCCCCGCCTGGCCAGCTGCGGGTGCACCAGCTCCAGCTGGCGCCGATATGGCTCCGCGAGTGTTTCCCGGTCCCCGCCCTCGGCGCCCAGGCGCTCCAGCATGCCCTGCTGGGAGTCGAGCACCTCATCCAGGTCCCGTTCCATGAAGATGACCTTGTAGTGATGCTCCCGCGGCAGGTAGGGCAACAACTGGGCGATGACCTTGACCGCCCGGCTCCGGGCCTGCTCCACCCAGCCCGCATCCCTCACCAGGCCCTTGACCGGGGCATACTCCAGGTAGCCCTTGGGGTTGCTCTCGTCGGCGCCACGCGCGTCGTCGCTCAGCACCTCGATACCGCCGGCCGCCAGCATCTGCATCATCATCGAGGTCCCGGCGCGCGGCAGGCCCGAGACGACGATGACGGTCTCGGCGAGGGGCGCCGGCGCGGCCGCAGTGTCGGCTTCGGGGGCCCGCTGCGTAGCCGGGTCGACCGGCGCGCCGGTGTTTTGCGCGGCGATCTTGACCTCCAGGCTCTCCCCCGCCGCCGCTTCCGGGCCGTCCACCAGATGCTCGTCGATGAAGCGCTGGCGCTCGGTGGCCTTAACGGGGTCGTTGAGATAGCGGTGGTAGAGCTCGACCAGTCGCTGGTGCACGCGCCTGAGCCCCGGCACCTGCTCGGCGCAGGTCAGCCAGCGCCGTTCCGCCTCCTCGAAGTCGCCGAGCCGGAACAGCGCCTCGCCGAGGTGGAAGTGGGCCGCGGGGTTGTGGAAGATCAGCCCGACGGACTCGCCGAGGGCCTCGGCGGCGTCCCGGAAGTGGCGTTGGGCCAGATAGATCATGCCCAGACCCTGGTACGCGGCCGGGCTGTGGGGATCGGCCTCCAGGGCCTGAAAGAAGGCCTCCTCGGCGTCCTGCCAACGCCGCAGCCGGCTGTAGGTGCGCCCCAGCTCGTTGGCCAGTCCCGGGTAGCGCGGCGAGGCGATCTGAACCCGCTCCAGGTGCTCCTGCGCCTGCTCGGCATCGCCCCCGGCCAAGGCGATCTGGGCGTACAGCAGCTCGCGGCGCGGGCCGCTGCGCTCGAGCTTGCGGCGTGCCTTGTCGCGCTCCTTCTCGTTCTCGTGGTCCTTGGCGATAGCTTCCTGGGCGGCGAATACTTCGTCGACCACGCCCCGGGCCTCGTCGGCGTGCTCCTGCTGCAGGTACGGGTTGGCCAGGCGCAGTCCGAAGCGGCTCTGATCCGGGTGTTTGCGGTGCAGCTTCTCCAGCAGCGGTCGGGCGCCGTCCAGGTCGCCCTTGTGCACCAGCACCCGGGCCAGGTAGTAATCGGTCTCGCGCTCGCAGTTGGCGACCGCCTTGGCGGCGTCCTTGTCGGGCGGGTCGACGTAGCCCAGCGCGATGAGCTGGTTGAGCGCCTCCTGCTCGGCCCAGGGGTCGCGCCGGGCCGGCTCCGGCAGCATGCCGGCGTCGCCCTCGATCTCGTCCCAGGAGTCGATGACCTCGGGCTCTACCGGCCGGTCGAGGGCCTGCACCAGCGGCTTGCCGTCCATGTCGCGACCCACCGGCAACCCGAACAGGGTCAGCACGGTGGGGCAGACATCCAGCAGGGTGGCGCCGTAGAACAGGCTGTCCTTGGCGACGCCGGGGCCGGCCATGCCGAGGATGCCGTGGTGGCGGTGCTCAGCGGCCGGCCCCGCCGGCTCGTCCGGCAGCCCGGTCGGGCGCAGGTGGTCGGAGTGGAAGCCATGGTCGGAGCACAGCAGGATGGTGGTGTCGGGGCCGGCTTGGCGGATCAGCTGGCCCAGCATCATGTCGTGGAAGCGGTAGCCGCCCTCGACCACGCCGTGCCAGCGATCGTACAGGTCCTCGGGGATGTGCGGCCGGCGCGGCGGGTGGAACTTCATGAAGCCGTGGCTGTAGTGGTCGATGGCGTCGAAGTAGACGGCCATGAAGTGCCAGGGCTCGTGGTCCATG
>Ga0210110_1000602_pt1 | contig 11760 bp, 9 predicted proteins | sample China_Galinas_PW_2_FD_184865 | JGI IMG/M metagenome (GOLD analysis project Ga0210110, IMG submission 184865) | Wetland microbial communities from San Francisco Bay, California, USA, that impact long-term carbon sequestration - China_Galinas_PWB_D1... | ecosystem: Environmental > Aquatic > Marine... | reverse complement strand
ATCTCCGGGCCGATGGTCACGTTGGCGACGTCGCGCAGCAGGATCGGCGTGCCGCCCGGCCCGGTGCCGAGAACCACGGTTTCGAGATCCTCGATGTCCCGGACGTAGCCCAGCCCGCGGACCATGTACTCCCGCTCCCCCATCTCGACCACCCGGCCGCCGACGTCGTTGTTCGAGCTCTGGATCGCCATCTTGACCCGGTTGAGCGGCACGTCGTAGGCGCGGAGCTTCACCGGGTCGACCTCGACCTGGTACTGGCGGACGAAGCCGCCGATCGACGCCACCTCGGAGACCCCTTCGACCCCGGACAGGGCGTACTTCAGGTACCAGTCCTGGTAGCTCCGGAGGTCCGCCAGGGAGCGCTCCTCGGAGTTCAGGACGTACATGAACGCCCAGCCGACGCCGGTGGCGTCCGGGCCGAGCTGCGGCGAGACCCCGGGCGGCAGGTCGCTCGCCAGGCCGGAGAGGTACTCGAGCACCCGGGAGCGGGCCCAGTAGAGGTCGGTCCCGTCCTCGAAGATGACGTAGACGAACGAGTAGCCGAAGAACGAGTAGCCGCGGACCACCTTGGCGTAGGGGACCGCCAGCATCTTCGACGTGATCGGGTAGGTGACCTGGTCCTCGACCACCTCGGGCGCCTGGCCCGGGAAGTCGGTGTAGATGATCACCTGGACGTCCGAGAGGTCGGGGATCGCGTCGAGACGGATCTCCTTGACCGCCCAGACACCCCCGACGATGGCGGCGATCAGCACCACCACGACCACGAACTGGTTGCGCAGCGACCATTCGATGATCTTGCTCAGCATGGTCTCGCCTCATGAACACCTGGCAAGCCCGACTTCGTGCCGACTGAGCGAGGATTCCCGATCCGTCGGTGGCGCCGCTCCGTTCGACCTTGACGATCCACTGGATCACCCCCCATCCCCTCGATCCCCTTCCCCCCCTCAAGGTGGGAAGGGGACGCCCCCACCCCCTGGTGGGAAGCACTCTCGTCGTCTCGAGGCGAAGCTTCGATCGTGCCCTGGTGGCCCATGGACTCGGCCGCGCCGTCGTCATCCATCTCGTCGGGCGGCTCGCCAGACATGGGACCTGGCATGGACGAGGCCCCGTCGCCCCGTCTCCGGCGCCGCTCCTCGACCATCTTCTGGATGGCGGCCTTCAGGTTCGACTCGGAGTCGATCAGGAACTGGGACGAGGTGACGATCCGCTCGCCGGCCCGGAGACCGTCGAGCACCTGGACGTAGCCCTCGCCGGAGGCGCCCAGGGTGACCTCGCGGGGCGCGAACCGGCCCTCGCCCAGGGCGACGATCACCACGTTGCGCTCGCCCGTCCGGAGCACCGCCTGATTCGGCACCGCGACCGCGGCCTCGGCCGCCATCGGCCGGAAGACGACCGTCGCGTACATGCCGCTCTTGAGCTTGCGGCTCCGATTCGGCACCTCGAGCCGGAGCGAGACGGTGCGGGTCTTTTCCGAGACCTCGGGCTCGATGTAGCGGACCTTGCCGGTGAAGTGCTCGCCCGGGAAGTAGGAGAAGGTCACGTCCGCCTCCGAGCCCTCGCGCACCCAGGCGAGCTGGTCCTCGAACACCTCGACCGACAGCCAGAGGCTGGAGAGGTCGGCGATGTGGAAGAGCTCCATCCCCGGCTTGGCGGCCATACCTTCGAGACCGCTCATGCGCATCATCACGACGCCGGAGGACGGGGCCGTGACCGCCAGGGTGCGATTCACCTGACCCGTCTCCTCGAGGTGCGCCACCTGCTCGGGCATGATGTCCCAGTAGGAAAGCCGCTGGCGCGCCGCCTCGACCAGAGACTGGGCGCGGCGCCGCGCGTCGGGGGAGGCGTTCTCCATGCGCCGCGCGTAGTCGAGGGCGGAAAGCAGCTCTTGCTCGGTCTGGACGAGCTCCGGCGAGTAGATCTCGAAGAGAGGTTGACCCTTGCGGACCGGCTCGCCGACGTAGTTGACGTGGACCTTCTCGACGAACCCGGAGTACTTGGTGGTGACCGAGACCATCTTCTGCTGGTCGTACTCGAGGTAGCCGACGGTGCGGATCTCCCGGGCCACGTTGCGGCGCTCCACCATCGCCGTCTGGACGTTCATGTTCTGGACGGTGACCGGGTCGATCGAGACCACCGGCCCGGAGGACATGCTGCCCGGGGCCCCCATGGACTCTCCGTCCACCTCGTCCGAGTAGACCGGCACGTAGGCCATGCCCATCTCGTCCTGCCGCGGCTCGGGGGAGGTGATGTTCGGGTCCATGGGGTTCCGGTAGAAGAGGATCTCCCGCTCGCCGCTCATGGTCCCGGCCATCCCACCCTCCTGCTCCTTCTCGACCAGGGGCGTACCGTCGATCGGGCAGTCGCCCGGCTCGTCGAACACCTGGTCCGGGAAGTCCGCGCACACCCACTTCGTCACTGCCGCCATCGCCCTCGACCCGTCGGCCGCCATCCCGTGGTCGTGGCCGGCGTGGTCCGCCGCGGAGGCGCCCGTTCCGTCTCGCAGGGGAACGAGGTCCATGCCGCAGATCGGGCAGGCCCCGGGCTCCTCCTGGATCACGTTCGGGTGCATGCCACAGGTCCAGAGGGTGCCTTCGGGAACCTCCTCCATGGAGCTTCCGGCCATCGCCACCCGTTCCCTCAGCCAGTCGTCGAAGGGCAGGACCCCGAAGGGATCCACGAACACGACGCCCGCCAGCACGAAGCCCACGATCAGCCAGGCAACCGGTGCCAGCCGGCTCTTCTTCGGAGTGTCAGCCGTTCTCTCGTCGCTCATTGCGCGACTCCTTCCATCCCATCCATCTCGTCCTTCTTCTTTCCGTCGTCCATCTCGTCCGGACTCATCCGGGTATCGGGCGCCACCTCGGGAAGCTCCATCTCGGCGGGCTCCGACGGGGTCAGGTCGACCGGCCGGCCGACCGCTCCTTCGAGCCGCGCGAGGGCGACCGCCCAGTCGGCCCGGGTGCGTGCCGTCGACGTCCTCACGTCGAGCAGCACCCGCTCGGCGTCGAGCAGGTCGAGGGCGTTGAGGTTTCCCGCGCCGTAGGCCGCCTCCGCCGATGACAGCGACTCCTCGGCCTGGATCGCCAGCACGTCGTCGAGCAGCCGGAGCTGGCGCCAGGTGAGCTCCAGGCGCTCGGTCAGCTCGCCGAGGGAGCGCTCGATCTCGGCCACCACCCCGCGGCGGGACGCCTCGGCGGCGCGGCGGCGCTCGACGGCCTCTTCGATCCCCGCGTCGATCCGCTGGCTCCAGATGGGGAGGTTGATCGAGGCGGAGAGGCCGAGGATGTCGTCGCCGTTGCCCTCCGGCGGGTTGGCACGCCCGGCGTCGTCCTCCCGGTCGCCCACCACCGTGTAGCTCAGGCCGACCGTCACGTCCGGCCGGTGCTCGAGCCGGGCGATCTCCGCGTCGCGCGCGGCGATCTCCGGACGGGCCTCGACGGCCAGGCGCCGGAGATCGGCGAGCGCCGCGTCCGGGTCCAGGTCCGCGGGAGGCTCCGGAAGGTCGAGCTCGGGCAGCTCGGTGCCGGCCGGGCGGTCGCGCAGGGCGTTGAGGCGCGCGCTCACCGTGGCGCGGCGGTCGGCGATCATGAGCAGGCGGCTGTCGTCCTTGGTGATCTCCGCCTGGATCTTGATCACCGCCTGGCCGAGCCCGATGCCTGCCGCGTAGCGCGTTCGGGCGAGCTCCTCGTAGCGTTCGAGGGTCTCGTGGTCGGTGCGGAGGACTTCCTCCCAGACGTCGAGGAAGGCGAGCTCGTAGGCCAGGCTCCGGACCTCGGTGACGAGCTCCAGGGCCTGGGTCTCGGCTTCCGCCCGGGCCGTCGCCGCGGCCTGGAGCGCCGAGCGCTCCCGGAGGTCGAGCTTGCCGAACCAGGGGAAGCGTTGGCCGAGGCTGACCATCACCTGCTGGGGCCCCACCCGGGTCTCGGGGGAGAGCAGGAAAGCGGTCAGGCCGGCCACCGGGTCGGGCAGGGCGGCCACTTGGGGAGCGCGCTTCTCGACTGCCCGGGCACGGGCCCGGCTGGCAGCCAGGGCGGGGTTTCGCTCCAGCGCCTCGCGCGCCAGGTCGGCGAGCGCGGGCTCCTCGACGGCGGCGAGAACGGCCTCCGCCGGGGAGATGGTTTGTTGTTCAGCGTACAGCGGGCTCGCGAGCGCAACCATGGCCGCAAGCGCGCCGCCCACGAAACTTCGGGGCATGTCGTCCCTCCAGAACTGGTGAATCGGGGGATTCACTCCGCCGGGTCCCGATCCTTCGATCGGACCCGTACGGACACACTACGCCTGGAGAAACGATCAGCTCAGGTAGCTGGACAGGAGGGTGTAGAGAGGGACATCGGGGAAGGCGCCTTCCAGAGACTCCTCGATCTTCGGAGCGCCCGGCTCAATGCACGGCACGCACTCGCCGCATTGGACGGTCGGCGCCGGCGCCTGGACCGGGTTGCGGAGCTGCTTGTCCGTCGAGTCCGGAGCCACGGGCGAAGGCGCCTCGTGGTCTCCCGTCTCGCAGCAGTCCATGCCCTTTTCGCCCTTGCCCGCCAGGGGGCAGGCCGTGCCCATCGCCGGATCGGCCGGATGCATCGACGGGCTCGGCTCGCCGTCCATGCCGAGCATCGCCGCGCAGGCCTCGCCGTTGGCGCCGCAGGGCGGGAAGTGGACGAGCAGCAGCACCGTCGCCAGGGCGACGGCGAGCGCGGCCACGCGGAACGAGCCGTGGCTGGGCGCGGGGCTGCTGGTGCGGTTCGTCGTCACGGGCGGCAGTTTACAACGGAATTCTTGAGCTTTGTACTACCTAATCGGGCAGGCCCTCGTCGTCCTCGGGCAGGAAGTCCGGAAGGCCGCGGTCCAATCTCGAAGAGTAACGTGGTGGCCGGTGGCGGCATTCCAGTACCTTCTCGATCGACCCCGGCCACCGACAGCGCACTCCGACGAACGCCGGTGACGGCCCGGATCACTCGCCCAGCGGCTCCACCTTCAGGTTCTCCACCCGCACCGTCGACAGGTGCTCCATCCGCTCGTCGACGAACGCGGGGGTGATGGCATCGACCGGCAGGGGCTCGTCCCCCTCCTCCCAGTCGATGGCGAAGTTCTTCTGGTTCGAGAACAGAATGCCGTTCACCCGCCGGAAGTCGAACGCCTCGCGGAAGCGCAAGCCGCCGCGGAAGCTGTAGGCGAGTTGCTCGAGCCGCCCGGTCTCCGGGTCGAACCAGTAGAGGTACTCGTCCTGGGCATCGGTCGAGCTGCCGCTCGAGAACGTCACCTTCACCTTGTGGAGCTCCCGGGGGCCGTCCTCGCCGGGCCCATTCTCCCCAGGCCAGATTTCGAGCCCCAGATCCTCCTGATGCACGCTCGGATCGTCGAGCCGGTAGGGCAGCAGCGGGAAGTAGATCCGGGCGGAGACATAGTCCCGGAACCGCTGCACCCGATCCGCCGGCACCTCCTGCGGCTCGCCGTCCAGCAGCACCTGGACCTCCTCGTTCGTCGTCACCACCGTCCGGCGCCCCTGGTCGGTGTCGGAGATCACCGCATAGCGGTACATCCCCCCGTCCTGCCGAACCTCCACGTCGAACGCGCCCGACTTCGAGACGATGGTGAACGAGATCAGTGAGTGCTCGTAGAGGTCTCCGCCGTGGAATTCGATCGACCGCTCGACGATCGGCAGGTTCTCGGCGGACGCCACCATCGGAGCCGCGAGCAAGGTCAAAACCGTCAAAGCACTGGCGAACCGTTTCATCGAACTCCTCCTGTCGAAGATTCCATCCAACGACGAACCCAACGAAGTCTACCTGGAGACGGGTTGATAGGGCCGCTCGCTGCGCTCGCACTTCGGCCGGCAGGGACGCCGGCCGCTTCGTCCAGAGACCGTGCTTCGGACCGGCCGTCTGGCATCGAAGCCGACTACGAGCGAAGCCAGCGCCCCCACCCGACTCCCAAACAGAACCGTCTCCGCCCAACACAATCCCCAGATGAAGCGGCCGCCCTCCGTGGCGGCCGAGTGCGAGCACAGCGAGCGACCCTACCCGGCGACCCCGCCGACCGACCTTGAAACAATCTCCCCGCTCACCCGTCTCCATCAGTGATGCTGGAGCGCTTCCAGACCATCGTCCAGGAGAACCAGAACCGGGTCTACACCCTGGCCTGCTACCTCCTGGGCGACCGCGAAGAGGCCGCGGACGCGACGCAAGAGGTCCTGCTCCGCCTCTGGCGCCACCTGGGCGAGCTCGACACCAACGTCGGTGCCTGGCTCACCCGGGTCACCAGAAACTACTGCTTCGACCAGCTCCGCAAACGACGGAGCACCAAACAGGCACTCGGCGACCAACAAGAGCCCGAAATCTTCGACTACACGGAAGGCGACGACCCGGGCCCCGAACACCATGCCGCGAGCTCCGACCTCATGCGCCACCTCCAGCACGCCATGGGAGAGCTCGGAGAGCCGTACAAAAGCGTCCTGATCCTGCGAGAAGTGCAGGAAATGAAGTACAAAGAGATCAGCGAGGCACTCGACATGCCGATCAACACCGTCAAGGTCAACATCCACCGGGGGCGTCGAATGCTCCGCGACCGCCTGAGGGAGGTGATGGGACATGCCACGGCCTGCTGAAACGACCTGCCCCGCCGTCCGCGACCGCCTCGACCCGCTGCTCGACGGCGACCTGACGCGCGCCGAAGAGAGCCGGCTCCACGCCCATCTCGAAGGCTGCCCCGCCTGCCGGGAGGAGCTGCGCCTCGCCCGCGACCTGCGCCGGGCACTCCGCGACGGCCTCCCCACCCTCGAGTGCCCGCCCGAAGTCTCCGCCCGCGTTCTCGCCATCGCCCGCGACGAGGTCGCCAGGGGCGGCGCACACTGCGCCACCGACCGCACGGACACCCGCGAGCCACTGGCGGATCGGCTGTGGACCTGGCTCACCGGCGGCGGCCTCGGCCACCTGCGCCCGGCCGCCACCCTCGCCGCCGTCGCCGCCCTGCTGCTCCTGCTCGTGGCCGTGCCCGTGGCTCTGCGCGAAGTCCTCTTCCCCGGCCCCGGACCGACCGCACCCGAGGTCGCCACAGGGACCACGCCGGAGTACACGGCCGAAGAGATCGCCCAGGCCGAGCAACAGGCCCGGCTGGTGCTCGCCGCCGTCGCCCAGGTGGGGCGCGGCGCTGGACGGACCGTCCGCGACGAGGTGTTCGAGGAGGCACTCGTCCAGCCCGCCCGGCGGGTGATGGAGAGCCTCCAGGGCGGCGCTACCGAGACCAGCGGACCCCACGCAGCCGAGCGGCAGAGCGAAGCCGACGGCTCCGGGAGGCGACCATGATTCGAACCGAACGAACGAACCGATCGAACCGGCTGACCCGATCTCCCCGATCGCCCCGGGGACGGCGCGCCGGCTGCGTGCTCCGGCGGTCGCCGCTCGCCCGCGCCGCCCTCGCCGCGCTCCTGACGGCGGCGCTCGCCCTGCCGGCGGCGGCCCAGACGGGAAGCCGGGGGCAGCGCAGCCAGGCACCTCAGCGCCCGCCCTCGCCCTCGTTCGAGAACGACCCCGGCTACGTCGACTTCGAAGCCCTCGGCCTGGTCGCCGGCGAGGGAGAGGAGAGCCTGCGCATCTCCCTCTACGGCCCGATCCTGCGCCTGGTCGCCGAGGCGACCAAGGGGGACGAGCCCGGCTTCTCGGAGATCCTGGAGAAGCTCCGGGCGATCCGTGCCGACATCTTCGACGTCCCGCCCGGAAGCCAGGAGCAGCTTAGGCGGCGCACCATCGAGGTGGCGCACCGTCTCCAGGGCCGCGGCTGGCAGACCGTGCTCGAAGTGCGCTCCGGCGACGGGGACCTCTCCTTCATCCAGACCCGCACCGACGGCGACCGCATCTCCGGCCTGGCCGTGATGTTCATCGAGCCTGACGGCAGCGCCGGTTTCATCAACATCGTCGGCGAGGTCTCCCCCGAAGAGCTGGGGCGGCTCGGCCGCACCTTCGACATCGAGCCCCTTGAACAGATGGGCCGCGAGCTGGGCGACGGCGCCCCGACCGAACCCGAGGACAGCAAGCCATGAGTCATGAACAGACCGACCGCGCCCCCGACCGCACCCCTGGGCGCTCCGCCCTGGCGATCACCCTCTTGATCACCGGAAGCCTCCTCTCGGGCGGCCTCGTGGCCTGCTGGACCGGCCCCGGTGTCGACTCGATCCGCCATGCCGTCGAGATCCAGGTGCCCGAAGCCCGCTTCGAGCAGGAGGTTCACCTGCGCCTCGGACGGATGACCACGGGCCTCGCCCGTTGGGTGGCCAACCGGGCCATCGACGAGGACGAGGACGAAGCCCGCATCATGGTCAACAGCGTGCGCCGGATCGAGGTCGCGGTGTTCGAGAACCACGCCGACCTCCCCGACGACGCCGTCGAACGGGTGACCATGCCCCGCTCCCTCGAGCGGATGCTGCGTCGTGATGGGTGGGCGGTGATGACCGAGATGACGGACGCGGGCAGCAAGGCCTGGGTGCTGGTGCAGCAACAGCCCGGCGACGACGGCGGGCCCGCCATCCGTGGGCTCTACGTGGTCTCCCTCGAAGCCGACGAGCTCGCGATCGTCCGCCTCGAAGGACGCTTCGACGAAGCGTTCGCACGCGTCTTCGCGGACCACCCGGACGAGGCGGCCGACCGGGCCATCGAGGACGCCGAGGGCTGAGGCCGGTCAGCGGCCCTCGATCACCCGCTGCGAAACGCCCTGGAGCCCGCGAGGGGCACGGAGCGGCCGACCGGCGCGCCCCGCACCCCTCGGAAGCCTCGTCCTTCTCCTCCTTAGTGGTCGACGCCGTCCACCGTGGCGAAGGTCACGTTGGGCGTGCCACTCCTGCCATCGGTCCAGAGGACCAGGGTCCGGTTGCCGAGAGACAGGGCGTCCAGGTAGTCACCGAAGTTCGGAATGGTATCCGCGTACACCTCGCACCAGTTGCTGGTCACCTCCGTCACCCGGACCGGATCGCCGAACGTGTCGCCCCCGTCCGTCGACCGGACCACGTAGGTGTCGGCCAGGGAGCTGAAGGTCGAGCTCCGGATCGCGTTGCCCACGTTGACCTCGCACTCGATGTCGCCCGGGGTCGGGGTGACCTCGGCTTCGAGCACCTCGACGTAGGTCACGTCGACCACGCCGCCGGGCTGCACGCTGACCTGGGGCCAGATCCGCTTGATTCCGGTCGGCGGCACGGGATCGTCCACCGGCACCGGGTCGGACCAGGTCAGCCCCTGGTCGTCCGAGTAGACGAGGAAAGCCTCGTTCGACACCTCGGAGGGTTCGCTGAAGCCCGCGTCGACCTCGCTGACCGCCGCGTTGTACGTGAGGTAGACCCTCCCCCGATATGGTCCGTTCTGGGCGACCGCGATGCGGGGGAAATCGAGGAAGCGGTTCTTGTTGTAGCCGACCGGTGGGTTGTGACGGAGCGCAAAGACCTCGGCGACCGTCACCGGCGCATCGAAGGTGGCTCCGCCGTCCAGGGAGCGGCCGACCCGGATCTGGGCGATGGTGCCGGCGACCAGCGGCGGCGTGAAGTCGGGCCCGAACTGCCAGGCCACGTACACCTCTCCATCCGGCCCGATCGCGGGCGACGACGAGATCTGGAACGGACCGACGGTGCCGCAGTCCGGGTCGTTGGGGTCGGTGTTGTAGGTCGCGTCGGGAGAGACGATCACCGGGCCGAGCCAGGTGTCACCGCCGTCCGGGCTCCGGTAAAGCTCGATCTGGCCGAAGCCTCCGAACGGCTGGCCACAGAGCTCGATGGAGTTGGTCAGGGAGACCACCACGAGACCGCTGCCGTCCTTGGCCGCGGCGAGGCCTTGACGGCTGTAGAACTCGTTCGGGGTCGGCTCGTCGAGGTGAATGAGGTCGTCCCACATGAATGTGTCGCCCTCGAAGTGGCCCCGGTGGATGCTCACACCGAGGAGGCCGGCCGCGCCCCGAACCTGGTCGTGGATTGCCCGGTTGGCCAGATAGAAGGTCCGGTTGTCGACGCCACCCCGCTCGAGCCAGGGGTGACCGCCGGTGAGCACATGGTCGACCACCGGGGGACCCCCACCGTCCGTCCAGGTGGCGCCGCCGTCGGTGGAGTAGGCCCACCCGGTGAGGCCCGGCGGGCTTTGCGGAGTGCACGGCACTCCGATCGGTGGGCCGCAGAAACCCTGGGAGTCTTGCCATGCCGCAACCAGGTTCTGGCCACTCGGGTCGGAAGCCAGGGCGGTACCGCTGCGGCCGATCAGCCCATCGGGAAAGAACTGCTGGGGGGAGTTGACTTGAACGTTGTCGCCCACCACGATCGGCTGGGCGTGAACGGCGGCTCCGGTCGCGAGGACCAGGGCCAACACCGCGAGGATGGCGAGGAATGGCTTGGACCAACTGGGATCACGCATGATGCCTCCTGCACTGCTGCACCGCAGACGGATGCACGCTAGTGTGCGTTAGCTGTTACGAGTTATAATCAATTCTGACGTAACGATGGCAGGGGCCCGCACCCCGGGAGGCTCCCCGGGGAATTCGACGTGGGCCCCGAGTCTGTGTTGCCGGGTGCACAGGCCACTGTGCTCCCGGCGCCGGTTCTCCTCTGTTCGGCCGAGCTCTTCGGCCGGGCTCAGGGTTCGATCTTCGGGTCGGTTTCTGTGGGTCGATCACCTCCTCGATCGGTTCGTCTATACGGTCTACTCCTCCCGCAGGCTGACCGCCGGATCGAGCCGGGCGGCCCGTCGCGCCGGGAAGTAGCTGGCACAGAGAGCCACGGCGAGAAGGAACGCCGAGGCCCCGGCAAGAATCAGAGGGTCGGTCGGGCTCGCGCCGTAGAGCAGGCTCGACAGCAACCGCCCGAACAGGAGCGAAACCACCAAGCCGAACACCAGGCCGGACCCGGCGAGGACAGCTCCTCTGCCCACCACGAGCCGGATCAGGTCCCGGCGCTCCGCTCCGAGGGCGATGCGCACGCCGATCTCCCGTGTTCGTTGGGTCACGCCGTAGGCGATCACTCCGTAGATGCCGATCGCCGAGAGCACCAGGGCGATGAGGGTGAAGAGGCCGATCAGCAACACCTGGAAGCGCCCCTGGGCGCTCTGCTCGAGCAGGCGCTCCTCCATGGTGGCCACGTCGTACGCCGGAAAGTCCGGCGCGATCCGGTCGAGCGCCTCGCGGACGCCGGGAACCAGGGCCGACGCCTTGTAGCCGTCCTCCGGCCGGACCAGGACGTTGAGCACGTTGGGTAAGCGCACCGGGAACTGAAGGAGCGAGAGGTAGAGGTCCGGCCCGGGACGCTCATGCCCCAGGAGCCCGGCGTGCTCCACGTGATCTGCCACGCCGACGACCGTGAACCAGGGCCGCTCGGCGGCCCGCGATCCGAACTTCAGGCGCTTGCCGACCGGGCTCTCACCCGGCCAGTACCGCTCGGCCATCTCGCGGCTCACGACAACGGCGAACGGCGCCTCCCGTGTGTCCTCGAAGCCGAGGGCACGGCCGTCGATGATGGGCACACCGAGGGTCGAGAAGTAGCCCGGGCTGACCGAGTGGAGGAGCACCAGGATCGTGCCGTCCGGCGACGGGCTGACGTACTCCTCGATCGTCGAGTAGCCGCCGGCCCAGTCATCCGTGGGAATGTTGGGGCCCACCATGGCCACCGACCGCACGCCCGGTTGCGCCCCGATCTGCTCGAGGGCCCCGCGCACGAGCTGGAAGACCGGCTCGTCCCGGGCATACTTGTCGCCCTTGAGGTCGAGCCGCAGCGTCAGCAGGTTCTCCGGCTCGAACCCCAGGTCCCGG
>Ga0210110_1000598_pt1 | contig 11828 bp, 10 predicted proteins | sample China_Galinas_PW_2_FD_184865 | JGI IMG/M metagenome (GOLD analysis project Ga0210110, IMG submission 184865) | Wetland microbial communities from San Francisco Bay, California, USA, that impact long-term carbon sequestration - China_Galinas_PWB_D1... | ecosystem: Environmental > Aquatic > Marine... | reverse complement strand
GTGGGAGAAAGCTGCCCGCGGCGGCGTCTCGGGGCGCCGCTTTCCCTGGTCGGACACGGACACGATCCAGCACGCAAGGGCGAACTACTACAGCGACGCGTCGTATTCGTACGACACCAGCCCGACGCGCGGCTATCACCCGACGTTTGACACCGGCGGCTATCCCAACACAAGTCCGGTGGGGTACTTTGCTCCGAACGGCTATGGGTTCTTCGACATGGCCGGGAATGCTTGAGAATGGTGCAACGACTGGTACTCAGACACGTACTATTCGACTTCGCCGAGTTCCAATCCGTTGGGCCCAGCGTCGGGCACGCATCGTGTCCTGCGCGGCGGCTATTGGGGCCTCGACGCGTACGCCTGTCGCTCGGCGCTTCGCGGCCGGCTGGCAGGCCTCCGCCTCAACTCCAACGGGTTTCGTTGCGTGTTGGGGACTCCGTAATGCTTTGCTCTTTTGGTCTTTGGCCTTTACCCTGGCGGGTCCAGGGGCGAAGCCCCTGGTCGACCCGTGGTCGGATTCCCAGGGGCCGGGCGATTCGCCGATAGGACCAGCCGCGCTTGGCCAGAACGAGGATGGATTGTGGTTCCGTCATTCCGAGTTGGTTCGCCATACGGCTCCTCCAGCGAGAATGCTGGAGAACCTACCCGGAGAACCAGAACCCCCTCGAAATGGCCGGTCTTACCCGCCCGCTCACCATGGACGAAGAAGCGGTGGGAGACGTGGGTCGTCAAGTGAGGCTGTGTCCATCCTTCGAATCGGTCGTTTCCAAGGGCTCAAACACGTCTACACGGAGCATGTCGCGGACCAGCAGCATGACGTCGATAAACCCGTTGACTTCATCCTCTCTGACAACACGAGTTGGGTAAACCATGAGGAACGCCTTAAGAAAGACGTCTCCAGGAACGTTCATAATCTTGCCCATTGCTCGGATCGCCTCATCCGATAGCATCGACTCCACGGGGACGTCGCCTAGCCATTCCTCGATCGCTTCCAAGCGGCGCTTCAAGCTCATGCCGATCACTCGCCCCTAATCAAGTCCGGACATGCGTTAGCGCCATGCGCTACGGCTGGCCGGATTTGGCTTGCTCGGTTAGACACTCATACAGCTTCATAATGTGGTGCTCGGCGCGCAGGATTCGATCCTCGAATTCCGCGGCCTCTGATACACGGATGGCGACAACGGCCAGATATCCAATCGTTCGGCCGACAGCAGGATCGACGCTTCCGTTTCGCACGTCCGCGAGCGTGTTCCACAGCAAACGCTGAACGCTCTGCATACTGTCAATGCAGACGAGCTCGGACGGTTGCTCTACGCGCTGTATCGCGCGCCGGTTACGGCCACCTTTCTGGGAGCCGAGCCGCTTCGATTCTGCGGCCTCAGGGTTATGAGAAACGCAGAGGGCTGTGCCCGTGATTGCGTGCGCGCGGCAGCGACTTCCGTCTTGCTTGCGATATTCACACTGTGCCATTCCTTAGGAGTACCCTAGGCACCGAGGAGTGATCGTCAAGTCTTGATCGCGCCGGCTGAAGGATAACGGAGAGAGACCCACTCGACACATCGATACATGCGAGTTGCAGGGCGTGGTATGCAATCGTATCTCGTCGTACATCATTGCATGAGACGTGCTCGGAGCGTGCCGGCCTCGTCGGGCCAAGACACCGGCTGGTTGATGAGACTTGCAGGGAATTCAACCGCATGACGTGCAACCGGACAGAGGGGCGGTTTATTCGCAGGTGAACCTGGGCTCCATTTCCAATCGAGTGGGAGTTTCCGTTGCCGGCCTGACGTGGTCTGATGTCACGTACAAACGGTCCACAGTAATGTCAGATACGTCCATGCCAGGCGACGCGTGCAGCCTGGTGCCGCCTATCTGACGTTCACAAGCGTCTCCTAACGAACTTTGTCGACAACGTCGAACTGGGTCGGCTGAAAACCCATTTCGAGACGCATATTCAGGTGATCCTCGTCAATCGTCACAGGGCGAACAGTCCATGCCGGCCGCCAAGTCCGAGTTTCGTCCGGTTCGGTTGGGTGGTCCGCGTACCTACAACAGGCCGGATAGGCCTGCTCTACAGACATGATGAATCCCCATTCGCCGACACGAAACGACGCCCCCAGAATCTTGAAGGTGTGGAAGCCTTCAACGGTGGGGTCAAGGTCTCACACGCCGTCAACCGCGCTGCAACTCCCTGAATCATCTGGTTGCGCCGATATGTGGGCGTCCGCTACGGGTGCGCCGTTGATGGGGGCAGATGGCGGCGCAAGAGGCATTTCGGGGGCACGTCCAGCTGCGATCTAAGCGAGCGCCGCGGGCGGTCTCAGGAGCAACTCGGCTTCGAGGCCGGCCTGCATCGCAACGATGTCGGCGGAATCGAGCGGGGTGGGCGCAATAACTGCTTGATCAACCGCGCAAAGTTTGCTGCGGCATTGGGAGTCCGGCCGCGGACGCTCCAGCCGTATGTTGAGCACGGCCCGAGAATGGGTTGTGCACTTCATGTCTGCGCCGCGGGCTCATCAGAGCGGTCGGCACAGCATTTGTTAGCTGTGAGTTTCTTCCGAGAGCCAGAGTGAGTTTGAGGTGCGGAGGTTCATGCCAAGTGCAGTAGTTGCGCCTATATGCGACGCAGTGGCGCTGGCGGCGGTCATAGCGTATACTCCAGTCTGCGACTGACTGCAGTGCAAGGCGAACTAGTGCCTTTGGACATTCGGTAGCTACGGGCAGGAGACAACTGCGATGACAAGGATGGCAGAGCAGAGTCGATCATGTAGGGACGATGTAAGTGACGAGGGCATCGTATGGTGGGACGACAGGGACGTCAGGAGCCGCCGGTTTAGGAATGCGTTTGGTCGGCTCTCGCCCACCGAGCACTCGAGTGGCTTATGGCACGGGGAGGCGCGCCGGCTCGCGCTAAGCGCGCAATTCAGCTCTGCGGCCGTGAATCGACCACCGAAGGCGGCCCAGTCGAAACGCCGTGGCGCCGAGTCCAGGCAACGTTCGGACCAGTTCGGCGAGCTGTACTTGGCCTGCCACGGCCTGCGGCGCCTACTACTCTACGTTACCATCGGCCTGTTGCCACGCACGAAACGGCAATGGCGTGTGAAGCAGTCCGCGATACTCGAGAGGGCACGGGAGGAGATCCACCTACGAGGTGAGGCTTGCCCTGATGAAGAAATTCGGTACGCGCTAGAGTCGTTGCTTGAAAAAGGTCTCCTGCAAGAGCGGGGGGACTACGCGCAGCTGACAGCTCGCGGTCGTGCCGCCTATTGTGATGAGATCACAGCACGAGCGATTGTGGACGAGCAAGCCGTTTCTCGTGACACCATCTTGGCAGCCGTGCAGGCGACACAAGACCTGCTCGCGACTGTAGCGACAAGCTCAGCCTACACACATGACCCGCGTCTCACGAAGCACGGCGAAATCACAGATACGGATTTGAGCACATGGCTGTTCCACCTCGGCGTTCCGTTTGCCTTGCAGGCTAGAGCAATCTCCGTGCTCGTTCAGAGTGGTTGCTGCGACGTGATGCCGATCGGCAGGGCAGACCTGGGTATGTTGTACTCCCTGAGCACATCGCGACGGCCCAACAATGTCGATGTCGCAGTTTCACGCCTGATGAAGAAAGAACACAACGATCCATTCGTTCTGAAGGATGCACTACTTCGGATTTTGGCTCAGCTCGAAATCACTTGGAGAGAGCGCGCCGGGAGACTGGCCACAATGACCTCTCGGCACTACGCGACTGACGAGCTGAAGAGCGACGAGTGGCCAACACGGGGCAGTCCACTATCGACGTTGGAGGTCATCGTGCGCCGCTTCTTTCCATGTGCACACAACGCGCCGGACTACGGACTCCACGAGAGCGAGTCGTACTCTGAGCTGGCGGAGGTTTTCAATCGCAGGGACGTCAGTGTGGTGGCAGAGTACTTCGGCACTCGTGCGAGGTTGGCTGGGGATCCCATCTTCGGTGCCACAATAGCGGCGTTGGGTAACGGTACAATCAGGTGCGTGCGTTTTGAGCCTATTCCGTGTGGCTACAACGGGCCAGATATCGCTCATTCTCCAGCGAGGACGTGGTTCGGCCCGGTCTTGCGTGTTGCCAGTTCGGACCGTACCTTCTGTGCGGATTCGGGCCCACAGCCTACGGATGACCCGACGGTTCGCCATGCCACACGGCCAGAGAATCCGCCGATGCACAAACCTGAATGGGACGAGGATGATCGGGTTCTCATGTATGGCGGTCAAGTCTGCAAGAGGTACAAGCACGAAGCGACGAATCAGTGGACGATCTTGCGCGCGTTCGAGGAAGAGAAGTGGTGTGACTTCATCGATGATCCCCTCCCACCTCGGGCTGAAACCACGCCAACCAAACGACTTCACGACACAGTAGGCACACTGAACAGGAAGCTCCTAAAGGTCAAGTTCCATGTGACGGGCGGCGGGACCCGCATCCGCTGGACTGCATCATAGTAGGGCGGAGAGGCGCGCTCAACGGCTCTTCCGACTTACGACTTGCTTCGTGAATCGTTCGTGAATGGTTCGTGAAACCTTCTGGTGCGGGGAGGCGCACCGGAGGTCATCATCTCGTGTGTGGACGTTATCCTTAGCGAGGTGATGCGATGATTGACCTACGGACTGAAACTATTCTTACGCTGGCTGAAGCCGCTTCGCGGCTTCCCAAACGGCGAGCTGGCAAGAAACCACATGTTGCTACGCTCTACCGGTGGGCGAGTCGCGGATTGCGCGGCGTCAAGCTCGAGATGCTTCAGGTCGGCGGGACGACGTGCACGAGCGTGGAGGCGCTGCAACGCTTCTTCGACGCGCTAACACGTGCTCGATCGCCTGCAGGCACTGCGGATCAGTGCCGTACTGCTGAGCGCACTGATCATTCGGCAGCGGTTGCTCGGCTAGCACGAGCGCTCACGACAAGTCGACCCAACTAATGACGAAACGACCGCGATGCCGGGAAGCGGGCGGTCGTTTCGGAGAGCATAAAAGGCATACTCTATGTCTCCGCAGCATACTACCAGAGCACCGTCCCTGTGTGCAAGTCCCATGGCGACAAGTGATACGACGACGTGCATCATTAATCATGAGGCGATGCGTACTGTCGCATCCGCTCGCACTTTTGGCTGCGTCGCCACGTTGTCTGCGTTGGGCGAGATGATCCGTCTCGTTCGTGAGCTACGCGATCGATGTGTTCGACGCGGAGAGATCCGGAAAGCGCGGACGCAGACGGAGATGCTCTATCGCCACGGCGCAGAATCCGAAGTGCCTGTGCCATCGCAGCTTGGAGGTGCCGATGGCCGGCAGTGATCCGCTGAATGAGATTCTCGGTCGGCTGGCGGATGTTCGTCCGAGCGGCAACGGCTTTGCGGCGCGGTGTCCCGCACACGATGACAACAACCCATCGTTGCACGTCGCCCGAGCCGAGGATGGTCGGGTACTGCTCAAGTGCTTTGCCGGATGCACCTGTTCTCGAATCTGCGAGGCACTTGGGATTGAGTTGAGTGACCTCTTCGTAGATGGCTCCGGCAGCGAAACTTCATCGCCCTTCACTGGTAGAGCTATGTTCAGTTCCATCGAGGAAGCGACAAGAGATGCGACACAAATCTGGACCTACACTGACGCCAGCGGTCTGCCGCTCCTGACCATCGCCCGCTTGGACATACCGAGCGGCAAGACGTTTCGACCGTTCCATCGTGTCCCTGGGGGTGTAGCCTGCGGGGACCCACCGGGTTTACTGCCGCTGTACAATCTGCCTGAGGTGCCGCATGCTGACTGGGTTTTTGTCGTCGAAGGGGAAAAGTGCGCGGACGCTCTGCAATCGATAGGGATCGTTGCCACCTGTTCGGCGCATGGGGCAAACGCGGCTCACAAGACCGACTGGTCGCCGCTTGCTGGCAAAACCGTCATTATCATCCCGGACAATGATGCTCCCGGCCGCAAGTACGCCGACGACGTCGCCCGACTACTCACAGGTCTGGATGTCCCAGCCACAGTTCGCGTGGTGGAGCTTCTGGGCCTCGACGAGGGTGAAGACATCTTCGACTGGATCGAGCAGCGCGACAGTCGCGAAAGCGAGGATCTGAAAGCACTGATTCTCGCGCGAGCTGATGCGGCGGCGCCTTGGAGCCGGCCAGCAGACGGTACGCCGAACGATGCCGCGGCCGATAGCTCGAATAAGAAATCACAGGCGACGAAAATTGTCCAACTGGCAAAGGCGAAGGGAATTGAGCTTTGGCACAATTCCGAGGGAGAACCCTACGCTTCGATTCCCATTGAGGAGCACAAGGAGCACTATGATCTGCACGACAGTCGATTGAGACGCTGGCTCCGAAGACTGCTTTACGATGAGACCGGTACGGCGCCGCGCGCCGATGCTCTGAACGACGCGGTTGAAGTCCTGGGCGGAGATGCGTGCTTCGGTGGCGACGAGTTTCTCGTGCATGTCCGAGTCGCCTGGGTCGATCGGACGATGTACCTGGACTTGGGCGATACGGGCTGGCATGTCGTGAAGGTCGACGAACACGGATGGGAGCTTGCTACCAACCCACCGGTACGTTTTCGCCGGCCGCGTGGGCAACTGCCGATTCCCGTACCGGTTCGCGGTGGATGCATCGACCAGCTGCGCCCGTTCATCAACTTCGGTGATGAACGGCAGTGGCGGTTGATCATAGCCTGGTTGCTTAGTTGCTTCATGCCGAATGGCCCTTATCCGATTCTTGAGGTCAGTGGCGAGCAGGGCAGCGCCAAGACAACCGGCTGCCGCGTCCTGAGGCGTCTCGTCGATCCGAATCAGGCTGATCTCCGGTCGGCCCCGCGGAATGAGCACGAACTCGTCATAGCGGCACGCAACGGGTTGGTGCTCGCCTTCGACAATCTTTCGGGCTGCCCACATTGGCTGTCGGACGCGCTTTGCCGCTTGGCAACGGGTTCAGCCTTTGGTGTGCGAAAGCTCTATTCGGATTCCGAGGAGTGTCTGTTCCATGGGGCTCGTCCGGTCATTGTCAATGGAATTGGCGATGTAGCTTCGCGGCCGGATCTCCTCGATCGCACGATTCGTGTCAGCCTCCCGACAATCGACGACGGCCAACGGCAGGTCGAATCGGAGTTTTGGGTACGCTTCCAGCAGGCGGCGTCGCGGATTCTCGGGGCACTGCTCGACGCTGTGGTGACCGGAATTCGCCGACTCCCGGACATCACACTCTCTAGCCATCCGCGTCTGGCCGATTTCGCAAAGTGGATTGTTGCTTGTGAGTCTGCTCTTGGATGGCCTACCGGGGCGTTTCTCGAGGCCTACGCCGGAAACCGAGCCCAGGCCGACCGCGATGCCATCGAAGCCTCGCCGATTGGGCCGGCACTGTTGGCGTTTCTGGAGTCCCGGCCGGCCGGGTTCGAGGGAACCGCCTCCGAGCTCCTAGACGAACTCAATCACGAACGCGGCAGCTCGAGCGTCGGCCTGGGGCCGGTTTCCGACAACTCAAGGCCGCCCAAGGGCTGGCCGCAGCGGGCCAACGAGTTCGGAACGCTGTTGAAAAGGATCGCCCCCAATCTCCGAGCCATGGGATACACGGTCGAACTGGATAACCGGACCGCCAGCCGGCGCACGTACCTAATCAAGCCACCCGAACCGCCGATGCCGAAAGAAGGTGCAGAAATGTCGTCATCGTTGTCATTGTCGTCACAAGGCCAGGAATCGCCACTTGACGGGGCCGACAATGACGACGGCGAAGACGCGCATGACGACGCTCGTTGGCCAGCTCCGCCAATGCGATCGGCCTTGGGGCTGCCTGAGACCAGCCCATGACAACGATGACGACAATGACAACGTTCATGCAGACTCTCGCCGTGCTCCGCGTTGCAGCGGTAGGCGGCTGTCTGCGGGCGGGCCATCGGGGGACTCACACGAGGCGCAAGTCATCCAGAAACTCCGACACGGGATCGACGCCAGTGATGAGAAGTTGATCGCGGGCCCGGGTGCAGGCGACGTACAGGAGGTGCCGTTCCGTGTTGTAGACGTCCTCGAGGTCCGCCTCGTCGGCCACCGCCTCGATACGGGACTGAAACGGCAGGATTTCGTCGTCACACGCCGCGACGACGGCCGCCCGAAATTCGAGCCCCTTCGCGGTGTGCATCGTGCCGATCGCCACGCTGCCAGCCGGTGCGTCGGCGGCGTGATCCAGCTCCGCGGCCTGCAGACCGGCCGCCCGAACAGCAGTTCGCGCCCGGGGTAGCTCCGCCTCAGAGCGGACGAATACGGCCATCTCATGCGGCCGAAGGCCCTCAGCGGCACGGTCAGCAAGCCACTCGCCAATCACGGCGGCCTCCTCCTCGGCTGATTCGGCGACAGCGACGGCGGGCTCCGGCCCATTGAAGACCGACACCGTGCCGCGGCGCGACTCCTCGTTGCCGTCCACGTCCGTGATCTCCGGCTCCAGCAGCCGATCGGCCTGCCGGCGAATCTGATGCGACGTGCGATAGTTGATCCGCAGCGTGTGCGAACGGCCGCGAACGTCTACCCCAAGCGATCTCCAAGAGAATGGCGTTTGGAAGATCCGCTGTCCCAGGTCGCCGGCGAAGAACAGGCCGTTGTCCCTATCACCGGCCAGCGCCGCGAGAAACCTCAGCTGGTAGACAGTGATGTCCTGTGCCTCGTCGACGACAACGAAGTCCGCTGGCGGTGGGGCACCCTCCTGGAGCGCTTGTGTCGCGGCAGCAAAGACAGCCGGAAGCGTCACGAATCCCCGATCGTCCAGATCGGCTCGGAGCAAGTCGAAGACCGACCACGCCATTTGGCGCTGTTTCTCGCCGAGTCGGGTCTTTCGGCCCAGGCGTGCAACGTCGCGGTACGCCTCCCACGTGTCGAGCTGCCAGGCATCGACGACGTCGGTCCATTCCGTCTCCAGAAACCGAAGGGAGAACTTGTGGCCCTCAACGGCCGCGGAAGCGGCTCGGATTAGTGTCCGCAGCATGGTCGTGGTCGGCACGTTCGGCCTTCCATGAGCGGCTTCGTAGAGCTCAAGCCCGACTTCGTTGATGGCTCGCACGTTGATACGCTCCGCAAGCCCCGTCTCGTCCCCGACCAGCCGCGACAGCTTCCGCCGCAGATTCCTCGCCAGCGTGATCGAAAACGTCGTGAGCAGGACCCGAGCGTCCGGGTAGGTACGCGCCAGATGCACCGCGCGATGCAGCGCGACGATTGTCTTTCCGGTGCCGGCCGATCCCGCGACGCGGGCCGGACCACCGTAGTCGCGCCCGACCAGCTCCTGCTGGGTGGGATGTAGGAACACCGTCCACTTCTCCCAGGGGGCGTCCAACGCCTGCTTCAGCTCCTCGATATTGGTCATCACGCGGAACCGGCGATGGGCGTCCGGATGGGTGAACGGGTCCTCCTCGGCCCCGATCGGAGCCGCCGCGACGGGCGTGGTCCCGGTGGCCAATTGAAGCAGCGCCTCTGACGCCTCGGCCGGGAGGTGCTCGGCCACCTCAAACAGCGTGTCCTCGGTCGCCTGGCGGACGTCCTCGAGCCATTCCTCGGGCACGCCGTAGCCGAGTAGCTCCTCGTCGCTTACGCCGGCGAACAAGGGCGGCGTCGGCGGAGCCGGCTGCTCGACCTCGACGTACTTCGGGATGATCACCTCGCGGACTTCCTCGCGAATCTCGACGAGCTGGGCTGCTCCCGTTGCTGGATGCCGCTCGATCTTGCGTCGCTCCGCCCAGGCGTAGGCTTTGTCGTGATGATCGACGTAGCAAAGCAGCAGGTTGGCCTCGGTCTTGTGGAGAATGATGCGAATGTCGCCGCTGACGCGAACGGAACAGAAGTTCTTGTCCCTCGCCCGATCCAGCTTGTGAAAGCGCATGCCCCGGCCGGACGGGTCCATCTGCAGGTCGAAGGCCGTCGTCTTGGTAGACTTTTGCTCGTCTCCCGTCAGCTTGGCGAGGCTGTCGGTGAATGTGTCGGCAATGCGGAATTCCATCGTGCTTTCCGAAAACCTTTCAAAGTTGTCTCACTCGTTCGTTATCCAGGTGAGTATACAGTGTGCAATCGACACCTTCAGTGCCAATGCTGTCTTTCAGCTTTTTTGGACGAGCCCGTAGACAATCTCCTCTATCTGCTTCTTGCATCGCTGAAGGAAATCACAATTGTCGTCGGATATGTCGCCACGAATCGGGTGAGCAAGGAGATTTCGAACATTATTAACTTCTAGAAACCAGGGCTTACAGTTCTTAGCGCCTTGCACGGCCAGCACACGTTCAAAGACCGAGCTGAATATTGGCCAGTTTCCCTTCGTGCTAATTATGTCGTGCAAGTCTATCAACATGAAGTACGATTCGCACGGCCCGGAGCATCTGTCCCTCTCCCGACGCGTAGCGGCATCCACTCGGACCTTTTCTGGAACGCCCTCCTTCCACCATGAGTCTTCACCGAGCTCCTCTTTCAACCGATTGATAATTGCCCTGTGAAGTTCACGCTCTATGTGGGCCACGTCCTCGCGCGGTCGCATAAGGTTCGCGACCTTTCCAAGTATTTCGTCGAGTTTCATATGAGTACTGATTACATCGTTCCATGTTTCTTCGATGCGGCGCGGCGGCAAGCTCCACGGATCATACTCGGCTTCGGAATCCAACTGACTCTCAAGGACTTCCAATTGATCTGTGAGATACTCAGCCTCGGTTCTCGCTGACTCGGCCACATCGCGAAACCGGACATATTTCTCGGCAATTCGCTCTCGCAATTCTGGTTTTGGCCAAGGCAAGAGCGTTTCTCGAAGTATGCGTGGCCTCACGATGGGATGCAGCAAGGAGCCGGACGCACGACAAAGAATGTCTTCGTGAACGGCGCCGTCGTTGAGAGTACGCCCAAGGAATTCGGCATCGTCCGCGGAATGACACTTGATCTGTGCAACCGTTGTCGCCAAGTCACGATTCGGTCCGCGCCGGTGCGGAATTCCGGCTCGGGAGCCATCCAGGGGGCACCATACGCAATCGTCACGGACGTCGCCGGGGGTCCATTCCCGGAGTTCGGTCACAGACACACAGATTTCCTCAACGGCCTTCAGTGGTCGCCCAAGGCGTGCCTTGGAATCACCCAGAGCTTTGGCGAAGCGATCACAATCAGTACCCCAATAGGCTTCCGTGGCCATCACATGCAAGGGAACAAAACTATCATCATCTCCTCGAACGCTCACTCCGCTCGCAATATGAAACAACTCGAGCGCACCGGCGGCGTCTACTGAAAGGTCGTCAACCAGTTCACACGTGAGTTGCCGTACATGTACCGGGCTCGGCATTGTGCGGTCGATCCCCTGGTTGATCTTGTAGAAACCAAACCCCGCAATCGCCGCTGTTTCTCCCGGCCCGTACTTTCGGAGGACGTCACTCGACGCGTAGCACCACACAAATGAGGGAAGTAGGAAACCATACTTGATTGGCTCAGACCCGCTTTCGAGTGAACTCGCCCCTTTACCGATGATGCTCTTCCAGTCCGGATATCGACCACTAACGTCATGAATCCCGCTACCCGTCTCCTTGCGAAACGCTAGGAATTCGTCGGAAATGAAATCGGCGTACGGTGCGGCAACTATCGTCAAGAGGTGTGTGCCCAAGAGTCCTGCTACGATCAGGTTCGGGGATGCAATGACCCGTGTTCCGTTTGGGAATGTCCGTACCCTGTCCGGAAGCGTCGCAAAAACATCGAGCTCTGACGGAAGTGCAATGATGTAATACCAACTGATTCCGCCTTCCCATCCGCTGCAGACTCTTAGAGCTTGTTCGAGCTTCAACTCGTCGTAAGGGAAATGGAGATTGTCATGATCGGTGTTGTT
>Ga0210110_1000595_pt1 | contig 11837 bp, 10 predicted proteins | sample China_Galinas_PW_2_FD_184865 | JGI IMG/M metagenome (GOLD analysis project Ga0210110, IMG submission 184865) | Wetland microbial communities from San Francisco Bay, California, USA, that impact long-term carbon sequestration - China_Galinas_PWB_D1... | ecosystem: Environmental > Aquatic > Marine... | reverse complement strand
TTCAAACTCGGCGATCGATCGTTTGCCTCCGGTGACGACGAGCGTCTTGCCGGAGCGGAAGCCGCCGGCGCGCCGCGCCGAATTGCCAAGGAGCGTGAACCATGAGCATCGAACTGATTCCGGGGCTGGAAGGCGTCCCCATCGCCGAGTCGGGTGTGAGCTTTGTCGACGGGCAGATCGGCAAGCTCGAGTACCGGGGCATCGACGTGTCGCTGCTCGCCGAGCACAGCAGCTTCGAGGAGACGTCCTTTCTCTTGCTCTACGGACGCCTGCCCACCACCGAGGAGCTCGCCCGATTTCATGCGGACCTGAACTTCGTCGCGCCGCTCAAATTTCGCATCGTGGACTTGATGAAGTGTCTGCCCGAGCACGCCCATCCGATGGACGTGCTTCAAGCGGCGATCGCCGCGGTCGGCATGTTCTATCCGGGCCGGCACAAACAGGACGACGCGATGCGCGACATGGCCTGTCGCCGACTGATTGCGAAAACGTCGAGCATCGTGGCGGCGTTCGAGCGACTGCGCCGCGGCGATGAGTACATTGCGCCGCGCAAGGATCTCGGCCTGGTCGGAAACTTCCTCTACATGAGAAACGGCGAAGACCCGAACCCGGAACACGAGCGGATTCTCAACGTCTGCCTGATTCTCCATGCCGACCACACGATGAACGCGTCGACCTTCGCCGGCCGCGTCGTCGGCTCGACCCTGGCCGATCCGTACACCGTGGTCAGCTCGGCGCTGGGCGCTTTGTCCGGACCGCTGCACGGCGGCGCCAACGAAGACGTGATGGCGCTGCTCGACAAGATCGGCACGGTCGCCAACGCCCGGCCGATGGTCGAGGAGATGATCGCCAATAAGGTCAAGATTCCGGGTTTCGGACACCGCGTGTACAAGACGATGGACCCCCGCGCGAGTATTCTCAAAAAGTACGCCGAGACGCTGATCAAGAAGACGGACAAGCCGCACTTCGAGATCGCGCTCGAGGTCGAGAAGGTCGTCGCCGAGCACTACGCCGAGAAGGGCATCTGGCCGAACGTCGATTTCTTCTCCGGCATCGTGTACAGCGAGCTCGGCATTCCGCGCGATGGCTTCACTCCGGTGTTCGGCATGGCGCGCGTCGCGGGGTGGCTCGCGCACTGGCTGGAACAGCTCAAGGGCAATCGAATTTTCCGGCCGACGCAGAAGTACGTCGGGCGTCACGACCAGCCCTACAAGCCGCTGAGCGAGCGTTAGTCGCGACGCGGCCGCATCGCAGATCGAAGCATGGAACCTCCGAAAGACGAAGCCAAAGCCGCGAAAAAGACCGTCAAGGCGCAGGTCAAGGCGGAAAAGGCGGCCCACAAAGCCGCGATGGCCGCTGCCACTCCGGATGCGCCGACCGGCGGCATGAGCCCCTCGGAGCGCGCCGCGCGAGCGGCCGAGCGCCAGGTCGCGCTGCAGATCCTCCGCGTGTTGTTCGCCTTGTTGATGCTCGTGATCGCGACGGCAGGACTTCTTTGGACGATCAAACCCTGGGAGCGGGGCGGATCGCCCGAACCGCAGCCGGCTGGTGACAAGGCGCCGGCACCGTAATCAATCCCACACGAAATCAGGGGGCATCATGAACGACCGTAAGATCGGGCTCATCGGAACCGGCATCATGGGCGAGCCGATGGGCCGCAACCTCATCAAGGCCGGCTTCGAGCTGTCCGTGTTCACGCGAACGAAGTCGAAGGCCGACGGGCTGCTGGCGGAAGGCGCGCATTGGGGCGACTCGCCGGCTGACGTCGCTTCACGCGCCGAGATTCTCATCTCCATCGTCAGCGATTCGCCGGACGTCGAGGCGGTCTACCTCGGTCGCGATGGCATTTGCGAACGCCTTCGCACCGGTACGCTGTGCATCGACATGTCCACCGTGTCGCCCGACATGGCACGCACGGTGGACCAAGCGGTACGCGAGCGAGGCGGTGGCTTTCTCGACGCGCCGGTGTCAGGCGGTGGCAACGGTGCCAAGGCCGGGACGCTGTCGATCATGGTGGGCGGCGCTGCGGAGAACGTGGAGCGAGCCCGGCCGGTGTTCGAGGCAGTGGGCAAGTCGGTGGTACACTGCGGTCCGGTGGGCCACGGCCAACTGACCAAACTCTGCAATCAGATTCTCTGCGGCTTGAACCTGCTCGCGGTGAGTGAGGCCATGGTGTTCGCGAAACAAGTCGGCTTGGATCCCGAGGTCATGCTGAAGGCCGTATCGACCGGGGCGGCCGGGTCCTGGGCGCTCGACAACCTGGGGTCGCGCATGCTCCAACGCGATTTCGCCCCAATGTTCATGATCGATCTGCAGCAAAAGGATCTGAAAATCGCCCTCGACACCGCGCGACACGGGCCCATTCCGCTGCCGGGGACGTCCCTGGTGCATCAGCTCCTGGCCGCGAACCAGGCAGCCGGCGAGGGTCGGTTGGGAACTCAAGCCCTACTGAAAACACTGGAGCGCCTCGCGAGCCTCGAGTAGCGCGCGATGCCGTGTCCGACATGACCGGACGCAGAAAGCAAAACGTCCGGCACCGCAGCCGCGAGGCGCTTTGCCGGACGTTTTCGTCCCCTCCCAGAAGGTCAATGCCCGCTCCCGCCCGGCGCGCTCAGTGAGGGCTGCGCAGAACAGATAACCGCAGGCGTTTCGCGAATTCGCCGAGATACGATTTACGGGACTTCCCTGATTCCGTCTAACAACCGACTCGTCGTCGCGAGCATCCATCCTACCGAGTGATCGCGCTGGCTGTCAACCGAATCTTATCCACATTATCAGGTTTTCTCCTCGACATTTTCCACAGTTCGTCATTTTTCAACGGATCGATCCGGAACGGCAGGAATTCGAGCAATTTCTGCGCGTTTGTGTTGCCCGTAAGCTCTTGCAAACTAAGAGAATGAATCGGGTGAAAAACGCGCCGCCGGGGAGCCCGAAACGGCGTCCGAACACGGGGATTGTCGCACCGACGACACATTCAACGCCGGCGATGACGCCCCACACGGTGTGATTTGGCGATCAGCTTCGACGGTCCAGCTCGGCCTGATAGTGCTGGATGACGGCCTTGCGGCTGAGCAGGCCCACGACGCGCGATTCGTCGTCCACGGACACCACCGGGAGCGAATCAAGATCGTGCCTGGCGAACTTATTGAGCACGACGTCGAGCGTCTCGCGCGGCGTCACCGTCGGCACGGTGGGACGCATCAACTCGCCGACGAGCAGGAGTGACACCGACTCAGGCTCGAGCAAGGCCGTTCGAACATCCTTGCCGGCCACCATCCCCTGGTAGACCCCGTGATCGTCGATCACCACGAAATCAACGGCCTCGGTGTCGCCGGCGTGCTCGATCAATTCTTGAAGCGGGTCGGCCGATTTGAAGAACTGCACCGGCAACCGGTCGACTTCCTCGACGGTAATTCGTCGCAGAATCGTCAGATCACTGAACGAGCCGATGCGTACGCCGCGCCGCCGCAGCTTGAGGGTGTAGATGCTGTCGCGCAGCAGGAGTTGCGCCCCGGCCGTCGCGATGATCGCCGCGAACATCACCGGCAGAATCACCTTCGGCTCGCGCGTGATCTCGTAGAGAATGACGATCGCCGTCAGCGGCGCGTGCGTCGTTCCGGCGACGACGGCCGCCATACCCACCAGGGCATACGCCGAGACGCCCTGGTCGGGAATCCACCCCGCCGTGTGAAGCCCCAATCCGTAGGCCCCGCCGATGCACCCGCCCATCATCAGCGACGGCGCGAATACGCCGCCGGAACCGCCCATGCCCAGCGTCAGGCAGGTCGCCAGCAGCTTGAGCGCAAACAGCGCCAATAGGAACAGGACGGTCATCTCGAGCACGTCGCCGCTGATCACCGCCTCGATCGCCGGATAGCCGTTGCCGAAAAACCGCGGCATCTCCTGCGTGCCGCACATCCAGACGTAGGCCACGCCGGACAGCCCGAGTCCGAAGGCGCCGAGTACCGGCTTGAGCGGCTCCCACAACGCGAGCCGATCAGCCAGATCCTCGGTGAAGTAGAGCGATTTCGTGAACGCGACCGCGGCGATGGCGCAGATCACGCCCAGCACGAGAAAAAACGGCAACTCGCTGGCGACGAAAAAGTAGCCCCCCTCGCGTAGCGCGCGGACCTCGAAGAGTGCCACATCCTCGCCGCGCAACGCGTGCATGATCGAGCAACTGATCACGCTCGAGAAGACCACGGGCGAAAAGGTTCTGAACGAGAAGTCCTTCAGAAAGATTTCCAGGGCGAAAAGCACGCCCGCGATCGGGGCGTTGAAGATGGCTCCGATGCCCGCGGACACGCCGCACGCGGCGACCACGCTCATCTGCCGCTTGGGGATTTGAAGGTACTGGCCGAAGCTGCTGGCGATCGCCGCGCCGATCTGAATGATGGGCCCCTCGGTTCCGGCCGATCCGCCCGAACCGATCGTCAGCGCGCTCGACACTGCCTTGGCGGCCGCCACCCGCGGACGAATCATCGCCCCCTTGCGGTACATGGCGTCCATGACCTCGGGCACGCCGTGACCCTTGGCCTCGCGGGCGAAGTACCGCACGATCAACCCGGTCGCCAACGCGCCAAGGGCCGGCAGCGCCACGAGCATCCAGATTCGGTGGTTGTACAGGCCGAAGGGTCCGAAAAAATCGCCCTTGTGGTCGTGCCCGTACGCCGCTTCGTGCGCGTACTCGATCAACTGGAAGAACAGGTCGGCGAAGACGGCCGTCGTCGCCCCGATCAGGATCGAGACCAGCACCAGCACGTACTCTTCGTTGAGGCCGATTCGCTGAATGAAGCGCGGCAGGCGCGCCGAAGCGCGACGCGGGCGGGGGCTCGGTTGGGCGGCGTCAGGCGTCACGAAACCTCGATGGTCAAAAGGGGAAAGCTACCCTCGCCACAGGCGATGGGCAAGCGTGGTGCCGGTCGTCGCGGATGCCCGCGCCCCCGTCCTCGGCCCCACCTCGCAATCAAACGGGGCCCGGCCGCGTACCATTGTGAAAAGGCGGCGCGCCCGGTCCAACCGTCATGGGCGAGCCGTCGCGGATTCGCTATGATCGGGCGTCGGGTCGGGGAGCACCGCATACGGTCGCTGCTCGACCCGTTTCGAGCCTGTCCGAGGGCGCTTCACAGGTTAGGGCGCGACACGAGGAGTCACCGGGTCCATGAAACACACCGCGACGACAATGCTGATGCTGGCTCTGGTGACGTGGACGGCCTCGCCGGTGGTCGCGCTGCCCGCGGTCGGCGACACCGCGCCACCCCTGCACATCGCCGAGTGGGTGAAGGGCGGCCCGGTCGATCTGCAGCACGACGCCTCGAAGCAGGTCCATCTCATCGAGTTCTGGGCGACGTGGTGCCCGCCGTGCAAGGAGTCCATTCCGGACCTCACCAAGCTGCAAGGCAAGTACAAGCAGGATCTGGTCGTCGTGGGCATTACGGACCCCGAGCCGGACCGCAACGCCCCGAAGGCGATTCGCCACTTCGTCAAACAGCAAGGCGACCAGATGGATTACACCGTCGCCATGGATGACGCAAGCAAGACCTGGAATGAGTGGCTCGACCCGGTCATGGGCATCCCCTACGCGTTTCTTCTCAATCGCGACGGCCGCATCGTCTGGCAGGGCAGTCCGCTTGAGCCCGCGCTGGACGGCATCGTTGCTTCCGTCATCGATGGAAGCTACGACGTCGAATCGGCCAAACGGGAGGCCGAGGTCAACCGGCAGCTCCAGGCCCTGAGCCTCCCGCTCCAGGCGGGCCAGTGGGGCAAGGTGTGGGACGGGCTCATCGACGTTCTCAAACTCGATCCGGCCAACCAGGTGGCGATCAACGCAATCACGGATCTCTATGCCCAACAACTGAAAAATCGCCACAGCTTTCGTACGTGGGCCGACGCGCATATCGCGCAGCACGGCGATAACGCCAAGGCGATGGCACGGCTGGCCACGGCGCTGCTTGGAATCGAAGACTATGCGACGCGCACGCCGGACCTGGCCCTGAAGGCCGCCAGGGCCGCCTACAACGCGTCGAAACAGCGCGACTCGGACGCGCTCGTCGCGTATGCCGAAGCGTTGTATCAGATCGGCAACCTCGACGAGGCGATCAGGGTGCAGACGGAAGCGGTCGCGCTGGTCGCATCGGCCGACCGACACGAAGCGCAGAAAGTCCTCGACTACTACAAGCAATGCAAGGAACTCGGCACGGCGCACGGGTAGGGCCGACATCAGGCAGATTGCCGTTCCACCGGCCCCCCACGGGGGGACCATAGGGGGCCGGGCGACGGAGTTCATCGCGCCACGAAGTACCGTCACGCAGTGGCGATCGAGCGTTCCATTTGCTAAGCGAGCGACAGAGGGGTTGCTGTTTCTTCCCCCCTTTGCCAATTGGGGACTGAGGGGGTGCGTTTTGCTGTAGAAGGAGACCAGACCTCACGAAACATTGACGTGATCACGGATTGACACAGCTAGTGCGTTTTCGACATAATCGCAACGAGCAATGCCGTCCTGAGCCGCAGGCGGAGCCTGCGCGGCGCCGAGGATTCGTTAACGTCACAGGGATCAGGCATCGCCGCGCGAGCTAAAGCTCGCGGCTCAGGCAGAACGAACTTCTACGTTTCAAGAAGCACGACCAACCATGAAACCCTTTGCCACCTTCCAACAACTGGCGTGTGCCGACCGCGAAGGCCGCGACAACTTCAAGACGATGCTCTCGTGCGTGTTGCCGCGTCCGATCGCGTTCGTCTCGACGATCTCCGCGGCCGGCGTGGCCAACCTCGCGCCGTTTTCGTTCTTCAACGCGGTCGGCTCGAATCCGCCGGCCGTCATGTTCTCGCCCTGCGCCAAGGCCGACGGCACCGACAAGGACACGATCCACAACCTGCGCGCGGTCGGCGAGTTCGTGGTCAACGTGGTGTCCTATGACATTCGCGACGCGATGAACCAGGCCTCCTTCGCCTATCCGCCGGAGGTGGACGAATTCGCCGCGGCCGGCTTCACCCCGGTGCCCAGCACCTACGTCAAGCCGCCGCGCGTGGCCGAGTCCCCCGCGCACCTGGAGTGCAGGCTGGTCGACATCGTCAAGGTCGGAAGCGGCCCGCTGTCGGCGAACATCTGCCTCGGCGAGGTGCTTTGCTTTCATCTGGCCGACGAAGTGGCCCTTCCGGACGGTACGGCCGACGTCGCCAAGCTCGACCTCGTCGGCCGACTCGGCGGCCCGGACTACAGCACGACGCGTGAACGCTTCTCACTGCCCAAGCCGACGGGGTAGGGCTTGGCGCGGGATTACTACAATGCATCATTCTCGTTACGGCATGGCGCCAAGGTCGACGGCGCTCGTCTGCATGGCCGCCTCCACCTGAACGGCCGTGGCACTCGGATACCGCGAAAGATACAGGCCGGCCACCCCGGCGGCATACGGAGACGCGAACGAGGTTCCCTCGGCGAAGACGGAGTCGCCGAAGGCCCACCCGGCCGGTCCGGTTCGATCCGTCGTCATGACGTCAATGCCAGGCGCGGAGAAGGCCAAACCGACACCGTAGTTGCTGAAGTTGGTGATGTGGCCACTCTCTTGCAGCGCGCCGACCGCGTTGACGCTCGGGAGGCTGGACGGGTAGGCGATGGACGACGCACCGTCGTTTCCGGTACAGGCGAAATGAACCATACCGTTATCCCGCGTCGTCGCGTACTTCGTGGCGATGGTGCTGGACGTAAATCCATAGTAGTTGCTGTTGTTACTGACGCGCGCACCGATCGATTCCGCCCATGCCAGACTGTCGACGGTCCAACTGGCCGTGCTGGTCCAGTTGCCGTTGCTGTTGATGGCGATGAACGTCCGCGCCGAGGTCGACAGGCAACCGGGGGCGATGCCCACGGTCCCCAACGAGTTGTTGATGGTTGCCGACACGCAACCCGCCACGGCCGTGCCATGATTGTCGAACTGGTTCACCGGGCCGCCGTCCGTCGATGCATCGCTTGTCGTGTCCGTGCCCGGTGTGAGCTGGTGGATGTCCGCATGGGTCTGGTCGACACCCGTATCAATGACGACGACGATGATCGACGGATCCCCGATCGTGATGTCCCAGGCCTCGACGGCGGACATGTCCATCCCGGCGATGCCGCCGAACTGCGCGGTATTCTCCAGACCCCAGCAGTCCGGGAAGCGCGGATCGTTCGGGACGAGGCTCCCGGATCCGGTGAAGATCATGTCCGGCTCGGCAAACTTCACGCGGGGGTCTTGAGCCAGACGATTGGCCTCGTCCAGCACCGCGTACCCGTCGGCGGCCCTGCTGCGGAGTCGATAGGCGCCTGTCATGTGGCCGAAGCCGCGCTCGATGATATCCGTGTTCGTGGTTTCGGCGATGATGCGATCGGCCTCGGCGGCGTCTACGTCCTCCTTGAAGCCGACGAGCAGATCCGGCGTAACCATGACGGGCCCGCCATCCGTGCCGACGAAGACGGGCGACACGAATTCGGCCAGGCCGGCCTGGGCGGCCGTGGCGACGCGGTCTTTCATGCCCTTGGCGGGTGCGGAAGCGGCGTCGATTTGGACCAGTGACCACCCGGCGACCGGCCACGGACTGATGCCGGATTTGTCGAGTTGCGCGTCCGCGAAGGCCGACGCTTGGGCCGTCGTGATCTTGTTCGCGTCGACCACGTGTAGCGCGGCGACGCGCGTCGCATCAAGCGGCAAGACCCGTTTCTCTTTGAAGTAGTAATAGTATGGCTCGCCGCCGACGGCCGACGCTGAGACCGTCAGAACACAAGACAAGACCAGAAGCGAAAGTGTGCACATGATGCGTGACATGATGCAAACCCTCCTGATGGCACCGCGAAGTTGCGGTGCACTGCCAAAGGCGACCTGTTCCAGGCGACAGGCTGGATGCGGAACACGGCCGGCCGAACCACGTGAAGAGCGAAGCGCTCAGCATAGCCCTTTCGGCAGTTTATTACAATCACTTTTTGCCCCGCGAAGGCGCCTTGCGGCGAGCAATGGGAAGAGGCTCGCTCCATCGTGGGCGGTCAACTGTGGCCGTGGGCGCCCGGTGCCACATTCAGCGGCGCGGCGGCTTTGAACGCGGCGCGGGGTTGGGGCCGCACGCTTGGCGTACTGGCGGCGCTCCCAGAACTACGTCCGGCACCTCGGCACGTGGTGTCACATCGATGAAGTGTTACTTAGAATGCTCGACCATGTGCCCGACCCAGGATTCGACCGCGGCCGCCGAACAGGCCGTCGTACATGACATCGATGTGCCGCGGACAACGCCCGCGACGAGGGTAACCATCGTGGTGATGCTCGTACCGGTTGGCATTGCCTTCGTCATCGTGCTGACTGCGGTCTTCGCGGCGGCGGCTAAGGCCGGGGCTGTTGCTCCAACCGTCGGGACGCTGGCGGCGCTCAGCGCGGCGGTGGCAATCTGGTGGTTCGCGGTCGTTCGGAAGCCTCGCGCGCATCGCGAGATCGACGCGCGACTGAACGCGGTCGACGCAGCGGGTGCCCTCAAGGCGTTGCAGTCGCACTTGCGCCGGCACTCGGCCGACTTGAACTACCACGCGAAACTGATGCTCGGGTCGCTCGCTCGTCGCGGGCACGTCGGCATCACCGTCCGGGCATGCGACGAAGACAAGCGTCAAGAGATCGAGCCGATCGACGTTCGGTTCGAGCCGATTCCGCTCAACGAGGCCGACCCGTCGTTCGCCGAGCTGCAGTCCGGCTTCAGGCCGGCCGGCTTGCCGTACGCAGGCTCGAGTGCACAGCAAGCCGACGCCGCCGACCTGCGTCGAACCTTCAGACGCAATCTTCGCTTCGCGGGCGGATGGCTGCCGCTGTTTGTGTTTGTTTTGACCGCCAGTAACTTGGCATCCCAACTTGCCAGCGGCGCTTCCATCGGCCGCGTCGACGTTTGCTTGATGATCATGGCGGGTTTGCTGCTACTCAGCGTCGGCGGTCGAGGCGCGTGGCGATCGGCGAAGCAGTGGTTGCTGGTTCCCGGCGGCGTGGTCGCGCGCAAGCCGGCGCGGAAGAAGAGCCAATGGCAAGTACACTTGTTCGACCGACGGAGAAGCGTGTTGCTCGTGCGCCAGCAGAATCGAAACATCTGGTCGGTCGGCGTCGCGGACGGCGATGGTGAGGAGAATGCCTTTCTTACGCAGGTCGAGGCCTACACACTCCTTCGCGCGTGGCTGAGCCCGCTCGCTCCGCCGCCGGTGGAGCAGCTTTCGGACCTGGAGTGAGGTTGGGCTACGCAGCACCGGCGTGAACACGGAGTGCGATGTGCCGAAGGCCGTCCGAGTCGATGTTCCGAAGATCGGTTCGGGCCTACACTACGAACCATGTGCGCCGACCCTCGTTCCCAGGAACCCGCTGCCGAAGAGAAGTTATACGATATCGACATGCCGGGCCCGTCGGGCATGGACATCGTCATCTTCTTGTTCCTCGTCATTCCCGGGCTTGTCGTGGCCGCGTTGTTTCTTCTCGGCGCGATTCTGGCGTTGGCCGAGTCGACTGGTTCCCCGGCCGTCGGGTGGATGACGTTCATCGCGCTAATCCTGGTCATCGCGGCTTGGGCCGCGTTCGTGAGCACGCCGCGGCTCAAACGCTCGATCAAGGCGAGCATTGACGCGTCTCGTCCGGATGAAATCGCCGCTGCCATGGAGGCGCACTTCGAGCACAGGAAATGGCGTCCGGGAAATCTCACCGGCTTTTTCCTTTCCACGATGGCCAAGGCCGGCCGGGTCGGCGTTACGATCCGTGCCTGTAAAAAAGCCCAGCGCGAACACATCAAGCCGATCCACGTACGCTTCGAGCCGATTCCGCTCAACGAGGCAGACCCGTCGTTCGCCGAGTTGCGGTCCGATCCTGGGGTGACCGGTTCGGCGGCCGACGGGACGACCCGGCAACAATCTGACAACGTCGAGCGACACCAGACCTTCAAACGCAATCTTCGATTTGCCGGCGGATGGCTGCCGCTGTTGGCGTTTGTGGTTCTCGCGGTGGTTCTGACGTACCAGCTCGCCACCGGTGGGGCCATCGACCCCATTCACGTTCTCTGGTTGGTCATGGTCGGCGTGTCCTTGCTTGGCATCGGGGGTCGAGGCGCGTGGAAATCGAGGAGGCAGTGGTTGCTGGTGCCGGGCGGTGTGGTCGCGCGAAGACCCGCGCGGAAGAAGAGCCTATGGAAACTCCATCTGTTCGACCGGCGCAAGAGCGTGCTGTTTCTCCAGCAGGAACAGAGCAACATCTGGCGCGCCTGGGTGGCCGACAACGAGTTGAAGGAGTCGGTTCAACTGACGCAGGTGGAGGCTCATACACTCCTTTGCGCGTGGCTCAGTCCGCTCATCCCGCCGCCGGTGGAGCATCTTTCGGACCTCACCTAGCGCTGGGGGTGGCGAACTTGCGGTCGCTTGACGCGCGTTGCCGCATCCGGCAAGCTTGCCCGCGGCCGACGGCGGCTCCGGGTCGGTTCTGATTCGCAATCATTGTTCAGTTGAGGTTCTTGCTGGCATGCTCACATACGTTTTGACGTTTCTCGCTGGTGCGGCCGCGGTGGTTGTTTTCGAGTTCGCCTGGCTGAACCAACTGCTCGCGCCGCCGCCGGTGGAGCAGCTTTCGGACCTGGAATGATTATCTCATACGACATTTCCGACGGCGCGCCGTTTGTGGTGAGGCTCCAAGGGCCGGCCGCAATGCCTCTTCAAGGTCGTTCGTGATGCTGGATTCGACAGCGAATGCATCAGCGCTCGCCCCCGGTGTCCTGGCGGACCTGCCTTGGCGCCGTCGAACCAGGGTCGAGACCGCCGTGCGGTTGATCGCGATTCTCCCGGCCTGCGTGCTTGCGGCCGTGTA
>Ga0210110_1000594_pt1 | contig 11876 bp, 8 predicted proteins | sample China_Galinas_PW_2_FD_184865 | JGI IMG/M metagenome (GOLD analysis project Ga0210110, IMG submission 184865) | Wetland microbial communities from San Francisco Bay, California, USA, that impact long-term carbon sequestration - China_Galinas_PWB_D1... | ecosystem: Environmental > Aquatic > Marine... | reverse complement strand
TAACCCCCCTCAATCCCCCCTTTACAAAGGGAGGAAGGGAAGACCCGCCCAGTGTCCCCTTAACAAAGGAGGGAAGTAAGCGAGAGGCTCTTTCTGGAAACTGCAATAGACCGCGGCGGTGTAGCTCTGATGCCAGAGCCATCTTCCATGGTGGATCGTCGAATGCGGCGACGTGGGCGAAGATCGTGGCAGCCATGACACGGGCCTCCACTGAATGCCGTGTGCGCACCGCGCCAAGCGCCCGGCGAGCCGCGGCAAGTACCGCCCATTATCCTCCTCCGCGCCCGAACACTCAAGTGTCCCGATATCGCCTATGCTTCGGCCTGCCAGTAAGTCTGCCGGGGCGAGGGAGGTACGCCGACTGGTGCCTGGAGCCACCAAGCCACCAATAGACATTCGGCGCATCTGACAGTGATGCGTACCTTGCGTCGGACCGCCAATGGTCATTCCTCGTCTTCGAGAAACGTCACGTTCCCCGCCGGCGCAGAGCGGGCTTGCCTTTCGGGACGTGAACGAGGGCGCAAAGGTGCCGCCTACCGCTACGGCTGCGTCTCGAGGCGGACGCGATCTTGCGTGTGGTTTCGGCCTTGGGCGACGACCAACTCGTAGGTCAGATCGCGCTTTTCACCCGCGTCCAGCGTCGTCGTGAACTGCGGCGTCTGGAAGTCGTGCAGCACGGGATCAAGACGGCTTCGAAACACCACGTCGCCCGAGAAGCTCCGCCGTATTTCAACCGCGACCGGTCGGTCCCGGTAGTTGCGGATGCGTTCCACCCACCATTCGTGATCGTCCCAGCCGGCGACCGAGTCGTTGATCTCCACTCGATGCCCCTCGTCCGGCGAGAAGTACACACCCACGCCCGAGCGCCGGAACCAGAAGTGATCACGCCGCGAAGCCGTCCGAATGCGCTCGTGAATCACTTCGGGGTCCGGTCCCAGGTTTAGCTCGATCTCCTGGCCGATAGGAACATACGGGATCTGCTGTTGAAGCAGAAAGGATTGCCCGTCCATGCCATTATCGCGGTAGAGTCTCACCACACCGTCTGGTAGCGGCGTCTCGCCGAGCTGACTCTTCCCGTCGTTGCGAAGCAGCACCATGCGGACGAGTTGCTCGCCATATTCGGCCGGGCGGTACCGGTACTGGACGGTAAGCGGCACGTCGACCCCATGAAACAGTCGCATACGCTTGGACCAGTTGTTCCTGACGGTCTCGGTGCCGGGCACCGTGAACACGAAGTACTCGGACAGTCCCTCCTTGATGATCGACTTAGGCTGTGCGGCCGCACCCTCAGCGACCGCGGCCAGTTCGTTCTTGAAGGCCCGTCCCGCCCGTGTTGACAGCGACTTTCGGTCTCCTCTGCGGAAGCGATCCGCGTCGTCTTTATCGATCTGGCCGCGGCGCGCGAGCTCGTCGATTCGCTCGACTAGGTTGATCGTGCCCACCACCAGCCGAATCTCGGCATCGACGTAGTCGTCACCGGATCGATTGAAAATGCGGACGAAGCCGTCGAACGACATGGCTGTCTCGTCCTTTTTGGCAGCTCCGACGTAGTCCGCCGCCCAGGTGATGCCGCTCGTGAAGTAGCTGATCTGAACAACCGCTTCGCCCTCGAAGTCACTCCTGACGTTCCAGTAGAGCATTTGTGGTTTGTCATGGGGGAACGTCGTATCGAGCACCTCGAGTCGATCCGCATTCGTTTTGAATTGCAACTGAACGCTGGACGGGTCGATCAGCGTGTTGGCCCACGAAAACTGCAACGGGTTGACCCCCTTCTTGAGTGAGATCGTGCGCGTCTCGCGCACCAACGTGAGATCCTCGCTGTTATAAATCGTGAGCTGTACGCCGTCGCGCGGCGCCACTGTGGAAAGGTCGATGTTCTTGGCCAAAGCCACTGACCCGAGCATCAGAACCGTGATCGCTGCCTGTTTCATTGGTTGTTCCCCCGGTAAAGATCAAGGCGAATCATGCATGCGGCAGATCCGCGTCGTTGCCCCGAACGACTACCACTCGTTTCTGATCACCACGTGCAGGGTCTGCACCTGCTTGGCAGCCGCCTGATCCGGACCGCGCGCCGGTAACAGCACATGGAAGAGCACTTTGTCCGACGTGGATTTGTCCTTGTCGTACAGCGGTGCGAGTGTGCCGTCCTTCTCCAACGTCCAGTCCACGACGCGCCCCGTATCGCCCAGAATCTCGCGACGTAGGAACGGCATGGACTCGGCCAGATCAAGCGTGACGGCCCGGTCCTTGAAGTTTTCAATTTCATATTTGACAGTCACGTCGTAGTTGTAGAGGTTCCCGAGCACGCGATGTTTCTCTCGCCGCGCAATCGTGCGTTTCACAACCACGTCCTTGGCTACGCCGAGATAGAGCTTCATCTCGTCATCACGAGGCGTGAACGCCCCCCAGTCTTCGCCCAGGAATACGTCCGTACCGCGGCCGTCGTCTTGAAAGATCCGTACTTTGCCCGGCGGAAGCGGGAAACGCCCCATACCGTCGGCCTTGCCGTTTTCGATCACGTAGTGCATCGGAACGAGCAACTGGTTTTTGGGGGCGTCGAGGTAGCCGTAGGCCTCCAGGTCGGCCGTGTAGGTCTTGTGAATCGGTACGTTGACGTACTTCTCTGCGAGAAGCCGCTTGGTTTCGTCAATCCCGATCGGGCGCTCGAGAGGTTCTCCGAATCCCGGCCACATCCCGACCACTCCGAACTCCTCATTGGCGCGATTGTGCAAGTCGATGTACTCGCGGAGTGTGAGCACCGTTTCCTCATGTGACGCCACGGCGCGATACGAATAGGACTTGCTCAAGCCGCTGACGATATAGCTGATTCGCACTCGCTCGGAGAGGGCCCGCGGCGACGAAAGCTGCCACGTCAAGGCGTTTTGACCGGGCGGATACGAAACCGACAGCACTTGGACCTCGTCGGGCGTTGACAGACAGCGTAACCGAACGCTGCCCGGATCCACTGTGGCGGTGGACCATCCAAACACAACTTCATTCACGCCACGCGTCAGCGGGACGAAGCGCTCCTCCTCCACAAGCGTGACGCCGGGATATTCCAACTGCAGCTCGACGCGTTCGCGAATGGGAAGGGTGATCAGTCGTACGCTGGCCTCGGCCTGTGCAACCAATATGGTTAAGCCAATCGTCACGATATATGGCTCGAGTCGAGATGAACGAAACCGCCTCATGATTCCATACCCCCTTTTTCAGGATTCGAGTTTCTTCGAATCGTGTAGGTGCTGCGTTCACGCCGAACGACGATCGCGTGCTCCGGCGTGTTCATCGACTTAGTTGCGCGGCGGCGCCTCGGGTTCCCAGAGGGGAGGCAATTACTTGTGGCGTGTGACTCGGCGGTGACCAAGCCCGGCCGCTTGAGTTATGGGACAGCGATGTGATTGGGTGCGTATGGGACGAACGTGAATCGGCAGTTGACCGGCCCTTCCTTCACGGAAGCCCGGGAGGAAGATGACGCACGGCGGTGTTGAAGACTTCCGTGCATCGGCCTACCAGTCACTGCTCGTCCGCGACAAACGTCACATAACCCCACCGGTGTGGCAGGTGCATGTTGATCTCGCCCTGAGGTGACCAGACCCAGTTGTCTTCGGAGGTGTTCGGAACCTTCTCGTAGTGTCCGCCGATGATTCGGTATTGCCACTCGACGCGCGAGAAATTCATGCGCCACGTATCGCCGGGGTTTGGGGGTAGCGGCACACCGGCCTGCGGGGCCAGAGCGGACCACGGAATCGCAAACTCCACCGACCAGCCGCGGTCGACGTCGCTTGGATCGTTGAGCGTGCCGTCCACGTGAACGGCCGAGCGCAGGCCGAGGACGTTCCAGTCGTGGTCGGCCGGCCCGCCGTCGAGGTACGTCCGCACGAGGAACAGGTCGAAGATGGTGTTGAGCGCGTTGACCTCGATCTCGAAGTAGTCCTGCGCGTCGCCGTCGGGGTCGAGGAAGACCTCGAAGTCGTTGTCATGAAAAACGATGTCGTCCCGTTTGGTCAGCGTCGCCGTCACGTGCGGCTCGACAAGCTCGGCGAGGACGTACAGGTACCGCCGGTCCCAGAGCATCTTCATGCGCGTCGCGTACCTCGGCGTCGGGAAGCCGGCTCCTCGTATGTCGACGAACGCATCCGACCACGATGCGGCTCGCCAGGCCTCATCGTCTGGCTTGCCGTCCACCACGATCGGGCCGGGCGCCTGTTTGCACTCGTAGTGCTTGGGACGCGGCCGGGATGACTGGTCGTGCGATAGCCGGACGGAGCCGGGCCCGGCACAGCCGACGACGCACATGATCGCCACGACCAACGGTAGACCGATCCATCGACCCGAACGCATGTCACCCCCTGTCTTCCGCAACCTTACCCGAACATGCCCACGCAGGCATGGGCATGGTATGCGGTATCCGGACGTCATTCGCCTTCCCGTTGGTCCGCACAGCGGACCCTACAACATGCCCACGCTACAACATACCCACGCTACAACATGCCCACGCACACGTGGGACATGGGACCCGATGATCGGACAGCGTATACGAATTCGATCACGCCCAAAAGCATTTGGCCAGGCGTTGTTTCACGAATCGCCGCGCTCCGTTACGGTAGGCCGCAACCCGGTGGACATCGGCCAGTGGAAAATGGCACGGTTGGTCTTCGTGCGTCGCTTGTGACCGTTTGATATGCACACGATCGATTGGGTGATCGTCGGCGCGTTCTTGCTGCTGCTCCTGGGGGCGGCTGCGATCCCAGGCGGCGCATGAAAACGGGGAGCCCACCGGACTCCCCGCGTGTTGCAACGTGTCGTTCTCCGGACTCGACCGGTGTAACCTGGCGGACGAGTCACGCGCATCGCCCGCAAAAACCGGCGCGATCAGTTTTCGATCGATATCACCATGTTGGCGTAGTACATCGTATCGAGCTCGGTCGTGCCGGGCGGCGGGTCCGAGTTGTACTCGTGACGGAGGCCCAGCTTGAAGGCCAGGTTGTCCTGCTTCAAGGGGAACGTCACGCCCATGTCGGAGAAGATTCGGTAGTCAGTAATTCGCTCGAAGGACGGCGAATAGGTAAGCGACCAGTTGTACGTCGCCCACGGCGCCATGACGACCATATAGTCGAAGCCCGCATCGAGCACGCTTGACTTGTTCGTCGAGCCGTCGGTGTACTCCTCGTGGCGGTAGCCCACCCCGAGGCTGGTTCTGAACTCGTGGTCGTCCTTCTTGATCCAGTAGTAGGATGCGCCCGCGGCCACCGTAGCCCGAAGGTCCAGGTTGGCGAACTCGTCGTACTCCAACCGCAAGCGCGTGTACCACGCCAAGCGATCCGTCACGAACGCGTCGAAGCGGATACCACCGCCGTAATTGTTTTTGTTCCGGACGTTTTCGGACTCGGCGTACTGCCCCCAGAGGAAGAAGTTGAGCCGGTCCTTGCTCGTCTTGCGGACGATGTCCAGCCGGCCGTGACCGTCGAGCGTATCATTGTTGCCCTGCGTGGAGGACATCCCGGCCTCGATCTTCGTGGTCCAATGAGGCGTCACGGCCGCGAGCTTCTTTTCGTTCTCGGCTTTTTGAGCCACGGTCTGCGGGCTATCGGCGCCTTTGGGCCAGACGTCGGAGAGCTTGTCGCGGGCGATCGGAACGTCACCGATGGCCGAGCCCACGACCATGCCGGTGCCCCCAGTCTGCTCCGTCACCTTCCCCAGGAGCACGTCGCCGCTGGTGGCGGCCACGTTCATCGGTTCGTCGGTGGCGATCGACGCGACCTTGTCGGCCGGGATCTTCAGCGTTCCCGCGAAGCCGGTCTCAATGACCGCTCCCTCACTGCTGAAGCGACTCAGCTTGCCGACGATGCGGCTGCCGTCGGTCGTCACGACCACGTCGGCCGAGGCGACCGCGACCGTCATGAGCACGGCGCAGACGCACCCTGCGCGCCTGCAATTCCTTGCGGATATCTGGCGCACGGTACTATCCCCCCTGGTTGAAGGCGTTGTTGATGGCCGTGGTTACGTAGTCGTCGATCGGGTTGATGATGAACCCGTGGATCAGGTCGATCAGCAGTTGTTGGACGCCAACGGTTTGCGTCACGGTGATGGAGCCAAAGTCACAGCCCCCCAACTGGAACAGGGTCGCGGCGGCCAGAATGGCAGTCATACGGCGCGTTCGGCGCAGAAGCTTCTTTCGATTCATGGTCACTGGCTCTCCCAAAGCAAAAATGACAACGCAAAACACTCACGTGCGGCGTGATGGTATGGCACCCGGCTGCGGGCGTCAAACCCGCATTTTCAACACTGGAAGGCGGCGTGAGCCAGAGGATTACGCTCAATCGCGGCGTTGGACGCGGGCCGTCTGGTCGGCCAGGAACTGATAGCTGCGCGTCGCGACGTCGACGGCATCGTGGGCTTGGCGGGGCAGCTCGACGTGGATCGGACCGGTGTAGCCGACTTCGCCCAAGGCTGTGAATATAGGTAAAAAGGCCATCGCGCCGCGACCGAACTCGAGGTGCTCGTGGACCCCTTGGCACATGTCCTCGATGTGGATATTCCACAAGCGCTCTTGCCAGCGGCGGATGTGCTCGCCCGGCGTGCCATCGTCGAGGCAGTGGACGTGGCCCAGGTCCAGGGTCAGGCCGAATGAGGGGTGGTCCAACCGAGAGGCCAGGTCGGCGTACTGAGCCATCGTCTGAATGAGCATGCCCGGTTCAGGCTCGAAGGCGAGCCGGACGGATCGGGCGTCGGCGTAGTCGAGGAGCCGGCGCAATCCGGCGACGAGCCGGTCGGTCAGCACGTCCCGCGGCGCGTCGTCGGCGGCGCGCCCGGACCAGAGAGACACGGAATCCGCGGAGACGGCCTCGGCGACGTCGACGGCTGCTCGGAGCATGGCGAGGCGACGGTCTTGCCCGTCGGCGTTGCCGCTGATCAGGGTCGGCTGGTGTTTGCGGCGCGGGTCGAGGATGTAGCGGGCACCGGTCTCGATGGTGACCCGCATGCCGTTTCGCTCCAGGGCCGGCCGAAGCCGCGCGAGGCATCCGGCGACGCCGCGCTGGTCGGGCGGATCGAGCAGATCGTGGTCCAGCGTCACCGCAACGCTCTCGTAGCCGATGTCGCGGAGCACGTCGATCGCGTCCTCGATGCGATGATGGGCGAAGCCGTTGCTGTTGTAGCCGAGATGCCAAGTCGGTGTCATCAAGTTTGCCGATCGACACTGCCAGGGAAACCGGCGCGTTCGCCTCGAGGCGTCACGCGGATCGCGACAGAACCCGCGCCGTGATCAACTCTCCCGCGATGGTATCAGCAGATCGGACGTAGCGACAGAACGGAACAAAACGACGACCGGCGCGGCGGTCAAGCACACGTGGCCCACTCACCCGCCTACGACGCGACGTGATCGGCGCAGGAGCGCCCGCATGCCGGCCCGGGCCCGCAATCGTGTCTTGCCGGACCTGCGCGGGGACTCGTCGGGATCCACCCCCTCGGGAAGGAAGTGCTCGCCGCACTGGCGGCACCGGCGTACCGACAGGCGCTGCGACGCGTGAACCACGACCGGATGAGCACATCGCGGACAATGTATATAGAGCGGACCCATATTTCCCCCCAGCTCACGTCCAACGTGAACTGCTGTAACGGCTCCCCTAACCGACACCGGTGCTCGCCACGTCGAGAGACGAAATCGACTTCGCCTCCCGGTCGGAAAGCCACCCCTTTATTCGCGAGAACGACCCCAGCGCTCCCGCGTTTGCGTCACAAGTTGTCGGCGACGCGGTTGTCTATTTCGGACCCACGATTTCGTACAACAGTGCGGCCGCGTCCTGAGACCCGATATCGACGACGTCGCCGGAAAGCGGAGCGCGCTTGAACTCCTGATCTTCGATGAACGCGTCGGCCGGCGACGTGGCATCCATCAGCGCCAGATCGTCCGATACGTGAAAAAGCCCCAGCAGATGCCCCGCCTCGTGGGCCGCGATGTTGCCGATGGCGACGGCCATCTCCTCCACCGTCGGCGTGAACGTGAAGACCTGGTCCGGATTGAACGACTCGGTGTAGATGATCGCGTCGTCGCTCGGATCGGCGTTGTACTCGTCGACGTCGTCGGCCAGTCCGAACACCTGCGCGTCGTAGCCGCCCAGGTAGACGGTGCTCGTGGTGCTCGGGTCCAGGGTGACGTTGTCATCCGTGGTGTAGATGGTGACGTCAAACCGCTCGAAATTCTGCCGCACCGCATCGGCAATGAGCTGCTTCATGCGATCCGTTTGACCCGCATAGTCGGCGGAGATCTTTGCGGCGTCGAACGGGTCGAGTTGAAACGTCCCCAGGACGGGCGAATCGACCATAGCACCCGAGAAGTCGAGCAGGATCGTCTGCCCGGCGGGTGGAGGTACCCCCATGTCGGGCACGGTCTCGACGTCGATCGTGTAGGATCCCGTCATCTGCCCAGACGCTGCGAACGCCGAAGCGGCCACCACGAGATAGTACGGATCGCTCGCGTGTCGCGTCGTCCACAGGACGTACGAGTCGAGCGCCCGGTTCAAGGAGCCGCCGCGGTCGTCGTTGGCATAGACGAGGTTCTCGTCCGCGTCGAACACGGCGACGGTAATATCGAGCGCCGAAGTTGTCGTGGCCGCGTCAACGGTGATCATCGTACCTGCCTCGAGGGCACCAAGTCTGAACACGTCGATATCTCCGCGGGACCCGATAGATCCCGCCAGTGCCACCTTTCCGGACTCGTCGAAACTGACCTCGACGGCCCTGGGAAACGTATCATTCGGCTCCGCGACATCCTCGTTGATCGCGGTGGAGCCGGGTGTCATGGGACATCCAGCAAGAAGCAGGCTGACGATACCGAACACACCAACGACGCCGGCACGGACGATCGGTCCGCGTGCCCGGAACCGTCGGTCCCGACTGCGTTGTACACTCATGATTGATCCCGTCTTGGGCCGTACCGGAATCTCCGCGTTCCGGTTGAAGGCGATCGCGCGGACGAGAGTATAGTCCGAATTCTCCTTCGAGCCCATCGACGGCATTCTGTTTCAGTTTCGCGCCGGGGTATCCCGGCCTACCAGTCCACACTCTAGCGCACAGCTACTGAACGTGATGGTTTTCCGCGCCGGTTCTGCGTTCGGCTCGAACCGCTGCTTGGCTCGCGTTCGACGTACGCGTTGCTCGGCGGCGACGGCGAGGTCGTAGTCTCCGCCCACGGTGTCCACGAGGTAAGTGACCGCATCCTGGTAACCGATGGGAAACACCAGACCGTAGATCGGCGACCGGGTGAACGCCTGATCAACGAGGATCTCACTAAGACTGGCTGTCACGTCCATGATGCCGCCCGGGTCCTCCGTGTGTACCAGTCCGAGAAGGTGACCGATCTCGTGACTCGATACGTTGGCCAGCGCCTGGGCCATTTCGTCGCTGGTCGGAGAGACGCGCTCGAAGACACTGAACGTGTCCGTAAACACGATCGCCTCCTGTTGCTGGTCGGAGTTGAACTCATCCACACCCTCCGCCACGCCGAGCAGGGCCGGATCATACGTTCCGAAAAACAGTCGGGACATGCCGGATTCGAATTGGGCCCCTTCGCTGGTCGACAGGATCGTGACGTCGAACGGCGCAAAGTCCTCGCGCACCTTCGCCACCACGGCATCGATGAGATAATCGGTCAGGCCGTCGTACTCGGGTCCGATGTTGGCCGCGTCGAACGGGGGCACATCGATCGCCGGCCGACTGCCGATCCGGACGCTCTGCCCACCCGAAAAGACGAGCAGGAACGTCGCGGGGCGTTTGCTTGGAATCGGATCGCCCAGCTCCTTGGTCGCGACGAGGGTATAGGTGCCGTTGGCCTGGTAACCGGGTGTGGCCGAGACGGCCAGATAGCAGTGCGACGATGCCTCCCGCGCGACGACGTCCACGAACGGATCGCGCCGGCCCATGTAGACGTTGCGATGGTCGTTGATCAGCAGCGAGGAGCCGTCACCGTCGAACAGCCCGATGACGCCGTCGAGCGTGTCGCTCGTGGTGAGCTCCGCCATGATGCGGTCGCCCGCGGCCATCGGCCCGAGGTCGTAGACGTCAACGTCGGATTCGGATTCGACGACGCCCTCCACGCCCAGTGGCTCGCCCTCCCAGACGAGTTGCTCGGCCTGGTCGAACGCGTTGTTGTCGGCCGATTCCTGGTACGTGTTGGCATCGGTGAGATCGACGTTGGACAGGCTCGTGGCGGAGCGTTGTCCGTCCGCGATCGATGACAGGTTGACGCTTCCGCAGCCGCTCAGGAAGCAGGCGCCGGCGTAAGCGATGGGTCGCGTCAACAGCCGACCAAGGGTTCGGTGAACGTACACAGCGCTTTCCCCCCGCTACAGGCGCCACGTCGGCAAACGATCCCCTACCGCCGGCCTCGACAGCGACGCTCATAACGGTTGCGAAGGTGTGATCGCCGCCGGGCCACAACGCGCGACTGCCGACCACGACCACACTCCGCAACCTGCTGTGCTTCACCCCTCCGAGACGAAAGTACGATACGAGGCCCGCGACTTGAGAAAGTTCACAGGAATAGTTTGATCCAGCCGGCGCGCCGGTGTTTTCTCGGACATCACCATTTACCTCCGTGCGTCCGATCGACAAGTGGCTATAATTTCGGACGTCATGGCCAAGATTCCCTTCACGCCCGAACAGCGCCGCGCGATCGAAGCCATGGGTCACAGCGTGGTCGTGACAGCGGCCGCGGGCTCAGGCAAGACGGCTGTCCTCGCCGAACGCTGCGCCTACCTGGTGTGCGACGCGCCTCCGGAGGCGCGCTGCGACGTAGACCGGCTACTCGTGCTGACGTTCACGGACGCCGCGGCCGGCGAAATGCGCGGCCGGATCGTGGAGGCCCTGAGGCAGAGGCTCGAGTGCCACCCCGGCGACGCCCGGCTTCGCGAGCAAGTCGCCCTGACGGACGCGGCGCAGATTTCCACCATCCACTCGTTCTGCCTGCGGCTGATTCGCAAGTGGTTTACCGAGGCCCAGGTCGATCCCGCGGCCACGCTGCTCGATGAGCACGAGGTCCGGCTGCTGCGCCGGGACGTCCTCGACGAGGTTCTCGAACGCAACTACGCGCAGCAGGATCGCACGGCGTGTTCGCTTGGCACAACCGGCGATGACGTCGGCGCGGCATCCGCGTTTGCGCGGCTCGTCGACGTCTACGGCTTGGGGAGCGACCGGCAGATCGCCAAACTCGTGCTCGACCTGGATGAATTCACGACCTCCCTGGTCAGCCCGGACTCGTGGCTCGAGGACGCCGTCGCGATCCCGCGCGACGAACCCGACCGCGTGATCCTCGAGGTTCTGTCGACGCTTCCCGACGAACTCGAGCGGCAGATCGAACACGGCCGGTTGCAGGCGGATAGGATCGATACGGGCATCCCACACGCGGCGTTTGCAAAGGATCGAATCCTTACGCACGTTGCGCAACTTCGAGCGTGGCGCGAATCCATCAGCGATTCGGCGAGCGGAACGGGAGCTCGATTGCGTTCGCTGGAATCGGCCTGCGACGCGATTCGTGACTTCACCTTCGATCGCAAGAGCGGCCCCCGTTTGAGCAAAGATACCGACGACGAGACGCGCCGCACGGTCGAGGCGGCGCGCAAGCGCTACAGCAGGATCAAGGATCTATTCAAGAACCGGTTGCAGAATCGGTACGCACTGTTCACGCCGGACGAATGGCGCGACGGACTGCACCGCATCGCCCCATACATCGAGACGATCGTCTCGCTGGTCCGGCAGTTCCGTGAGGCGTATGACACACGCAAACGCGAACTCAACGTGCTCGACTTCTCCGACCTGGAGAGACTCGCGCACAAGATTCTGAGCGAGCCGAGCGACCTCCGGCAACCGTCGCCCATCGC
>Ga0210110_1000592_pt1 | contig 11897 bp, 8 predicted proteins | sample China_Galinas_PW_2_FD_184865 | JGI IMG/M metagenome (GOLD analysis project Ga0210110, IMG submission 184865) | Wetland microbial communities from San Francisco Bay, California, USA, that impact long-term carbon sequestration - China_Galinas_PWB_D1... | ecosystem: Environmental > Aquatic > Marine... | reverse complement strand
AATGATCTTTCACGCCGATTGCGTGCTCCAAACGCCGAGGCCGTGGCGCGACGTGCTTGCCGCCCCGATCGCTCACCCGGGCCGTGCCGGCATCGTTTGGCAGTTGCGCGGCGATTTGCTACCATGCTCACCGGGTAACCGGTTTCCACCTTTCGTCCGGGAGGCTTGTCGATGTCGCAACTCTATCGCCGTAATCGTGCCATAGCGCTGTTATCGTGGGTGTGCCTCGCCGTCGCGGCCGGTCCGCTCGTCGCCGCGCCGCCAGAGGTTCACGGTAAGCTCGACAAAGTCGGTCCGTTCCGTGTACTCCGCGTCTGGGGCACGCCCCAGGAAATGGGCTTCGCCCACGGGTACCTGATGGCGGACGACATCGTGGTCGTGATGAATGAGTCTGCGGCCGCCATTCCCGAGCAGGGTCGGAGCCAGTACGACGCTTTCATCGGCGCGGCCATGAGCTTCGTCGAGCTCCCGGACCGCACACGTCAGGAGCTGGAGGGGATGCTGACCGGCATCCAAGCGGCCAAGGGCGAACTCCCCACGATCAAATCACTGGGACGGCCGATCGGTTTCAACGATCTCGCGTTCCACAACGCAGGTGATCTGGTGCGGGCGTACGGCTGCTCCGGCTTTACGGTTTGGGGCAAGGCGGCCGGCGACGACGGCGTCATCACCACGCGCAACTTCGACTATCCGCCGACGAGCCGCAAGATGCTGGCCGAGCAGTTTCTTCTGGTTCGCGAGCCGACCGGTCGCAAGCAGGTGCTCAGCATCACCTGGCCGGGCTACATCGGCACGTTCACCGGCGTCAACGAGGACGGCGTGTGTGGGTTCATGCACGACGGTACCGGCGACGGGATAGACCAGCCGGATCGCAAGCGCGTGCCCGTGGCCCTGGTGATCGCCGACGTGCTCGAACGAACGACGCCCGAGACCGCGATCAAGGACATGGAGAAAGCGCTGAAGACGCTGCCGAATTATCCCTTCAGCTATTTGATTCGCATGGCGACGCCGCGCGTAGACGGCTCCACTCCGGGATACGTCTTTCGCGTGGACAAAAGCGGCGTGAGCCACAACCCGCCGGGCAAGAACGCGTGCATCACCACGAATCATTACCTGACCCCGGCCGGACGGGCGGTGCCGGAGGCCGGCGATTGGTCCCGCACGCGATACGATCGGCTCGAGAAACGCGTCGACGCCGGCGTCACGCGCGCTTCCGCGTGGGCCGCGCAGGACTCCGTGGCCGTGTCCGGCGGACACTTTCCGACGCTGCACACGCTGGTCGTCTATCCCGAAAAACGAGAGCTCGACCTGGCCTTCGCCGCCTACAAGGGCAGCGACTGCGTGTCGGCCACCAAGAGCAAGCCGACGACAATCAAGTTCGACGACCTCTTCAAGCGGCCGTAGCGCTTCGTCGCTTGCTCGCGGAGCCTGTCCGCCTCGGGCGGATCGCTTCGCGAATTGTAGGGTCCGCTGTGCGAACCAGGGCGGAGGCGGTAAACCCCCCATGTCCAAACAATGGATCAAAGTCAAAGACCTGTCGCGCGAACTGGGCGTGACCTCGCGCGCGATCATCGACCGCTGCCGCGAGCACGGCCACCCCATCCAAAACAGCGTCACCCGCCTCCGACCGGATATCGAACGCGCCATACGCGGCTGGTTTTCGTCGGCAAGTGGTGAGCTGCAATCCGACGTTTCGGGCAACGAGAGCGGTGCCGATTAGCGTTATATCAGGCGGCTACGAGTGCTTCGATGAAGTCCGCCAAGCCCTTCATGTCCTTCACGAGATCGCTCACCGAGCCTAGCCAGCACTTACCTTCGAACAAGCCAGTTGCAAGTGAACCACCTGGCGATACCACTTGATGAAGCGCTCCGAGAAGCATCTTCGTCTCGCGTCGAGAGGCCTCCGGCCAACCGAGCTCGCGCGTCGTGTTCACAAAGCCTGCCGCCGCGCTACTCAAGTCCGGTTTTGTCGCTTCAATCTGCTGCCTGGCTGCGCCGGCCATAGTACCGTGTTCTGCATTATTCGGGCAGATCCACAGTCCAAGACGCGGCTCATCCTCCGAGCTAATCTGCCCTGCCTCTACGGAGTCGGCGTGACCATATACCGTGACGTAGTACTGTTTAAACAACTGCACGCGTTGCTCCGTTGGTTGGTCATCAGCATCCACGATAATTCCGACGGCATCAGGTTGAATCTGTTGCAGTAGTAGCGCCGCCTTGCTTCCAAGCACCGCGTCTACCCCTCCAAGATTCCGGATCACCAGCCAGTCTTCGTTACGTTGCAGACAGGTCGGCCAGTACTCAAACTCCCACGCTCCTAATCGATCACGCTTAGGATTCGGAAATATCTTTTCCAGTTGCTGCGGCAGCGCATCAGGTTTACCCTTCCTACGATTCCAGCCAGCGCATGTTTCGCAGAGCCCAACGATCGTCGCCTGATCATGCGCCCCCTCGCACAGTATCACTGTGTGCCTTGCCATGTCTTATCGCCGGAGATCTACACCAAGGGAGTCGCGCAACTCTGTTGCATCAGTTGCGGAATGCAGTCTGACCTGGGTAAAACTTCGTTCTCGACTAAACTGCAGGACCTGCAAATCGTCTGGCTGACTCCAGAGATTTGGCGACGCATTGAAGCAGTCCAAAAGCACATCGAACGTTTCGAGGCTATGGGTTGAGATGAATAACTGAACGTCAAGCTCGGCTGCCACGTTCAGCAGAAACTCCACCAGTCGGCGCTGCGCCCCGATGTGCAATGACGCATCGATCTCATCGATCAAGAGGATCCCACGCTTGCTGGACAAGACATACAGCGCAATGGCCACGCACTTTGCGAAGCCAGCCCCCATCATCTCAATGGGGACGCGCCCGAACAAAGCATGCCGAAATGTCATAAAAGCGCGACTTTGCTCGTTCGCCGCCAGGCTAATGTCCTCAATCTCCTCGTCAAGTAACCGCAGTAACTGTCGCACTTCTTTGTCGCGCCCCTCCTCCTCAACTTTGGTCCATTGCGGTGCCAGGTCGCCGATTGAGCTACCTTGGCCCGGCCCGACAAAACGCGCGCGAATGTTCGGAACGTTGGATTCACGCCGAACTACGATCCTTTGTGGTGTCACAACAAGTGTTCCGACATACGATGCGGAATCTACGTCAGTGACGACACTAAAGACTGCCCTCGCGTTTTTGAGCAACTCATCGGATGCCGCATCCGCTTGCTCGTTTTGGCCCTTCAGTGCGATGTCCGCCCCAGTGTCGTCTCGTCTATACTTGACTCGACGTAGCTGACCGTTCCACCGGCTTTCAATCACGCATTCCCGACGATCGGTCCCGATTGTCCATGCAAAGTCCACCAATCGGACTACGTCATCGTCATGCAGATTGCCAACATCTAGTTTACGCAAGCCGATACTGCTCGGCATGAGACCTGGATCACCCGTGCTGCACCCTAGAAAAATGGCTTCAAGAAGATTGGTCTTGCCCGTATTCCCCGGGCCGACCAGTACGTTGACCCGCCCGAGGTGTGGGATCTTCACATCTTTGAGACTGCGAAAGTTCTGGACTTTGAGCATATTGAGCACGGCTACGTTACCTCGATGAGTGTTGGTCTATTATCGTCCACCACACGCAGTTTTGGCAAGCCCGCCTTACGCCCGCTGATAAATCTCCCCGCCCTTGTCGCGGAATTCCTTCGCCTTCTCGGCCATGCCGACCTTCAGCGCCTCTTCCTCCGAAACGCCCTGCTTGGCCGCGAACTCGCGGACGTCCTGCGTGATCTTCATCGAGCAGAAGTTCGGGCCGCACATCGAGCAGAAGTGCGCGACCTTTGCCCCCTCCTGCGGCAGCGTCTCGTCGTGAAACGCGCGGGCCGTCACCGGGTCGAACGAGAGATTGAACTGGTCCTCCCAGCGGAACTCGAACCGTGCCTTGGAGAGCACGTCGTCCCGGGCCTGGGCTCCGGGGTGCCCCTTGGCCAGGTCGGCCGCGTGCGCCGCGATCTTGTAGGCGATCACGCCGTCCTTCACGTCCTTGCGGTTCGGCAATCCAAGGTGCTCCTTCGGTGTGACGTAACACAGCATCGCGCACCCGTACCAGCCGATCATCGCCGCCCCGATCGCACTGGTGATGTGGTCGTAGCCCGGCGCGATGTCCGTCGTCAGCGGGCCGAGCGTGTAAAACGGCGCCTCGTCACAATCCGCCAACTGCTTGTCCATGTTTTCCTTGATGAGTTGCATCGGGATGTGCCCCGGCCCCTCGATCATCACCTGTACGTCGTGCTTCCACGCGATCTGCGTGAGCTCGCCGAGCGTCTTCAGTTCCGCGAACTGTGCCTCGTCGTTGGCATCCGCAATCGACCCCGGCCGGAGCCCGTCACCGAGCGAGAACGAGATGTCATACGCCTTCATGATCTCGCAGATGTCCTCGAAATGCTCGTAGGCGAAGTTCTCCCGATGATGCGCGAGACACCACTTGGCATGAATCGACCCGCCGCGCGAGACGATACCCGTCACGCGCTTGGCCGTCAGCGGCACGTACCGCAGCAATACGCCCGCGTGAATGGTGAAGTAATCCACGCCCTGCTCGGCCTGCTCGATCAGCGTGTCGCGGAAGATTTCCCACGTGAGCTCCTCCGCCTTGCCGTCGACCTTCTCGAGCGCCTGATAGATCGGCACCGTCCCGATCGGCACCGGTGCGTTTCTCAGAATCCACTCGCGCGTCTCGTGTATGTGCTTTCCGGTGGACAGGTCCATCACCGTGTCGGCGCCCCAGAGAATCGCCCAGCGCATCTTGTCCACCTCCTCCTCAATGGAAGAAGCGACGGCCGAGTTGCCGATGTTCGCGTTGATCTTCACCAGGAAGTTGCGCCCGATGATCATCGGCTCGATCTCGGGGTGGTTGATGTTCGACGGGATGATCGCCCGCCCGCGCGCGACCTCATCCCGCACGAACTCCGGCGTGATCACCTTGGGAATCACCGCGCCGAAATCGTGCCCGGGGTGCTGCAGCTTGGCGAGGTCCGCCAGCGCTTCGCGCTTCTGATTCTCGCGAATCGCGATGAACTCCATCTCGGGCGTGATGACGCCCTTTCGCGCGTAGTGCATCTGGGTGACGTTGCGACCGCCGCTCGCGCGCCGCGGCCGGCGCCGCGCCGCCACCGGAAAACGCTCCACCTCCAGCTCCCGGTCGCTCATGTACCCGTTGTCCTCTGGCTTGACCGTGCGGCCGTCATAGGCCTCCGAGTCATCTCGTGCCTCGATCCACGCCGATCGCAACGGCACGAGCCCCTTGCGCACGTCGATGCGCGCCTTCGGGTCGGTGTACGGCCCGGACGTGTCGTACACGGTGATGCTGGGATTGGGGATGGCCGGGCCCTCGACCGTGCCATCGCCCGCGAACATGGAAGGCGTCGGCGTCTGGCTGATTTCGCGCATGGGCACGCGCACGTCCGGGTGCAGCACACCCGGCACATAGACCTTGCGCGACGCCGGAAACGCTTCGACCGTGTCCGGGTCCGAATGTGTCGCGCCGCGTTTTCCGTTTGTTCGAGCTGTATCGATCGTATCGTCTGTAGGCACGGGATCGAGCGGTGTCATGGAAGACCACCTCCTGGATGACAGTAAATGGAGGACGCGACGAGCAGTTCCGCGTGACCGGTTCATCGGACCCGGTTGATCGGACGGCAGTCGCTTTCCTACGCAGGTTCCGGCGCGCCGGCGTCGTCCGCCCGTCCGCGCCGCCTGATCAGGTTCTGGGGTTATAATCTCAGCCCGCACGACGCGAGCACACCCAGCGACCACGATTCTTGTAGCACTGGACCTACCGCGGGTCAATCCGCGCGTCCTGAAGGTGCGCCATCCAGCCTCAGGGGAGGATTACACGTTCTGCTCATTCGTCTTCGGACCCTCGCCGATGGTACATTGGGTTATAGCGAAGCCGTCAAAACGTACACTTGTAGGTCGGCATGGCCCGCTCGACGCACCGTTGCGCCGAGGCGGACCGTCGCCCGTGCGGGGAGCTCACTACCGATGAACGCTCGAGTGCTCGAAACGCTGAAACGGTCTGCCGCCGTGCCCTCCATGCCGCAGGTCGTCCTGCGATTTCTCGAGATCATGCAGGATCCCGAGTTCGATTACGCGGACCTCGTGAAGGTGCTGTCGGCCGATCCCGGCACCGTGAGTGAGGTGTTGCGCCTCGCCAACTCCGCGCTGTTCGGTGTACGCCACAAGGTCTCGTCGACGCACCAGGCGTTGACGTTGCTGGGACCGAAGCGGACGCGTTCGCTTCTGCTCGGGCGGTACCTGGTCGACTCGCTGTCGGACAAGCAGGTGGCCGGCTTGGACATGAGCTACTTCTGGCGACGCTCGCTCACCTCCTCCGTCGTCGCCTCCCATTTTGCCGAACGTGTCGCGCCGCGCCAACGCGACGAGGCGTTCATCGGCGCCCTGTTGGCGAAGATCGGCATCACCATTCTCGCCGAGGCACTGCCGAAACGCTACGCGCCCATCGTCGCGCAGTTCGCGCCGCACGGACAACCCATCACGCCCGAAGACGAGCTGGCCGCCGTCGAGGTGACGCACGCGCAGGTGTCGGCCATGGTCCTGACCCACTGGACGATCCCGGACGGCGTCTGTCAGGCGGTTAACCTGCACCTCTGCGACAACCCCGGCGATTCCGACGCCGCCACGATCGCCCGCGTACTCAACGGCGCCGATCGCGTGGCGCGCATCCTTTGCCAGGTGCCCGAGTCCGACGAGGACATCGCACGAACCTGCATCGAATCGACCAACCTGGTCGGTGTCGATCCGGGTGTGCTCGTACAGCTCCTGCCCACCATCGAGAGCGACATCGAGGAACTCGCCGACGCCCTGCGCATCGACGTCATCGCCAGCAGCGTGTATGCCCTCGTCGCCAAGGCGGTTCAGGAACGGCTCACGGCCGGCGTCTGATCGTCCACGACCGTCCCGTTTCCCCGGCACGCGAGGCCGCACAACAGAGCGTCCACCGCCGTCCAGGCGGCGGCGTCCACGTTCATTTCGCCGCGCGGACCACCGAGCCGGCGCCGTGGTCGTGATCCAGGCCCGCTGCGTTTCTCCGTGACGCATCACCGGCGCGCCGCCGCGCGGGTGGACACACCCCATCATCGCCCCCAACGCGCGACGTGACGGTAGCCGCCAACGACCAATAGCGATCCGCTCCGGAAAAATAATGCTCGACGCGCACCAAGTCGCCTATCAATCTGTCCAATAATCCAAGCCCGGATCGTACGCCATGGCACGCCCTCGTCGTTATCGGAAACACCTGTATTTGTAGCGATTCCTATAACTCGACGCCGTCCGAATGTGGGGTCCGAATGTGCTAAAGCCCGTTTATCGGCGCGACGATCGTTGCTGGTGTCGGACGGCTTCTTATTGGGCCGCTCCGAGCGGACCGCTGCACGGTTACGAACCTGTGGCGAGCCGCACGAAATGAACTCGCCGATCGGGTCCGGCCGGTTGTCAGCCGAGCCGGGCAAAAGCGGGACCCGCCGCGACGCCAGCACCGACAACGTGTCGCGGGACGAGGGACACGGCATCGCCGAACCGCCGCTTCGCTCAGTTGCAAGCACAACGGTGTAACCAAGTACTTGAAGGAGGACGCCGCGCTAGAGCCGGCGCCTGACTGGGAGGCACGTAGCAGCCATGACTCGGATCAACACCAACGTCGAATCGCTGGTCGCCCGACGCGCTTTGGATGTCAACCACGCGTCATTGAATCAGGCACTCCAGCGCCTCAGCACCGGGCTCAAAATCAACTCCGGAAAGGACGATCCTGCCGGGCTGATCGCTTCCGAGACGCTGCGATCCAACATCCGCGCCATCGACACCGCCGTCAACAACGCCACGCGCGCCGACACGATCGTGGCCGTCGCCGAGGGCGGGTTGCAGGAGGTCAGCTCGCTCCTGCTCGATCTCGAGAACCTGGTCGACCAGACCGCCAACCAGGCGGGCCTGACACCCGACGAGGTCGCCGCCAATCAGCTTCAGGTCGACTCCATTCTCAATTCCATCAACCGACTTTCCGAAGCCACCGCCTTCGGTAACAAGAAGCTGCTCAACGGCAACCTCGACTACACGACCTCCGGTGTCAACGTTAACGAAACGAACGGCGCGTCCCTTTCGCACCTGGACCACGTCCAGGTCAATGCCGCGAAGGTCGCCGCCGGATCGTACCGCCAGGTGACGATCAACCGCGTAACGGCCTCCACACGTGCCAACGTCAGCGCCGTGCTCGGTGGCACGACGACCACCTCGGACACGGAGCGAAACGGCACGCTCGGCAACTCCACCACGATCCAGATTCGCGGCGAGTACGGCAGCCAGTTGCTCAGCTTCGCGTCCGGTACTGCCGCCGCGGATATTGTCACGGCCGTCAACAGCCTGACGGACTTGACCGGCGTGCAGGCCTCCGCGTTCCAGGGTACCACCGGCACGGGAACGCCCTCGATCAGCTTCTCCAGCGCCAACTACGGCTCCGACGCCTTCGTCTCCGTCCAGGTCATCGAAAACTCTGGAACGTCGGTGGGTGATGCCATCGGCGTCAATACAAACGACGCCAAGGGAACCAACGGCACCTTTACCGTCAACGGCACCAACGCCATCGTGGACGGTCTCAATCTCAAAGTCGCCGCCGGCGACATCTCCGCCGATTTGCTCCTGAACCCGGCCTTCGGCGACGGAACGTCTGCGGAATCGTCCACCAGCTTCGAGATCACCGGCGGAGGCGCCGACTTCGCGATCTCGCCGACCGTCGGACTATCCGGCACCGAGTCGCTCGGCGTGGGCGAGGTGTCGACGGCCAGGCTCGGCAATAATGCCGTCGGCTTCCTGGCGTCCCTCGGTTCGGGCCTCGCCAACGACATGCATAGCGGCAATCTCTCCTCGGCGCAGCGGATCGTGCGAACGGCCATCAATCAGATCGCCTCGCTTCGCGGCCGGCTCGGCGGCTTCCAGAAGGACACGCTACAGACCACGATTTCGTCGCTGCAAGTCTCCGGTGAAAACATCCGATCGGCCGAAAGCGCGATTCGCGATGCCAACTTCGCGACGGAAACCTCCAACTTGACGCGCGCCCAGATTCTGGTCGCAGCCTCCGGCTCCGTGCTCAAGCTGGCCAACGCGCAGCCGCAGAGTGCTTTGACCCTGCTGCAGTAACAAGAGCGACTCCGAAACGCCAAGCGCCCGGCCGGATCCCCGGTCGGGCACTTTTCTAGAGCGCTCTCAGTTCAAACGTGGCGGCTCTCGGCATCCCGAGCCGCAAGCAGAACGTGTCCGCCTCAGGCGGAGCTTGCGCGGTTCCACATAGGCGATGGCGATCATGGGCGTCCCAGCACCGCGCGGGCCAAAGGCCGCGGTTCACGTACGACAGCACAAACGCCGCGAGTGGACTGAATCTGCGCCAGCCTGATTCTCAGGCCACAGGGCGCCCGAAAACGAAGCACCTCTCCGCCCGACAGGACCACATCTTCCACGAATTCTCGGTCCGCTAAGAAAAGCCTCGCTCCACTTCGGTCGAATAAGGGATGAACGCGTTGGGGCGCGAGAGTCCCGCAACTCGGACTCCATGGACTTTCGAGCCCACGTTCGCCGGCGCAGGCCGGGCGAACACGCGTCGCCGACCGCACAAGGTGGTGTGGTCTTTGGCACTGACATTCAGAACTCAGTGCACCGTAGTCAAGGACGACAGATATGGCCAGAATCAACACGAACGTTGCGGCGTTGCAGGCACGCAATCAACTCGCTGTCAACAACGCTGACCTGTCCACCCGACTCGAGCGGCTCAGTACGGGCCTGCGAATCAACCGCGGCAAAGACGATCCCGCCGGGCTGATCGCCTCGGAACGGCTTCGGTTCGAGATGCGCGCCATTCAGCAGTCGATCGACAACTCGTCGCGCGCCTCCAACGTGATCTCGACCGCCGAAGCCGCCCTCAACGAGTCGAACTCCCTCCTGCTCGACCTGCAGGCACTGGTGTTGCAGGCGGCCAACCAGGGCGCGCTCACCCAGGAAGAAGTCAACGCCAACCAGTTGCAGATCGACTCGATCCTGGGCAGCCTCGACCGCATCGCCAACACCACGCGATTCGCCAGCAAAAAACTTCTGGACGGTTCGCAGGCCTACAACCTCTCCGGCGTAGCGACCAGCGCGCTGGCCAATGTAGAGATCTACTCCGCGCGAGTCTCCGACAACGCCACGCGCGACATCACCGTCGACGTCACTCAGTCCGCTCAGACCGCCCAGGTGTCGTTCACGGGAACGGCGTCAGCCGCCGCGTCCACGACGTCGGCCACCACGATCGAGATTCAGGGCAACCTCGGCACCGAGCTGCTGAGCTTCGCCTCAGGAACGTCGCTGACCCAGGTCGTCAATACCATCAATACCGTCACGGATTCGACCGGCGTGTCGGCGACGGTGTCGACGACGACCGCCGGAACGATCACCAGCGCCGTCGTGCTCAACAGCACGGCCGTCGGTTCCGACCAGTTCGTCTCCGTCACGGCCATCGACGGTAACTTCGTCTCCGGCGCCAACAACGGCACGGTCTTCCGCGACACCGGCCAGGACGCCGGTGTGCTGATCGACGGTCAGGCCGCGTTCGTCCGGGGGCTCCGCGCCGACGTGCGGTCCGACAACCTCGACACGCGCATCTTCCTGACGAAGGACTTCGGCCAGAACCTCGGCACGAAGACCTTCACCATTACCGGCGGCGGCACCAAGTTCCAGATAACACCCGAGGTCACGCCCAACGGGCAGGTCTTTCTGGCGTTCAACTCGCTACGCACCACGCAGCTCGGAAACAATGTCTCGGGACGACTCCACACGCTGCGCAGCGGCGGGGCCAACGACCTGCACTCGAACAACTTCCTGGCAGCTCAGGACATCGTCAAGACCGCGATCGATCAGGTGTCGGCCATGCGCGGGCGACTGGGCAACATCCAGAAGAACACCATCGACACCAACATCGCGGCCCAGAACATCACCCTCGAGAACGTGACGGCGGCCGAATCCTCGATCCGCGACGCCAACATGGCCGAGGAGGTTTCGGCACTCACCAGAGACCAGATTCTCGTTCAGAGCACGCAGAAAACGCTCCAGATCGCGAACTCGATCCCGAACCTCGTGCTCTCCCTGCTCGGGTAACCGAGCACGCGGATCGTCGACGTGAAGCGACCATGAGGGCGGCCCCCACCGGGCCGCCCTCTTTTCGTTTCGAGCGCGTCCAACAAACCCCCCTCCCCCTGGGAGGGGCTGGGGGAGGGCCCACGCGGAGTCGTTCATGCCACGGTCTGGCACCCGGGTGCCCCATCCCAGGTCGAGCGTCGGACATTCAAATGCCATGTGCTGACATTTCGACCTGGGGTGGGGGACGGAATCGGCCGGGTGCCCCATCCCAGGTCGAGCGTCGGATATTCAAATGTCATGTGCTGTCATCTCGACCTGGGTTGGGGGACGGAATCGGCCGGGTGCCCCATCCCAGGTCGAGCGTCGGATATTCAAATGTCATGTGCTGTCATCTCGACCTGGGGTGGGGGACGGACTCGGCCGGGTGCCCCATCCCAGGTCGAGCGTCGGACATTCAAATGTCATGTGCTGTCATCTCGACCTGGGGTGGGGGACGGACTCGGCCGGGTGCCCCATCCCAGGTCGAACGTACGACTTACGGCCGCCGTGCGTCCTCATCTCGACCTGGGTTGGGGGACGGACGTCGTGGCCGAGGATCATCCGGTTTCGATTCCGGCTCTCATTCACTTCTTGAACCGAAGTTCACCGACAACCGCCATCCCACGTTCATCCGTCCCCCACCCCTGCCCGGGATCAGCGCTATCGGATTTCCGGGTGGTATCGACCCGGGCAGGAGCGGGGCAC